>Ga0210054_1000019_pt1 | contig 315208 bp, 297 predicted proteins | sample CryGeymeta201516_FD_185470 | JGI IMG/M metagenome (GOLD analysis project Ga0210054, IMG submission 185470) | Groundwater microbial communities from Crystal Geyser aquifers in Utah, USA - Crystal Geyser metaG 2015-16 (SPAdes) (version 2) | ecosystem: Environmental > Aquatic > Deep subsurface >... | reverse complement strand
CCGCTCGCGCAGCCCTAGCCCATCCAGTGCTCTACCCCCATCGGCATACATCTGACGCTCTACCTCAATAGATTTCGCGGAGAACCAGCTATTTCCCGGCTTGATTGGCCTTTCACCCCTAAACACAAGTCATCCGATAATTTTTCAACATTAAACGGTTCGGTCCTCCAGTGCGTGTTACCGCACCTTCAACCTGCTCATGCCTAGATCGCCGGGTTTCGGGTCTAATCCAACATACTCAGTCGCCCTATTCAGACTCGCTTTCGCTTCGCCTACACCTAACGGCTTAAGCTCGCATGCTAGATTAAGTCACTGACCCATTATGCAAGAGGTACGCTGTCACCCCCTAAAGAGGCTCCAACTGCTTGTAAGCATTCGGTTTCAGGTACTGTTTCACTCCCCTAATCGGGGTGCTTTTCACCTTTCCCTCACGGTACTGTGTTCGCTATCGGTCATGTACGAGTATTTAGGCTTGGAGGGTGGTCCCCCCATGTTCAGACAGGATTTCACGTGTCCCGCCCTACTCTAGTCCTTCATCATCACTTTCGCATACGGGGCTGTCACCCGCTATGGCCAAACTTTCCAGAATGTTCTGCTAGTTGAAATGAAGGCACTGGCCTGGTCCCGGTTCGCTCGCCACTACTACGGGAATCTCTGTTGATGTCTTTTCCTCCAGGTACTGAGATGTTTCAGTTCCCCGGGTTCGCTTCACCAAGCCTATTTTATTCAGCTCGGTGATACCTTATCCACCTCGCCCAGTAAGCCCGAAAGCCAACTGGAAGAAATGGTGAAGGTGGGTTTCCCCATTCGGAAATCGCCGGATCAAAGTTTGCTCACAACTCCCCGACGCTTATCGCAGCGTGCCACGTCCTTCTTCGCCTGTACATGCCAAGGCATCCACCAAATGCTCTTACCTCACGCTTGAGAATCCACACTATCAACGACAAGCCTGCATAGAACTTGCCGCCTTGCGATAATGCAGAGAATTATCTCAGCCAGATAATCAATTTGATTAATGTGATGATATTCGCCGCTCCGTCACAGGCCCGAAGGCCCGCACAGCTACGACGATACCGCCACGGCATCGATTTAAAAACCCATTCACAATGTCAAAGATCGGCAATCCCATGCAAAACATGGCGATCGCCTACGCCGCACACCGATCGCTCGGGGCGGAATACGCTTTCGTTTCATCACTCGGATATGCGACGCGCGCCGGTCGAAGCCGCACTGCATCCTGTGTACCTGGTGGAGCCTATCGGGATCGAACCGATGACCCCCTGCTTGCAAAGCAGGTGCTCTCCCAGCTGAGCTAAGGCCCCTTGAGGTATATGGTGGGCCTGAGTGGATTCGAACCACTGACCTCACCCTTATCAGGGGTGCGCTCTAACCAACTGAGCTACAGGCCCACACCACCGTATCCGGCCGCCATTCCCGAAGGAACAGGCTGCCGCAAACGGGCGTGAGCCGGCTCAGGCACACAGCCTGCAACACATCTGTGCTGCAAGCTGTATCCGATTGATGAAAGGACATGAGGACGACGGCAATGTTCTTTAGAAAGCCACGAAGCTCTTCCCAAGGCTAGCCCGGGCGCTTTCGTGAATATCCTTAGAAAGGAGGTGATCCAGCCGCAGGTTCCCCTACGGCTACCTTGTTACGACTTCACCCCAGTCGCTAAACCCACTGTGGTCGCCTGCCTCCCTTGCGGGTTAGCTCAACGCCTTCGAGTGAATCCAACTCCCATGGTGTGACGGGCGGTGTGTACAAGGCCTGGGAACGTATTCACCGCGGCATGCTGATCCGCGATTACTAGCGATTCCGCCTTCATGCCCTCGAGTTGCAGAGGACAATCCGAACTGAGACATCTTTTGGAGATTAGCTAGCCCTTGCGGGATCGCTGCTCACTGTAGATGCCATTGTAGCACGTGTGTAGCCCAGCCTGTAAGGGCCATGAGGACTTGACGTCATCCCCACCTTCCTCCGGCTTATCACCGGCAGTTTCCTTAAAGTGCCCAACTGAATGATGGCAACTAAGGACGAGGGTTGCGCTCGTTGCGGGACTTAACCCAACATCTCACGACACGAGCTGACGACAGCCATGCAGCACCTGTCACTAGGTCCCCGAAGGGAAGAAATCTGTCTCCAGAAGTCGTCCTAGGATGTCAAAGGCTGGTAAGGTTCTGCGCGTTGCTTCGAATTAAACCACATGCTCCACCGCTTGTGCAGGCCCCCGTCAATTCCTTTGAGTTTTAATCTTGCGACCGTACTCCCCAGGCGGATGACTTAATGCGTTAACTGCGTCACCCAAGCTCCATGAGCCCGGACAACTAGTCATCATCGTTTACGGCGTGGACTACCAGGGTATCTAATCCTGTTTGCTCCCCACGCTTTCGCACCTCAGCGTCAATAACTGTCCAGTGAGTCGCCTTCGCCACTGGTGTTCTTCCGAATATCTACGAATTTCACCTCTACACTCGGAATTCCACTCACCTCTCCAGTATTCTAGCCATCCAGTTTCAAGGGCAGTTCCGGGGTTGAGCCCCGGGATTTCACCCCTGACTTGGAAAGCCGCCTACGCGCGCTTTACGCCCAGTAATTCCGAACAACGCTAGCTCCCTCCGTATTACCGCGGCTGCTGGCACGGAGTTAGCCGGAGCTTATTCTCCAGGTACTGTCATTATCATCCCTGGTAAAAGAGCTTTACAACCCTAAGGCCTTCATCACTCACGCGGCATTGCTGGATCAGGCTTTCGCCCATTGTCCAATATTCCCTACTGCTGCCTCCCGTAGGAGTCTGGGCCGTGTCTCAGTCCCAGTGTGGCTGATCATCCTCTCAGACCAGCTAAGGATCGTCGGCTTGGTGCGCCGTTACCACACCAACTACCTAATCCTACGCGGGCCCATCTAAAGGCGATAAATCTTTGGTCCGAAGACATTATCCGGCATTAGCAGTCATTTCTAACTGTTATTCCGGACCTAAAGGCAGGTTCCCACGCGTTACGCACCCGTTCGCCACTAAGCCCGAAGGCTTCGTTCGACTTGCATGTATGAGGCATGCCGCCAGCGTTCGTTCTGAGCCAGGATCAAACTCTCAAGTTTGTGTCACTCACCTACCAGGCACGATCCGAAGATCGCAAACCCGACAAGCAAGAGTTCAAGGAGCCGATACCTGCACTGTCAAACGTAATGGATACGAATGAACATGCATCATCTGTGGGAAACGTGGAGTTTCCCATGGATGTGGCGTCGGCTTAGTTATACCGGTTACTGCGACCTTAAACTTCGCAGACCGGGCGCCGTCGCCCACATGTCCCTTCATCAATAACCAACAATTTCAAAGAGCCGCCAAAAGCAAGAGGCGGACAGTCAGTGATCCCCGACCTGATGACCGGGGGACGGCCTGTCCGACAATGTTGGCGACCGATGCGGTGGGCGGTGGAAGCCGCCAGCGCCGCGTCGGTGAGCTCCATCTAGGCGGGGGTCGGGATTCGGGCAAGAACTTTTTTCAAATATCTGAAATGAATTGCTCAAACATCTGATTCTAAAGCGATATTTCTGCCTGTTTGAGCCATGGCCAAACCTTGGTCGAGCAACCACCGGGCGGCGAATCTGGCTCCAAAGCCTGATTCCACGGTGAATTGGGGGGTGAATCGCCCCGTTTGGCAAACGTATCTTTACCCTGAAGCGCCTATGCGGGTGGTCGAAATGGTCGATCCCACCCCTCCCCACCCTCACGCAGGGTCTGAGCGCGCGCGCAAAAGCGCACGCGAGCATGCTCCTACGCGCGCGGGATCTATATATGGGGACACGCCGGAGCTCTCCATCGTCCTGCCCGTGCACAATGGTGAGGCCTTCCTGGCCCAAGCGATCGAATCGATTCTCGCGCAGAGCTTCACCGATTTCGAGCTGATCGCGGTCGACGATTGTTCGGACGATTCGTCGCCGGCAATCCTCGCGCGTTACGCCGCGCGGGATTTGCGGATGCACATCGTTACCCTCGATAGCAACGTCAGGCTGCCGGGCGCACTCAACGCAGGCTTCGCACAGGCGCGTGGGCAATGGCTGAGCTGGACCTCGGACGACAACATCCTGCACCCGGCCATGCTGACGACCTTGCTCGGCAAGCGAAACCGACAGTCCGGGGCCGACATACTCTATGCAGGCTACCGCGTGATCGATGCACAGGGGCGTGGGATCGGGGAAGTCCGCGCCGAACCCGATGACCACTTGCTGGAACGCAATGTGGTCGGCTGCTGCTTCGTGTACCGGCGGGCAGTGCATGAAGAGCTGGGGGGCTACGACGAATCCCTGTTCGGGGTGGAGGACTACGACTTCTGGCTGCGCGCCGCCCGCGCGGGCTTCCGCCTGCAGCCGGTCGACGCACAGCTCTACGACTACCGGCGGCACGAGAGCAGCCTGACCGACCGGCGCTGGCACGATATCCGCGCAGGCGTGGAGCACGTCGTCGAGCGCGAGATCGAACACACCGCCGATTCCGGCCGTCGCGCACGCGGCTGGCTGACGCTGTTCACCGGCAATCCCTACCGGCCCACGCCTCGATTCCTTCTGAAGGCGCTGCGCGCGCGCCCATCGGTCGTCATTGCCCGCTGGCGCGACCTGCTGGGCTGGACCTGGCGTACCCTCGCCTGGCGGCTCAAATGAGCCTGCTCGACTCTGTCCGTTCCGCGGTGGCCTGGCGTTCGGGCAGCCAGATCGTCGCCCAGATCATCACCTGGAGCGTGACGCTGGCGGTGGTGCGAATCCTCGATCCGGGCGACTATGGCCTGTTCGCGATGGGCCAGGTGGTCATTACCTTCCTGTCCTTCCTCAACGGCTATGGCTTTGCCAGCGCGCTGATCCAGCGCGAGACGATCGACCGGCAGATGATCCGGCAGACCTTCGGGATGCTGCTGCTGGTCAACGGCGTGCTGGCAGCGACGCAATACGCGCTCGCGCCGGTGGCGGCGGATTATTACGGGCAACCGATGGTCGAGCATTTGCTGCGCGTGCAGGTGCTGCTGTTCCTTTCGGTGCCCTTCGTCGCGATGCCCGAAGTGCTGCTGATGCGCGAACTCGACTTCAAGAAACCTGCCGTGGTCAATGTGATCGCCGCGCTGATCTCGGCCGCGGTGGCATTGAGCTGCGCGCTTGCCGGGCTTGGCGTGTGGGCGCTGGTCTGGGCACCCATCGCCCTGTTCTGGACCCGCGCCATCGGGCTGACCCTCGCCGCGCGCTGCCTCGACTGGCCGAGTTTCGACTTCCGCGGCAGCCGGTACCTTTTCACCTATGGATCGTGGATGCTGGCGAGCCACTTTTGCTGGACCATCGCGACGCAGGCGGACATCTTCCTCGCGGGCAGCAGGCTCGATGCCCACCAGGTGGGCCTGTATGCAGAGGCGATCTTCCTCGTCACCATCGTCACCGCGCGGTTCATCCCGCCGCTCAACGATGTGGCCTTCCCCAGCTTCGCCCGCCTGCAGTCCGACCGCGCGGCGCTCGCCCGCGCCTTCCTGAAGGCGGTGCGCCTGATCATGCTGGTGGTCAGCCCGATCTTCCTCGGGATGCACGCCGCGGCCGGGCCGCTGGTGCTGACCGCGTTCGGCGACAAGTGGGGGGAGATGGTCCCGATCGTCGCCACTCTGGCGCTCGCGATGCCCGCCTTCACGGTCTACATCCTGTTCGCGCCCGCCTTTAACGCCATCGACCGGCCAGACCTTTCGGCAAAGACCAGCGCGGTGGTTGCCGCGATCCTGATCGGCGCCTTCCTGCTGGGGCTGCCCTATGGCGCGGCGGGCCTCGCGCGGGCGTGGGTCTTCGCCAGTCCGCTCTTGCCGCTCACCGCGCTCCTCATGGGCGCGCGCGCGCTGAGGATAGACGGACGGGGGCTGCTGGGTGCGGTGACGCCGGGCCTTGGCGCTGCATGCGGCATGGCGCTGGTTGTGCACGGGGTGGCAAGGGTTCTGCCCGAACTGGTCGCCCCGCTCGAACTGGCCATGCTCGTGAGCGCCGGTGCGGTGACCTATTTCGCGATCCTTTTCGCCCTGCGCCGCGAGATGCTGGCCGAGATCGTGGAGCTGGTGGTCCGCCGCCGGGAGGCGACCTCGCCAGCGGCCTGAACCCTGCTGCCCGAACACGGCGCGCCCCGCGCCCGTTTTTGGCGAACGTCCCGACAGGTGGTATCAACTCTCTGCATAAAGGAGAGAGGACCGCGGTGAGATGACACGGGGTGGCTTCGCGAAACTGGCACTTTGTGCCGCGTCGGTCATGCTGGGTACGGGCCAGTCGCCGCCCGCGACTGATCCGGATCAGCCCACGCCGCCGCCTGCCGCCACCGACCTAGCCAGCCCTTCGCCAGCGCAGATCGACCGCGTGATGCTGGATGAAGACGGCAGCGACCGTTTCACCGTACCGGTGCGTATCGGCACGAACGGCCCCTACCCCTTCCTTATCGATACCGGCGCGCAGGCGACCATCGTCAGCGAGAGGCTGGCGGCGAAGCTGGCGATACCCTCATCCGGCAGCGCGGTGATCGTCAGCACCGCCAGCACCCGGCAGGTTCCGACCATTAGGCTGCCCGACCTCGCCTTTGCCAACCGCACCATCCCACCCCTGGATGCGCCGATGCTGCAATTCCATCATCTGGGGGTAGACGGGATCCTCGGGCTCGACGCCTTGCAGGATCTGCGGGTGCTGATCGACTTTCGCGATGGCCACATGGATGTGGTCGATGCGCGCGATAAAAAGCCAGACGGGCGGTTCGACATTATCGTGCGCGCGCGGGCGATAAAGGGGCACATGATCATTGCCGATGCGCGGATCGACGGCATCCGCACGGCGGTGATCATCGACACCGGGGCGCAGATTTCGGTCGGCAATTTCGCCTTGCGTGACAGGATGCGGAGCCGCGACCTGGGCGAAGTCGCCGGGATCGACGTTCTGGGGACCGACTATTCGGGTCGCGTATCCTTCGCGCGCAGGGTCGATCTTGGCCGCCTGCAAATGGGCAACCTTCCGATCGCCTTCGTCGAAAGCCCCGCCTTCGCGCAGCTGGGCTATTCCGACACTCCGGCTCTGCTGCTCGGCGTGGGCAGCATGCGACAGCTCGATCGGGTCGCGATCGACTTCGTGCGCCGGTCGGTGCTGTTCGACATTCCCGACGATGTCATGCGCCGGGCGCTGCCGGCCAGCCTCGATCGGCGGCGCACGTATGCCACCGCACCATAGCCTTGCGCCTTGTGCTGGACGTGCCGGGTGACCAAATGCTGATCCTCGATGGGACCAGCAGATAGCCAGAACACCGGCCGGGACGACCGGCCAACGCCAGAGGGCTGGCCGACGCTCAAGCGTTTCCTGCCTTATCTCTGGCCGAAGGATCGCACCGATCTGCGCGTCCGGATCGTGATCGCACTGCTGCTGGTGCTGGTGGCCAAGGGCGTCACACTGGCCCTGCCCTATGCCTATCGCGCCGCAGTCGACGCGATGACGACGCCCGCCAACACCGCGGCAATGGTCGCGATCTCTTTCGTCGTCGCCTATTCCGCCGGTCGCTTCGCCAGCGTCATGTTCGACAATGTGCGCAACATGATCTTCGAGCGCGTCGGCCAGGACGCGACCCGGCAGTTCGCCGAAGACGTGTTCCGCCGTCTGCACCAGCTGTCGCTGCGCTTCCACCTGTCGCGCCGCACGGGCGAGGTCACCAAGACGGTCGAGCGTGGCACGAAAAGCATCGACACGATGCTCTATTTCCTGCTGTTCAACATCGCGCCCACGGTGATCGAGCTGATCGCGGTGGCGGTGATCTTCTACCTCAACTTCGGCCTTGGCCTGGTCGCGGCGACTGCGGTGACGGTGATCGCCTATATCGCGGTGACCCAGATCATCACCGAATGGCGCACCAAGCTGCGGCGGGAGATGAACGATCTGGACGGGCACGCGCTCGCCCGGGCGGTCGATTCGCTGCTGAACTACGAGACTGTGAAGTATTTCGGCGCGGAAGCGCGCGAGCACGAACGCTACGCCACGGCCGCGCGGCAATATTCCGAAGCGGCAATCAAATCCGATTCCTCGCTCGGCCTGCTCAACATCGCGCAGGCGCTGATCATGAACCTGCTGATGGCGGGTGCGATGGCCTATACCGTTTGGGGATGGAGCCGGGGCAACCTGACCACCGGCGATCTGGTGTTCGTGAACACCTACCTGACCCAGCTTTTCCGCCCGCTCGACATGCTCGGCTTCGTCTACCGCACGATCCGGCAGGGCCTGATCGACATGGCGGCGATGTTCCGCCTGATCGATGCCGACGTCGAGGTGGAAGACGCGCCCGGCGCGCCCGCGCTGCACATCGAACGGCCCGCGATCCGGTTCGAAAACGTGCATTTCGGGTACGAGGACGACCGGACCATCCTCGACGGGCTCGATTTCGAGATCGCGGCGGGCGAAACCGTGGCGCTGGTCGGCCCATCGGGCGCGGGCAAGAGCACCATCGCCCGGCTGATGTTCCGCTTCTACGATCCGCGCTCGGGCCGCATCCTGATCGACGGGCAGGACATCGCGCAGGTAACGCAGGAAAGCCTGCGCGCCAGCATCGGCATCGTGCCCCAGGACAGCGTGCTGTTCAACGACACCATCGGCTACAATATCGGTTATGGGCGCGCGGACGCGCATGAAGCCACGATCCGCGAGGCGGCACGCGGTGCCGCCATCCTGCCATTCATCGAAAGCCTGCCCGATGGCTTCGATACGCAGGTGGGCGAGCGCGGCCTCAAGCTATCGGGCGGCGAGAAGCAGCGGGTCGCCATCGCGCGCACGCTGCTGAAAGACCCGCCGATCGTGATCCTGGACGAGGCGACCAGCGCGCTCGATTCCCGCACCGAGCAGGAAATCCTCGCCACACTCAACCGCGTGGCGCGCGGGCGCACCACGCTGGCCATCGCGCACCGCCTTTCGACCATCGCCGATGCGGACCGCATTCTGGTGCTGGAGGACGGGCGGCTGGCAGAACAGGGCCGCCACGCGGACCTGCTCCGCCGTGACGGCCTCTACGCCGAAATGTGGGCGCGCCAGCAGGCCGACGCCGAATAGGTCAGGGTGCGCAGATACGCGCGTAGAGCGCCCGGTGGTCGGACCCGTTATTCGGCAGAACCTCGAATTCCTGCAATTCCAGATCGCCTTTCAGCATCAACTGGTCCAGCGGCCAGCCGGCCGCCACGAAAACTGCTGGAAAGGTGGGATAGGTGCCCCGCCCGATCCGTGGATCGCGCCATTGCCCCGTCCCGCGAAACTTGGTTGTCGTGCGCGACCACGGCACATCGTTGAAATCGCCGACAACGACCGCGTTCGGCAGCCGGTCAGGCGTCTGCGTGCCCGCATTGACGATATTCTCATCGCGCATCTGCGTATTCCACGTCGGCAATGGGGGCTTGGGATGAAGGCCGATGATCTCCACCGGCTGCGTGCCCGGCTGCACCGTGGCATATAGCGTGGGCGTGTCGCGATGCGTATTCTCGACGATATTCGTTTTGCGCACCGGAAGCCGGGTGGCAAAAACCAGCCCGAAGGCGTGGGGTTGGGGATGCCGATCCACATGAGGATAGTCGGCCAGCAGGGGTTCGAGCTGATCGATCCAAGCCTGATCCGTTTCCATGAGGAAAAGGACATCGGGATCGATCTGCCGGATCTGCTCGGCAACCTGCGCGTACCCGTCGTTCTTGACCTTCACGTTCACCGACATGATCGAAAAACAGCGTGCACCGGGCGCCTGAGGCCCCTCGGCGTAGGACACCTGCGTCCCGGCAAGGAAGGTGTAGGGCCAGATGCGCCAGATGTTGATCGCGATGACCAGGCCAAGAAGCGCCACCGTCAGCCAACGCCAGCGAAACTTCACGAATAGCGCGGCCAGCAGCAGGACCGCAGCGAGGTAGGACACCGGCTCGCGGACCAGATCGAGAGTGCGCACGAACCAGGCATCGGTGTTGGAAAGCGACACGAGCAACGCGATCAGTATTGCGGCGGCGAGGCCGAGCAAGATGTAACCCACCACTTTCATCGGTCATTCTCCATGCGTTCGGCCCTTGGTGGCGAGGGCTCGGCCTCGGCCTGTAGCCGGGCGAATGCGACGCTTTCAATGCCCGTCATTCGATCGCGCCGGAAACGCCGGAGGGTTGTGTTGCATCGCAGCATGGGGCACTGGGCAGCCTTCCGATCAAACGAGTGGATTTCCCATGACGCCCAGCACCGGCGCGAGCGCGCACGCCAGCAAGACAGTCCGATGGAAGAGCGAATGGTTCGGCAACATCCGGGCCGATGTGCTCGCGGGCATCGTCGTCGCGCTGGCGCTGATCCCCGAGGCGATCGGCTTCTCGATCATCGCAGGGGTGGACCCGCGCGTTGGCCTCTATGCCTCGGTCGCGATCGCGATGGTTATCGCGTTTACCGGCGGGCGCCCCGGCATGATCTCCGCCGCGACTGCTGCCGTGGCCGTGGTGGTGGTGCCGCTGGTGCGCGATCATGGCGTCGAATATCTGTTCGCCGCGACGATCCTGATGGGCATCTTTCAGCTCATCGCTGCGCTGCTGAAACTCAACCTGCTGATGCAGTTCGTCAGCCGTTCGGTCATCACGGGTTTCGTCAACGCGCTCGCGATCCTGATCTTCATGGCGCAGCTGCCGCAGCTCGATCCCACGAACGAGGGCGTCAACTGGATCACCTATGCGATGGTCGCGGGTGGCCTTGCGATGATCTACCTCGTGCCCCGCCTGACCACCGCGATCCCCAGCCCGCTGATAGCGATCATCGTGCTTACCTGCCTCTCGCTATGGCTCGGTTCGCCGGTCAACACCGTCAGCGACATGGGCGAGCTCCCGCAGGGCCTGCCCTTCTTCATGCTGCCCGACGTGCCGCTGACCTGGGAGACGCTGGCGATCATCGCACCGTACTCGCTCACCATGGCGGCGGTCGGCCTGCTCGAAAGCCTGCTCACCGCGCAGATCGTCGACGACATGACGCACACCGGCAGCGACAAGCAGCGCGAGAGCGGCGGACAGGGCATCGCCAATATCGTCGCCGCGCTGTTCGGCGGCATGGGCGGCTGCGCGATGATCGGCCAGTCGGTCATCAACGTGACCAGCGGCGGGCGCGGACGGCTTTCCACCTTCGTTGCGGGCCTGGCGCTGCTGATCATGCTCGTCCTGCTGGGCGGGATCGTGGGCCAGGTGCCGATGCCCGCGCTGGTCGCGATCATGATCATGGTCTCCATCGGCACATTCAGCTGGAACTCGATCCCCAACCTGCGCGTGCACCCGTGGCAAAGCTCGATGGTGATGTTCGTCACCGTCGCGGTGGTGGTGTTCACCCATAACCTCGCCATCGGCGTGCTGGTGGGCGTGCTGCTGTCGGGCATCTTCTTCGTCCAGAAGGTGATGCACATGTTCGAGGTGGAGCGGACCAAGGACGGCGACACCGCCACCTACACCGCGCATGGCGAAATCTTCTTCGGCAGCGTCGCCCGGTTCGAGGCGGCACTGGGCCCGGAAAGCCTGCAGCCCGATCCTGCCGACCACGTCATCATCGACGTCACCCGCGCGCACTTCTGGGACATTTCCGCCATCGGCGCGCTCGACAAGGTGGTCGAGCGGATGCGGATGCACGGGCGCAGCGTGCAGGTGGTGGGGCTGAACGAAGCCAGCGCCGATCTGGTCGACCGCCACGGCGCGACCGACCGCACGGGCGTGGAAATCGGCCTCGCCCCGCACCCCTGACGGGCTCAGCCGGTCGGCTGATCCCGGTCGCCGTATAGCCGGTAACCCACGTAAGACAGCACGGTAAGGCAGACGCAGCTGGCGAGGATGGCGAGCGCCGTCCCCGTCCAGCCATACGCCTCGAACAGCGCGGTGCCCGCAATGCTGCCCACCGCGCCGCCGAGGAACATCATAACGATGTAGATCGTGGTGAGGCGCGTGCGCAGCTCCGGCTCCTGCGAAAGGAAGGTCATCCGGCTGGTGACGTCGATTGCCGGGCCGACGATATTGCCGATCAGGATCGGGATCATCAGCAGCCACAGATTGTCGCCGAAGGGCAGCAGCAGCGCGATGCCCAGCGCCTGGACGATGGCATAGCCGACACGCGCCTTGCGCGGCCCGATCCGGTCCGCCAGCCGGCCCCAGTAGGGCGTCGAGAACACGCTGACTGCCGCGAACCCGGCCAGATAGCCGACCACATCGGTGCCGTAGCCCATCTCCGGCCCGGTCAGATGCAGCGCCAGCCCCAGCCACAGCGCGATGAACTGGCCAAAGCCGATCCCCTGAATCGCACCCGACAGCAGGATCTCGCGCCGGTCGCGCGCCAGCGCCAGCAGCGAGGCGATTAGTTTTGCGTAAGGCAGGCGGCTCGCGTCCCGGTCGCGCACGCCCTTTTCCATGATGGTGGGCAGCGCGAGCGTGATCGCGATCATCAGGCCGGTCGCGATCCAGTAGACCGCCCGCCAGCCGTAATATTCCGCGACCACCCCCGCCCCGACCCGCGCGACGAGGATGCCGAAGATCACGCCTGCGGTCAGCAGCGCGGTCACCTGGCCCAGCCGCTCGGGCGCGACGCGCTTCGATGCGTAGGCGGGCAGAAGGTAGGGCGCGATGGTGAAGAAGCCGAGCAAGGTCGAGCCGACCGTGAACAGCGTCAGCCCCTGCGCCAGCGTCATCACTATCAACCCGCCGCACTGGCCGATGGTGAACAGGATCGTCAGCGTGCGGTTGGAAAACCGGTCCCCCAGCGGCAGCAGCAGCAGGATGCCCAGCGCCAGCGCCAGCTGGTTGAGCGCCGGGACGAGGCCGATCTGCGCTGCGCTGACCCCGAAATGCCGCGCGACGTCGCCGATGATGGGGTGGATGTAATAGGCGTTCGCGGTGACGACGGCGGCCGCGACGGCAAGCCAGTATTCCTGCGCGGTCGTGAGGCGGGTCGGTTCGGTCATGCGCGCCCGCCATCGGGTGCGGATGCAGCGCGGTCAAGCGGGCTGTGCAAACAGCCCGGCCCGATCAGGTGAATGCGCGCCTGAGCGCGTCGTTGAGTTCATCGATCGGCTGATCCAGATTGCGAAACCGCCGGCAAGTCTGCTTGCCGGCGTTCTTCGCATCGTAGAGTGCCAGATCGGCGCGGATCCTCAGTTCATGGGTCGTCAGCGCATCTTGCGGAATGCACGCAAAGCCGGCGCTTGCGCCAACACGCACCGGGACGCCCGAGGCGACCTCGATCTCCTCTTCGGCCACCGCCCGGACCAGTTCCTCGCCAAGAGCGCCGATCTGCTCGATCCCGCACGCGCAAACCACCACCATGAATTCGTCGCCCCCCATGCGGGCCACGACGCCACGTCTGGCGGCCACTCTTTCGATCCGCCTCGCGACTTCGACCAGAACCGTGTCGCCTGCGCCGTGGCCATATTCGTCGTTGATGGCCTTGAACCCGTCAAGGTCAATGGAAACGATCGCCAGCGTCTGATCCGGCTTGCTCGTCAGCCCGGCCAGGTGGTGGTCCATCCCCTGTCGATTGAGAATGCCCGTAAGACTGTCGTGGAAGGCCAGATGAAGGTTCTGCTGCTCTGCCTTCAGGCTCTTCACGAGCGTGTCGTGGAAGGTGGTGATGATCTGGCGCGCACCGAAAATGAACGGCGGCGTGAGGATGACGATGACCGACAGAAGGGGCTGATCGGCAAGTACGGCCCCCACCACGAAGGGAATATCCATCAGCAGCAAAAGCACGGTGGCGAACGGGGGTGCGGCATAATTGCGTGCGCTGATCTGCCCCAGCGCAGCCATGACCAGCGTGGCGGACAACACCTGCAGCATGTGATCGCCGCCGCTCATGATGACGAACGCAACGCCGCCTTGCAGCGCGCACCACAGCAGCGAGAGCAGGGCCGACCAGCTGACGTCGATCGGCAAGGCCGCGGCTTCACGCCTCTTCGTCCATTGCCACAAGGCCGTACGAGCAATGGCGACCCCCACCTCGACAATGGCGAAGACGACGAAAATCGGCGCGGACGATCGATAGACGGCCACGGCCAGAATGCACAGGGCACATAGCGATCCCATCAGGGCCGCTGCGGGAGAACCGAGCAATTGGGCATACAGACGGCTTTGGATCTCGGCATCGAGCGTAGGTCCGCTACGAAACATGCGTCCGAGTCCGAGGCGATCGGCGGCTGCAACGGTATATGTCGGACGGATCGTTTCCATCCGCCGATCATGCGACATCATGCTTAAGAAAAAGTGGTGCTGCGAAAAACGCCCGCACGGCGCCCCGGATCGGGCAAAGGATAGAAGTACGCGGCAAAGCCCGGCTGCATCGCCCATAATTGAGCGCAAGTATCAGGTTCTGGCCGTCACCCTCGCTGCTGCGACGGTCAAGCGATCGGGAGTAACGCGGCCGCTGCCGCTGCCGAGTCAGCGTTTGTGAGGGCCGGGATTACCCTTCGCGACCCGATTATGCTCCGCGTCATTCTTGTGGCCGATATTTCTCTCCCGCCCGCCCGAAGGCCTCCGGGCTTCAGACTTGGCTTCAGAACCTGCAGATCGATTGCCTGTCTTGCCATCATTGACGTGCTTCTTGCCCATAGCTCCAACTCCTCTCATAGCATAAGAATACTTACACTATGACACAGCGATTGGCAAATTCATGCTAAAAGAAAAGGATGCTTATCATTCTCATCGACTTACATCGTCGCGATAATCTAAGCAATAATACGTATAATACTTTCGATTCACCCGTGCGTCGCACGCTCTGGCTCTCTCGCCATAGCACACCGGTAAGTATTTCTTGCGATGTAGCCCGAGGCCAGCGCCTGCCTTAGAGAATATACTTGCTCAGGTCGGTATCCTTCGCGAGATCGTCCAGCCGTTCGCGCACATAGGCCGCGTCGATGGTGATCGTCTCGCCCGCATGGTCCTCGGCCTCGAAGCTGATTTCCTCCAGCAGCCGCTCCATGATGGTCTGCAGGCGGCGCGCGCCGATATTCTCGATCGCCTCGTTCACCTGCGCGGCGATCTTGGCGACCTCGCGCACGGCTTCGTCGGTAATGTCGAGCGTGACCTTCTCGGTGCCGATCAGGGCCGTGTACTGCTGCACCAGGTTGGCGCGCGTTTCGGACAGGATGCGCACGAAATCTTCCTCGGTCAGCGCGCGCAGTTCGACCCGGATCGGCAGGCGGCCTTGCAGTTCGGGCAGCATGTCGCTGGGCTTGGAGACATGGAACGCGCCGCTGGCGATGAACAGCACGTGGTCGGTCTTCATCGGACCGTGCTTGGTCGCCACCGTGGTGCCTTCGATCAGCGGCAGCAGGTCGCGCTGCACGCCTTCGCGGCTCACCGTGCCGCCGCGCTGGTCGGACACCGCGATCTTGTCGATCTCGTCGAGGAAGACGATGCCGTTGGTTTCCGCGTTCTGCAGCGCGATGCGGGCGACATCGTCCTGGTCCATGCGCTTTTCGGCTTCTTCATCGACCAGACGATCCCACGCGTCGGGCACGCGCAGCTTGCGGCGGCTGGTGGGCTTCTTGCCCATCGCCTTGCCGAACATGTCGGAAAGGTCGATCATCCCGACATTGCCGCCCATGCCGGGAATATCCATCGCGGTCGTGGGCTGGTCCTGCAGCTCGATCTCGACCTCGACGTCGTTCATCGCGTTCTGCGTGATGCGTTCACGGAAGCTCTGGCGGGTCGCTTCCGAGGCATTGTCGCCGACCAGCGCATCGAGCAGCCGCTCCATCGCCGCTTCGCTGGCGGATTCGCGCACGGCTTCGCGCCGCCGGTCTTTCTCGAGGCGGATCGCCTCTTCCACCAGATCGCGTGCAATCTGCTCCACGTCGCGGCCGACATAGCCGACTTCGGTGAACTTGGTCGCCTCCACCTTTACAAAGGGCGCTTCGGCCAGCCGCGCCAGCCGCCGCGAGATCTCGGTCTTGCCGCAGCCAGTCGGGCCGATCATCAGGATGTTCTTGGGCGTCACCTCGTCGCGCAGGTCGGGGCCGAGCCGCTGGCGGCGCCAGCGATTGCGCAACGCCACGGCGACCGCGCGCTTGGCGTCCTTCTGGCCGACAATATGTTCGTCGAGGGCGGCGACGATCGCCTTGGGGGTAAGGGAATCGGTCAAGATATCTCTCTGAATTACGGGGTTCAGACGCTTTCCAGCGTCACCTGGTCATTGGTGAAGACGCAGACTTCGGCCGCGACCTGCATGGCGCGCCGGGCGATCTTTTCCGGGTCCTGTTCGTAATCGGAAAGCGCGCGCGCCGCGGCGAGCGCGTAATTGCCGCCCGATCCGATCGCGGCGATGCCGCCTTCCGGCTCCAGCACGTCGCCATTGCCGGTCAGCACCAGCATCGTGTCCTTGTCGGCCACGATCATCAGGGCTTCGAGATTGCGCAGGTACTTGTCGGTCCGCCAGTCCTTGGCGAGCTCAACCGCGGCGCGCATCAGCTGGCCGGAATACTGGTCAAGCTTGCGCTCCAGCCGTTCGAACAGGGTAAAGGCATCGGCGGTCGCACCCGCGAACCCGGCGACGACCTTGCCCTCGCCGATCCGGCGCACTTTCTTGGCGTTGGGCTTCATCACCGTGTTGCCCATGGAAACCTGACCATCGCCGGCGAGCACGGTTCTGTCCCCGCGCTTGACGCCGATGATGGTGGTGCCGTGCCACTGTTGAAGGCCGTGGGCCGCCGCGCTGTCTGTCATGAAGCGCGATATGGGGGGCAAGGCCGCGCTATCAAGCGCAGCCCGCGAAGAACCGCCTAGCCGCCGCCCGGCGCGCCGGGGCCGCCAGCGCCGACAGTGCCGATATTGCCGAACAGGTCTTCCAGGAAGCCGCGCTCGCGGCCCAGCGTCGGGGTCTGGTCGCCATCGGGCCGCAGGTAGACGACATCTTCCATCCCCTTGCGGTCGGTCGACACGACATTGCCGTTACCGTCGAAGCTCACTTCCAGCACGCTGTGGCCTTCGATCCGCGGACGGACGAACGGCTTGCGGGCGGTAACGCTGGATACGTAATACCAGGTTTCCGGCCCGAACTGGCTGGCGAAGGTGGGCCGCCCCAGCGTCGCTTCGACGGACTGGCGGTTGTCGATCCCCGGCTGGACCAGCCCGGCGAGGCGCGCATCGGTGATGTAGCCGCGCGATTCGCGGATCGAGGAGCACCCCCCCGCCGACACTGCCAGCCCCAGCAACACGACCGGCGCGATAGCCTTGACGATCCGCATAAATTCCAAACCCTCTTCGCAAATTCGGTGCGCGCCCTTTCGTGACGGGTCGCGCGCGCTATATCTTGGCGCGAGCCTTACGGCCTCGCCCCGGCAGGTGCAATGGCCCCGCGAAATGGCACCGGCAATGCCACCTGCAACAAGGCACGCACAATCTTGTGCGCGCAATGCTTGAATTGCCGCTGAATGAAGGGAAATCCGACATGTCGATCCTCTCCCGCCTGCTTGGCACGAAGCCCGATCCGCGCGAGGCGTGGCGGCCGCTGTGGCACCGGCTGGTGGTCGCCGCGCGCGAGGAACACTGGTTCCGCGAACGCGGCGCCGCCGACACGCTGGATGGCCGGTTCGACATGGTATCCATGCTGACCGCACTTGCGATCCTGCGGCTGGAGACAGAGCCCGAGGAAGGCGTGCCCGCAGCCGCGCGGCTGACAGAACTGTTCGTCGAAGACATGGACGGGCAGATGCGCGAGGCGGGCATCGGCGATCCCACCGTGGGCAAGATGATCGGCCGGATGATGGCGACGCTGGGCGGGCGCGCCGGAACCCTGCGCGCCGCACTGGCGCAGCAGGACGACGGCGAGCTGGCCCAGGTCGTCGAACGCAACATGCACCTTGCCGACGAGGATCGCGGCCCGGCCCTGATCGCCGCGGGTCTACGCGATTTCCATGCGCGCCTCGCCCGCACCGATTTTGCCGCGCTTGCTCGCGGAGAGATCGCCGAATGACCCATCCCGTCCCCCCGCCCGAATTCTCTCGCATGGTTTCGGTGCGCCAGATCCTGGAGCACCCGCTGGAACTGGAAGCCAGCGCGGACGAACGCGCCGCGCTTGCGCGCAGGTTCGGGATCAGCGCGGTCGACGCGCTGGTGGCGCGCATATCGCTTGATCGCAATGGCGAACGGATCAGCGCCGAAGGCACCCTGAAGGCCAGCATCGTGCAGCCCTGCGCGGTCTCGGGCGAGGATTTCCCGACCGAGGTCGAGGAAAAAGTCGCCATCCGTTTCGTGCCCGAAGGATCGATTCACCCTTCGTTGCAGGAGGGCGACGATATCGAGATCGAGCTCGACGAAGGCGATCTGGACGAGATCGAGTATGCGGGCGAAAGCTTCGATCTGGGCGAAGCCGTGGCGCAATCGCTGGCGCTGGCGATCGATCCCTATGCCGAAGGCCCGAATGCGGATGCGGTACGCGCGAGGGTTGGCATCAAGACCGACGATGCGCCCAGCGGCCCCCTGGCAGAGGCACTTGGCGCTGCACTGAAGAAAAGCTGAGCCGGACGCGCGCGGTTACATCCCGGCGAAGGCTTCGATGTTGCGGATGCGCCCCGAAACGACCAGCTCGTCGCCGGGGAAGATGAGCGTGTCGGGCACGGCATGGATGAAATCCTCCCCCTCGCGCTTCACGCCAACCACCGTCACATCGTATTTCTTGCGGCAATTGCTGGTCATCAGCGGCAGGCCAACGATCGGCTCTGGCGCGGCCAGCCGGGCGATCGCGAACTCGTCCCCGAATGCGATGAAGTCGAGCAGCCGTTCGTTGAGCAGGTGGGCCACTCGCTTTCCCATATTCTGTTCGGGGAACACCACATGGGTTGCCCCGGTACGCTCCAGGATCCGGGCGTGCCGTTCGTTGGTCGCCTTGGCCCAGATATTGCCCAGCCCGAGATCGGCGAGCGCCAGCACCGTCAGCACGCTGGCTTCGATATCGGTCCCGATGGCGACCACGGCGGACTGAAAATCGGTCGCCCCCAGCCGCTTGAGCGCATTGGCATCGGTGCTGTCCGCTTCGACCACCTTGGTCACATCGGGCGCGAATTCCTGCACCAGCCGGGGATCGGTATCGATTGCCAGAACCTCGTGGCCCATTCTTTCGAGCGTCCGGGCCACCGCGCCGCCAAACCGGCCGAGGCCGATCACCAGCACGGGCTTGCGCTTGTCAGCCAACAATGGGGTTCTCCTGCGGATAGCGATAGGGGCGATCCCGCCCGCCAAGGGCAAGCGCGGTGGCCACGGTGATGGTTCCCACCCGCCCGACGAACATCAGCATAACGATCACCAGCTGCGCGCTGGGCGGAAGGTCGCCGGTGATCCCGGTCGACAGCCCGACGGTGGAAAAGGCGGAGATCGTTTCGAACAGGATATCGTCCAGCGGAATGGGCGTGATCGAGGCGATGTAGGTGGTCGATGCAAAGATCAGCGCGGCGGACATCACGGTCACCGAAAGCGCCTGCCGTTCGATGTCATGCCCGAAGCGGCGCTGGAAAAGGCCTGCATCCTTGCGCCCCATCACTTCCGACAGGACGATGGCGAACAGGACGAAGAAGGTCGTCACCTTGATCCCCCCCGCGGTCCCGGCACTGCCGCCGCCGATGAACATGAGGAAGAAATTGGCCATGATCGTTTCGTCGTGGAACGCCCCCACATCCAGGCTGTTGAAACCTGCGGTGCGCGGCATCACCGAATGAAACGCGGCGTTGAGGATCTTCGAACCCCAGCCCATCGGCCCCAGCGTGGCGGGGTTGTCCCACTCCATCGCAAGGATCGCGATGAACCCGAACGCCAGCAGCGCGCCCGTTCCCAACACGGTGATCTTGGTATGCAGCGACCAGCGGCGCCACGAGAAATGGTTCGCCCGCAGATCCTGCATCACCGGAAAACCGAGCGCGGTCAGAACAACCGCGAACATGATCGGGCCCAGAAACAGCGGATCGGACTGGAAGCCCATCACGCTGTCCGAATAGGTCGAAAATCCGGCATTGTTGAACGCGCTGACCGAATGGAACACACCATTCCACAACGCGTTGAGCGGCGGCGCATCGTAGAACGCAATCAGCCGCGCCGTCAGGATGATGGCCACCACCGCTTCCACCGTCACGGTGATCGCGAAGATCAGCTTCAGCGCCGACAGCGCGTCGCCCGTTTCCAGCCGGTTGCGTTCAACCTGCGTCGCCATGCGTTCGCGCAGGCTGACGCCCCGGCCCGCCATCAGCCCGAACAGCGTCGCCGCGGTCATGATCCCGAACCCGCCGATCTGGAACAGCAGCAGGATCACGCCCTGCCCGAAGCCCGACCAGTAGGTGGGCGTATCCACCACGATCAGCCCGGTAACCGCCACCGCCGACGTCGATGTGAACAGCGCGGTGAGCAGCGGCGCGCCAACGCCCTCGTTCGTCGCGAAAGGCAGGCTGAGAAGGATGGTCCCGACGATGATCGCGCCGGCAAACAGCAGCGGAATCAATCGAATCGGATCGCGCAGGGCACTCACGAGGCGCGTCTGCGCCCATTGCGCGCCGGAATAAAGCCCGATCGAGCCCCCGCGATGCGCCGTGCCAGCAGACTCACCTCACCCCTGCCGGTGCCCGCGTGCGTGTTCAACGATCATCAGCACCAGCCCGACGAAGACCAGGCCGAACCCGGCAAGGTGTATCCAGCGGAACGTCTCGCCCAGCAGCAGGTATGACAGGGCCAGCGCGCTCAGCGGCATGACCGCCATCGCACCCGCCGTCAGCGCGCCGGGCGCCTTGCGCACTCCCCGGTACCACAGCACCGGGGCGAGACCGCCCGTCGCCGCACCCCAGAAGGCGAGCGCATAGAGCCCGGACGCATCGGACCCCGAAAAGTCGAACGGCCGGCTATCGAACGCGAAGGCCAGCACAACGAACAGCACCGCCGCCATCAGCGAGGCGGCGAGAGTGGTCTCGAGCGAGCTGATTCCGTCCGACAACTTGCGCGACAGCAGCGTATAGGCCGCTTCCATGCAGATGGCCGCGCCGACCAGCGCAGCACCCAGCAGCATCGCGTTTCCGCCCTGCCCATCGCCGCCGCCGCCGCCGCCGCGAAACAGGTTGATCACCGCGATTCCAGCAACCCCCAGCGCCAGCGCACCCGCCTTGCGCCAGTTCATCGCCGCACCGAAGAACACGACCGCGCCGATCGCGGTGGCCGCAGGCGTCGCACTCATTATGGTTGATCCGATCACCCCGGTTGTCAGGCGCATCCCATACAGCATGGTCGCGGTGAAGCCGACCATGCCGAACGCGGAAATCGCAGCGATCACCCACCAGTCGGACCGCTGCATCTTCGCAAAGCGATCGGTTGCAAACCAGACAAAGGGTGCGAGCACGACCGCCGCGATGAGCATGCGCAGGCAGGATGCGGTGAAGACCGAGAAGTTCTCGCCCACGATCTTGCTGAGCGGAGTGGCCGTCCCGAACAGTGCCATCCCTGCAAGCAGCTGGGCAATGGTAACGGGAGACGACGATGTGTCTGTGCGGGCCATGATTGCTACCTGCCAGACCGACAAGGCTTGCGCGAGTTCCCGCCTCCGCGCGGTTCAGCCCCGGCATGAAGCATGGAATTGCGCTGTCCTACACGGACGCGGCGCGGCAAGGTGCCCGCCGCTCTTTGACACTGTCGATTGCCCGTGGGGATCGCCTCCTCGCGACCCACGGGGTTTCTCGCCCTAGACACTGTGTCAGGTGTGTCAGGGCACCGCCCGGTGCCCTGCGTCATACGGCCACCTAGAACGGGATATCGTCTTCCAGATCGTCGTAATTGGCACCGCCGCCCGAGCCACCGCCCGAGCCGCCACCGCCCTGGTTCCAGCCGCCGCCCTGGTCGCTGCCGCCCGATCCGCCGCCGTAGCCGCCGCCCGAACCGCCGCCGCGCTGGCCACCGCCACCGCCGCCGCCGCCGCCTTGGGCGCCGTCGAGCATGGTCAGCGTGCCGTCGAACCCGCGCAGCACCACTTCGGTGCTGTAGCGGTCGTTACCCTGCTGATCCTGCCACTTGCGGGTCTGCAGCTTGCCTTCGATGTAGACTTTGCTGCCCTTCTTCAGGAACCGCTCGACCACATTGACGAGGCCTTCGGAGAAGATCGCGACGGTGTGCCACTCGGTCCGCTCCTGCCGTTCGCCGGTGTTGCGGTCCTTCCATGTCTCGCTGGTCGCGATGCGCAGGTTGGCGACCTTGCCGCCGTTCTGGAAGCTGCGGATTTCGGGGTCCGCGCCCAGATTGCCGATCAGCATGACCTTGTTGAGGCTGCCCGCCATGATTCGTATCCCTTCGTGTCTGTTGGAAGGGGCCTATCGAATGGCGCGGACGGGTGCCAGTGCGTAGCAGCCCCCAGCTGTGAAAAGCCGCGCTAAAGCCCCAGCGCCACCGCGCTCCAGTAGGTGATCCCCGCGAAGACGTAAGCCAGCGCGAACAGGTAGACCAGCATGAAGATCGGCCATTTCCAGCCGTTGGTTTCCCGCCGGGTCACCGCGATGGTCGAAAGGCACTGCGGCGCGAAGACGAACCACGCGAGGAAGGCGAGCGCGGTGGGCAGGCTCCAGCGGCTCGACAGCGTGGTCGCCAGCCCTTCGGCCTCCTCCTCTTCGTCGTTCGCGTCGATCGCATAGGTCGTGGCGAGCGAGGCGACCGCCACTTCGCGCGCGGCCATTGCCGGGATCAGCGCCAGGCTGATCTCGCGGTTGAAGCCGATCGGCTCCAGCACGACGTTGAGCCCGCCTGCGATCTGGCCCGCGAATGAGGCGTCGACCTGGCTCTCCCCCGGCTCGGCCTGCGGGAAGCTCAGCAGCAGCCAGAGGATCACCGTGGCCGAGAAGATGATGGTGCCCGCGCGGCGCAGGAACACCCATGCGCGCTGCCACAGACCTATGGCGATGTCGCCCACGGATGGCAGCTGGTAGCGGGGCAGTTCCATGATGAAACCGGTCGCGCCGCCCCTGGTCAGCGTGCCGCGCAGGATCAGCGCGACGATCAGCGCGCCGACGATTCCCGCGAGGTAGAGTGCGAAAAGGACAAGACCCTGAAGCCCGATCCCTCCCCACACGGTGCTCTGCGGGATGAAGGCGGCAATGATGATGGCATATACCGGAAGGCGCGCCGAACAGGTCATCAGCGGGGCGATCAGGATGGTGGTCAGCCGGTCCTTCGGGTCGGCGATGCTGCGGGTCGCCATGATGCCGGGGATCGCGCAGGCGAAGCTGGAAAGCAGCGGGATGAAGCTGCGGCCCGACAGGCCCACACCCGCCATCAGCCGGTCCATCAGGAAGGCGGCGCGCGCCATGTAACCGGTCGCCTCCATGATCAGGATGAACAGGAACAGGATGACGATCTGCGGCAGGAAGACCACCACCGACCCGACGCCAGCGATGATCCCTTCGGTCAGCAGGTCACGCAGGAAACTCTCGGGCATCGCGCCCTCGACCCACGCCCCCAGCGCGCCTGCCCCTGCATCGAGGGCATCGGTCAGCGGTGCGGCCCAGGCGAACACCGCCTGGAAGATGACGAACAGGAGGACCAGCAGAAACAGCGGGCCGAACCAGGGGTTGAGCAGTACGCCGTCGAGCCTGTCGCCTATCCGGCGCGCCTTGGAGGTCTGGTAGACGACCGCCTTGGCGATGGTGCGCGCTTCCATCCGGCGCTCGGTCTGGTCCATCCGGGGGCGGTCGGCGAGTGTGCCGATCCCTGCCCGCGCCGCGGCGATGGCGCCTTTGAGCTCGTCGAGCCCGCGCCGGCGCACGGCCACGGTCTCCACCACCGGCACGCCCAGCGCCTTGGACAGCACTTCGACGTCCAGCTTCAGCCCGTCGCGTTCGGCCATGTCGACCATGTTGAGCGCCACGATGGTCGGCTTGCCCAGCGCCAGCACCTCCTGCGCGAAGACCAGGTGTTGCTCCAGATTGCCCGCGTCGAGCACCAGTACCAGCACATCGGGCTCGGCCTCGCCGGGAAAATCGCCGTGCACGACCTGGCGGGTCACTTCCTCGTCCGGGCTAGATGCATCGAAGGCATAGGCGCCGGGAAGGTCGATCACCTCGGCCTGCGTCCCGTCGGGCAGCGGCAACACACCGGCCACGCGCTCCACGGTTACGCCGGGATAATTGGCGATTTTCTGCCGCGCACCGGTCAGTTTGTTGAACAGCGCGCTTTTGCCCGCATTGGGATTGCCGAGCAGCGCGATCCTGAAGCTGTCACTCATGGCGCGCCTCAGGCCGTTTCAAGCGAGATGGCGGCTGCCTGGACCTTGCGCAGCGCAATGGTCATCCGGCCGATAGAGACCGCCACCGGATCGCGCCCGCCGAACACACCGTGATGCGCCATACGCACCTCGACCCCCGGTTCGAAGCCCAGCGCACGCATCCGCTTCGCATCGGCAGGCGGCAATGCATTCCAGTCAATCGAGGAAATGCGGGCTGTGAGGCCGGGTTTCAGGCTTTCGAGCGTCATGGCCGCAGCTTCTGACAAAGCCGGGCGCTAGATGCAACTGATTATCAATACTTGTCGAACGGTTCAGGCCGCCGGATAGCGCAGCCGGCCCAGCATCCGCACGGGGCTGAAGCTCTCACGGTCCGAGCCGCCGAGAAACTGCGCCTTGGTCTTTTCGAACTGCATCACATTGTCGATCCGCCGATCGAGGAAGGCGCGGGTTTCCGCCTTGTCCTCGCTCTCGTCGTCGATCCACACCAACAGGGTCGCGCTGTAGAGCGAGGCGAGGATAGCGCGTTTGGTATAGTGGTTGTAATCGGTCGCCGTATCGCCCGCCAGCCGCCACATGATGTCCGCGCTGTTCCACGCCCCGCGCATCGAGGCGCGCAGGTTTTGCGGCATCGAACCGATCGCCAGCGCGCGGCGCATGGCTTCCTCCTGGCCCGCGACCGCATCCAGCCGATAGAGCACCAGATCGCGGATCTTGTCGCGGATCTTGCGCCCCGCCAGCGCCTCTGCCGACAGGTCGCGCTGCATGGCCATGTCGATCGATTCGATCCACGCGGCGACCATCGCCATCGTGCCGGTCTGCCGCCCGCTCGATTTGTAAGCGAGGCGCGCCAGCGCCGGATTGACGCCTTCCATCTCGGCGGCGGAGAGCAGGGCAGCCTGCGTCCAGCCGTCGAAAATCGCCGAATCGGCGATTGCGGGAGCCAGCGCGATGCGCAGTTCGTCCAGCGTCAGGTCGGCGGCGTCTATCATCGTGTTCCTCGCTTCGTGCCCGGTCGCATCGAGCCTAGAGGCTCGGGCCGTATTGCTGCGAGGAAACGTCCTCGCGCGCTTGGTCGGCCGTGGCAAATGCGTCGCTCAGACGCCGTTCGCCGATCAATTCCACATAATCGCGGGCGGTGCGGCCGGAGTTGTCGGCGCGATCGGGATCCGCACCATAGCCAAGCAGCACGCGCACCAGCGGAATATCGCGCTTGTGGACTGCGAAGATCAGCGGCGTTTCACCGGTCGAGGTGAGCGGATCGACCCGCGCACCCGATTCAAGCAGAGCGGTCACGCTGGGAAGATCGCCCTGCCGGGTCGCGATGACCAGCGGGGTCACCCCCTCCTTGTCGGCGATGTTGGGATTGGCGCCGTTCGCCACGAGATAGCGGATCCAGGTGACGTCGCCCCGCTCGGTCACGATGTGCATCGCGGTCTGGCCATTTGTCTGGTCGCGCGTGTTGATCAGCGAGCCGAAGCCCGGCTCCTCGACCATCGCGGTCACGACGTCTACATCCGTTTCGCGCACGGCCTTGAGGAATTTGTACCCGTCCGAAAACAGCGTGGCCTGCGCGAAAGCGGCCCCGGATAGCGCGGCCAGCGAAAGGATGGCCAAACGGGCCCAATTGCGGATAAGAGACGGCGACACCTTAAACACCTTTGCGATAGCCCCTAGTTTGCTCTGCGAGCCATTTCACATCCGCAGTTAGCAGACGCTGAACCCGATTGCCATGAGCACCACATTCAAGCTTCTTTCGATCCTGATGCCCTGCGCGCTTGGCCTTGCCGCGTGTTCGCAGCCCGCGCAACCGGCTGGTCCGCCGCCGCTGGAAGGCGCCGCCATCGGCGGCGATTTCACGCTGACGGGCGAGGATGGCGAACCCGTTTCGTGGAGCGATTTCGACGGGCAGTACCGCACGCTCTATTTCGGCTACACCTTCTGCCCCGACGTCTGCCCGGTCGATACCGGGCGCGCGATGGCCGGGCTCAAGGCTTTCGAGAAAGAAGCTCCGGATCGCGCTGCCAAGGTCCAGCCGCTGTTTATCAGCGTCGATTCCGAACGCGATACGCCCGCGGTCCTGCGCGAATTTACCGACCAGTTCCATCCGCGCCTGATCGGGATGACCGGCACCAAGGAACAGCTGGACAAGGTAACCAAGGACTACGCCGCGCAGTATTCTCTGGGCGAGAAGAACGAGGAAGGCGGCTACCTCGTCAACCACACCAGCATCACCTACCTTTTCGGCCCCGATGGAGAGCCGATTGCGATCCTCCCAACCGATGCAGGCTCTGAAGCGGTCGCTGCGGAGCTCGACAAATGGGTGCGCTGAGGGACCGTTTCTGGGAGCGCCCGCTGGACGAGCTGACGCAGCCCGAGTGGGAGGCGCTATGCGACGGCTGCGGGCGCTGCTGCCTGCACAAGCTGGAAGACGAGGATACCGGCGAGCTGGCCGAAACCAACGTCGCGTGCCGCCTGCTCGATTGCAAGACCGCGCGCTGCCGCGACTATGCCAACCGCAAGACCTTCGTGCCCGACTGCCTGCGCCTGACCCGCTCGCTGGTCGACAAGCTGCCCTGGCTGCCCGACACCTGCGCTTATCGCCGCCGCGCGGAGGGCCGCCGCCTGCCCCGGTGGCATTACCTCCTCACGGGCTCGCGTGAAGACGTTCACCGTGCAGGGGCGGGAGTTGCCGGGCGCGTGATCTCGGAAACCCATGCGGGTCCGATCGAGCATCATATCGTCGAGTGGGGCGGATGATCGACTGGCTGCGCGACTCGCCCGATCCGGTGGTCGCGCTGGGCGATACCGACCTGCCGCTGACGATCCGCCGGCATCCGCGTGCCACGCGCATGACCCTGCGCCTCGTCGATGATGGCGAGAGCGCGCGCGTCACGCTGCCGCGATGGGGCACCACACGCGAGGCGGTGCGGTTTGCCCAGTCGCGCGCCGACTGGCTGGCTGCGCAGCGCGCCAGGCGGCCCGCACGGATCGATCCCGCCCCCGGCGGCACGCTGAGCTTTCGCGGCGACACGCTGCGGATCGACTGGTCTGCGCAGCACCCGCGCCGGGTCACTTTATCCCACGATGCGATCACGCTCGGCGGGCCGCAGGATAACCTTGCTGCCCGGCTCAAACGCTGGATGCAGGGCGAAGCGCGCGCTTTGTTCGAGGGTGACCTCGCCTTCTATGCCCGGCGCGCCGGGCTGGAGACGCCCGACTTCGCGCTCAGCAGCGCGCGGCGACGCTGGGGCAGCTGCTCGTCGGGCGGAACCGTGCGGCTCAACTGGCGGCTGGTGCAGGCGCCCGATCACGTCCGCCGCTCGGTCGTTGCGCACGAAACCGCGCACCGTATCCATTTCGACCATTCGCCGCGCTTCCACGCGCTGCTTGGCGACCTGTACGAAGGCGACCTGGCGCGCGCCGAAAGCTGGCTCAAGGCCAACGGGCCACGGCTTTTCAGCACCTTCGGCTGATACCCTGGGAATATCGGCACTGGCGGGGCGGCCTCGCACGCCTTATGTTGGGGCCATGCGTATCAGCCCGAAATACGATGTCGCCGGCGGGTTCGGCGACCTGTGGAACGAGATCAAGCGGCCCCAGCCCTATCGCTGGCCCATCCTGTTCGTGTCCTGCGCCCTGACCGGTACGATCCTGTATGCCTTCGCGCAGGAACGGGTGATCGTTCCCCCGCCCCGCCCCGAAGTGACCTATATCACCACCTTCGCGCCCGACCGGACGGAGGAGCAGATCGTCGCCTCCAACCTCGAAAACCAGGAGCGCAAGGAGGCGCGCGAGCGGCTGGAGGAATACCGGGTCGAAAAGCGGCGCGATATGTATCGCACGCTGGGCAAGGCGACGGGCATCGATACCGACAAGATCGACGCCGAGATCGAAGCGGAACGCGCGCGCGAAGAGGCCGAGACGAAGCGACGGATCGAGCAGGCGACAGGCGGAACGGTTGCTACCGACGCCCAATGATGCGCGCTGGCTGGCCGCCGCCGCACGCCTTGCGCTGCGCGGTCGCCCGGCAAGTCATCCCAATCCGGCGGTCGGCTGCATCATCGTGAAGGATGGCTGCGTCGTCGGACGCGGCTGGACGCAGAGCGGCGGGCGTCCCCATGCAGAGGCCATGGCGCTTGCCACGGCAGGCGATGCGGCGACGGGAGCGGATGTGTTCGTCACGCTCGAACCATGCGCCCACCAATCCGACCGCGGACCGGCCTGTGCCGACCTGCTGGCGGCGGCACGGCCTGCGCGGGTCATCGCTGGCCAGCGCGATCCCGACCCCCGCACGGCGGGCAAGGGAATTGAGCGGCTGAACGGCGCGGGGATCGCGGCACAGGCGGTCGAATGCCCGGAGAGTGCCGCCAGCCTCGCCGGGTATCTCTCGCAGGCCAAGCTCCACCGGCCATACGTCACTCTCAAGCTCGCGCTGTCGCTCGACGGGTGTATCGCGATGGCCGATGGCACCAGCCAGTGGATCACCGGCGCAGCGGCGCGCGCGCATGTCCACTCGCGCAGGGCGCTGGCGGACGCGATCCTTGTGGGTGGCGGCACCTGGCACGCCGACGCTCCGCGCCTCGATGTCCGACTGCCCGGCCTCGACGCGCGCAGTCCACGGCGCTGGGTGCTGACATCGCACGCCATCGATGGGGTGCAGACCATCGCGTCGCCTGCCGACATCGCCCTCATTCCCGCGCAATACCTCTATATCGAAGGCGGCGCGCGGACCGCCGCCAGCATCCTTGCGGCGGACCTTGTCGACCGGCTGGAGATCTACCGCGCGCCGATCCTGATCGGCGGCGGCAGGCCTGCCGTGGCCGAAATCGGCCTGGCCGAGCTTGCACAGGCGCACGATCGCTGGCAGCCGGTCGAACGGCGCACGCTCGGCCCCGACACCTTCGAGGCTTTTGTGCGAACCCGCGGAGAAAGCTGAATGTTCACCGGAATCGTCACTGCCATCGGCACCATCACCGAGGTCGAGCAACGCGGCGACCTGCGCGTGCGGATCGCCTGCCCCTACGATCCTGACGGCATCGCCATCGGCGCCTCGATCGCGTGCTCCGGCGTGTGCCTGACGGTAGTGGAACGCGGCGGGAAGCCGGGCGATTCCTGGTTCGCGGTCGATGTATCGGGCGAAACCGTATCGAAGTCCGCATCCGACCAGTGGAGCGAGGGGCGCCGCCTCAATCTCGAACGCGCTCTGAAACTGGGCGACGAACTGGGTGGGCACATCGTCACCGGCCATGTCGATTGCGTGGGCGAAGTCGTCGCCAAGCGCGACGATGGCGATTCGATCCGTCTCACCATCCGCGCACCGGCGGATTTCTCGCCCTTCATCGCCGCCAAGGGATCGATCACCGTCGACGGCGTGTCGCTGACCGTCAATGCGGTCGACGACCTGTCCGATGGCAGCTGCACCTTTGCGCTCAACATCATCCCGCACACGGGCGAGATCACCACGCTGGGCGCGCTGGAAACCGGCGACATGGTCAATCTGGAGATCGACGTCCTCGCACGGTACCTCAAGCGGATGCAGGCGCTGGCCGGCTGACCGGGCGGCTGGCCTGACACACCTGACACAGTGTCCAGGGGGGAAAATCCTCCGCCCGAACCGCATAGAGCTTCCGGGATAATCACGCTGTGAAAGAGCGGCGCGCAGCCTAGCCAAGCCGTGCGCTGTAGGACAGCGCCTGCCGCGCCTCATCCGGCGTCCGGGCGATCCACTTGGTCGAACGTCCGGATGACCTTGCCCACGAGGTGCAGGAAACGGTCGCGCTCCTCCGACGACAGGTCTGACAGGGCGACGCTGTTCACCGTCTCGGCCGCAGCAATCGCAGGCTCTCGCAGGCTCTGGCCCCGTTCGGTCAGCCAAATCTCCTGCACCCGGCCATCGGCCTTGCTGCGCTGCCTTGCGATCAACCCGTCGCGCTGCATCCGTGCGAGCGTGTTCGCCATCGTCGCCTGCTCGACCCCGATCCGCCGGACCAGCTCGCTCTGCGTCAGGCCGTCATCCTCCCACAGCTGGACCATCACCGGGAACACCCCGGTCGAAAGCCCGAGTGGCTTGATCCGCGCCTGCAAGGCGGCGGCAAAGCGGCGCGCGAGGTCGTTCACCAGATAACCGGCAGAGCTGTCTTTCGAGAAGGTCATGCCCTGCCGATAGATCGACATAGCACGCTATGCAAACTGATACATAGCTTGCTATTTACATATTTAATAGCTAGCTATGTACTCCGCAGGCCGCACGGCGCGGCACAGACTACGGAGCATCGTCATGTCGAAATTCATCCATCCCATCGCCGGAACGCTCGCGACATTGCTGGTCGCAAGCTTCTGGCTGTCGACCGTAATCGTCGAAGCCTTCGGCACCCACGCGCAGATCGCGGTAGTCAAACTGGCGATCCCGTGGGGCTTCCTGCTGCTGGTCCCCGCCCTCGCCGCCACCGGCGGCACGGGGCTGATCCGCGCGCGCGGACACCGCGGCGGGATTGTCGAGCGCAAGCTGCGGCGCATGCCGATCATCGCCGCAAATGGCGTGCTGGTGCTAATTCCCTCGGCGCTGTTCCTCGCGTGGAAGGCGGGCGCGGGCGCGTTCGACACGGCGTTCTATGCGGTGCAGGCGGTGGAGCTGGTTGCGGGCGCTGCGAACTTTACGCTGCTGGCGCTCAACATGCGCGACGGGCTGCGCATGACGCGCCGTCTGCCTAGATCCGCCAAAAGCCGATGATCGAGAGAGCTCAGCCGCCCTGCACCAACGGCCCGGTCGCGAAATCCTCGCGGGTGATCGCATAGACCAAATGCAGCACGCGCTTGCCTTGATGTCTGGAAAGCTCGGTCCGCCGCGTCTGCTGCGCGCCGATCTTCTCCAGCGCGATGCGACTGCGCCAGTTTGCCTCGCCGACGCGGAAATCGACCCGCTCGACGCTTTCGAGCGCGTGGACGACCGTCAGCCGCTTGACCTCGCGGTTGGCGCCCTTGCCCCAGTAGCGTGGGGAGAGAAACGTCCAGCCGATCTCGACCGAGGTCTGTTCTTCCTCGTCATCATCGGCGCATTTCAGCGCCTGAAAACGCGATGAGCCGATGATGCTGTCATCGCATGTGTCGATGATCGCCAGCGCGCCGCCCCTGGCCAGCGCATCGTCGAAGAATTCCCGGAATACGTCCGCCCGCCAGCGATCCTGCATCGGGTGCTGTTCCCAAACTGCGGGATCGGACGCGACCGCATAGAGCGCGCTCCAGTCGTCCGGCGTCAGCGGCCTTAGCAGGTACCGATCCCCTTCGAGGACCGGCTGCCGGTCCAGCTCAGGCGGCGACATCCGCCAGCGCGGCGATGAACTTGTCGATATTGCCCTTGGTCAGACCGGCAATATTGATCCTGCCCGAACCCGCCATGTAAACCGCGTGATCGTCGCGCAGTTTCGCGATCTGATCCTTGTCCAGCGGCAGCATCGCGAACAGGCCGTTCTGCTCTTCCAGGTGGGCGAGCGGGATGCCGTCCACCTTGTCGCCTGCCGCTGCCAGTGTGGCACGGACCCAGCGCAGGCGCTGGCGCATGCCGTCCAGCTCTTCCAGCCACTGTTCGCGCATTGCGTCGTCGCGCAGTACGATCCGCACCGCCGCACCCCCGTGATCGGGCGGCATGGACCAGTTCGCTCGGGCCAGCGCAGCGGCGTTCGACATCGACGCGCTCAGCATGCCCGGCTCGGCCACCTTGGCGTACAAGGCGCCGACACGGTCTCGGTAGAGGCCGAAATTCTTGTCGCAGCTATAGGCGATCAGCGCATACGGCACGCTGGCCAGTACCTTGCGCAGGCCGACGGCGTCTTCCTCCAGCCCTTCGCCCAGCCCCTGATAGGCGCTGTCGATGATCGGCAGCACGGGGCTGTCCGCGAACGCTTCGGCCAGCGCATCCCACTGATCGGCGGAATAGTCGATTCCCGTGGGGTTATGACAGCAGGCGTGGATCAGCACCGCATCGCCTTCGCGCCCATCGCGGATGATGGAGAGCACGGCATCGACATCGGCCGTGCCGTCTTCCTTCGCGTGGCGGAATGTCGGCGCTTCCAGCCCGACATCCTCGATGATCGGAATATGATTGGGCCAGCTTGGCGTGCCGACATGCACGCGGGTGATGCCCGCACGCTCCGCCAGCGCGATCGCGAGGCGCACCGCACCGGTGCCGCCGGGCGTCTGCAGGCCGTCGATCCGTCCGCCCATGGTCGCGTCGCTGCCGAAGATGATCGGCATCAGCGCGTGGACGAAGCCGCGATCGCCTTCCGGCCCGAGGTAGCTTTTGGAATCCTGCTCTTCCCACAGGCGTTGCTCGCCCGCCTTGACCGCCCCGAATACGGGCGTCGCACCATCGTCGGTGCGGTAGACACCCACGCCGAGGTCGATCTTGTCCTCCCGCTGGTCGGCGGCGAATTGCGAGATCAGCGCGAGGAGCGCGTCGGGCGGAGTGTCTTGCAGGCGATCGAGCATGGCTGCCCCATGCTATCGCCGGGGCGCAACCGCAACCACTATTTCCACCGCACGCCGCAGGCTAGAAGGGCAGCCAGCGGTGTTTCTTGGAGAATTTCATGTAGCCTGCATTGACCCCGAGGCGCAGGCCCGCACCCATCCGGATCGGGATCAGCACCTTGTCACCCTTGCGCAGGTAGCTCGCGGTCAGGCCGCCCACCAGATAGGCCTGCCCCTCGCCCGCCGGGAAACGGGCGTAAAGCTCTTCGGTGTCGAAAAGGTTGTACACCAGCACGAAGGTCTTCCCGCCATTGGCCCCGACATCGAAGCCGATCGACGGGCCGGTCCAGTAGACGGGACGCTGGCCTTCGATCTTGTGGTACAACGTGCCCGAGCCGTAGCGCGCGCCGACGATGAACGCACCGCTCGCCTCGCGCCCGACGATATAGCCGTTGGGCGTGCCCTGATCGGCCAGGATACGCTCGATCATCCGGGCGATCCCTTCCGCATTCTCGCCGAAGAAATCCTGCGCCGCGCCGATCAGATCGTCGTCGCGCCAGGTTTCGGCGTCGGCAGGCGGAACCGCGGGCTGCGCGGGATAGGCATACTGCCCGGTGGCTGGATAGGCCGGTGCCTGCGCGTCCGGCGCAGCGGCTGCGGTATCCTGTTCGGGCCCAAGATCGGTCCAGCTGGCAACGCCGGACTGGCTCTGCGGCTGCGAGGGCGCATCCGCTGCCGGGGCCTGTACCGACCCATCCTGAGGGGTGCCGTAGATCGACGGTTCGCCGGGGTTTTCGTTCACATCGCCGTCGATGACCAAGGTCGGGTCGACCGTTTCGAGCGACTGCGCGGCCAGCGGTGCCGCTGCGATCGAAAAGATGGCGGCGAGAAGTGCGGTGAACCGCCGGATGCTGGGTGTGCGGGGCATGAACCACGCTCCTTCGCGAAAAATGATGGGGCCGAACCCGGTGGTAGACTGAATCTCCTGAACCTCACGCATCAAGAGTGTTGGCGGCGAACCGAATCGAAAACGGGCTGAAGCGAGTCTTTTGCCGGGAACCGCGCCGATGCCACACATGCCCTTGTGCCCGGCGAATGCGATGGTTATAGCGCGCCGCTCTCGGGCCGCAGTTAGCCAGCGGCGCGTGTGCGGAGACGTGGGTGAGTGGCTGAAACCAGCTCCCTGCTAAGGAGCCATACCTCTATCGGGGTATCGAGGGTTCGAATCCCTCCGTCTCCGCCATTCTTTCGATCTCGCGGCCAATCGCTTGGCCCCCCAGTCTCGCGCGTGGCGAAACTTTCGATCCATCGCCGGGCGCGTAGCCAGGCGATCTCGCCCTGGCCTCAAGCCACGAACCGTGCTGCATTTGCATCGATAGTCTTTCCGGACCCACATCCTGCGGCGACCTGGCCCGGCAGGCAACTGTTCAAATCCAGCCACCGCATCCACCGTTTCGCGATAGGGGCAGAGTCAGCCCGCTGTCGGGGCACTCAGGTTTAGAGCAGGCCGAATACGCACCGATCCGAACAGCATCTTGCGGTCAGAGCCACTCGAGGTGATCGAGATCCTCCTCGATCTCGATGTCGAAGTTGCGCAGGAAGCGCGCCGCCATCAGATAGAAGCCCACCACCATCGTGAGCTGCGCAACGGCGTCGGTCCCGAGAGCCTTCCGGGCTTCTTCGAAGACATCGTCCGGCGCCCGGACCTGCAGGCAAAGAGCATCGACAAAGTGCATGGCCACTCTGGTTCTGACGTCGAGGGAATGCAGCGCACCATTTTCGACAGCGGCCAGATCTTTTTCGTCCACGCCGACGGACAGGGCGATCTGCCTGTGATGATGAACCTCGTAAGCCGCATCGGTCAGAATGCCGGTACGCACGATCGCCAGTTCGCGAATTTTCGGATCGAGCGACAGGTCGTTGCGGATGGCACCGCCCATCTCGAGGAAATGCTCCGCCAGTATCCCTGCCCGGGGCAGCATCCGGTACAGGTTCAGGGGTGGCCGCGACTCGAGTATCTCGCGTAGCCGGTCACTGCCGGTGCCGTCGGCGGGAAAATCTGCGCGGCTCATCGTATCCTTTCCTGCCGGCTTCAGCCGACGATTCCTCTTGCAGGTATCGCTTCGAGTACTGGAAGCTTGCAGCCGCCAGCAATCCGGCGAGACTGCATATTGCCATCGACAGGCGCAGCGATGCGCCATCGCCATCGCCTGTGCCGGACAAGGCAGTGCTCAGCAGGCCTACGCACAAGGGGCCAAGGCCCAATCCGATAATGTTGATCACCAGCTGAAGGCACGCGCCGCAGCTGGCGCGCACTCGCGGCCTGACGAGCCCCACGATAACGGCGAACACAGGGCCGAACCAGAACGCGGTCAACACCCCGGGAATGCAGAACAGGGCGAGCGACAGCCATAGGTCCGACACGAATAGAGCCGCGACGAAGAACGGGATCTGGGCAACCCCCGCCAGCGCGGGTGCCGTCATGTAGGAAGTCACGCCGCGAAGCGCGGCGCGGTCCGCGATCTTGCCGCCCAGGATGACGCCGATCCCGCCGGAAAGGCCCAACAATACGCCGAGCATGATCCCGAGGAAGCTGAGTGGAGGCAGCGTCAGCCCGGTGGCGACGCCGAAGCCCTCTGCCGCGCCTTCAAGCTGCGCGGCATGGTTGCGCAGGAAGAACGAGCCGTAAAAGGCCACCTTGCCGTAACTGACGAATGCCATCATCGCAGCCCCGAACCCCAGCAACCAGAAGCTGCGTTTGCTCGCGATTTCGCGCAGCGCCTCGCCCAGGGGCGGCGGTGCGGTGGCAGCAGCCTTGAAGTTCGCGCGCGGTTCGCGAAGGGTCAGCAGGGCAAGGATGGCGACGAGCAGACCCGGCACACCGGCGAGGAAGAACGCCACCCTCCAACCGAAAAGCTCCATCGTCGCCTTGTCGGTTTCAATCCCGCGATCACATCGCCCGGAGCAATGCGATCGTCGTCGGCGACAGCGCGGGCATGGTTATCTCGAGCGACATTGTTTCAGCCACCGAACAGCTTCGCCATCGCACCGATTATGGCGTCGGGATCGAGGCGATATTCGCGATAGAGGTCCACCAGATCCCCGGTCTGGCCGAAGCGGTCGACGCCGAGTGGCGACACGCGCCGCCCATCGACGCCGCCCAGCCAAGACAGCGCACCCGGCGATCCGTCGAGCAGCGTGACGAGCTGCGCGCCGGGGGGAAGCTGCGACAGCAGGCTCTCGATATGGGAAACACCTGCGCGACCCCGCGCCATCCGCGCGCTCCATTCGCGGTGCAGCAGGTCGGGCGATGTGACGAGCAGCAGGCCGAGGCCGGGCAGGTCGTCCGCCATCGCATCGCAGGCGGCGATGGCCTCGGGCGTGACTGCGCCCATGGTGACGATCGCGGCCTCGGCCCCCTCGCCCGGTTCGCGCAGCCAGTAGGCGCCCTTGATAGCACCCTCCTTCCAAGCGTCATCGGTCCGCTCGATCTGCGGGATGGAGCGGGTTGTGAGGCGGAAATAGACCGATTCCCCGTCGGGTGCCTGAAGCAGGCCGAAGGCCTCCTCCATGAGCACGGCAAGTTCGTCGACGAAGGCGGGTTCGTAGTGTCGCAATCCAGGCTGCCCCATCGCGATCAGCGGGGGATTGATCGACTGGTGCGCCCCGCCCTCCGGCCCCAGCGTCACCCCTGCAGGGGTCGCGACCAGCATGAAGCGCGCATCTTGGTAACAGCCGTAATTGAGCGCATCGAGGCCGCGCGCGATGAACGGATCGTAGACCGTCCCGATGGGCAGCAGACGCTCGCCGAAAAGCGCGCCCGACAGCCCCATCGCGGCGAGCGCGAGGAACAGGTTGTTCTCCGCAATACCGAGCTCGAGATGTTGCCCAGCCGTATCCCCTTCCCACTTCTGGGCCGAGGGGATGCGCGCCTTGCGGAACACGTCTTCCATCTGCTGGCGGCGGAACAGTCCGCGCTGGTTGACCCATGCGCCCAGATTGGTGGAGACGGTCACATCGGGCGAGGTCGTGATGATCCGGTCGGCCAGCGGCGTGTCGCCTTTCGCCAGATCGAGCAGGATCTTCCCGAAGGCGGTCTGGGTGGCCTGCTCGCTCCCCTGCGGCGCGGCGATCGGGGGCACATCCAAAGTCGGGGCGTGCGCGTCCACCTTCTCGCGGGCGATCTGTGTGCCTTCGACCAGATCGCGCAGCGCGGATTCCACATTGTCGCCGATCCCGGCGTAAGGCTCCCACTCGTCCCCTTCGGCGATGCCCTGCTGATCGCGCAGTGCCTCGATCTGGCCGGTGTTCATCAGGCCCGCGTGATTGTCCTTGTGGCCCGCAAACGGCAGGCCGTAGCCCTTGATCGTGTAGGCGATGAACAGCGTCGGCGTGTCGTCGTCGGCCGCGTCGAAGGCTTCGGTCAGGCTTTCCATGCAATGGCCGCCGAGGTTGGTCATCAGCCGTGCCAGCGCCTCGTCGTCGCGCCGCTCCAGCAGCTTGGCAACGCCGGGCTGCTCGCCGATGTCCTTCATCAGGCGCGCGCGCCATTGCTCGCCTCCCTGGTAGGTCAGTGCGGCATATTCGGCGTTGGAGGTGGTATCGATCCACTCGCGCAGCGCCTCGCCGCCCGGCTCCTCGAAGGCCTCTTCCATCAGCTTGCCGTATTTGAGGGTGACGACCCGCCAGCCGCAGGTGCGGAAGATGTCGTCGAAGCGGCGGAACATGCGATCGGCGGTTGTGTGGTCGAGCGACTGGCGGTTGTAGTCGACGATCCACCAGCAATTTCGCACGTCGTGCTTGTACCCCTCGATCAGGCATTCGTAGATATTGCCTTCGTCGAGTTCCGCATCGCCCATCAGCGCGACCATCCGCCCGGCCTTCTCAGGCTCCAGAGCGCCGTGGGCGACCAGATAATCCTGTACCAGGCTGGCAAAGGCGGTGACCGCCACGCCCAGCCCGACCGAGCCGGTGGAGAAATCGACCAGAATGCGGTCCTTGGTCCGGCTGGGATAGCTCTGCGCGCCGCCGAACCCGCGAAACGCCTCCAGCTGTTCGCGCGACTGGCTGCCCAGCAGGTAGTGTATGGCGTGCAGCACCGGCCCGGCATGCGGCTTGACCGCGACCTTGTCGTTGGGGCCCAGCGCATGGAAATAGAGCGCAGCCATGATGCTGCTGATCGACGCGCAGCTGGCCTGATGGCCGCCGACCTTCAGCTGGTCGCGGCTCTCGCGCACGTTGTTGGCGTTGTGGATCGTCCAGGAGGACAGCCAGCGCAGCCGCCGGTCGAGCGTCTCGAGCAGGGCAATACGGTCCGGTTCGATCCGAGGCTTGGTTTTCGTCGCCATGAGTTATCCTGAATATGCGGGTCTACCGCTCCGATATCGCGTCTTCGCCCTACGCGCCAACCGGTCCGGGTAGAGGGCCCATAGCATTAGCCGCGCGAGATGATCAGCGTGCAGGAATTGCCCGGGGGGTCGCGGGGTCCAAAACGCGATCCGCCCGAAGCTCTGGGCGTGTTGTGCACGCCGGTGCTCATGCCGACTGCCATTCTGACGCGGAGGGGCTTGTCAGCGGCTTACCAAACCGCGGTTTGGCGGGCAGCCAGCCGACAAGTTGCACTTGCTCCAAGCCGCCTGCGGGATGGGCTGAGGTATCACGCCAGGCAATCGCCATCCCTCCCTAGCAACCAATTACGATCAGGTCTTCCTCCGAAGGGCGAGCGTCGCGAGCCTCTCGACCAGATAGATCGCCACAAGCGAGATGCCGAACAGCGGCAGAAGCACGCCCAGCACCACGATGGCGGCGATCAGCTTTTTCGGCAGCGCCCCACCCTTCGGCGGCGCGCCCAGCTCCCCACTCGGCCTGCGCTTCAGCCAAAGCATCACGCCCAGCACGGACAACGCGATCAGTGCGAGCGCAATGGCCAGCCCCATGATCTGGTTGGCGAGGCCGAACAGCGCGCCTTCGTGCCACGCGATGCCGACATTGATGGCCCGGTCGATCGGGTGCTTGTCCGCAAAGCCGCTACGCGACAGTTCGGCACCGGTCTGCGGATCGTAGGTGACCGCGCGGACCAGCGGGCGGTTCTGCGCCTCCGATTTCACGGTCCAGACGTTGCCGGTGGGCGGCCCGAACCGCTGCGGCGCATGGGGCGGCAGGACCAGCGCCGGGAAGGCCATCGCCTCGCCCTCGGCACGCGCCACAAAGATAGCGAGCGGCAGCGATTGCGAAGGCACCGGGGGCGCCGGGGTCATGGCATGGCCCCCGCCGCCGTGATCGTGGCCAACCGGCACAGCGACGGCAGCCTTCTGCGCGCCGATCTTCCACTCCTGCGGGCCTTCGACGAGGCCGAGCTCGCCGCGCGCCCATTTGAACGCGCTGCCCCAGGTGCCCGCCCAGGGGAGCCCGCTGGCAAGCATCAGGAGCACGAATCCCGCAAGCCAGAAGCCGATCACCCGATGCAGATCCTTCATCAGCGGTCGGCCCTTCAGCGAAAGCCGCGGCCATAGCGTTCCGGCGGCGCGCATCGGCCTTGGCCACCAGAGGTAGAGGCCCGTCAGGATCATCACGATGGTCCAGCTGGCGGCCAGTTCGACCAGTCGGTCCCCCCAGTCGCCCATCATCAGCGAACCGTGGAAGCGCGAGACCACGTTCGAAATCCGCTCCGCCGGGTCGAGCGTACCGAGCACCTGCCCCTGCGGCGAAACGAAAACTTCGGCCAGCGATCCGTCCGGCAGACCCATCTGCACCATGGCTGCATCGCCCGGTTCTTCGGGCAGCCGGTAATGGTTGAACGAAGCATCTGGAAACCCCGCTTTTGCCGCATGCAGCTGCCGGTCGGCCGATACCGCGCCCTCCAGCGAAAGACCGCGATAATCGCGTTCCTCCCACCGGTCGATCTGCGGCTTGAACAGATAGATCGCCCCGCTGACCGACAGCAGCATGACGAAGGGGAGCACGAAAAGTCCGGCGTAGAAATGCCAGCGCCAGATCGTGCGATAGGTTGCGGTATCGGCCATCATGCGCCTCCTAGAACCGCGCGCGCACGCCGCCGAACACGGCGCGACGCTCAACCGGGTAGAAGATCGCCGAAGCAGGCGTTGCGGTGATCGCGGCGCTGATGTCGCCCACCGCCTTGCGGTCGAAGAGGTTGCGCGCATCCACGAACAGGTCGATCCCGTCGGTCAACGTGGCACCGGCGGTGAAGCCCACCAGCGCATAGCCATCGACCTGCAGGCTGTTGTCGTAATCGGCGAAAGGCCCATCGGGCACCCACTCGACATTGGGCGCAATGTGCAGGCCATCGGTGCCGAGACGCAGTTCTGCGCGATAGACATGCTCGGGCACCACCGGCAGGCGGTTGTCGCCATATTGCGGATCGTCTTCGAACCGGAAGTCGCTGTAGGTGTATATCTGACGCAGGCGTGCCCATGGCGTGAGATCGATCGACAGCGCCGCTTCGATGCCCTGGTGATAGGTTTCACCGGCGTTGAAGGTCGATGCGGGAATGTCCGGGCCCACGTTGAACTGCAGCAGCTCCCCGTCAATGTCCGCGCGATAGGCGGCCAGATCCCACTCCAGTATGCCCGCACGCCCGCGCGTGCCGATCTCTGCGGTCCACGCACGCTGCGGGTCGAGGTTCACGAAGCTGGCGATCTGCGCGACCTCGGCAAAGCCCGGAAATTCGACCGAGCGGCTGTAGTTGGCGAAAAGCTGGATGGCCTCGTTCGCCTCGAACAGCACGCCGAACTTGGGCGAGAACCCGTCGAAATCGGCGCGCCCGGTGATGTCGACCGCCCCGCCCGCAAAGCTGTTGAACAGCAGGCGCTGTTCGCGAAAACCATCGGCATAGATCGCGCCTGCGATCAGCTGCAGCGGTGCGACCGGCCGGAAGCGGACTTCGCCATAGATGTTGGAGGTCGCAGCGCGCTGATCCGCATCGAAGGTCGGTGCGCCGCGCTGCCCGTTGATGTTCACGAAACGCTTCGCGTCGGTTTCGCCAAAGCGGGTCTCGCCGCCCAGCGTCAGCTCGAATGGACCCGTCGCGTAGTCGAACCGCGCATAGATGCCGCGATCGGTCGATTTGTAGTCGAGCACCTGGAAGATCGGGTGGTAGAGCGACTTGGCGTTGATGAACCCGCCAATGTCGAGCCGACCGTCACCGAACGAAAAACGCGTCCTGTTCTGCAGCCGGATCGAGTCGATGTCGCGCGCCTGATCGTTCGCAAAATTGCCGGTCTCTGGCGCAGTCAGCACCGTGGCAAGGTTCAGCGCACCGGGAATCTCCTGATCGATCGAATTGACGCTTGCGTAAAAGCGGTTCTCGATATTGTCCGCGACCTGCAGCCCGACATTGCCGTGGAAGCGCAGCGAACTGCGCTTCGCATGGTCGCGGTCGCCTTCCGACGTGTCGTAGCTGATCGCGGCCCATGCGTCGCCGGGCCCGCTTTCGACGCCATAGGATACGAGCCCACGATACATATCGAAGCTGCCGGCGTCGCCGCGCAGATAGAGCCCGCTGGCGCTCTGGCCCGTCGGCGTTACGCCATTCACCGCACCGCCCAGCGTGCCCGAACCGAACCGCAGCGCATTGGCCCCGCGATAGACTTCGAGATATTCGAAGAAGATCGGCTCAAGCTCCTGAAAATCGCCATTGTCGTCGGCCAGATTGATCGGCACGCCGTCCTGCAACAGCGTGAGTCCGCGCATGTGGAAGCCGCGCGACAGGCCCGAACCGCGGATCGAAATGCGCACCTCCTGCCCGTAGCGCGGCTGGAGATAGACCCCGGGCGAGAACGCCAGCGCATCGCGCAGGGAGACGAGCGACTTGTCGGCATATTCGTCATAGGTGACGACATCGGTGCCGCCCGGCGTTTGCGACGCACGCTCTTCGGCTTCGTTTGCCGCGCGTTCGCCGGTGACGATGATCGTCCGCTCGGGATCCTGTTCGGACTCGGTTTCGGGGGTAGCCTCTGCGAAGGTTTCGGAAGTGTCTGCAAGCGCAGGCGAGGCGGCAGCCAGCATGGCTGCGCCCAGCGCAATATGGGAAATTTTCACGTTAAGTCTCCGATGCGCGGCACGCCCGGACATTCCAGCCCGAGCCGCGGCGCGCGTGATCTGAATGGTCTGGTGGGGTCAGATCGCCGGAGGCGGCCCGCGCAGCGGCGGGCGCAAAAAAGGCTGCGAGGGGAGAACCAGCGGCCGAATGGGCTTGAGGCCGAGCAGGACGGCATAGGCCACCTCCTCTGCCAGCACGGCCTCACCGACCCAATGCAATGCGAGCTTCGCGGCGCTCGCGAGGGCGCAATGGCCATCGTTCGCGGTCACCGGCGCGGAATCGTCGCTGTCATGGCCCATTGCGGAATGGTCCATCGTGGCATGATCCATTGTGGCGTGGTCCATCGCCATGTGCCCCATTGCCGCATGGTCCATCGCCGCGCCTTGCTGCGGCTGCGGGGAGGACGCTGCGAGCGCGCGGGCCAGCGGATGGGTCTCGGGACAGACCGCGATGGTCGGCAGGCCGCCGTGTCCCGGCGCGATCATGTATCCAGCTGGGGCGAGCACGTTCACGCCGAAAGCCAGCAGCAGGATCGCAATCATCCTCCAGGGCGGCGATCGCCGAAAGTGCTGTAGCGGGGACATCAGGCGCGTGCCCTACTTCGCCGGAACGGGCGCGTCACCATGAAACTGTCAGCGCGATGCCGGTCTTCGGTCTCTCAGCTTCAAATAGGCGGCAAGGCCCACGCCGGGCAATACAGGCATGAGAAAAGCCCTGAGTGCCCTTACGGCCTGCCTTCGGCCAAGCCCATGTCGGCCCATGCCAGCTGGATCAGCTTGCGGGTCGCGCGTGCCGCCTCGTCCGCGTCGCGACTGGCGATGGCCCGGTACACCGCTTTGTGATCGCCAATGGAATCGCGCGGATTGGCCTGGTTCTTCTGCTTGAACCGCGTGGTGAGGCCAACGGCGGATTCGATGGACACCGAAAGCGCGATAAGGAAGCGATTGCCCCCGGCATCGAAAATCGCGGCGTGAAAGGCCCGGTCTGCCTCGCGTCCACCCTCCTGCGACAGGCCATGAGCCTCCATCGCGTCCAGCGCCCGTTCGATCGCGGCCAGAGACTGCGCGTCATGGTGCAACGCCGCCAGCGCGGCCGCGTGCGGCTCGATCATTTCGCGCAATTCGAACAGGTCGCGCACGAAGCCCGGGTCGGGATCGTCCGACAACATCCAGCCGAGAATATCGGGGTCGAGCAGGTTCCAGTGGCGCGGATCGCGCACATGGGTTCCGGCCTTGGGGCGGCTTTCGACCAGCCCCTTGGCCACCAGGCTGCGCATGGCTTCGCGATAGACGGTGCGAGAAACGCCGCGCGCCTCCGCCGCCTCGATCTCGCCCTTGAGGCCGCTGCCCGGCGGATGCCTGCCCTGCAGGATCTGCGTGCCGAGCTCGCGCGCGATGATCTGGTTGATCCGTTCGCTGCGTGGTCGGCCATCTGCCATCGGGTCAGCTCTCGTCGTAAAAAGGCTCTACGTTCCGGCGTTCGCCGCACAGAAACGCATCGGCGACAAGGCGCAGCGGCGCAAGGTCTACGTCGCTGCGGCCGCTGGCGACCAGATCGACGAAATGCCGGTACAGCGCGCGATATTCGTTCGAGTCCTCCAGGTCCACGGCCTGCCCATCGATGGACAAAGCATTGCCACCCTCGCCCAGCAGTAGCGATCCGTCTTTGGTCTGGACGGAAATATCCCAGGTTTGCGGGCCGGTCTGCAGGAAGTCGAACTCCGCGCACACCGGCGTACCCGATGCGGTCGCCATGTCGAGCACCGCTTCGATGGGTGCCTGCCGGTTCTCCGGAAATGCGAGTTGCGCCGCGGTGACGCGAATGGCTTCGGGCACGATGTGGGTGAGGATCGACAGCGCGTTGATGCCCGGGTCGAACACCCCGAACCCGCCGGGTTGCCAGATCCAGTCCTGCCCCGGATGCCAGACGCGCACATCCTCTTTCCAGTCGATCCGAATGCTCTCGATGGTCCGGTCGGCCAGCCAGCTGCGTGCACGCTCTACGGCGGTGCCGCCTCGCGAATGCCATGAGGCGAACAGGGTTACGCCAGCACTGCGGGCGACCGCGTTCAACGCTTCCACCTCCGACAGCGTCGTGCCCGGCGGCTTTTCCATGAAGACATGCTTACCCGCCAGCAGCGCCTGCCGGGCTGCCGCATAGCGGACCTGCGGCGGCTGGCACAGGACGACTGCCTGCAGATCGGCCTGCTTCGCCAGCATCTCCCCGATATCGTGATAGTTCGCCACGCCGGGATGCTCCGCCCCGCGACTGGCGACTGCGACCAGTTCGATCCCATCGGTATGCGCGATGGCAGGCAGGTGCTGGTCGCGCGCGATCTTGCCGAGCCCGACAAGGCCGAGCTTCACGGTTCCGGAGGCTGCATTTGCGATCACAAAGCCTTCGCCTGTGCAAGCGGGGCAGGTGTGCCCGTTTCGAGAGCATTGGAGACCGGCATCCGGAAAGGTTCAGCCGTTATCTCGAACCGGTCGCCATCCTGCGCGGTCACGCCATCGGCGTAGGACAGGGTTGCGGTGCCGAAGAAATGGACGTGGATATCCCCCGGACGGCGGAACGGGGCGTTCTTGAAATGGTGGTGCTCTAAGTTGGCGATCGTGTGCGACATGTTCGCCTCGCCCGAGACGAAAGGCTTCTCCCACACCACCTCGTCGCCGCGCAGAATGCGGCTGGTGCCTTCCACGTGGTCTGGCAAATCGCCCAGCAGCAGCTCCGGCCCCAAGGCCGCAGGGCGCAGCTTGGAATGGGCGAGCCACAGGTAATTGACCTGTTCGGTCACGTGGTCGGAAAATTCGTTGCCCAGAGCGAAACCCAAGCGGCGCGGCTGGCCTTCGTCGTCGATGATGTAGATGCCGGCAATCTCCGGCTCCTCTCCACCGTCGCCCGCGAAGGCGGGGCGAACCAGAGCTTCACCCGGGGCGACCAGAATCGATCCATCGCCCTTGTAAAACCATTCGGGCTGCGCGCCCTCGCCGCTTTCGGACTTGCCACCCTCCAGCCCCATAAGGAACATGCGCATGCTATCGGTCGCGGTGCCCGCAGCCGCCGCCTTGTGCATGGAGTCGCGCCCCTCGGCAGAGCCCAGATGGGTCAGCCCGGTACCGCTGACCAGCAGATGCGCGTCGTCGGGATGGTCGATGGGCGACAGCAGGCGGACCGATTGCAGGTCCACTCGCTCCCCGCGCCGCGCCTCTGCCAGATCGGCCAGCGCCGTGCCTTCGGCCAGACACTGGCGAGCCAGATCATAGACCGAGGCCGTCTCGTTCAGGAGGTGGGCAACCCCCTCGTCATCGAGCAGCGCCACCCCGCGCTGCCCGTCCTGTTCGAATTGGATCAGGCTGGGCGTCACTGTGCCAACTCCATCCGGCCATCCACCCGCCGTGGGATGTTTAGCGGATTGGCCTGCCGCAGCGCGGGCGGCAGCAGGCCCTCGGGCGTGTCCTGATAGCAGACGGGGCGGACGAAGCGCATCATCGCCAGCGTACCGACAGACGTGGTGCGCGTGTCGGTGGTTGCCGGGAAGGGCCCGCCATGGATCATTGCGCGGCACACTTCGACCCCGGTGGGCCAGCCGTTGAACAGCACTCGGCCGCAGCGGTCGCGGGCGACGGGCAGCAGTTCGGCCACCGAAGGCTCGTCTTCCGGTTCGCTCTGGAAGGTGATGGTCAGCTGGCCTTCCATCGCTGCCAGAACCGCGCGCATCTGCGCCAGATCGCTGCATTGGACGATAATCGACGCCGCGCCGAACACCTCATCCGACAGCGCGGAATCGGCGAGGAAATCCTCCCCCGAAACGGCGAAGACGGCTGCGGTGCACTGGTTCGGGCCATCGCCCTTGCCACCCGTGGCAACGCGGTTTGTGGCGCGGTGATCGTCAAGCCGCGACACGGCGGCTTCGTAATTGCGGTGAATGTCCTGCGTCAGCATCACGGCGGGCTGGCCTGCGGAAAGCGCCTCGGATGCGGCGCGCACGAATTCCTCGTAACCCTCTCCGCCCAAAGTCAGCACGATGCCGGGATTGGTGCAGAACTGGCCCGCGCCCATGGTGAGCGATCCGGCAAACCCTTCCCCCAGCGCGGTCGCCCGCTTGGCGAGCGCCTCGGGCATCAGGCACACCGGATTGATGCTGCTCATTTCCGCGTAGACGGGGATCGGTACTTCGCGGCTCGCCGCGATCTTTGCGAGAGCAAGGCCGCCGCCGCGCGAACCGGTCAAGCCGACCGCTGCGATGCGCGGATCGCGCACCAGCGCCTCGCCCAGGGCATTGGCAGTGCCGGGCAGGTAGGAGAACACGCCTTCGTGAAGCCCGCTTTTGGCTACCGCGCTGCGCACGGCCCGCGCGACCAGTTCGCCCGTGCCGGGATGGGCTGGATGGCCCTTCACCACCACGGGACAGCCCGCCGCCAGCGCCGATGCGGTGTCGCCCCCCGCGACCGAAAAGGCGAGCGGAAAATTGGATGCACCGAACACCGCGACCGGGCCGACCGCCTGGTTCGCACGGCGCAGATCGGCACGCGGTGGCTGGCGATCGGGCATCGCCGGGTCGATCGTGGCATCGAGCCACAGTCCCTGCCGAACCTCCTCGGCGAACAGGCGCAGCTGGTTGCAGGTGCGCCCCCGCTCCCCTTCCAGCCGGGCGCGCGGCAGGCCGCTTTCCGCCATTGCGGTGACGATCAGATCGTCGCCGATATCCATGATCGCATCGGCGGCGGCTTCCAGAAACGCGCCGCGCGCTTCCGGCTCCAGATCGGCAAAGCCCTGCGCCGCTTGCGCTGCCAGCTTGCAGACGGCATCGACGTGGGATTCATCGGCTTCGGCAAAGGCACCGTCCAGCGCCTCGCCCGTGGTGGGATTGTGTGCGGTGAAAGTGCTGCTGCCGCTCTCTTCGCGCGCGCCGATCAGAATGGCGCCGTTGGGATGGGTCATGGGATTAAGCTCCGCAAATTCGTGTGAGTATCAGTGGCTGTCGCGCGGCAGACCGCGCGTCTGCGCGATGCGCTGGAATTTCTCCGCGCCTTCGAGGATCGCGCCGTCGCCCATCTGGCCGGTCAGGCCGCGTTGGATTTCCTGCCAAGGTGTCTGCGAAGCGGGGAACTGGTAACCGCCCTCGTCTGCCAGAGCCGTGCGGCGGGCGGCGAGCTCTTCATCGGAAAGAAGCACGTCGACCCTGCCCCGGCGCAGGTCGATGCGGATCCGATCGCCGGATTTGAGAAGCGCCAGTCCGCCTCCAGCTGCTGCTTCGGGCGAAGCGTTAAGGATCGACGGGCTGCCGCTGGTGCCCGATTGGCGTCCGTCGCCCATGCAGGGCAGGTTTTCCACGCCTTCGCGAAGCAGGTGCGCGGGCGCGCGCATGTTCACGACTTCGGCAGAGCCGGGATAGCCGATTGGCCCCGCACCGCGCATCACCAGCACGGTGCTCGCATCGATGCCGCTGTCGGGATCGTCGATGCGGGCGTGATAGTCTTCCGGCCCGTCGAACACCATCACCGGGCCTTCGAAGGCGTCGGGATCTTCGGCATCGGACAGGTAACGCTTCCGGAAATCGTCGGAGATCACGCTGCGCTTCATAATCGCGCTGTCGAACAGGTTGCCGGTCAGCACCAAGAAGCCCGCATTGTCGCGCAGCGGATCGTCGAGCGACCGGATGACACGCTCGTCCTCAATCGACACCTCGCGGCAATTCTCCCCGATGGAGCGGCCGTTGACTGTCTGCGCACCTTCGCGGATCAGCCCTGCTTTCAGCAACTGGGCGATAACCGCAGGCACCCCGCCGGCGCGGTAGTAGTCCTCGCCCAGATATTCGCCTGCGGGTTGCAGGTTCACCAGCAGCGGCACGTCGTGCCCGAATTCCTGCCAATCCTGCATCGTCAGCTCGACCCCCATGTGGCGGGCGATGGCGGCGAGGTGGATCGGCGCGTTGGTTGATCCGCCGATGGCGGTGTTCACCACGATAGCGTTCAGGAACGCCTCGCGCGTCATGATGTCCGCGGGGGTGAGGTCTTCGCGCACCATATCGACGATGCGCTTGCCCGTACGATAGGCGTTCTCCTGCCGGTCGCGATAGGGAGCGGGGATTGCGGCGGAACCGGGCAGGCTCATGCCCAGCGCCTCGGTCAGCGAATTCATCGTCGTGGCGGTGCCCATCGTGTTGCAATAGCCGGTGGACGGCGCGCTCGAGGCGACCAGCTTCACGAAGCCGTCCTGATCGATTTCCCCCCGGCTGAGCATCTCGCGCGCTTTCCACACGATGGTGCCGGAGCCCGTCCGCTCCCCCTTGTGCCAGCCGTTCAGCATCGGACCTACCGAAAGGGCGATGGCGGGAATGTTGACTGTGGCCGCCGCCATCAGCGCGGCGGGCGTCGTCTTGTCGCACCCGATGGTCAGCACCACGCCATCCAGCGGATAGCCGTGCAGAACCTCGACCAGCCCGAGATAAGAGAGGTTGCGATCCAGCCCCGCCGTGGGCCGCTTGCCCGTTTCCTGGATGGGATGGACGGGGAACTCGATGGCGATCCCGCCAGCTTCTCGAATGCCCTCGCGCACGCGCTCTGCCAGCACCAGATGATGCCGGTTGCACGGCGACAGGTCGCTACCGGTCTGCGCGATGCCGATAATCGGGCGGCCAGACCTCAGCTCCTCCGCCGTCAGGCCGAAATTAAGATACCGCTCCAGATAGAGCGCAGTCATGTCGATGTTGTCGGGATTGTCGAACCAGGCCGCCGAACGCAGCTTGCGCTCGTTGGGGTCGTGCGATGCCATTGCGTTAGTCCCTGTAGTTGTCCAGTTGACGCTCCGGATATACTCATACAAATAGGATTTCAAGCGAGGTCAGGGGCGAAGGAAGAGATATGACCAAGGTCGAAATCGCGTGGCGCGCGGGCACCTTGCTGGGCGAAGGTCCGGTGTGGCTGGAAGAGCGGCAGCGGCTGGCATTCGTCGATATCAAGGGCGGGCGCATCTGCCTGTTCGACCCGGTGGGCGGCACGGGAGAGGACCTTCCCTGCACCGGCCAGCCGAGCTTTATCTATCCTTCGGAAAAGCCGGGCGAACTGGTCTACGGATCGAACCGTTCGCTGCGGCGGATCGCCGCCGATGGCACCGACACTCTGCTACGCGACATTCCCGCGCCGGAGGGAACGCGCACGAACGATGCCGCGGTGGACCCGGCCGGGCGCCTGTGGCTGGGAATGTCGCACGATGCGGAGACCGATCCGCTGGGCGGGCTCTACCTGTTCGACGCCGGGCGCATCGGCCAGGTGCTGGGCGATGTCGTGGTACCCAATGGCCCGGCCATATCCGCCGATGGCATGCTGCTCTACCATGTCGATTCCCCCCGGCGCACGATCTGGCGCTACCGCATTTCGGCAGACGGCACGCTGGTAGATGGACAGGTGCACATCCGCATCGCGGAAGAGGACGGCTACCCCGATGGCGTCGTGCTCGACAGCGAGGGCTGCCTGTGGGTCTGCCTGTGGCAGGGCTGGGGCCTGAGGCGCCACGATTCGTCCGGCAGGATGATGCAGCACATCGCCCTGCCCTGCGCACGGGTGACCAAGCTGGCCTTTGGCGGAGCGGACCTGACCACCGCCTACGTGACGACGGCGCGCAACGGGCTGTCGGAAGCCGAACTGGAAGAACAGCCCGATGCAGGCAGCCTGTTCGCGTTCGATCCGGGCGTCAGCGGCCTGCCTGCGGTGCCGGTGAAAACCGACTGACCCCGCGCGGCGGAAGCCTCAGCCGGCCACCACTTGCTGGTCCACCACGCCGAATGGCGTCGATCCGTCCGCAGCACGGCCCACCATACGGACCCGGTCGCCGAAGCGCATGAACTGCGTTTCGATCGCGCCTTTCTCGATCATGTCGATGGCCCGCCGCTCCGATATGCAACTGGAACCCACCGTCGCGTAATCGGCATTGGATACCGTGCCAGAGCCGATGATCGTGCCCGCCACCAGATCGCGCGTGCGCGCTGCGTGCGCGACCAGTTCGTGGAAGCCGAAAGCCATCTCGCGCCCGTTGGCTGCCCCGAACCGCTGTTCGTTCCAGTCGATCTCCAGTGCCATGCACACGCGCCCGTCCTGCCAGGCATCGCCCAGTTCGTCGGGTGTGACGGCGAAGGGAGCCATCGAACAGGCGGGCTTGGCCTGCACCCAGCCGAACCCCGTCTTCATCTCGATCGGGGCGATGGCGCGCAGCGACCAGTCGTTGATCTGCACCACCAGCCTGATGTGCTTCATTGCGTCGGCTGCGGTGGTGCCCATCGGTACGGCATCCAAAATCACCCCGAATTCGCCTTCGAAGTCGATCCCGTCAGCCTCGTCGGGCAAGGGGACCGCGTCGGTCGGGCCGTAGAAGCGGTCGGACATGCCCTGATACATCAGCGGGCGGTCGGTCTCGATCGGATCGAGGCCGAAGGCGATCTGCATCAGCTCGCCGTGCTGACCGAAGGCGGAGCCGTCCAGCCATTGCCAGCTGCGCGGCATGGGCGCGCGGACGTCGTTTATCTGCTCCCCCTCGCCCGCTGTGAGCTGCGCCGCCGCAGCCTCCAGCGCAGCCTGCCCGCCTTGCCAGTCCTGCATCAGCGTCAGCAGACTGGGCGCGCCCTCGCCCACCTTCACAGCCCGCTCGCCAGTGGCATCGACCACCGCCAGCGCACCATCGGGCGTGCCGTCGTCCAGCGTCGCCAGCCTCATTCGGCGAGGCTTTCGTCGAATTCGCCGTCGATCAGCACGAAGCAGATGCGGCAGGTCTTGTCGCTGCGGTTGGCCCAGCCGTGGTTGGTACCGCGCTGGATCACGATGTCGCCTGCCCGCACGGTGGTTTCGCCTTCGTCCATGATCAGCACCAGTTCGCCTTCAAGCACGATGCCGTAATCGATGGTTTCGGTACGGTGCATCAGCGCGTGCTTCGCGCCTTGCTTGCCCGCATTGGACGAATGGCCCGCGCCGATTTCCGCAAAGTGCGCGGCGGCCTCTTCCGGAGTCATGTCGCGGATGCCGTCGCCTTCGGGCGGAATGTCGAGCACGCGGATGCGGGTGCCGTTCTTGGGCGGAGCCAGCACGATACCTTCTTCCGCCGGTTCACCGCTGGCCGCGTCGATGGGCGCGGGCGTGGCGCGGGTGTTCCATACCTCGTGGAACATCGGCCCGATCGCGCCGCCAACCTGCTGCACGCGCGGCACCGCGCCGTCTTCCTGGATGATGGCGCGGCCTTCGCCATCGTGGCCGGTTACGACGCGGCGAACGATCTTGGTTTCCATGTCCTGTGTCCTGTTCGATATTGGGGCCTGCCGTTCGCGCGGGCAGGCGTTGTTCGGGCCTAACGGCAGTTGAAGCTTATGATATCCTGCCTGTCCGGCTCGGACTGCAATGACAGCCATTGCGCGAAGCTGTCGATCCAGCCGGATGGTGCGCTCTTGCGGCGGCCCAGGCCGAAGCCGTGTCCGCCATCGTTGAAGAGATGGAATTCGACCGGTCGGCAGGCGTCCAGCCACGAATGCACCAGCCCCAGCGAGCCATCGGCGATGAGAAAGTCGTCGCGCGCAATCGCGATGAAGGCCGGCGGGGTCCGGGCGTCCAGCGATCGGGCATCCATGCGCGGATAGATCGGCGCGATGAAAGCCGGGCGATCCTCTGCGGGAAGATCGATCGCTGCCGACAGTGTCAGGAACGCTCCGGCGGAAAATCCCATCATCCCGATACGGTCGGGGTCGATACCCCATTCACCGGCATGGGCGCGCAGATATCGCAATGCGAGGCGCGCGTCCGCTAGCGCATAATCGGGCGTATCGGGAGGCGGACGAAAACTCGCCTCCCCTCCCGACATGACAGAGGACAGTTCGCTCTTGAACCGGTCGAAGTCCGCCGGCGTATCGACCAGCCGGTATTTGAGAACGAACGCCGCGATCCCTCGCTCGTTCAGCGCCCTGGCGACATCGATCCCCTCCGCCTGGAAAGCAAGGCCGAGAAACCCGCCGCCCGGGGCTACGATGACAGCATCGCCCGTTGCGAGATGGCTGGGCGGAAGGAAGGGCACCATGTCCGCATCGTTCACGTTGCGAACCTGCAGTTCGCCGTTCATCCGAAACCATTCTTCGCGCGGGGACTGGTCGGAACCGTCCCCGCCAAGCGCGATGACCTGTTCAAATCGCGGGGCTTGCGCTTTCGAGTAGGCGAGCTGCTTCGCCTGGGCCTGAGCACCGACGGGGTACACCGAGGCAAGCAGGAGGAGCAGGACCGGCGCAATCTTCGCCAGCGCCGCACCGACAAGCGAAGGTCTCCCGCGAAATGCGTGGCGGTCGATATGGCGCTCCCGCACGCTTATCGAACCGTGTCGGTGGCTTACGCCGGCAGCCTCTATGCGGGAGACGGTCGCTGCGATCACGCGGTCTGCCCGCCAAGCGTTTCCGCGAACCAGTCGGCCAGCAGGTCGCGGCCATAGGCCATGTTGTCGGCGCCCACATGCTCCACTCCGCCCTCGCGCTCGGTGAAGATCACCTTCTCGCGACGGGGCGAATTGACCAGCTGGTCGTACAGATCGTCCGCATAGGAAGGGCTGATCTGCCGGTCGTTCGCGCCATGCGTCACCAGGAACGGCACCTTGATCCGGTCCATGTGGCCGTTGAGGTTCATATCGGCGGACTTTTCCAGGAAATCCTCCTGCCCGTCCGCGCCGAACGCCCAGTGCACGTGCGCCCAGTAATGCGGCACGGGGTTTTCCCCTTCGCGCTGCATCCGCTTGTCCTGCACCTCGCGCCAGTTGTGGTTCGCGCCCCACACGGCTCCGCTGGCAAAGCGCGGTTCGTAAGCGACGGCACGCGGCGCGAAGTGGCCGCCCAGCGAAATGCCCGTCATGCCGATGCGGTCGGGATCGACATCGTCCTGCGCCTCCAGCCAGTCGACCGCCTTGGAAGCCCAGCTTTCGCTGTGCGGATCGACCGGCAGGTTCTGCAGCCGCAGCGCCTCGCCGCTGCCCGGCTGGTCGACGCACAGCGTCGAGATGCCCCTGCGGGCAAGCTCTTCAGGCAGGCGGGTCCAGTAAAGCAGTTCCTTGCAGCTATCGAGGCCATTGCAAAAAACGACGACGGGTCGGCGCGTTTCCGCTGCCGACCCGTCGCCAGTTGCACGCGTGTAGAGCGCCGGCATGGTGCCGTCGGGAAGGGAGATTTCTACACGTTCGCGATTGATGCGGCCGAGGCGCGTGGAACGGTCGAAGGCCTCGCGCGCCTTGGCAAAGGTTTCGGTGCGGCCCGGATGGCCGTGGCCCTGCATGCGTTCTGCGGTGAACAGGTAGAGCGACGCACGCTCAAGCTTGTTGGAGGCAGAAAATGCCCGGCCTTTCGCCTCGTCCTCGGCGGCCAGTTCGAGCAGTTTCTCGCCCATCCTGGCCCATTCGCGCATGAAGGCGGGCGTACCCGCGTCCGCGCCTTCGTTCGCCGCGTCCTGGATCGGCTGGCACATATCGACGATCTCGCCGATCTGCCCGCCGCTTTCCATCGCGATGGCGACGCTGAGATTCCAGATATAGTTCGGAAAAGGAGAATAGAGCGCCACGAATCAAATCTCCGCCGGGGTGAACAGGCAGGGATCGGGCGCGGGCTTGGGCATGGTCTGCGGGCCGCCGACCCCGGTGCCCCACTGGTCCATGACCTGCGGTCCGGGCTCGTGCACCTTCGCCTCGTGCGCTTCGAAGTCCACATCTTCCAGTTCGGACGTGTATTCGACAGCAAAGCCGCCGGGCGTGGTGAAATAGCTGAAGGTATTGTTGCCCGCCGTGTGCCGGCCCGGGCCCCAGCGCAGCTCCGTGCCGCTTTTCTTCAGCCTGCTGGCACCACGCATCATGTCGTCCACGCTCAGCATGTCGTAAGCCACATGGTTCAGGCACGGCGGCCCCGGCAGCAGCGCAATGCGGTGATGCGCCTCGTTGCAGCGCAGGAAGCACATGAAGTCGCCGAGCCAGTCGGATACCTTGAAGCCGAGCACATCGGTGAAGAACTTCGCCATTGCCTGATGGTCGGGCGAATGCAGCACGATGTGGCTGATCTTCACGGGCATGCCTTCCCAGCGTTCCATCGCGCGCTTGTCCAGCTTTGCGACATCGGCGCTGATCTCGAACGGCAGGCCATCGGGCGAGAAGAAGCGGAACCCGTACCCGCCGCCGGGGCCGTCAAGATCGCGCGGCTCGTGCACGATCTTGCAGCCCGCATCGCTCACACGGCGATGCAGCGCGTCCACATCCTCGCGGTTGTCCGCCGCCAGCGCGATGACCTCCACGCAATTGCTGTCGCGCTTGTGCAGGCGCACGACGTGATGTTCGTCATGGCCGTGGGTCTTGAACCATACCGTGTCATCATCGGCGTCGACTTCGACCAGGCCCCAGTCGTCGGTGTAGAAATTGCGTTCGGTGTCGAGATCCTCGACCCCGTATCCGACATAGCGGATTTCCGTCACTCGGGCATTCATGGGCAGCGTCCTCAAATTGGTTGGGAAACCACGGCGAACATTTCCTCCGTGGCTTGATGATTGTCGATTTGCGGGCCGCGGCCGGTCTGGCCGTGGCAGATGGCGAGGCTGCTTTCGACGATGTAGCGGCAGCGTTCTAAGCGGCGGTCGCGGTAGGCGGCAAAGGCCTGTTCGGGCGTGTCGGCCTTAGCCAGTTCCTCGGCCAGAACGATCGCGTCCTCGATCGCCATTCCGGCCCCCTGCCCAAGGTGCGGCGTGGTCGCGTGGACGGCATCGCCCAGCAGCACGATCCGCCCCCGATGCCAGTCCCCATCCAGCAGCAGGGTCTCGAGCGGGCGATAGACCACTTCCGCGTCGTCGGTAATGTCGTCGGCCAAGGCGCGGATGGCGGGGGAGGCATCCTGCAGGTGCGCGCGCATCCTGCCCGCCATCCCTGCCCGCTCCTCACGCGCGTTCTCATCCGCCGGGGTGGTGACGAACATGTACATCGTGCCCGGCCCCATCGGCACGAGGCCGACACCGATCCGGCCATTATATACCTGCAACGCGTCCATCCCCTGCGGACGCCGCAGATTGTAGCGCCACACCGCCTGGCCGGTGAATGCGGGCTGCGGCGCATCGGGAAACAGCGTGGCGCGCATCTGCGAAGCGATGCCATCGGCGCCGATCACCAGATCGTAGCGGCCGTGCGTCCCATCAGAGAATGCGACATCTACGCCTTCACCATCGTCGACAAGCGATTGCGCCGTCACACCCAGGCGGATCTGCGCCCCACGCTCTCTTGCGGCATCCGCGAGTACGCGCTGCAATTCGCGGCGACCGATACCGACATTCGCGGGCTTGCCTTCGACCAGCCCGCGCGCAGGCACGCGGGCAAGCTTCGTCCCATCGGGCGCGAAAATCTCCACTGCGTCGAACCCGCTGGCGGCGTCCAGAAAAGAATCGAGCACACCCAAACGATCCATCGCCCGAACCACGTTGGCCTGCTGGATAATCCCGACGCCGTAGACCGACCATTCGGGATCGCGTTCGATCACGGTGACCCTTGCATCCGTGTCGCACAGGGCGATTGCAGCGGCCAGGCCGCCGATGCCCGCACCGACCACTAAGATTTCAGGGCTTTCCACTCGGTCCTCTCCGACCATCCTTTTTTTAGAATGAACCTTCTAATTAAGCATGGGCCGATGGTCAATGCTTGGCCCGGTTCCCCTGTCCGAAAAGATCGGACGGCAGGCGCAGGACGGCGACGACCGCGAGGCCGAGCGCGATGACGACCACCACGTTGGCCGGGCCCAGACCCGCCAGCCGGGCGACGGCTTCCCGGCCCTCCGCCGAAAAATAGAACGCGCCGACGATTGCGATGCCCAGTGCGCCGCCGATCTGCTGTGCGGTGCGCAGCGTGGCGCTGGCCGTGCCCGCGCTGCTGCGCTCCACCTCCGCCACGACGATGGGGCCGAGCGGGCCGGAGAGCGTGCCCATGCCGACGCCCGCCAGCGCGAGGAAGGCGTACAGGAATGCATCCCCGCTATTGCCGCCCATGATGGCCTGCAGCGTGAGCGTGGTACCGGCGATCATCGCAATGCCCCCGGTCACCGGCAGCACTTTTCCAATCCGCGGCAACAGGCGCGGGACCAGCAGCCCGATGCCGATCATGACGCCCGCACTGAACGGGATGTGGACCAGCGCGGTCTCCAGCGGCGTCAGCCCCAGGCCCTGTTGGAGCGATACCGACAGGACGAGCAGGAAGCCGATCGACGCGCTGGAGAAGCAGAATGCCGACAACACGCCCCAGCGGAATGTGCCGATGTCGAACAGCGCAGGCTCGATAATCGCGGGGTAACCGGCTGCACGCCGCCCTCCGGCACGCACCCAGCCGAAGACGATCAGCCCGCAGGCAGCCACTACCAGCGCCATCAGCAGCGTGCTCCAGCCGGTTTCCGCCCCGGTAATCAATGCATACAGCAGGCTGCCGAAACCGGCAGCGAAGATCGCCGCACCGACGGGGTCGATCCGCAGGTCGCGGATGGCCTGCCGCGGCGGCAGGACGAACCAGCCGACGGCGATCGCGGCGAGTCCGATCGGCAGGTTGATCAGGAAGACCAGCCGCCACCCCAGGTCGAAAAGGTTCAGTTCGATCAGCAGCCCGCCCACGATCGGCCCCAGGATCGCGGCCAGCCCCACGATCACGCCGAAATAGGCGAGCTTCGATACCCGCTCCAGCGGGGTGTAGAGCACCTGCACGATGGCCATCGTCTGGGGCGCCATGATCGCGCCCGCCGCACCCTGCACCATCCGCGCCGCGACCAGCTGTTGCGGCGTCTGCGCCAGACCGCAGCAGACCGAAGCCGCGACGAAGCAGCCCGTCCCGATCAGGAAAACCCGCGAATAGCCGAACGCATCGCCAAGCCGCCCGCCCAGCAGCAGCAACGATCCCAGCGTGAGCAGGTATCCCGCCACGATCCACTGCATTGCGCTGGGCGATGCGAGCAATCCGTCACGGATCGCCGGCAACGCCGTGTTGACGATGGTTGAATCGGCCACCTCCAGCACCACGGCCGTCAGAACCGTCAGAAAGGCAGCGGTCTTGCGCCGTTCCGATGGCTCCGCCGACGCAGGTTGCGCCAGCTGCGCCGTGTCCGAATTGCTCACCGTTCCGTCCCTCCAGACCTAAGGCAACGAACACCGCGACCCTAAAATTAAAATGATGCTTCTATTACCGCTTCTTTTTGCTAAGGGTCAATCTTCGTCCGGTCGAAACTGCGCAAAAGCAGGCGGTCGGGCGACCGAAAATCGTATGGGAGAGACAGCTTTGGAAACCGCCAACCCAGCCACGCGCACGCCGGGAATCCCGCAAGGGCTGACCGTGATTCTTGCCGGGTTCCTGCCGATCCTTGCGATCGTTTCGATGTTCCCGGCCGTGGGCGCGATGATCGGGCATTTCGCGCCGACCGATCCCACTGCGCCGACCAAGGTGCCGTCCATGGTGACGGCCCCAGGCCTGGCAATCGCGGTGACGGCGCTTTTCATGGGGATGCTGGTCGATAAGTTCGGGCGGCGCAAACTGCTGCTGGTGTCGACGTTTTCCTACGGAATTATCGGGGTGATCCCCTTTTTCCTCGAAGATCTGGACTGGATCTACGCCTCTCGCCTGCTGTTGGGCTTCAGCGAGGCCGCCATCCTGACAACGGTCAACACGCTCATCGCCGATTACTGGGCCGAAGAGGGCCGCCGCCGCTGGCTGACGTTGCAAGGCATGGTCGGCCCTGCGCTCTCTTCGATCATGATCTTCTTCGCCGGCACACTCGCGGCCTGGAAATGGAACGGAATTTTCCTGCTCTATCTCGTCGCGATTCCCATCGCCATCGCGATGTGGCGCTACATGTACGAACCGGAAAGCGATGCGACCGTGCGCCGCAATCTGGGCATGGACGAAGCGCACAGCGGGATAGCGTCTTTCCCCTGGGCCAGCGTTCTGGGAATCGCGGTGCTCACCCTGTTCAGCTCCGCAATCTACTACGTGTTCATCGTCAACGGCTCGGTGGTTTGGGAAGAGCTGGGCATTGCCGATCCGGAAAGCATCGGTCAGATTACCGCCTTGCCCAGCCTGTTCATTCTGGCCGGTGCGGGAATCTTCTGGCTGCTGGGCCGCAAGGGCTTCAGCTTCCGCGTGCAGGTGGCGACGTTCCTCGCCCTTCTGGGTGCCGGATTGGCACTCATGGGTCTGACATCGAACTGGCAGGGAATGATCGCCGGAATGGCACTGCAACAAACGGGCGCGGGTATGACCGTCATTACCCTGATCGCCTGGGCGCAGAGCCGGCTGCCGTTCCAACATCGCGGGCGCGGCATGGGCGTGTGGACGGCGACCTTCTTCTTCGGCCAGTTCTCCTCCCCCCTGCTGGTCAGCCTGCTGCGTACCGAGATGGGGTCGATGCAGGCTGCCTTCCTGGCGATGGGGCTGACATCGGTCGTCGGGGCAGTCATCGTGCTCCTGATCCTCGGCCGCAACAACACGCCGACGGAGGAAACCGTGGTCGAAACCGCAACTGAGAACGCGAAGGTGCCCTGAGCCACGAAGCGCCGGGCGCACCGAGCGCACGAGGGACTCCACATGAGAAAGGCCGGCGTTGCGGGTTCCCCTGCTCGCCGGCCTTTTTCGTTCTACCGCTCCCGCAGGATCGGTGCTGCAGCTAGATCAGGTTTTCCTTCAGCAGACCCACCGCCCGGTCCGCCGCTCTTGCCGTCAGCGCCATGTAGGTGAGCGAGGGGTTCTGGCATGCAGACGAGCTCATCTGCGCACCGTCGGTGACGAACAGGTTGGGCACATCGTGCGCCTGGCTCCACCGGTTCAGCACGCTGGTGGCAGGGTCCCAACCCATGCGCGCACCGCCCATTTCGTGGATCGCGCCGCCGCCTGCTCCCGGCTGGTCGAAGCCCATAATCACATGCCCGCCCGCCTCGGTCAGCATGGCAGCCGAATCCGCCTTGGCCTGCGCCAGTGCAGCCTGCTCTTCCTTGCCGAAGGCGAACGCGATGTTGAGCTGCGGAATGCCATGCGCGTCCGTTTTCGTGCGGTCCAGCGTCAGCCGGTTGCGGGCGCGCGGCACGCAGTCGGCGAAGGCCACCAGCACGACGCGCCATGGCCCCGGGGGACGCAGCGAGTCCTTGAAATCGACGCCCACACCGGGTTCGCGCTTGCCGCGCGTCCAGCCCGATTGCAGCGCCCCGCCCTGGAACGAGAAGCCACGCGTGTGCCCTTCGCCGTCCATTTCGTCCATATTGCGATAGCGTGCGATGACCACGCCCGTCGGGCGGTTTCCGTAGGTCGTCACATCCTCGAACCCCGGCATGATCGCCATCGCCGAAAGCGTGGACGGGTGATCCATGATATGCGTGCCCAAAACGCCGCTCGAATTCGCAAGCCCGCCGGGCATCGCCTCGCTGGCGGAATTCATCATCAGCTGGACGGAATTGAAGCTGCCCGCGTTGAGGAACACCATCCGCGCACCGGCGCGGCTGCGTGTACCGTCCTTGCTGTCGACCCACCGCACGCCGGTGACCCGGTTGGTGGCAGGATCGTAATCGACCTTCTCCACGATCGCATCGGTCACGAGCGTGAGGTTGCCGGTCGCTTTCGCGGCGGGCAGCGTGCTCGACTGGGTGGAGAAATAGGCACCGTAGGAACAACCGCGCGCGCAGATAGAGCGCGCCTGGCACTGCCCCCGCTCACCCAGCGGCTGGGTGAGGTTCGCCGTGCGGCCAACGGTCAGCACCCGTTCGGGCCAGCGTTGCCGAATCCGCTCGCGGGTGGCGCGTTCTACCGCGTTGAGCGCCCAGGGGGGCTGGAACTGGCCATCGGGCAGTTGCGGCAGGCCTTCCGCCGCTCCGGCCACGCCGATGAATTCCTCCACCTTGTCGTACCAGGGCGCCACGTCCTCGTACCGGATCGGCCAGTCGGTGCCGTGGCCATCGCGCTTGTTGGCTGCGAAGTCGTAGTCCGACCAGCGATAGCTCTGGCGGCCCCAGGTCAGCGACCGACCACCCAGGTTATAGCTGCGGAACCAGTTGAAATCCGTGCCCGGCGCCGTCTGATAGGGGTTGAGCCGGTCGTTGACGAAATGACCCTGCGTGTACTCCGTGAAGTGGCGATTGAGCATCTGCACGGGATGCTCGCGCTTCCACTCCTCGGCATCGCCGCTGCCGCGAAACGGCATGTCCCACGGCTTTTTCATCTCGGTGTCGTAGCCGGTCTGGTGGGGGATATCGCGCCCCCGCTCCAGCATCAGCACCTTCAGGCCCGCCTCGGTCAGTTCCTTCGCCGCCCAGCCGCCGGTAATGCCGGAGCCGACGACGATGGCGTCGAATTGCGCAGTATCTACCATCAGCCGAACTCCACCGCGGTCCAGTCGCTCGACCAGGCCCGCGTATTTGGCCCCATCGGCAGGGCGGGATCGAAGCGGCCCGGCGTCAGCTCGAACCGCAGTTCCTGCGATCCGCCGACTTCGGACGTGTAATATCCCAGAAGGATCAGCCCCTTGATCGCCCGCCAGGGATGCGCATCCGCGCCCTCCGCGAAGGCCTCGGCGTCGATCCGGGCGACCAGATCGTGCAGACCCGCGTCATCGCGGCGCAGGAAGTCGCCATTGCCCATCCGGCTCAGCGTCCCCTCCAGCCAGTCGACATAGCGCACGCTGCCATCGCGCCGCTGATATTGCGGCACCGCCCAGGGTATCTCGGCCGATCCGGCGGGTTCGCGTGTGCCGTCGAGCCCGTGGGCCAGTGCCAGGATCACGAAGTCGCCCACACCCACATCGCCCGCGCCGGGCGTGTCGGTCGCAGGCAGCACGGCCTGGCTGACGCGCCGCATCATTTCGCGCTGGCGGTCGGTGGGCGCCTCGCTTGCGTCGAGGTCGGACAAGGAAACACCCGCCACGGGTACGCCGATGGCGAGTGCCAGCAGCGCCGCGCCGCGCAGGAAGTCGCGCCGCTGCCAGGAGCCTTCGGTTTGCGACACGTCAGCCAATTCCCATGATCCGCTTGTTGAGTTCGCGATCCGCACCGCCCGCGGCGAAATCGTCGAACGCATGCTCGGTAACACGGATGATGTGATCCCGGATGAACGGGGCGCCTTCGGCTGCGCCCTGCTCGGGATGCTTCAGCGCGCATTCCCATTCGAGCACCGCCCAGCCATCGAAATCATTGGCCGCCATCTTGGAGAAGATGCCGCCGAAATCGACCTGTCCATCGCCCAGCGAGCGGAACCGCCCCGCGCGATCGACCCAGCTCTGGTAGCCGCCATAGACGCCCTGCCGCCCGGTCGGGTTGAACTCGGCATCCTTCACATGGAAGCAACGGATGCGATCGCGGTAGATGTCGATGAAGTCGAGGTAATCGAGCTGCTGCAGCACGAAGTGGCTGGGATCGTACAGGATGTTCGCGCGCGGGTGGTTTCCGACCCGTTCGAGGAACATTTCGAAGGTGACACCGTCGTGCAGATCTTCGCCGGGGTGGATCTCATACGCGGCGTCGACGCCTTGTTCGTCGAAATGATCTAGGATCGGCTTCCAGCGGCGGGCGAGCTCGTCGAAGGCGTCTTCCACCAACCCGGCGGGACGCTGCGGCCAAGGATAGACGTAAGGCCATGCGAGCGCGCCGGAGAAGGTGGCATGCCGGTCCAGCCCCAGACGGCGGCTGGCCGTTGCCGCCTTCTTCACCTGGTCGACCGCCCATTCCTGCCGCGCTGCAGGATTGCCGCGGACATGCTCTGCCGCGAACCCGTCGAACATCGCATCATAGGCCGGATGCACTGCGACAAGCTGGCCCTGAAGGTGGGTGGACAGTTCGGTGATGGTCAGCCCGTGGCCCTGTGCCACGCCCGCAACCTCGTCGCAGTAATCCTGGCTCTCCGCAGCCTTGTCCACATCGAACAGGCGGCCATCCCAGCTGGGGATCTGAATGCCCTTGTAGCCGTGGCCGGCCACCCATTGGCAGATCGCGTCCAGCGAATTGAAAGGCGCATCGTCGCCCGCGAACTGGGCCAGAAAAATGGCTGGCCCCTTGATCGTCCTCATGCTCGTTCTCCCGAATTTTATATTTTGAGCTCGGTCCAGCCTGCATCCTCGGCATTGGCGCGCACGCAGGTATCGATGAAGGCCATCGATCGCAGGCCCTCGTCCAGCCCCGGCAGCATGTTCGCTGCCTTGCCGCGCAATACGCCGGCGAAATCGCGATAGAGGTTGGCGAATGCCTCCAGATAGCCTTCCGGGTGCCCGCCGGGGATCCGCGTCATCGCGGTGGCGGCCGCACCCAGCGAGGCATCGGCGGCGCGCACGATTTCGGTCGTGCCGTCGGCCTTGTGCCAGATAAAGGAATTGGGCTCTTCCTGCCGCCACGCCATGCCGCCATCCGCGCCATAGACGCGAATGCGCAGGCCGTTCAGTTCGCCCAGCTCGATCTGGCTGGCCAGCAAGACGCCGCGCATTCCGCCATCGAACCGCAGCAGGACGGTGCAGTCGTCATCCAGCCGGCGGCCCGGCACCACGGCTGCCAGATCGGGCATCACCTGGTTCACCCGGGTGCCCGTGACGAATTCGGCAAGATTGAAGGCGTGCACCCCGATGTCGCCGATGCAGCCGCCCGCGCCCGCCAGTTCGGGATCGACACGCCATTCGGCCTGCTTGCCCTCGGCCTCGCCCGCCAGCCAGCCTTGCGGGTATTCGACCACCACCTTGCGCAACTGGCCCAGCGCACCGGCGGCAATGCGATCGCGCATTTCGCGCACCAGCGGGTAGCCGGTGTAGGTAAAGGTGAGAGCGAAAGGCATCTGCGCCTCTCGCGCGACGTAGGCCAATTCGCGCGCCTGCGCCATCGTGGCCGTCATCGGCTTGTCGCAGATGACCGGCAGGCCAGCCTGCAGCGCCGCGCGGGCGGATGGCAGGTGATTGTGATTGGGAGTGACCACCGCAACGAAATCGATCCCGTCGTCGCGCTGCTTCTCCGCCGCCAGCATCTGCGCAAGGTCCGCATAGCCGCGATCTTCCTCGATCCGGTAGGATCGCGCGGCCTCGCGGCTGCGCCCGGCATCGGTGGAAAACGCACCGGCAACCAGCTCTATCTCGCGGTCAAGCTCTGCTGCGATACGGTGAACCGGCCCAATGAACGAACCGGGCCCACCGCCCACCATCCCCATACGAAGACGCCTCAACCAATCTCTCCCAACATATATTTGTAATAGTAATTCTAATTTGATAGCGCGGGAATTTCAAGAGCCATAAGGGTGAGTGGGATGTATCTGGGGATCGACCTCGGCACCTCCGGGGTGAAAGCTGCCGTGCTGGCCGGGGATGGCCGCACCATGGCCACCGCCAGCGCCCCACTATCCGCTTCGCACCCGCGATCGGGCTGGTCCGAACAGGATCCCGAGCACTGGTGGGCGGGCACCGACGCCGCCGTTCTGGCGATCGATCCGGCATTGCGCAGCGCGGTGCGGGGTATCGGCTTGAGCGGGCAGATGCACGGCGCCACACTGCTCGACGATGCGGATCGGGTTCTGCGCCCCTGCATCCTGTGGAACGACGGGCGCAGTGCCGCCCAGTGCCGGGCGCTGAAGCAGGCCGAACCGGCGGTGGAAGAGATCACGGGCAACCTCGTGATGCCCGGTTTCACCGCGCCCAAGCTGCTCTGGGTAAGGGACAACGAGCCCGAAATCTTCGCCCGGATAGCCACCGTCCTGCTTCCCAAGGACTATCTGCGGCTGCGGATGACGGGCGCCAAGGTCTCCGACATGTCGGACAGCGCGGGAACGCTGTGGCTCGACATGGCGAAGCGCGACTGGTCCGACGCGATGCTCGCCGCCTGCGGGATGGATCGCCGCCAGATGCCGCGCCTGCACGAAGGGCCGGAGATCACGGCGACGCTGCGTCCCGAAGTCGCAAGCGCGTGGGGCATGGAGCGCGTGCCGGTGGTCGCCGGTGGCGGCGACAATGCCGCCGGGGCGGTCGGCGCGGGCGTCGTGAACCCGGGTGATGCCTTCCTCTCGCTCGGCACGTCGGGCGTCACTTTCGTGGCGACGGAAAGCTACCGGCCCAATTCGGAGGGTGCGGTGCACACCTTCTGCCATGCCCTGCCCGGACGCTGGCACCAGATGGCGGTGCATCTATCCGCCGCGTCGTGCATCGACTGGGCGATGCGCCAGCTCGGCGCGCCCGATGCGGCGGCATTCCATGCGCTGGCACAGAGCGTGGAGCCCTTTGGCGGGCCGGAGATATTCCTGCCCTTCCTCAGCGGCGAGCGCACGCCGCACAATGATCCCGACATTCGTGCTGGCTGGTTACGCTGCGATTCATCGACACAGCCAGCGCGGCTTGCGTCGGCAGTGCTGGAAGGCGTCGCCTTCGCTTTCGCCGACGGGATCGAGGCATTGCGCAATGCCGGCTCGCCGGTGGAGGAGGCAATGATGATCGGCGGCGGCGCGCGCTCGCGCCACTGGGGCACCATCCTCGCCAGCAGCACCAGAACGCGCCTGCTCTACGGCAACGAAGCCGAAGCCGGTCCGGCGGTGGGCGCGGCGCGGCTCGCACTCGCCGGAGTTTCGCGCGCGTCGGTCGAGAGCATTTGTCCGAAGCCCGATACCGTTTTCGTCGCGGAGCCGGACGAGGCGCTGGCAAACCGGCTCGCCCCCAATCTTTCCTACTACCGGCGTGCCTACGGCGCGCTCTCATCCATCGAGGACACCGAGCAATGAGCACCACTTTTTTCGACGACCTGCCGAGCATTCGCTTCGAAGGCACGGATAGCGAGAACGACCTCGCCTATCGCTGGTACGACAAGGATCGTCTGGTGATGGGCAAGCGCATGGAAGACCATCTGCGCTTCGCCGTGTGCATGTGGCACACCTTCTGCTGGCCGGGCAGCGATGTGTTCGGCGCGGGCACCTTCGACCGGCCGTGGCACGCAGGTGCCAACGATGCCGCAGCGGCGCGCACCAAGCGCGAGGCCGCACTCGCCTTCGTCGAAAAACTCGACCTGCCGTTCTACTGTTTCCACGATGTCGACGTGATGGCCGATGCCGAAACCATCGGCGATTTTCGCGCCAGCTTCGCCGAGGCGGTCGACCATCTGGAAGAATTGCAGGGCCAGCATGGCCGCAGGCTGTTGTGGGGTACGGCGAACCTGTTCAGCCACCCGCGTTACATGGCAGGCGGCGCCACCAACCCCGACCCCGAAGTCTATGCCTGGGCCGCCAGCCAAGTGCGCGACTGCCTTGAAGCGACCCATCGGTTGGGCGGCCAGAACTACGTTCTGTGGGGCGGGCGCGAAGGCTACGAGACGATCCTGAACACCGAGATCGGCACGGAGATGGACAATTTCGGCCGCTTCCTGAACCTTGTGGTCGACCACAAGCACCGCATCGGTTTCGATGGTGCGATCCTGATCGAACCCAAGCCGCACGAGCCGACCAAGCACCAATACGACTTCGATACGCAGAGCGTTTACGCCTTCCTGAAGCGGTACGGCCTGGAGGACGAGGTCAAGGTCAACATTGAGGCCAACCATGCCACGCTGGCGGGCCACGCCTTCGAACACGAACTGGCGATGGCGCGCACGTTGGGCATTCTTGGTTCGGTCGATGCCAACCGGGGCGACCCGCAGAACGGGTGGGATACCGATCAATTCCCCAATTCGGTCGAGGAATGGACGCTGGCGATGCTGGAATGGCTGCGCGCGGGCGGCTTCACGACCGGCGGGTTCAATTTCGATGCCAAGGTCCGCCGCCAGTCGATCGATCCGCAAGATCTGATGCTGGGCCATATCGGCGGAGTCGATACGATCGCGCGCGGCCTGCTGAATGCGGAAAAGCTGCTGTCCGATGGTAAGCTGGAGGCGTTTCGTGAGGAGCGTTATGCCGGCTGGCAGGACGATCTGGGCCAGATGATCCACGCGCCCGATACCAGCCTCGCCGACATCGCCGACCACGCGGTAAAGGCCGACCTGGCTCCCCAGCGCAAATCCGGCCGCCAGGAATGGTGCGAGAATATCGTCAACCGCGTTTGAAGGTTAGGTGCGGGAGCGGAGTTGCCCTCCGCTCCCGCCATCATTCCGGTCCGATCAGACGAGTGCGGACATCTCGATATCCAGCGCCAGCCCGCTCTCGTCCGCATTGCGGGCGATGCGGATGGTGCGCGTTCCATCGGGATAGTCCCAGCCGCCATCGGCTCCGCCCGACCATCGGGCGAAGCTGCGCGGCTTGAGCGCAATGGTGACCCGCCGACTTTCGCCCGGCTCCAACAAAACCTTGGCAAAGCCGACCAGCGCATGCTCGGGCTCGTCGCGGTAGGCCTGCACCACATCGTTTCCTGCGCGCTGACCCGTATTTGTGACCATGACGGACACGCCGCCAGCCTCCTGCCGGGGTTCTTCCCACCGGAAGCTCGTGTAGCCCTGCCCCGCACCCAGCGCATGGCGGGCGGTCTTGCCCGCGGCGCGGATGCCGCGATAGCCGATGAGCACGCCTTCCGAATAGGCCAGCTTGCCGTCGGCATCGGGTTGCAGGTGGAAGGCGGGATAATCCGCCTCTTCCCGCGCGATCGAGACCGGCAGGCGGCCGCCCGGCTCGATGTCTCCGGCCAGCACGGCAGCGATGGCATCGGCAAAACCTTCGCCGGGATACCATGCCGCAAGGTGCGCGGCGGCATGGTCTTCCCACGCGACATCATAGGCATGGCCGACATTGGCGATCACCACGGTGCGCGGATTGGCGGCACACACGCGCTCGATCAGTTCGAGCTGCAATTCTGGCAGCAGCGTGTCCGGCCGGTCCTTGCTTTCCACTGAACTGTCAGAAGTCTCACCCACGAACAGCAGCACGGTATCCGCCTCTGCCGCGACCCGTTCCGCTTCGCGCAGCAGGTCTTCGGCGCTGCCCGGCTCGCGGATACCGTACCACAGCCCGTGTACGCGCGCGGCCTCGAACGGGAATTCCACGACCACTTCGATGCTTTGGCCTGCATCGAGCGTGATCGCGGCGCTTTCGCTGTCGCCCGATTTCAGCACGCCCATCGTGTCGCCCGGCGGCGTGCTGTGGGTGGTGACGATCTCCTCGCCATCCACCAGCATCCGCGCCTTGCCCGTCGCCCCGAGGTGGAAGCGATACTCACCCGCATTCGCGGCACGATAGCGGCCCGACGCGCGGATCGAGCCGCCATTAGCGAAATCGGCCTGGTCGTGCATTCCGGTGAACCAGACCAGCGAATTGGTATCGCGCGTCTCGCGCGTCATCGGCTCGCCCGAGCAATCGGTGGAGGCGAAATATTCAAGCGTCATGCCGGAGCTTGCCCCATCGCCGATGTCCTTCGCGGGCGCGACTGCCATGAACGGCAGGCGCGGTGCCGGATCGACGCCGGGGGCGAACAGCACCTTGGCGCAGCCCTCGTACCGCTGGCGCACGCTTTGCTCAGGCGTCGGCAGATCGGGCCGGACGGAAATCTTGGCAAAAGTGCCGCCCTGGAAACAGGGCGCGGCCGCGTTGGGGCCGATGATCGCGACGGTACCGGCTTTCTCCGGCGCGAGCGGTAGAATATCGCCCTCGTTCTTGAGCAGCACGAAGCCCGCCGCAGCCGCCTCCGCCAGCAGGGCGCGGGCCTCCTCGTCGGTGTATGGTTTGCTCTTCGCGCCGGTCGCATCCTGCGCCAGTTTTCCAACGCGGCTGGCCGCATCGCGCACGCGCGACAAATCGACTTCTCCGGCCGAGACCGCTTCTGCGGATTTCGGCCCGAGGAAGCGGAACGGACCCGGCATTTCCAGATCCAGCCCGGCGTTCAGCGTAGGCGCGGTTGAGTGCGTGCCGAACCAGTCGGACATGATGGCTCCAGTGAAGCCCCATTCGTCCTTCACGATCTCGGTCAGCACATGGTGCTGCTCAGCGCAATAGTTGCCGTTCACCCGGTTATAGGCGGCGAGAATTCCGGCGCAGCCTGCATCGACAGCATGTTCGAACGGCAGCAGATACACTTCGCGCAAGGTGCGCTCGTCAACCTGCACATCCACCGTGTCGCGCGCGGTTTCGCTGTCGTTGCAGACCAGGTGCTTCACCACAGAAGCAGTGCCGGTGGATTGCAGCCCGGTGATCCAGCAACCGCCGAGGATACCCGTCAGCAGCGGGTCTTCGGAAAAATATTCGAAGGCCCTGCCCGCCAGCGGGCTGCGGGCGAGATTGACATTGGGGGCCAGCACCGCGTCGACGCCGCGTTCGACCGCCTCCTGCCCCACCAGCGCGCCGATGCGCTGCACCAGGTCGCGATCCCAGCTGGCCCCCAGCGCCGTGGCGCAGGGGCTCAGCCGGGCGATATCGCGTTCGTCCACCTTGCCGCTGGCGATGCCCATCGGGCCATCGCTCATCGTGAAGGCGGCGATCCCCGCTTCGGGGACCGCCACGCTTGCCCACATCGCCGCGCCCGCAGTGAGCGCGGCGGCATCTTCCAGCTTCAAGTCAGACATGGGCGGGTCAGGCGGCCAGCGCCAGGCTCTTGGTGTCCGAAGTCGTCGGCACGAACGGCAGATACGACACGCGCATCCGCACGCCGAATTCCACTTTGTGCTCGCCCGGGCCGAAGCCGCCATCCTTCAGTGCGATGATGGTGGCCTTCTCGCCGAAGTTCCAGCGGTCGTCATAGACCGTTTCCATCTCGTCGAGCGTGTAGGTGTTGCCGTGCACATGGAAGCGTACGTCTTCGCGCGGGACCTTGTTACCGTCGATGGAGACGAGGATATCCTCCACCATCGAAAGGCCGAGGCCGCGATAATAAGGCAGGCGACCCAGGAACTTAACGCCCTTGGTCTCGCCGTTTTCTTCGTACGCTTCGAGGCTGCCCTCGACGATCATCTTGTTGTCCATCATGGTCGGGGTTCCTTTCAGGCGGCTGCCTTGAGTGCGGGAGTCTCGCTTTCGCCGAGAAGACGGGCCAGCATGACCTGCTGGCGACGCACCTGCTCGACACTGTCGGGCTCCTCGGCGTCCTCGATCCAGCGATTGCCTTCGTATTCCGAGCAGATGTAGCCGTCATAGCCACCCTGCTGCAGCACCTTCACGATCTCGTCGTAAGGGATCGAAGGCTCCACGCAGTCTTCGTTCATCTGGTAGAACTTGCCGTGGATGTTGTGGATGCGCGGCATGTAATCCAGCATCCGCTTGGGCTCGAACGCCGCATTGTGGCGCAGCGTTTCGGCCATCGCGATGGCCGGGCCTTCGCCGCCCATCTCGCGCACGTTCAGGATGACGTATTCGGACAGGACCCGGTCCTCGTAAGCCTTCTCGATATAATCCGCGATGTTCTGCGGCACGCCGATGCGCAGGAACTTTTCCTTCCACACCGGCGGGAAGGCATGGAGGAACATGCCCATGTCGGGCAGGAAGCCGAGCGCGTCGGAGCCGGATTTCTCGAACGCTTCCGCATGGCGCACGATCCACGGGTGATCGAAATGCAGCGGAGCGTGCACTTCGATCAGGATCTTGATGCCCTTCTCTTCTGCATAGGGCGCCGCATCGACCAGCACCTGCGGTTCGATCGAAACGAGCGCGCGGATGAATTTCATGCCCAGGCGCGCGCCGAAATCGATATCGCGCTTCACGCTGGCGACCTGTTCGTCATGCGGCATCATGCGGCCCTTGTACCGCTTGTAATCCAGCATGAAGTCATGGCTGACCGGCGTGCAGTCGTACTTGTCGATCAGCTTGTGCCAGTTTTCGATGGCGGCTTCGTCCACCGCATATTCGGGCCAGCCCCAGAAGGTCTGCTCCCCGATGACCTCAATCCCGTTCGCGCCCAGTTCGGCGGATACGCGGATGCAGTCTTCCAGGCTCATTTTCTCCTGAAAAGTCTCGTTCTGATAGGAATAGAGGCTCACGCCCCGCTTGATAGCCATCGATCATCCTCCAAGCGCGGCTGCCAAGACGCCGGCCATTTTCTTGTTGTTTCGGGGTTTGGCGGCTTGCGCATACCCCGGACTCAAATTAGAACTGTGATTCTATATATAAAAAAGGCGGGGTCAAGCCCTTCGGGGGCTGTCTCGCAACAGGGGAGATTTACATGAACGGCACCACTGGAAATTCGCGCGCACGGTCCATCCTGATTGTTGTGCTTCTGTGCATTCTGGTAGTGCCTATCGGCGCGTTTTCGCTGTTCGTCGGCTGGAACAAGGCCTTCGCCCCCTTGGAAATCCTGGCCGAACATTCGGCGTGGACCATCCACCTGCCGGTGATCGTCGGGCGCGCCATCGGCATTCTCGAACTGATCGCCGCCACGGCGCTGTTTGCCGCGCTTGCCGTGCCGCGGCTGGCCCGCATCGGCATGTATGCGGCCATCTGGATCACGCTCAACAACGTGGTCGCCGCCATCGTCCATATCATTTTCGCGGAATGGCACACCCTTCCGCAAAGCGCCGTCGTGATCACGCTTTGCGTGATCATGGTCCTGCTGTTCGCCTCTCGGGCGCGCGGCCTAAAACAAAAGGGAGATATTTAATGAGAGGATCGAAAATCGCCTGGGGCCTTGCGGCCGGCCTGCTGACCAGCGGTGCGCTGGTCGCGCCGGCGCATGCGCAGACGGATGAAACGGTATCGCAGTTGGCCCAGCAGGTCGCGCAGCTTCAGAAACAGTCGGACGCCGCGCGCGACCGCCAGCAGGTGGAAAACCTATTCTCGCGCTACATGTACCTGCACAACGCGTTCGAGGACGAGCAGATCATTCCGCTGTGGGCCGCAGAAGGCACCGAGGGGATGAGCGCCCAATATTCGAACCTCGGCAAATACACCCAGTACGAAAAGATCATGGAGTACCATCGCGGCCGCCCCTCGCCCATCGGCAAGCTGCTGTTCCACTACATCACCACGCCGGTGATCGAGGTCGCGGGTGACGGCAAGACCGCCAAGGGCCTGTGGATCGTCAACGGGCTCGAAAGCGGTCTGACCGCGCCTGAACACGCCGCCAACATGCCCGACTGGATGTTCGAACCCAATGTGGAGGTCGATGGCAAGAAGGTGTGGATGCACAATGTGTATCTCAAATACGGCATCGATTTCATCAAGCAGGACGGCGAATGGAAGATCTGGCACTTCCACTGCTTCGAAGTGGCGCGTGCGCCCTATTCGATGGGCTGGATTCCCTTCGCCGCCGCCGCGCAGGACGACAGCTTCAATTTCGACCTGATGTATGTCGGCGACGATGGCGCCCCTGTGTTCATGCCGGAAACCGATGAACCCGCGACGGTGCTGAATAACACCTACCGCACCGATACCGCGCAGCACCTGGAAGCGCGCATTCCAGAGCCGTACAACACGTTCTCGGAAACGTTCTCGTACTGAAGCGAGAGAGCCGGACACACGAAGGGGGGCGCTGACTGGCGCCCCCCTTTTTGCCGTCCGCCGGAAAATTCAGTCCTGCGTGCGGTACTGTTCGGGAATGTCGTAACCCGCTGCCTTGTCGTAAGGCGGAATCGTTACCTTCCCCGTGGCGGCCCATTCGGTGCCGCGGGTGATCAGCGTACGGACACCGTCGAACATCAGGGTGTCGGGGCCGTGGCCCAGCGTGAACGAGAACACGCGGCCGGCACCGTAATCCTGCACCCACACCAGCGGATGATCTTCGTTGATCCCGCCCATCTGCTCGAGCTTTTCGGCCGTGTAGGCCGCCGGATCATACTTGGGGCCGGTCAGTTCGGGTGCGTAGTTCGCGGCGTCGTCGTACCCGGTCGCCAGCACCGTCACGTCCGCGCCGGGGGCGAAGCTCATGTTGGTGTACATGTCTTCCATGAAGGTCCACACATAGGGACGCAGTCCGTCGGTAACCGGGTGGCCTGCATCCAGAACCTTGACCCGGAAAGCATCGGGCGGGGACCGGCGGCTCTGCCCCGGCACCATAGTCGCGCCCAGCAGGCGCCGGTACGCGGGAATGTCGTACCCCCATGTGAAACTGGAATGGAAGGCGACCAGCCCGCCGCCCTGCTCCACGTAATCGTACAGCGCCTGGAATGCCTCGTCCGACCACAATTTCTGCTCCGGATCGCCGTAGTTCCAGCGGCTGGCATAGTTCAGCAGGACGACGTCGTATTTCTTCAGCATCTCCAGCGTGCCGAACTCGAAATCCTCCGTCACGCGCACATCGAAAAGGCCCGTGTCCTTTAGATGCGTACGCAACCGGTTGTTCACGCCGGTCCAGTCATGTTCGTAGCTGTTCTCGCCCGAGATTATCAGCACCTTAAGCAGCTCTTCGCGCGGGACCACGGGCGTCACCACGCGCTGGACGGTCTCGGGCGGCGCATAGGGCACCGCATCGACGGTGGTGGGAATATCGGCAATCGGCGCGGTCTGCGCTGCTGCCTGGCTCGCCAGCAAAACTGCGGACAGGCCAAAAGCGATCGTACGGGTCCGTTTCATTGCATCTCCCCCTCGCCCGGGTCGTTCCATGCCGTTCTGGCAGCCGGGCTTTGCAGTCGGTTCCGGTCCATCGGCCAGAACAGGATCACCACCGCCTGCAGCACGAGCAGCGCGGCAGGCACGGCGTAATAGGCCATCCGGATATCGGCGCGTGAGGCGTCCGTGACGTTGGCCGGATCATAGGCAGCGAAGGCGAGGACGTAGGCCGCCGCCGCGCTGCCGATGGCCATGCCGACCTTGGTCGACACGCTGATCCCGGACGAGAGCAGGCCCTCGTACCGCACCCCGTGCTTCGACTGGTGATAGTCCACCGATTCCGCCGCCATCGTGAAAATCGCGGTGATGGTCACGGATGTCGCGACCGAAAACAGGAAATAGGGCAGCAGCAGGGGCGGCACGCCGATCCCTGCGATCTGCCAGTCCGGCGCGCCGTCGATCATCGCCATCCCTGCGAACAGCGCCAGCGAAATCGCGATGCTGCCCACGCAGCCGGCCCGCAGACCGGTGCGCGACAGGATCGGCGGCGCGATGAACGCCGCGATCAGCAGACCGCCGGAGACCATCGGCAGCATTACCGGGATCAGCCAGGGCTTTCCAATCACGTCCTTCGCAAAGAAGATTGTCAGCCCCAGCATCGCGCCGAAGCGCACGAAATACAGCAGGCAGAAACCGAAACACACCAGCCAGGCACGGTTGCGGACCATCTGGCCGACGGCAGGCAGCACCCTGAACGAAGGGGATGCGTCGTCTTCGAACCGTTCGCGGCAATTCCTGAACAGCAGGAACACCGCGATCATCGAAATCGCGGCAAAGGCCAGCGTGGTATAGGTGAACCCGCGCTGGGTATCCCCCGCCCCCAGCCACGCGACCAGCGGCATCGTCGCCGCCGTTCCCAGGATGACGGATACCGATGTACCCACCGACCGCGCACCGCCCAGTTTCAGCCGTTCCTTGGTGTCGAGCGTCATCATCGGCATCAGCGCAGTATAGGGGATGGACCCCACGCTCATCAGGATGCCCAGCAGCTTGAACGTGATGAAGGCATAGGCCAGCTGCACGCCCTGCGCAGCGTCCGGCACGTGGAACACCGCGATGAAGATGAGCGCGTAGGGAACCGCAGTGAACAGGAAGTAGGGCCGCGTCCTGCCCCACCGTGTACGCGTCTTGTCGACCGCGATGCCGACCAGCGGGTCGATCACCGCATCCAGCAGCCGGGCCACCAGGAATATGGTGCCCACCGCTTCGGCCGGCAGCCGGACGACATCGGTATAGTAGAACAGCAGGAACGCGCCCGCCACGTTGTAGGCAAGGCTATACCCCAGGTCGCCGCTGCCATAGCTGAAGCGTTCGAGGAAACTCAGCCTGCGGCCCTGTGCAGCGCCCTCAGACACCGAGCGCATCGCGCGTTGCGGCGATCGACTGGTCCATCGGCATCGATGGCATGTATTCCAGCCCGATGGCGCCTTCGTAGCCCAGCTCTCGCAGGTCCTGCATGGTCTGGCGCCAATCGATGGTTCCGGTGCCCGGCTCGTTGCGACCGGGCGTTCCGGCGACCTGCACATGCTCGACCAGGTGCATCCGGCCCGCGAGCACGGTCTTCATATCCTCGCCCATTACTCGGCTGTGATGCACGTCGTAGATCAGCTTCAGGTTGGGGCTGCCGACTTCCTCGATGATGTCCAGCGCCAGCGTGGTGTCGACCAGGTACATGGTGGCGAAGAGTTCGGTGTTGAGCGGTTCGAGAACCAGTGTCACACCGGCATCTTCTGCCATCTTCGCTGCACGCCGAAGGACGCTTACGGCATTGGTGAAATGCTCTTCCTCCGACATGCCCTCGACCCGGAAACCGGACGCCACGATCAGCGGCGGCGAACCGACCTTGCGCGCCGCCGCCAGCGTGTCGCGCACCGCGGCCAGCATCTCCTCGTGCTCGGCAGGGTCTACGATCGAGCGGCGCGGATCGACGCAGAAGCCGGTCAGCGAGACGCCGGTATCTTCCAGCGTGGCGGCCACGCCTTCCATGTCCTTGTCGCGCCACAGGTGGAACTCGACATGATCGAACCCGGCGGCCTTCGCGGCCCGGATCCGTTCGGGCAGGCCGTCTCCGGCTTCCTTGAACTGCCATTCGATGCAGGCGGACAGGGTGGTCATTATCATTGAACTCCGAAATGATCGGCGAGCTCGTCGCCGTGAAAGCCGTGGGTAAAAGTGTCGTCGCGATACGGGAGCATGTCCGCATTCCAGCGGGCCCAGCGGTCGCGCAGATCGGCAAACCGCTGCGGCTCGCGATCCTTTAGGTTGGCGCGCTCCATCGGGTCGGCGACGATGTCGAAGAGGAAGTCGTTGCCCGCGATGGATAGGTACTTGTACCGCCCGAGCCTGGCCGCCTTCTGGTCCAGATGCTTGTACCGCCAGAACATCGGGCGGCTGGAGAACCCGCCGGATCTCAAATCCCAGCCATCGGGTGGCCGGGCCTCGGGAAACCGCGCGCCGCCTGCGCTGGCGAGGGTCGCGGCGAGGTCCATTGTCATGTGCGGGACATCCAGCACCGTGCCGCCGTCGAACACGCCGGGCCAGCGGATGATCGTGGGCACCCGGATGCCACCTTCCAGCAGTTCAGTCTTGCGCCCGGTGAAAGGCCACACATCGGAAAACCGTTCGCCCCCATTATCGCTGGTGAACACGATGATGGTCTCGCGCCCGCCCGGCATCGCATCGAGCGCGGCGATCAACCGACCGACCTCTGCATCCATGCGGCGGACCATCTCGGCATAGGTCGCCATGCTGCCGCCATCGAAATGCGCCAGTGCACGGTAGCTGGGTTGGTCGAGAATGCGCTGCGCCTCTGCCGCGTCGTCCGGCGTTTCCCACGGCCAGTGCGGGGCCGAGAAATGCAGGCTGAGGAAGAATGGGCTGGCTGCACCGCTTTGCCGCTCGACGAAGGCCTCCGCCTGATCGCCCAGCAGCCGTGTAAGATAGCCGTCCTGTTCGATCCGGTGGCCGTTTTCCCACAGTCCGTCGCCGGTCGCATCGCGGTGGGCGAGATAGTCGATCCCGCCGCCGCGATAGCCCCAGAAATGGTCGTAACCGCTCTTGAGCGGCCCGTAGTCGGGCAAGCCGCCCAGGTGCCACTTGCCGATCAGGGCGGTGGTATAACCGGCGCCTTTCAGAATACCGGGGAGGGTCGGTTCGGACGGCGGCAGGCCGGTATGGCGCGGACCGATCGGTTCCTCGAGACCGGCATCGAGGCGATACTGGTAGCGCCCGGTGATGAGGCCGAGCCGGGTAGCGGAACAGACCGGCGAATTGGCGTAGGAATGGGTGAAACGGGTGCCGCGGGCCGCAAGGGCATCGCAATGCGGCGTCTCGTAATCGCGCCGCCCGAAGCAGGAAAGATCCGCATAGCCGAGATCGTCGGCCATGATGAACACGATGTTCGGGCGGGCATCGCGCCGCGCGGCTGCGGGCGCACCGGTCATCGCAAGCCCGGCCGATAGGGTGCCAGCTACTCCCGCTAGCAGAACGTCGCGCCGACTGGACATCACAAAGGGTCGGCCGCCCGCCGCAGCGACGGGCGGCCTTCCCGCATCAGAATTCGACGCCGACCCGCACGCCGTAGGTGCGCGGAGGCTGGAAGGTGAAGTTGAACGTATCGTCCGGCCCGGCAGACACGAAGCCTGCATAGGCCAGCGGCTGCTCGTTTTCCAGGTTGCGGACGAAGGCCTGGATGCTCCAGCGTTCGTTCACCGGCTCGTACTTCAGGCTGAGGTCGGTCTGCGAGAACGCCTGCTGCCTGCTCGACCGGTAGTTGAAGATGTCGAGGAAGTATTCGCTCTTGAACCGGGTATATGCGCTGGCGGTCAGCGTACCGGAATTGCCCAGATCAAAGACATGGTCATAGCCTGCGGTAATCGTGAACTCCGGCGATTGCGGCAGATTGTTCCCAGCCAGGTTGGGCTGCACGAGGGCCGGACCCGGATCGAGATCGGCCAACCCGTTATTGTCGGGAGTGACGGTGTCGAAGATGGCGTAGGACGCCAGCAGATCGTCATACTCGGCGTGCAGATAGTTTACGGAGAAAGTGAACACGTCGAACGGGCTGAGTTCGAACGTACCTTCGACCTCGGCACCGTAGATGGTGGCCGCACCAGCATTGAACACCTGCTGGCCGATCGCCGGATTCAGCAGAACGGCGGTCTGCAAATCCTTGTAATCGTAGTAGAAGCTGGCGAAGTTCACGATGTGCTCGCTGCGCGGGCCGAAGCTGACCTTTGCACCCGCTTCGTACGCGGTGTTGGTTTCGGGATCGTACGGGCCGACGCTATCGAAACCGCCGGATTTATAACCGGTCGAAACCTTGGCATAGAGCAGCGTATCGAGATTGGGCTTGTAGTTGATCCCCGCAAGCCACGTCAGCTGCTCGTTATCCTGCTCCAGGTTCAGGATGGAGCCCGGCGGCGTCGTGGGCGCAACCGGCCCGGCATTGAAGCGGAAGCCATAGTTACCGAAGACGCCTTCGCGCCGGTCGATCGTGTAGCGAAGCCCGCCGACCAGCGTCAGTTCGTCGGTGATGGCGTATTCCAGCTGACCGAAGCCGGCATAGCTCTTGGAATCCGTATCGCGCGAGAAGGTGTTGATGAAGCTGCCGTTCGGCCCGATGAACGGGCTGTAAAGGCCGCGAAGGTTATCGAGCTTTTCCTGATAGTAGAACACACCGCCCTGGTAGGTCAGCGCGCCGGCGGTACCACCGATGCGCAGCTCGTGGCTCTGGGTTTCCACTTCGTTGCCGAATTCGAAGAAGATGTAGTTCGGCAGCGCCAGATCGGTATCCTGATCGGTGCGGCGGTAGCCGCCGAGATAGGTCAGGGTCGCGCCGCCCAGATCATATTCCAGCTTGCCCCGCACCGCGTAGCTATCCTGCAGGTTCGGTGCGAGCGGGATGACCGGCAGCGGGCCATCGTAGCTCGAGCGGTCCTGAATGAAATCCAGCGCGTTGCTGGTGGTCGGAATGCACTGTCCGCCGGGGATCAGCGGCGCGGCATCTTCGAAACCGTTCTGCGAGCAATTGGGGCCGGGGCCGCGACCGGCGACGTTGAAACTATACGCAGCAAAGGCTGCGACGATGCTTTCGTTGTGCACGTACTCGCCCGACACATCGACCGACAGGCGATCGGTCGGCGCCAGGCTGATCGTCGCCCGCACGCCCTGATTGTCCGCCGTACCGCTGCGCACGACGTCGTTGCCAGCAGCTTCGCGGTTTGGGTGGAAGAAATAGCCGTCGCGCTTGTTGTAAAGGCCGGCAAGCCGGATGCCGCCGATCACGCCGAGCGGGATATCGACCCCGGCTTCGAGCTTCACGTGATCGAAGCTGCCGTAGGTCGCGTTGATATCGACGCCGAATTCGTTGCCCGGCTTGCGGGTAATGAAGTTGATGGCACCGCCGGTGGCGTTGCGTCCGTACAGCGTGCCCTGCGGACCGCGAAGCACCTCGATCCGCTCGATATCGAACAGCGCCAGGTTCAACACGTTGGGACGGTTGATGTATTCCCCGTCGATGTTGACCGCGATCGACTGATCCTGGCCTTCGTCGTTGGAATTGGTGCCAACCCCGCGCACGGCAACGCGGGTGTAGTTCGAATCCTGCGTGATGTTGAGGACTGGCGCGATGCGGGTCAGATCTTGGAAATCGGTAACGCCGGCATCTTCGATCGCCTCGTCGCCGATCACGTCGATCGCGATCGGAACGTCCTGCACGTCCTGCGAGCGATTCTGCGCCGTCACGATGATAACGTTCTGGTTATCAAGCACATCGTCTTGCGGCGTGCCGGGGGTGGCCTGCCCGTAGGCCGGGGCCGCCACCGCACCAAACGCGCAGGAGGCGAACAGAATCGTCTTGTAGTTAAAGGTTTTCATCAGGTCTCTCCCAAAGCATCCGCCATTCTGTCTCGACGGTAAGCTAAATAGAATGAGTGTTTTGATTATAATTTGCCGTTCATGTCAATGCCGCTGGCTGAGGCCGATGCAGCCAATCGCCAACTGTTGCGCCATTGCATCAATCTGGGCGTGCAATTGCTCGTCGATCAGCGCGCCATCGGGCCCGAACGGCTTTTGTTCGATAGTATTGATCGCCACCCCGATGGGCGTCGGCCAGCCACGCATCGCGTGGACGATCCCGCGCAGCGCAGCCAGCGTGACGCCGCCCGCCTGCCACCCGGCCGCCGTGACCAGCAGGCCCACGGGCCGCCCGTCGAAATAGGGCCGTTCATCGCTGCGCAGATCTTCCAGCAGGTCGAGCGCATTCTTGGTCAGGCCGGAAACGCCGCCATGATAGCTCGGCGAGCCGATCACGATCCCGTCGGCTTGGCGTACCGCTTCGACGAACTCGTTTTCGGCCTCGGTCCGCTCTTTGGAATAGGGATCGAAATGCGGCAGCGCGCTCAATTCTTCGCCGCCGAACAGCTGCACGTGCGCACCGTGTTTCTCGCAAATGTCGAGCACGGCACGCACCAGCAGTTCGGTGCTGGAATTGGGGCGCTGCGTACCACCGATACCAACGATACGGGGCTGGCGAGCCATTACTTCAGCTCCGGCATCACGCGGCTGGAAATCAGTTCCAGCGTCTGGTTGCCAAGCCGAAGCTTCTCGTCGGTCAGCGGGCCTGTGGTGGTGCCGCACAGGATGTTGCCGATGCCCAGATCCTTGTAGGGCTTCAGATGCTCCACCACGGTTTCGGGCGAGCCGTAGAGGCACCACGTGCCGATCCAGTCTTCGCTCAGCGCGTTGGGCGTGTTGTCCGTTTTCTTGTTTGCGCTGTCGCTCTCGGCGCGGGCGTTGAATTCCGCCTCGCGCTCGATCGCATCCTGATAGGCGCGCAGAATCACTTCCAGCTCCTCGCGCGCCTGATCGTCGGTTTCGGCGACGTGGACGCACTGATACGTGTGGGTGGACCAGCCCAGCGCAAAGTCGATCGTGGCCTGATCATGGCCGGACGATGTGAGCACATCCTTGTAGGCCGTGAAATATTTCTGGACGTGCTTGAACGGCTCGGTCCCGCCGATCTGCGGCGGAGTGAACGCCGGAATGAAAGCGGGCCAACCATTTTCGCCCGCGCGGCGGGTGCTGGCTTCGGCCATGGCAACCGGCATCAGCGGAGCATGACCCTTCGAATAGGCGACCGGCGCGATACGCTGCAGCACGCGGCCCTGGTGCGGACCGTTTGCGATCTCGATAGCCGGATCGTCCATGGTCTTCGCCCACAGCTGCTCCGCCAGGTCGAGATTGCGGTTGGAGATTTCCTTCGCCTGGTCATAGGTGACACCGAAGCCGATCATCTCTTCGGGGGTCGTCCCACTGCCCACACCGACCAGAATCTTCCCGTCGGTCAGCTGATCGAGGATGTTGATCCGCTCCACGAAGCGCACTGGATGGTGAAGCGGTACCGAGACGACCGAAAAGCCGAAGTGCATGTCCGGCATCTGGCCGGCCAGGTAGGCGGCGAAGATGAAGCTGTCGCTCGCGATCGGCATGTAGCCGTTGAAATGGTGATCCGGCATGAAGATCGCCTCGAAGCCGCAATCGCGGGCCTTCCGGGCGTGCGTTTCCAAGTCCTTGATCAGTTTGCGATCGTCTTCCGGACGCATAGCGCGTGCATTCAGAAACACAGAAAACCGCATCAAAAATCCCTTCCCTGTACCACTTTAAATTTTTTGGTCGATTCAAATTAGAATTGACGTTCTTATTCTGTTGAGGCTTTTGAACCCAATGTCAACCCAGCCCGATGCGCCGACATCCCACATCGAAAAGCTGTCCCGCGAAGCGGTAAGCCGCAAACCCCGCCAGGGCCGAAGCCTCGCGTCGTTCGAGCGTATGCTGTCGGCCACGCGGGATTTGATGCTGGATCGCGGGAGCGAGGATTTCACGCTTCAGGACGTGAGCGACCGCGGAAACGTTTCCATCGGCTCGATCTATCTGCGATTCGAGAGCAAGGACCGCTTGCTCTACGCCGTGATCGCGCAAGAGCTGCAATCGGTGGTGGAGAATGAGGCGGCGATGGTGCGCGCGGTGGCCGCGAAGTGCCGCAACCTGAAGGAATTCCTGACCACCTATATCGACGAATATACCGAATTCATGCGCGGCCATTCGCAGATGCTGCGCGTGATTATGCAGCGCGCCGCAATCGATCCGCTGGTGTCTGCGCCGGGCAAGGAAGCGGCCTACATGGCGCAGGCGCAGACCATCGAGGCCATGATGTCGTTCCGCGACGAAATCCTGTCGGACCGGGCGGTAATGAAGGCCGACGCGACGCTGCAGGTGATCTATGCCGCAGTGGCCCGGCAGCTTGGCCTTGGCGTTTCACCGGAGGCGGGCGATCAGGTGGGCTGGCAGACGCTGCGTCCCGAATTGGCCGAGATGGCGTACGCCTATCTCAAGCATTCGGCCTAACCGCCTTCAGCTCCCGGGCTCCTGCCCGTCCAGTTCGGCCATGATCTTCATCGCTTCAGCAAAGCCGGTATTGGCAGCGGGAACGCCCGCGTAGATTGCGGTCTGCATCAGGACTTCCTTCAGTTCGTCGCGCGTGAACCCGCCCTGCTCCAGACCCGACCTCACGTGCAGGGCGAATTCCTCCCAGCGCGAAAGACTGGCGGTAATGGCAAGCACCATCAGGCGCCGCGTGCGGTCGTCCAGCCCCGGGCGGCCCCACACCTCGTGCCATGCGATGCGGGTGATCATTGCCTGAAAATCGGCATTGAAGGGCGTGCGGTTTTCCAGGCTGCGGTCGACCCACGCATCGCCCAGCACGCGACGGCGGTTGACCAGCCCGGCCTCGAACAGCGCCGTGGCCGCATGCTTGGTATCGGCATCGTCCAGGAAGAACCGGCGCAAGGCGGCAGCCAGTTCCAGCGGCACTTCGAGCGGGGCAATATGCCCGCAGGCGAGCTGCGCGGATTGCGCACCCGAAATGCCGTTCAGCAGCACATCGCCGTGCGGATCGGCGGGTGTCGAGACGTCTTGCGATCCGGTTATCACCAGTGCCGGGCATCCGATGCGATTCAGCCGGGCGAGCAGATCCATGTCGCGGATGGCGGCGGAGGCTCCGGCATATCCCGCAGGATCCATCGCCAGAAGTTCCGCAGCGACACCGTCCACGATTTCGGGGTGCCTGTCCGCGAAGCCGGGGGCGAAGAAGCGTTCCATCGCCAGCCCGGCGATGGCCCCCATCCCGCCATCGCGCACCGCCTCGATCCTCGCCTGCCAGGCCTTCGGATCCATGGTGACCGAGGTGCAGACAAGCCCCAGCGCGTCCACCCGCTGCGGATGATCGAGCGCCAGCTGCATGGCGATCATCGCGCCAAGCGACACGCCTGCGACCCGCGCGCTTTCCACGCCCGCCGCATTCATCACCGAGGCGACGTCGCGCGCCAGCAGCGCCATGTCGTAGTCGCCGCGGGGCGCATCGGATGCACCGTGGCCGCGCGTATCCATGCGGATCAGGCGGAAATGGGCTGACAGGTGGGGCACGCAGCGATCCCAGACAGTCATGTCCGTCCCGATGGAGTTGAGCAATAGCAGCACAGGTTGCCCGGCGGCGCCATGCTGCCTCCAGTAAATCCGGGCACCTTCGTTATCGACGAAAGGCATGGCTCACTCCTCCCCGATCCGTAGCAGCGTATCGATCAGCACGGCGCTTTCGCCGAGGTCCGCATCCCCATCGGGCACGCGGTCGGCCAAGGCACCAGTGTCAATCTCCAGCCCTTCGACAACCTCGGCCAGAGCGGCCAGCGATCCGGATGCGATGCAGAACAGATCGGCCAGCACCGGTGCTTCCGCCTGCCAGCCGCCAAGGCCGCGCTCCTGCTCTGCTGGCAGGCCGGCGAGCAGCGTCGAGGCAAGGCCGGGCGCGCGCGCCGCTGCTGAAAGCGCGATCTGGCAGCCCGTCGGATTGCGTTTGTGCGCCATTGCAGACGAACCGCCCCGCCCCGCGACCTGCGGTTCACGCATCTCACCCAGCGCATTTTGCGAAGAGAACGCGATGTCGCGGGCCAGCTTGCCCGACGCGCCTGTCAGGGCGGCAAGCGTGCTGCCGATCAGCGCCACGCCGCTGCGCCGCGCATGCCACGGCGGTGCTGCCGGCAGGCCCAGCATCTGGCCGAGCCTTTCCGCAACGGCCGCACCCTCGCCCTGATTTCCCGTACGCGTGCCCACGGCCCCGCCGAATTGCAGGACAGCATATTTCCCCATCACACGACTGAATTCCGCGGAAGCATCGGCTACCCCGGCATGCCACTGCGCCAGCCGCAGGCCTAGCGCGATCGGCAAGGCGTCCTGGCCCAGCGTCCGGCCCATTGCCGGCGTGTGCGCGTGTTTGCGCGCGAGCGGAGCAAGCGCGGCCAGAATGCGCCGTGTGTCGGTATCCAGCAGCTTGGCCCCTGCCCTCGCCTGCATCATGGTGATGGTATCCGCCATATCCTGGCTGGTGGACGCATGATGCACGTAGTCGCGCGCGCTTTCCGGCACTGCAGCGCGCAACCGCTTCACCAGCGGGATCGCAAGAGTTCCGGCCAGCGCAGCTTCCTCTGCGAGTTCGGCGGGGTCGGGCCGAATATCGGAGCAGGCACGCGCAATATGGTCGGCCGCTTCGGCCGGAATTACACCCACATCGGCTTGCGCGCGCGCCAGCGCCGCTTCGAACCGCAGAGCGTGCGCCAGAACCTGCGCATCGTCCCACACCGCAAGCATGGGGCCGGTCGTATTGGGGCGCTGGCGCAGCAGGTCGCTCACAGGTCGAAGAACACCGTCTCACCCTCGCCACCGAGCCGCAGATCGAGGCGCCAGACGCCCTCGCCATCCCGGCGCGCGATCAGCGTATCGCGGCGCTCGGCGGGCACGAGAGCGAGCACGGGGTCATCCGCCAGGCCATCGGACCCTGCGAAATATATGCGGGTCGCGAGCCGCCGCAGGACGCCGCGCGCAAACAGCGACACCGCGATATGCGGTGCCTGAAGGCTGCCGCCCGGCCCCGGCACGCGGCCCGGCATCACGGTGCGGAAGCGGAATTCGCCCGCTTCGGAGGTGGAAGATCGCCCGAAACCGACGAAATGCGGATCGATCGCGATGTCGTCTCGCGGGTCGTCTGCGCTGCGATACCGGCCAGCTGCGTTGGCCTGCCAGATTTCGACCATCGCATCGACCACCGGCTCGCCATCGTGATCGCACACGATACCTGCCAGTTCGATTGCCTCGCCGGTCGGTGTTCCGGTCGGGGCTGACAGATTGAGGACGTAGTGGTCTTCGCCAAACAGTTCGGGCCGTGCGCCCATGTCCGACTTGCCGATCAGGTCCGCCCCGCCTTTCCACGGCAAACCGTAGTGGAAGAAAGGCCCGACCGTCTGCGACGGCGTCTGCCCGAAGATCGCCGGGTCCTGGTTGTCCTGCCGCGCGGCTGGGTTGCGATCTTCCAGAGCAATGTCAGCCATGGTCGCCCCCTTCCTCGAACGGGGTCTGATCGCGCCCTTTCAGGACGACGTCGAACAGATAGCCGAGCGCGTGGTTCGGCTGGGTGGTCGCGATATCGAACCGGCTTACCATGCGCTGGCGATAGGGCATCGGCACCGCGTTGGCGATAGGATCGATCTCGATCAGGGGGTCATCCGGGAAATACATCTGCGTCACCAGCCGGGTGGCGAAGGCCGGGCCAAGCAGGGACAGGTGGATGTGCGAAGGCCGCCACGCGTTCTTGTGGTTCCCCCACGGGTAGGCGCCGGGACGGATCGTGGTGAAGGAATAGCGGCCCTGCGCATCGGTCACCACACGGCCCGCACCGGTGAAATTGGGATCGAGCGGCGCGCCCCAGCCATCCTTCGCGTGGATGTAACGGCCCGCAGCATTGGCCTGCCATATCTCGATCACGGTGTCGCTTACCGGGCGGTTATCTTCGTCCAGCACGCGGCCCGACACGGTGATCCGCTGACCGATCGGCTCGCCCTTGTGCTGCGCGGTCAGGTCGGCGGCTGCAGGCCCCATCAGGCGATCCCAGCAGCCCGTCGGCCCGGTCGTTTCGGTCAGGGTATGCGGGATCGCAATCGGCGGCTGGTGCGGTGCGCGCAGCCGGGTCGAGCCATATTCGGGAAACAGCAGGGGGGGCGCCCCCGCGTCGAGCGGGCGATACGGCACAGGATCGGTCATGCCTGCACCCCTTTTACGCCCGATACATCCAGCGGCGCGGCGGTTTTCGCGACAACCTCTTCCACCCGCACCCCGGGTGCGGTTTCGATCAATCGCAGGCCCGGCTTGTCGCACGCGATCACCGCCAGATCGGTCACGATCAGATCGACGCAGCCCTTGCCGGTCAGCGGAAGGGCGCATTGCTCCAGCAGCTTGGGATCGCCGTGCTTGCTGACATGATCCATCACCACGACCACACGGCGCACCCCGGCAACCAGGTCCATCGCGCCGCCCATGCCCTTCACCATCTTGCCCGGGATGGTCCAGTTGGCGATGTCGCCCGCCGCCGAAACCTCCATCGCGCCAAGGATGGTCAGGTCGATATGCCCGCCTCGGATCATCGCGAAACTGTCGGCAGAGGAAAAGAAGCTCGATGTAGACAAGGCGGTGATGGTCTGCTTGCCCGCGTTGATCAGGTCGGGATCAGCCTCCCCTTCATACGGGAATGGCCCCATGCCCAGCATCCCGTTCTCCGATTGCAGCGTCACCTCGATCCCTTGGGGGATGTAGTTGGCGACCAGCGTCGGGATGCCGATACCCAGGTTGACGTAGAAGCCATCCTCCAGCTCCTGCGCGGCGCGCGCAGCCATCTGTTCGCGGCTCCAGCCGTGGGCTCCCTGCTCTGTCATCAGTTGGCCTCCCTCGGTCGGGTGGTAAGCTTCTCGATCCGTTTCTCGTTGATCGTCGATTGCACGATACGGTCGACATAGATGCCCGGCGTATGGATGCAGTCGGGATCGAACGTGCCCTCCGGCACGATTTCCTCCACCTCGACCACGGTCGTCTTGCCCGCAGTCGCCATGTTGGGATTGAAATTGCGTGCCGTGCGGCGGAACATCAGGTTGCCCGCCGGGTCCGCGCGCCAGGCCTTCACGATCGAAACATCGGCACGAAGCCAGGTTTCGCGCACGTACATTTCGCCGTCGAACTCCTCCACCGGCTTGCCCTCGGCAACCACAGTGCCGAAGCCGGTCTTGGTGTAGAACGCAGGAATGCCCGCGCCGCCCGCCCTGATCCGTTCGGCCAGCGTGCCCTGCGGGTTCAGTTCCAGCTCGAGCTCGCCCGAGAGATATTGCTGCTCGAACAGCTTGTTCTCGCCGACGTAGCTGGAGATCATCTTGGCGATCTGCCGGCTTTCCAGCAGCATCCACAGGCCGAACCCGTCCGCACCCGCATTGTTCGAAATCACGGTCAGTCCGGTGACCCCGGCGGCGCGTATTTCGGGGATCAGGCTTTCGGGATTGCCCGACAGGCCGAACCCGCCGGACATGATGGTCATGCCATCGAACAGCAGGCCGTCCAGCGCCGCCGCAGGGCTATCGAAGATCTTGCTTGCCATACCTACTCCAGCGGCAGCCCGACATAGTTTTCCGCCAGCGTGCGCTGGGCCGGAATCGAGCCGCGAATATAATCGATTTCCGCCATCTGGATGCGGCGATCGAAGCCGTCCATATCGGGATAGCGGTGGGTGATCGAGGTGAACCACCAGGAAAAGCGCACTGCCTTCCACACGCGGGCTAGCGCGCGCGCCGAGTAGTGGTCGATCCCGGCGGACGATCCCTCGCCGTAATACTCGCTGAATGCCTCGGCCAGGATGGCGACATCGCTGACCGCCAGGTTCATACCCTTCGCCCCGGTGGGCGGCACGATATGCGCGGCATCGCCCGCCAAGAACAGGCGGTTCCAGCGCATCGGTTCGGCAACGTAGGAACGCAAGGGTGCGATCGACTTCTCGAAGCTGGGGCCGCGGGTCACGCGCGCGCCCACTTCTTCGCCCAGGCGCAGGCACAATTCGTCCCAGAACCGTTCGTCGCTCCAGTTCTCGACCTTCTCGTCGATATCGCACTGGATGTAATAGCGGCTGCGCGTTTCGGAACGCATGGATGCCAGCGCAAAGCCGCGTTCGTGATTGGCGTAGATAAGTTCGTCCTCGACCGGCGGAACCTCTGCCAGGATGCCCAGCCACCCGAATGGATAGACCCGTTCGAACTCGCGCTGGACATTGGCGGGGATGGTCTTGCGGCTGACACCGTGCTGGCCATCGCAGCCGACCACGAAATCGCAGCGCAGTTCATGCTGTTCGCCATCCGAGCGCCATGTGACGACCGGCGTGTCCGTCGAGGCGCCCTCAATCGCGACCTCGTCGGCATTCCAGATGATCTGCACGCCGCGTTCATCGGCCGCATCGAACAGGTCGTGCATCACTTCCTGCTGGCCGTACACGGTGACGGTACGCCCGCCGGTCAGCGCGGCCATGTCGATGTGAAAAAGCTCACCGTCGAGGCTCAGATTGGTGCCGCCATGCACCAGGCCTTCGCGCTGCAAACGCGCGCCCAGACCCAACCGGTCCATCAGATCGACCGCCACCTGCTCCAGCACCCCGGCGCGAACGCGGCCCTCCACGTATTCACGGTCGCGCCGTTCCAGCACGACAGCGTCGATCCCCTCGCGTGCCAGCAGGTGCGCCAGGAACATGCCGGCCGGACCAGCACCGATGATTGCGATCTTGGTACGCATGAAGCCGCCAATCCTCTTTGCGCCCGGGCTTGATACCGCCCGGTTCACGTTGCTTGCGGAATTTACCGGGTGCCATCGCCCTACGCTCCGGACCATGTGCGGCTTGCGTGATTTCTTGGACAAATCGCCAAATCGGGCTAGCAGCCAAAGGATGCCAGCCAAGGCCGTCCCATCTTTCTATCTCTACGGAGAACCGCCTCGCGCGGTAGAGAACACGTTCGTCCATGTGGAGCAGCTGGACGACCGATCCCGCCCCAGCGAATGGACGATCCGACCGCACTCGCACGCCGATCTGCATCAGGTGTTCCTGCTTGAAAGCGGGGGCGGCGTGGTCACCATCGAAGGCGACGCCCATCGTGTCGCGGCCCCGGCAGTCATCCTGATCCCGGCTACCGCAATCCACGGCTTCGAGTGGCTGGAGGAGACAACCGGCTGGGTGCTGACGATTGCCCGGGCTTTTCACGATACGCTGGCTGCGCGGCACGGCGAGTTGCAGCCGCTGTTCGCACGCGGGCATCTGCTGCCGCTACATCCCGACCGGCTGGCCACGGCGCTGCGGCTGGTCCGCGATCTGCAGCACGAACTCGGCTGGTCAGCCATCGGACACGGCGCGATGGCCCGTGCGCTCGTGCTGCAGCTATCGGTCCTGTTGGTACGGCTGGTCGATGCGGGAACCGATACGCAGGTGAAGATCGCCAGATCGGCGGCGGCCGCGCTGGTCGCGCGATACAGGGCGCAGGTCGAAACCCGCTTCCGCGACCGCGAGCCCATTGCGCAGCAGGCTGCTGCTCTGGGCGTAAGCGAAAGTGCCCTGCGCGCGGCCTGCGCCAAAATCGCAGGGCGTTCGCCAAGCCAGATCCTCGACGACCGGGCCTTGCTGGAAGCGCGTCGGCTGCTGGTCTATTCGCACTTGTCGGTTGCGCAGATCGGCTACGCGCTGGGCTTTGCCGACCCTGCGTATTTCTCGCGCTTCTTCACCCGCCATGTCGGCTGTCCGCCCTCGACCTATCGCGAAACGCCGCCCGCGTCGCCGAGCTGATATCGGATCGAGGATGGGTGAGGATCTAGCTCTCGGCTTTAATCAATCCCGTAATGCGGACCCACCTCATCCAGGCGATATTTTAGGATATCCAGCAGGATCGGGGCGTCGTCCGCAATGACAGTTTCGGCCATCATTCGCTCCAGCGTACTTCGCATATTCAAATCGGCGTCCAGAACCTTCCGCGCCCCTGCACGGATCGCCCGGCATGTTCGCCGCTATGAGGTTCGAATTGCGGGCACACCTTCACCGCACGCGCCGACTGCGTTACAGTCACAGCACCAATGAACGAACCTTTCCTCAATCGAACACGGAATTTCTGCGACACGTGCACGGTACGCAACCGCGCGATTTGCGGCGATCTTGATAGCGACGAGATCGCCGCTCTGAACGCGATCGGCCAGCGCAGGGATTTGGCTGCGGGCGAGAGCTTGCTGTGGGAAGGCGACGACGCGGTCGTGGTTGCCAATGTCATCGAAGGCATGATGAAGCTGTCGACCAGCACGGCCGATGGGAAAGAGCAGATTCTGGGGATCGCCTTTCCGGCGGACTTCGTCGGCCGGCCTTTCGGCAAGGCCGCACCTTTTACCGTCGAAGCGATGACCGATGTTCGGGTCTGCGTTTTCCGGCAGGTCGATTTTGATCGGTTTGCAGTGGAGCATCCCCGGCTGGAGCACAAGCTGCTCGAACGCACGCTTTCCGAGCTCGATCGCACGCGTAAGTGGATGCTGATTCTCGGGCGGATGACCGCAGAACAACGGGTCGCGACCTTCCTGCTCGATCTGTCGGAGAGCCTGTCCTCGGCGAAGAACGACGCAAATGCCGCCTTCGATCTGCAGCTCGGTCGCGGTCAGATTGCCGATGTCCTCGGCCTGACAATCGAAACCGTCAGCCGCGAGTTCACCAAGCTCAGGAAGGCCGGGCTGGTTTCTGTGCCCAGCCGCAGGGAGGTCGTGATCCAAAACCGCGAGGCGCTGATGGCGCTGGCCGGGTAGCCGCGGCGAGACGCCGGGGCGACAAAAACGATGACTGCCTTGCTGCCGATCGCCACGCCTTCAATCGATCGACCATCCTTTGACGGGTGACCTTACGCCAATCCCTGCTAATCTGGCGAAAGAATGAGCACCGATCCCTCCCTGCCTGGCAAGCCAGTGCGTGTCACCTCGTTCGACGTTGCCGAGCGTGCCGGCGTTAACCAGTCGACCGTATCGCGCGCGCTGGCCGGTTCGCCGCAGGTCACCCCCGCCACGCGCGAGCGCGTTGTCGCGGTGGCGAAAGAGCTTGGCTACACCGTCGACCACCGCGCATCGGGTTTGCGCAAGGGCCGAACGGACACAATTGCCGTCGTCATCCTGCAGCGCCCCGAAGACAAGACACCCACCGGCAACCCGTTCTATTTCGAGCTGCTGGGCAGCATCTGCGAAGCCGCCTCAGAGCGCGGGCTCGAAACGCTCGTTTCGCTCCAGTCGGAGAATGGACGCCTGACGGGAGATTACGTGAAGCGCGGGCAGGCGGACGGCACGATCGTGATCGGCTCCGCGCGCAACTCGACCGCTTGGGGGTTTTTCCAGCAGCTGCAGCGCAGCGAGAGCAGTCTGGTTTTCTGGGGTTCGCCGTTCGATGAAGCCCGCTGGATACGATCCGACAATGTCGCCGGCGGGGCGCTCGCAACGCGCCATCTCATCGATCGCGGCTATCGCCGCATCGCCTTCGTCGGTCCGCTCGAAACGGGGCCGGGGCAATTTGCGGAGCGTTTTGAAGGCTATTGCGACGCGCTGGCCGAGCACGGGCTGGAGCCGTTGCAGGCATCGCACTATCCCGATGGCGACCGCATCGCGCAGGGCTATCACGCCGCGCTCGAATTGTTGGATCGGAACCCGGACATTGATGCGTTCTTTGCGGCCAGCGATCGGCTTGCCTTCGGTGTGCTGGAGCGGGTGCGCGAAAGCGGGGGCGACGTGCCCGATAAATGCGGAATCGTGGGCTTCGATGGCATGTCTGCAGGGACGGTCTGCAATCCGCCGCTGACCACGGTCGCGCCCGATCTGGAGAAAGCGGCGAAGGCCTTGCTGGCCGCGGCTCTGGACGACGACAAGCGCGGTACCGGGCGGGTTCCGGTGAAACTGATCGAACGCGCCAGCGTGCGGGCGCTGCCCGCCGGGAAAAGCCCCGGCGACTGCTAGCCGGGCGGCCTACGCGCTTTCGTCGTCCGCGAACTGGAAGGGTGGAAGCCGGTTCACCGCTTCGCGCAGCGAAAGGCTCCACTGTTCGGAAATGCGCCTGAAATAGGGGTCGTTCTCAGCGATCCGCTGGTTCGCACCAAGGCGGCAGGCGTCGCGTTCATGGATCGCCAGATCGAGTGGCAGATCGACCGCGAGGTTGGACCGGATGGTCGAATCGAAAGACACCATCAGCAGGCGAACGGCGTCCTCGAACGGCATCGCAGGGTCGTAGGTGCGCACGATGATCGGGCGCCCGTACTTGGTCTCGCCGATCTGGAAGAAGGGAGAGTCGTCTCCCGCCTCGATGAAATTGCCTTCGGGATAGACCAGGAAAAGCCGCGGCTCGCTGCCCGCGATCTGCCCGCCGAGGATCAGGCTGGCGCGAAACCCGCCGCTGGCCTGCTGGCCGTCGTCGCGCAGGCTGGCAATCACCTCGCGCAGGGTATCGCCCACGATGGTGGCGATCTGGAACATCGAGGGTGCAGAAAGGATCGAGGGATCGCGCTCAGACGGGGCCTTGGTCCGCTCGTCCAGCAGGCTGACGACCGCCTGTGTGGTCGCCAGATTGCCCGCCGAAAGCAGCGTGATGATCCGTTCCCCCGGGATTTCCCAGTGGCGCATCTTGCGGACCTGCGAAACGTCGTCGACGCCCGCGTTGGTCCGCGTATCGGACATGAAGATCAGGCCGCGGTCGAGCCGCATACCCACGCAATAGGTCATTTGAAATTGGTCTCGCGGACTTGGTGGCGCGTCTGGATTATTGTTCCACCCTGAGGCTGACAAGCACGCTCTCGTGACTTCCCCCCATCCGCATTCCGCTCAGCGGCGCTGCTTCGCGAAAGTCGATCCCGGTGGCGACGCGGATATAGCGTTCGTCGGGGGAATAGCCATTGGATATGTCGAACCCGACCCAGCCGATGCCCTGAAAATAGGCCTCTGCCCAGGCATGGCTGGCATCCTGCTCGACCCGGTCGTTCATCATCAGATAGCCCGATACGTAGCGCGCGGGCAGCCCGATCAGGCGGGCGGCCGAACAGAAGATATGCGCGTGATCCTGGCACACGCCGGTGCCGCCGTTTATCGCTTCCTCTGCGGTGGTCCCGGTATGGGTGTTGCCGCCTTCGTAACCGACCCTGTCGAGGATCGCGGCAGACAGGCGATGGCCCGTGCCGACGTCGCCGGGATCGGTATCCTCCAGCCCATCGACAAGCTTGCGCACGCCCTCGCCCGCCTTCGTCAGCGGGGATGAGCGCCGGAAATGCCACAGCGGCAGGAATCCGCGATGTTCGCCGAGGACGCCGTCACCTTCCGTATTGTCGACCAGGCCGACACAGCGGATGGAAGTTTCGGTCTGGCCCGGTTCGATCCCGATCAGGTCGACGCAATTGCCATTGTGGTCTTCATAGGAAAGTTCGGTGGCACCGCCTTCGATGGTGACCGTCCAGTCGAGCACCTTCTGGCCGCGCGTATCCTTGGGCCGCAGGCGGGCCTGCTGCAACCCGTAGGCGACAGGCGTGTCGTAGGTATAGCGCGTTTCGTGATCGACTCTCAGCCTCATGCGGTCACCTCGAAGGAATAGTCCTTGGTGATCTGCCGCGCCAACCGGTCGTTTGCGCTCAGGAAGCCCTCGATGAATTCGTGCAGCCCGTCGTCGAAAATCGTATCCATCGAACGCCCCAGGTAATCGAGCTGGATGCGGTCGGCCATCTCGCAGGCCTCCGTCCTGTTGTCGTAGTTCTTTGCCAGATAGCCCAGATTGTCGGCTATCTTGTTGTAGCAGAAGGCGAGGCTGCGCGGCATCTGTTCGTGCAGGATCAGGAACTGCGCGATGTCGCGCGGATTGACCGTCGCACCGTTCAGCCACGTGTACGACCGCAACGCCGAAACGGATCGCAGAATCGTTTCCCACTGCTTGATGTCGAGCGCGGACCCGACCTGGCTGACCGAGGGCAGCAGCAGATAGTATTTCACATCAAGGATACGCGCGGTGTTGTCGGCCCGTTCGACGAACGTGCCCAGCCGCAGGAAATTGTAGCCGTCATTGCGAAGCATGGTGCCGTTGGTCGCCCCGCGCACCAGCGCATTCTGCTGCCGAATGGTGGTGAGCACATCGGGCAGGTCCGCTTCGGCGATCTTGCCAGAAAGCAGCTTGTCGAGTGTCATCCAGCTTTCGTTGGTCGCTTCCCACACTTCGCGGGTGAGAGCGATGCGCACCGCCCGCGCATTGTCGCGCGCCGCCTTGACCATGCAGATGATGCTGGACGGGTTCTGCCGGTCGGTCAGCAGGAATTCCATCACCTTGGATGAGGTTGCGTCGCCGTGGCGTTCCTTAAACGCCTTGAGCTGGCCAACGGTGGTCAGCACCGATTCCCATTCCGAGCGCGAGGATCCTGCACGCGTCAACGCGATGCGAAAGCCTGCGTCGAGCAGGCGCGCGGTCGCCTCCGCCCGTTCGAGGTAGCGGAACATCCAGAACAGGCCCGATGCGGTCTTACCCAGCATGGCGCGCCTCCGAGGTCGTGGTGGGGCGATCAGTCATCGAGCACCCATGTATCCTTAGTCCCGCCACCCTGACTGGAATTAACCACCAGCGATCCTTCGTTCATCGCCACTCGCGTCAAGCCGCCGGGCACGATGTCGATCGAATTGGGTGCCATAAGCACGAAGGGCCGAAAATCGACATGGCGCGGCGCCAGTCCCTGTTCGGTGAAGATCGGGACGGTCGACAGCGCCAGCGTCGGCTGGGCGATATAGCCGTCCGGGTTGTCTTTCAGCTTGGCGCGGAATTCCTCGATCTCGGCCTTGCTCGCGGTTGGCCCGATGAGCATCCCGTAGCCGCCCGACCCGTGGACTTCCTTCACCACCAGCTCGTCCAGCTTGTCCAGCACCTCGGCCAGCTGATCGGGTTCCGAGCAGCGCCAGGTCGGCACGTTTTCCAGCAGCGGCCGCTCGCCGGTATAGAATTCGACGATCTCGGGCATGTAGCTGTACAGCGCCTTGTCGTCGGCAATGCCGGTGCCCGGCGCGTTGGCGATGGTGACACCGCCTGCACGGTAGACATCGAAAATGCCTGGCACGCCCAACATCGAATCCGGGTTGAAATTGAGCGGATCGAGATATTCGTCGTCGATCCGGCGATAGATCACATCGACCGGCTTGTAGCCCTGCGTGGTCCGCATCGCGACGCGGCCATCGACCACCCGAAGGTCCGATCCCTCGATCAGCTCCGCGCCCATCTGGTCGGCGAGGAAGCTGTGTTCGAAATAGGCGGAATTGAAGGTGCCGGGGGTCAGCACCGCCACGGTCGGCCGGTCGAGACAGGCCGCCGGGGCACACGCCGAAAGCGAACGGCGCAGCCAGGTGGGATAGTCACTGACCTCGCAAATCGGGATGTCCGCGAAGAGTTCGGGGAACATCTGCAACATGATCTCGCGGTTTTCGAGCATGTAGGAGACGCCCGAGGGGGTCCGCGCATTGTCTTCCAGCACGTAGAACTGGTCCGGTCCGGTTCGCACGATGTCGGTGCCGATGATATGTGTGTAGATGCCACCGGGGGGATCGAACCCCATCATCTTGGACAGGAAAGCCGGATTGTTGGCGATCAGGCTCTGCGGCACGCGCCCGGCGCGCAGGATCTCCTGCCGGTGATAGATATCGTACAGAAACGCGTTGATCGCGCGCACGCGCTGCTCGATCCCCTTGGAGAGCTTGCGCCATTCATTGCCGGAAAGCACGCGGGGCACCACGTCGAAGGGGATCAGCCGTTCGTCCGCCGCCTCTTCGCCATAGACGTTGAACGTGATGCCGATCTTGCGGAAGAAATTCTCCGCCTGTTCGGATTTTCGCATGACCCGGTTTTCAGGCTGCGCGTCGAGCCATTTGCGAAATGCCTGATAGGCGGGCCGGATCTCGTCCGACCTGCCGCCATCCTGTCCAAGCATTTCATCGAAGTTCAATTCGGTCCCCGGCCTTCCTGTTCGGCTGTTCTGGCTCTTTCATCGGCCGTGTGCCGTCAATAGTCACCCAACCAAGCTGGCAGGTCAATCGTTCCGAAGCGCGAATTCTTCACGTCACCCCTCGACCCGGCCTTCGATCAGCCGATCGACCAGCGAAGGGTCCGCCAGCGTGGATGTATCGCCCAGCGAACCGTAGTCGTTCTCCGCAATCTTGCGCAGGATACGACGCATGATCTTGCCGCTGCGCGTCTTGGGCAGGCCATCGGTGAAGTGAATTCTGTCGGGCGTGGCGACCGGTCCGATCTCGCTGCGCACCTGCTGGCGCAATTCGGCGGCAAGTTCGTCCGACGGGTCTTCCCCGGCGTTGAGCGTTACGTAGCAGTAGATGCCCTGCCCCTTGATGTCGTGCGGGAAGCCGACGACCGCCGCCTCGGCCACCTTGGGATGGAGCACCAGCGCGCTTTCCACCTCGGCCGTGCCCATGCGATGGCCGGAAACGTTGATCACATCATCGACCCGGCCGGTGATGCGGTAATAGCCGTCGCTGTCGCGCTGGCAGCCATCCCCGGTGAAGTACTTGCCCCTGTAGGCGCTGAAATAGGTCTGCACGAAGCGATCGTGATCGCCGTAGACGGTGCGCGCCTGGCCCGGCCAGCTGGCAGTGATGCACAGGTTGCCCTCTGCCGCGCCATCCAGCACCGCCCCTTCGGCATCGACCAGTTGCGGCTGCACGCCGAAAAACGGCAACCCGGCGCTGCCCGGCTTCATCGCGTGGGCGCCGGGAAGCGTGGTCAGCATGATGCCGCCCGTTTCGGTCTGCCACCAGGTGTCGACCACCGGCACCCGGCCTTCACCCGGCACATCGCGATACCAGCGCCAGGCCTCGGGATTGATCGGTTCGCCCACTGTGCCCAGCAGGCGCAGGCTGGACCGGTCGTGCGCGGTCACGAAGCCGTCGCCCTCGCGCATCAATGCGCGGATCGCGGTGGGCGCGGTGTAGAAAATCGAAACCTTGTGCTTGGCGATCACCTGCCAGAACCGCCCGTGGTCTGGATAGTTCGGCACGCCTTCGAAAATCACCTGTGTCGCCCCATTCAGCAGCGGGCCGTAGGCGACGTAGCTGTGCCCGGTGATCCAGCCGATATCCGCCGAACACCAGAAGACGTCGTCCTGCTGGTGATCGAATACGTAGTGGAAGGTCGTCGCGGTCCACACGCCGTAGCCGCCGGTGGTGTGAAGCACGCCCTTCGGCTTGCCGGTGGAGCCCGAGGTATAGAGGATGAACAGCGGGTCTTCCGCCGCCATCGGTTCGCACGGGCATTCGTACCCCAGCCCTTCGGAAAGCTCGTGATACCAGTGATCGCGCCCGCCCTGCATCGCGACCTCGCCGCCGGTGTGGCGAACCACCAGCACACCCTTTACCGGCGTCTTCTCGACCGCGGCATCGACATTGGCCTTGAGCGCAATGGGCTTGCCCCCGCGAAGCCCCTCGTCCGCAGTGATCACCCAGTCGCTCTTGCAGTCGGCCAGCCTGCCGGCCAGCGCCTCGGGCGAGAAACCACCGAACACCACCGAGTGAACAGCGCCGATCCGCGCGCAGGCAAGCATCGCGAACACACCCTCGGGCACCATCGGCATGTACAGCGTGACGCGGTCGCCCTTGGCGACGCCCATCGCCTTGAGCGCGTTGGCCATTGTCCCGACCTCGGCCAGCAGCTGGTCGTAACTGATCGTACGCCCCGCGGCATCGGGATCGTCCGGCTCGAAGATCAGCGCGGCCTTCTCCCCCCGGCCCGCGTTCACATGCCGGTCCACCGCGTTGTGACACAGGTTGAGCGTGCCGTCCGCAAACCAGGCGATTTCGACCGGGTCGTAAGACCAGTCGCCGCCCTTCGTCGGCGTTTTGATCCAGTCCAGCCGCCGCGCCTGCTCCAGCCAGAACCCGTCGGGATCGCTCAGCGAACGGGCGTAATCGGCCCGATACTGCTCGGCGGTGCAGTTGGTGGTCGCGGTCTGCGGTGGCTGGACGAATTCGCTCATCGCGCTGGCTCTCCCATATCTTTGCCAGCAGGGGCTAACCGATCGGACGCGGTTTGGCGACCGCCAAGCGTTCGCGTCGTTTTTCATTACCTTCGCCAATTTGCCGGGCGCGGACGGACGCACAACCCTGTTCGATCAACGACATGGCGTTACCCTTGCGCCTGCCAGTTTTGCGCCATAGCACCGATCTTCTGGAGTCCCGGCAAACGTGCGCCGGGCAGAATCCGAGGGGAGACCTATGCGTACAAAGGCCATCATGATCGCAGCGTTGCTTGCAGGCGTTGCGAGCCAACCGCTTTCTGCAAAAGAAGGCATGTTCACGCCTGAACAGCTGCCCGAGATCGCCGACGATCTGCGCGAAGCAGGTCTGGAACTGGATCCCAACGTTCTGTCGGACCTGACGGGCTTCCCGATGGGTGCGGTCGTTTCGCTGGGTGGCTGCTCTGCCAGCTTCGTTTCGCCGCAGGGCCTCGTGGTGACCAACCACCACTGCGCCCGCGGATCGGTGCAGTACAACTCGACCGCCGAGAACAACTATCTCGAAAACGGCTTTCTCGCGAAGACGATGGGCGAGGAACTGCCCGCCGCACCGGGTTCGCGCATCTACGTGACGACCGAATTCAGCGACGTGACGCAGCGCGTGCGCGCCGCGACCGACGACCTTTCGCCGAACGAGCGTTACAACACGGTCGAACAGCGGATGAAGGATATCACCGCCGAGTGCGAGCAGGATGCCGGCTACCGCTGCCGCGTCGCGAGCTATTACGGCGGCGCGCAGTACAAGCTGATCAAGCAGCTTGAAGTGAAGGACGTGCGGCTGGTCTATGCCCCGGCCGACTCGATCGGGAAGTACGGCGGCGACGTCGACAACTGGATGTGGCCGCGCCACACCGGCGATTTCTCGTTCTATCGCGCCTATGTCGCACCCGACGGTTCGGCTGCCGAATATTCCGAGAACAACGTGCCCTACCAGCCCGAGCATCACCTTAAGGTGAGCGCAGGCGGCCTGGAAGATGGCGACTTCGTGATGGTCGCGGGCTATCCCGGCTCGACCTCGCGCTATGCGATGCTGGCGGAAGTCGAGAACACCTTCGGCTGGAACTACCCCACGTTCCAGACCCTGCTGACCGAATGGATCGACACCATCGAAACCGCAGCGCCGGAAGGCTCCGACGCGCGCGTGAAGTACGAATCGCGTCTCGCCGGGTTGAACAACTACGAAAAGAACCTGCGCGGCCAGATCGAAGGCGCACGCCGCGTCGGCCTGATCGAGCGTCGTCGTGAACGGGAAGAGGCTCTGGCCGCATGGATCGCCGCCGATCCCTCGCGCGCCGCTTACGGCCCCGCGATCACGGACCTTTCCGAACTGGCGCAGGAAAGCGCCGCCGCCTCGCGCACCAGCTTCTGGTATGGCAACGCCACGCGCGCACAGCTGCTGGGCGTGGCGCAGCGTCTCTATCGCCTCGCCAAGGAGCGTCAGAAGCCCGACGCGCAGCGCGACTCCGGCTATCAGGAACGCGACATGGCGTTCTTCCGCCAGGGCCTGCAGGCGCTGGATCGCCGGTACGACGCATCGGTCGACAAGGCCGAATGGAAGCTGTTCCTCGACGGCTATATCGACCAGCCCCAAGCCGAGCGCGTCGCCGTGTTCGACAACGCCCTGGGCCTGAACGGTGTCGACGATGAAAAGCAGCTCGATGCGATCCTCGACGATTACTACGAAGGCACCTCGCTGGACGAAAGCGAGACCCGCCTGGCCCTGATGGACGCGAGCGTTGCCGAACTGGAAGCGAGCAACGATCCCTTCATCAAGCTCGCCATCGCGCTGTACGATTACGAGGAAGGCCTGAAGGAAGAGGGCGAGGAACGCGCCGGGCGCGCGCTGGCTCTGCGCCCCGCCTATATGGAGGCGATCACGCAGTGGCAGAGCGAACAGGGCAAGCTGCCCTACCCCGATGCCAACTCCACGCTGCGCATCACCTTCGGCAATGTGATGGGCGGCTCGCCCTTCGACGGGATGTACTACCTTCCCTTCACCACGCTGCAGGGCATCGCCCAGAAGGACACCGGGATCGCCCCGTTCAACGCTCCCGAGCGTGAGCTGGAGCTGATCGCGGCTCAGGACTACGGCAAGTACGAGCTCGACGAGATCGACTCCGTGCCGGTGAACTACCTGTCGGATCTCGACGTGACCGGCGGCAACAGCGGCTCGGCCACGCTCAACGCGCAGGGCCAGCTGGTCGGCCTGCTGTTCGACGGCACGTTCGAAAGCGTGAACTCGGACTGGGATTTCGATCCGCGCACCACGCGTTCGATCCATGTCGACACCCGCTACATGCTGTGGGTGATGGACAAGGTCGACGGCGCGACCAACCTGATCGAGGAAATGGACATCGTCGACTGATCGGCGTTCCCCAACCTGACACTCAATCTAAGGGCGGCCTCCGGGCCGCCCTTTTTTGTTGCACACGACGCAACGAAGGGTGCCGGATTCGCGCTGGCCTGACGAGTTTGCGAAAGCTACAGCGCGCGCATGTTCGATGGTTTAGACGCAATTCTGCTCGCCCGAATACAGTTCGCCTTCACGGTGAGCTTTCACTTCATATTCCCGGCCTTCTCCATTGGCCTGGCGAGCTATCTTGCGGTGCTCGAAGGCTTGTGGCTGAAAACCGGCAAGCCGGTTTACATGGACCTGTTCAAATACTGGCTGAAGATCTTCGCCATCGCCTTCGCGATGGGTGTCGTCTCCGGCATCGTGATGTCCTACCAGTTCGGTACCAACTGGTCGGTGTTCTCCGACGTCGCCGGCCCGGTGATCGGCCCGCTGATGGCTTATGAGGTGCTCACCGCGTTCTTCCTGGAAGCCGGTTTCCTCGGCGTGATGCTGTTCGGCATGAACCGCGTGGGCAAGAAGCTGCACTTTGCCGCCACGCTGATGGTGGCGGTCGGCACCTTCATCAGCGCGTTCTGGATCCTCTCGGTAAACAGCTGGATGCAGACGCCGACCGGATACGAAATCGGCGCTAACGGCCAGTTCCTGCCCGGCGAGAGCTGGTGGGCGATCGTCTTCAATCCCAGCTTTCCCTACCGCCTCGTCCATACGGTACTGGCGGCCTATCTGACGACCGCCTTTGTGGTCGGCGGCGTGGGCGCGTGGCACCTTCTGAAAGACCGGAGCAACGGCCACGCACGCAAGATGTTCTCCATGGCGATGTGGATGGCCGCGCTGGTGGTGCCGGTGCAGATTTTCGCGGGCGACGCGCACGGTCTCAACACGCTGGAGCACCAGCCGCAAAAGGTCATGGCGATGGAGGGGCATTACGAAAGCCACCCCGACGGCGCGCCGCTGATCCTGTCCGGCATACCCGACAGCAAGGAGCGCGAGGTCAAATACGCGCTCGAGATTCCAAAGGCCTCCAGTCTGATCCTCAAGCACGATCTCAACGCGCCGCTCGACGGGCTGGACACGATCCCGCTGGATGAACAGCCGCCGGTGGGCATCGTTTTCTGGAGCTTCCGCATCATGGTGGGCCTGGGCTTCGCCATGCTCGGCGTTGGCCTGTGGAGCCTGGTCGCGCGCTGGCGCGGCAGGCTTTACGACTGGTCCTGGCTGCACCGCGCCGCGCTGGTGATGGGGCCATCGGGCTTTGTCGCAGTCATTGCGGGCTGGATCACGACCGAGGTCGGCCGCCAGCCCTACGTGATCTACAACCTGCTGCGTACCGCAGACGCCGCCAGCCCGCTCGACGCACCGGCGGTGGGAGCTTCGCTGATCGCTTTCGTGCTCGTATACTTCGCGGTTTTCGGCACCGGCACCTGGTACATCCTGCGCCTGATGAGCCAGCCGCCCCACGCCCGTGAGACCGGGGTCAAGCGCGGCGACACCGGCCCGATCCGGACCGCCGGCATCACCCCCGGGCCGACCCAGGACCCGGGCAATCTCAGCCCGGATTCGCTCAGTGCGATCAAATATGTCGAACCGAAGAGCAAGGAGGACGACCAATGATCGACCTCACCACCATCTGGGCCTTCATCATTGCCTTCGCGATCTTCGCCTATGTGGTGATGGACGGGTTCGACCTGGGTATCGGCGTGCTGTTCCCGACTTTCGAAGTGGGCCGCGAACGCGACCGCGCGATGAATTCCATCGCGCCGGTGTGGGATGGCAACGAGACCTGGCTGGTGCTGGGCGGCGGCGGCCTGTTTGCTGCCTTCCCGCTCGCCTATGCGGTGATCCTGCCGGCGACCTATCCGCTGGCGATCGCGATGCTGCTGGGCCTCGTCTTCCGAGGTGTCGCCTTCGAATATCGCTGGCGCGATCCCTCGCACCGGCGCTTCTGGGATGCGGCTTTCAGCGGCGGGTCGATCATCGCGGCAGCCGCGCAGGGGATGATCCTTGGCGCGCTGCTGCAAGGCATCGAGGTGACCGACCGCGCCTATTCGGGCAGCTGGTGGGACTGGTTGACCCCCTACACCGTGCTGACCGGTGTCGGCACGGTGGCAGGATACGCGCTGCTCGGCGCGACCTGGCTGGTCTGGAAGCTGGATGGCGACGGGCAGGCGCACGCGCGCAAGCTGGGCAAGATCGCCGCTGTTGCGACGTTGGTGCTGATGGGTGCAGTCAGCCTCTATAATCTCGTCCTGCGTCCCGAATATGCCGATCACTGGCTGAGCGCGCCTGCCATATACTGGGTCGCTCCGATCCCCATCGCCACACTGGTGGTGGCCGGATTCCTTTGGCACGCGCTCTCGTGCGATCGGCATTCCAAGCCGTTCTGGCTGTCGCTCGCGCTGTTCTTCTTCGGCTTGGCGGGTGTGGGCGTAACCATCTGGCCCTATGTCGTGCCGCCCGGCCTCACGATCTGGGACGCCGCCGCGCCAGAGCGCAGCCAGATTTTCATGCTGGTCGGCGTTGCGATCACCATGCCGCTCATCATCGCCTATACCGCGTGGGCCTATTGGGTGTTCCGTGGCAAGGTGGGCGACGAAGGCTACCACTGATGGCGGAAGGCGATGTCGATACTCCGCTGTGGAAGCGGCTGGGCTGGATGGTGGCACTGTGGGGCATGAGCGTCGGCGTGCTCGGCGTTGTTGCCTTCGTCATCCGTTGGTGGCTGATGCCGTGATGCCACGCCCGGGACGAAATCAGTCGTAAATCGCAACCTAATCGGCATGTTCGCCTCGCCAATGAAACAGGGGCGGCGTATCGCCAGTGCGATGCGCAGCACGATTCCCCTCGGACTGGCCGTTCTCGCTCTTGCCGGCTGCGTGAACCTGTCGCCGGAGCGTGCGCAGCCCGAAGTGACGGCTCGCTTGCCGGAAAGCTTTCCCAACAGCGAGGCTGCGGGCGGCTACCGCCCGCAGGCCTGGTGGGTCGCGTTCGGCGATCCGGTGCTCGACGCGCTGGTGCAGGACGCGCTGGCCGACAATCTCGACATTGCGGAGGCCGCCGCACGCGTCGCGCAAGCGGCGGCGCAGGCGCGGATTGCACGTTCCGGCCTGCTCCCCTCAATCAATGCGAGCGGCGATGCGAGCTATTCCAATTCCCCCCTGAGCGGCAGCGCCTTCGGTGGCTTTGCCGGCGGTGGCGGCGGTGCGACGATCGACCGGATAGAGAACGATTCCTACTCGCTCGGCCTCGGTGCCTCCTACGAACTCGACCTGTTCGGTCGCGCCCGCAACGATTTTGCCGCCGCCCGCGCCGATGCCCTCGCCGCAGAATATGATTATCGCACCGTGCAGCTCGCCGCCGCAGCCGAAACGATCGCCACCTATTTCGAGATCGTGGACGGTCGCCGGCAGATCGAATTGACGCTGGAGACGATCGACCTGCTGGCAGAGCGCACGACGCAGACCGAAGAGCGATTTCGCCGCGGCCTGACGCCCAGCTTCGAATTGTATCAGGTGCAGCAGGACCAGCGGAACACGCAGGCCTCGCTGCCCCAGCGCGAAGCCGCGCTCGACGATGCGCAGGGCAGGCTGGCCGTCCTCGTTCGCGCCTATCCGCAGGCGATGGAGACACGCCTCGCGCGCCCGCTGACGCCCCGTCTCGTGTTCGACGAAGTGCCCGCCGGCCTGCCGGTCGACCTGCTTGCGCAACGGCCGGACATCGCCGCTGCATGGGCCAGGCTGGAAGCGGCACGCGCGCGGGTGGGCGCACGCAAGGCGGAACGTTTTCCTTCGCTCTCGCTCACCGCCGCGCCGGGCACCCAGGGCGGCGACATCGCAGGCGCCTTCGACGTGGCCAACAACTGGGCAGTCAATCTGGCCGCCGGACTGACCGCGCCGATCTTCGACGGCGGGCGCATTGCCGCCAATATCGAGGCCGCGCGAGCCGCCTACGACCAGGCAGCGGCAAACTATGCCCGCACCGTGCTGACCGCGTTTCGCGAGGCCAACAGCGCGATCGAAGACTACGAAGAGAACCGGCAGCGGTACCAGCTGATCCTCGCCCAGCGTGACGAGGCGCGCTTTTCCGCCGATCTGCAAGCGCGCCGGTTCGAAGCTGGCGTGGGCGAATATGTCAGCTACCTCGATGCGCTGCGGGCGCTGTATCAGGTAGAGTCCGCGCTCTCCTCTGCGGCGCGCGCGGTTGCGCTGTCACGGCTCGGGGTGCACCGCGCGCTGGGCGGCGATTGGAGCGCCGGGGTCGAAAGCAATCCCGTCGGGCTGGTCCCGGCCCCACAGGAAGGAAGCGAACCATGAGCCGTCAGGTCATCCTTGCGCTTGCCGTGCTCGGCGGGGCGATCCTTATCGCGGTGCTGATGGTTACCCTACGCCCCTCGCCCGAAGAGCAGGAGCGCGTCGAGCAGGCGCCGCTGGTGGAAACCGTCGCGTTCGAGCAATCCAGCGGGCCCCTGGAAGTGCGCGGCAGCGGCACGGTGCAACCGCGCGAAACCGTGACCGTTGGCGCAGAAGTCTCGGGCCGCCTCGTCTATGTCAATCCGGTGTTCCAGGAAGGCCGCATCGTACCGCGCGGGGCCACGCTGTTTCGGGTCAATCCGGTGGACTACCAGAACCAGGTGCGCACCGCCCGCGCCGATGTTGCCGCGCAGGATGTCGCGGTGCTTCAGGCGCGCGAGGAAGTGACCATCGCGCGCGATGAGCTGGAACGCTTCGCGCAGCGGCAATCGACACGCGACGTCCTGCAGGCAGGTATCGATCCCGACGATTACGCCGCGCGCATTCTGCCGCCTACCATGCTGGCCCAGCAGGCATTCGGCGGTGCCTTGGGCGCTGGTGGTTCGGCATCTTCCCCCGACCGCTCCTCTCCCAGCCGTCTTGCCACGCGCGAGCCCCAGCTGCGCTCTGCACAGGCGGCACGCGAACGGGCCGCCGCCAATCTGGAAGCAGCACAGCTTTCGCTCTCCCGCACGCGTATCTCCGCGCCCTTCGGCAGCCTTGTGCAGGAAGAAAGCGCGGCCGTGGGCACGCTGGTCCAGCCCGGGCAGGTACTCGGCACGCTGGTCGCGACCGACGCTTTCGAAGTGCGCGTGGCACTTACCGAAAGCGAAGCGGCGCTCATTCCGGGCCTGCTGAGCGCAAACAGCCCGCGAATTCCGGCCAGCGTCACGTTCGACTTCGGCGGCATTACCTACCAGTGGGATGCCTTCGTGGACCGCGCAGACCCGATTCTGGACCCACAGACGCGGACTATCGACGTGTTCCTGCAAGTGCCCGCGCCGCTGCGCGGTGGCCGCCCGGTCGATGGCATGCAGGACGGCGCGGGCGATGCCCCCTCCGGCCCGCCGCTGCTGCTCGGCAGCTTCGTCGATGCGCGGATCACCGGCGATGCCCGCGTCCCCTTCGCACAGATCCCGATCGAGGCGCTGCGTCCCGGGAACGAGATATGGGTGGTGCGCGACGGCCGCCTCCGGATTTTGCCCGTCCGGATCATCCAGCGGGCCGATACTGTCGCTTACGTAACCACCCCCAGCCTGGCGGCGGGTGGCCGGATCGTCACCAGCAACGTGCGCGCGCCGACCGACGGGATGCGGGTGAGGGTCGCCGCCGCGTCTCCCGATCGCGCAGCGCAGGCCCAAACGGCAGGCCAGCCGCGCGATGAGTGACCCGGCCGAGCCCACCGGCGCGGTCGATCGCTACGGCAACGAGGCGACCGATCGGGCACGCGATCGCAGCGGCCCGATCGCCTTCATGGCGCGCAACGGTGTGGCCGCAAACCTCCTGCTGCTGGCGATGCTCGTTGCGGGCTATTTCTCCTACACCAGCATCGTTCAGGAGGTTTTCCCCGAAAGCAGCCTCGACACGATTTCGGTATCCGTCGTCTACCCCGGCGCCACGCCCGAAGAGATCGAGGAATCGATCCTGCTGAAGGTGGAAGAGGCCGTCGAAGCCATCGACGGGGTGAAGAAGATCACCTCCACCGCGTCCGAAGGGGCCGGCACGGTCAATGTGGAACTGGAACTGGGCGCCGACATCTCCGGCGCGCTGGACGAAGTGAAATCGGAAGTCGACCAGATCCAGACCTTCCCGGAAGAGGCGGAGGAGCCCGACATCCGCGAATTGACCACGCGGCAGGTGGTGCTCCGGGTTGCGCTGTTCGGCGACGTGAACGAGCGCACGCTCAAGGAAACCGCCTACCGGCTGGAGGATGCCACCGCCGCGCTGCCGCAGATCAGCTACGTCGAGACATCCGCGATCCGCAATTACGAGATTTACGCCGACGTTCCGCAATCCCGGCTGCGGGCGCTCGGCCTGTCTCTGCCGCAGGTCGCGCAGATCGTTGGCCAATCGAGCCTGGACACGCCCGCCGGTGCCATCGAAACCGGCCGCGAAGAGGTGCGCGTGCGCACCGTGGGGCAGAATTACGACCAGCAGGATTTCGAGAACATCATCGTTCTGACCACGCAGGACGGCGCGACGCTGCGGCTGGGCGACATCGCAACTGTGGACGACAGTTTCGAAGACTCCGACCTCATCACCCGCTTCAACGACCAGCCGGTCGCCTTCGTCGACATCTATCGCACCAGCGACGAACGCGTGCTCGATGTGGCGGAGGCCGCCAAAACGCTGATCACCGAGGATTTCGACCTGCCGCCGGGCATTTCCTACGCGATCTGGGAAGACAATTCGGAACTGCTGCAGGATCGGCTGGACCTGCTGCTGCGCAACGCGGCCTTCGGCCTGATCCTGGTGCTGGCCGCGCTGACCCTGTTCCTCGACCTGCGGCTCGCGATGTGGACCGCGGTCGGCATCGGGGCGACCTTCGTCGGCGCGATCTTCATCCTCGACTGGGCCGGATCGAGCATCAACATGTTCTCGCTGTTCGGGTTCATCCTTGCACTAGGCCTGGTGGTCGACGACGCGGTGGTGGTGGGCGAAAACGTGTATGCCGAACGCGAACGCGGACGAACCGGAATAGGCGCCGCCATCGCGGGCGCGCAGCGGGTCAAGGTGCCGGTATTCTTCGCCGTCGCCACCACGATTACTGCATTCCTGCCGCTGCTCGCGGTGGGCGGGGTTATCGGCAAGATCCTCGCCGATATTCCGCTGGTGGTGATCGCAGTGCTCGGGCTGTCGCTGGTCGAGGCGCTTTACGTGCTGCCCCACCACCTGAGCACCCTGCCCGATCCCGATAAGAGGGCGGGCAACCGCGTCACCCGGTTTTTCGCGCGGATCCAGGAATGGGTGGACCAGCGGTTCAAGATATTCGTCGACGGACCGCTCGACCGGGCGCTTAATTTCGTGGTCGCGATGCCATACTTCATCCTGGCTGCCGGGGTCGCGCTGTTGATCCTGTTCGTCGCGATGCTGCCCGCCGGCATAATCAAGTTCGCCTTCTTCCCCGAGATCGAGGGCGACATCGTGACCGCCTCGCTCGAAATGCCATCGGGCACCACGGTGGAACGCACCGCGGCGATCACCGACAGGATCGAGGCCGCCGCCGACCGCGCGATGGCCCGCTTCGCCAGCGAGCCTCCCGGCGATCGCGACGGGGAACGCACGCTTGCGGACGATCGACCCTATTTCCTCCAAGCGGTATACAGCACCGTCGGCCAGAGCCAGTCGAACAATGGCCCTGGAGGCCCGGAGCGCACGCTGCGGCCCAACCTCGCAAATGTGCAGCTAAGCCTCGTCCCGTCGGCCGAACGCGATGTGTCGGCGGTGGAGATCGAACAGGCCTGGCGCGAAGAACTGGGCGAGGTGCCGGAAGCGCGCTCCTTGACCATATCCTCCTCGCTGCTGGCGGTGGGGGAGCCGGTCAACGTGCAGCTCAACCATCCCGACGATGCCGTGCTGCAGCAGGCATCCGACCGGCTGATGAACGCACTCGCCCGGGTGGCGGGAGTGTTCGAGATCGAAAGCGATCAGGACGCTGGCCAGCAGGAAATCGAACTGCGGCTGAAGCCATCGGCGCGCACGCTCGGCGTTACCCTGCAGGATGTCGCATCGCAGGTGCGCGCGGCGTTTTTCGGCATCGAGGCTGTGCGTGTGCAGCGTGGGCGCGAGGATGTGCGGGTCTATATTCGCCTTCCCGAGGACGAGCGCGATTCAATTGCGGATATCGAGAACTATCGGGTCCGCGTACCCGGCGGCGAGGTCGCCCTGTCCAGCCTGGCGGAGGTTTCGTTCGGAGAAGCGCCGTCGGTGATCCGGCGCGAAGAGGGTCACCGCATCGCGACCATCACCGCCGATGTGGATAGCGATACGATCAGCGGGCAGGAGGTGGCCAACCTGCTGGACGAGCAGATCATGCCCGATCTGCAGGCAGACTATCCGGCGTTGCAGTATACTTTCGGTGGGGAACAGGAAGAGCAGCAGGAAAGCTTCGGCGATCTGGGCAGCGCCTTCCTACTCGCGCTGGTCGCTATCTACGCCCTGTTGGCGGTCCCGTTCAAATCCTACGTCCAGCCGCTGATCATCATGGCGGCGATCCCTTTCGGGATGATCGGCGCGCTGATCGGGCACCTGATCCTGGGCATTCCGCTTGGCATTCTCTCGATGTTCGGGATCATCGCGCTATCGGGCGTCATCATCAACGGCGCGCTGGTGCTGATCGACTTCCTCAACGAAAATCTCGCCAATGGCATGGAGCCGGACGAGGCAGTGATCGATGCCGCGAAATCGCGGTTCCGCCCGATCATGCTGACCGCGATCACCACGTTCCTGGGCGTCGCGCCGATCACCTTCGAGACCAGCCTTCAAGCGCAGTTCCTGATCCCGATGTCGGCGAGCCTTGGCTTTGGCGTGCTGTTCGGCACCGCGCTGCTGATCCTGCTGATCCCCGCGCTCGCGATCATCCAGATGCGCGCCGTCGCGCGGATAGACCGCTGGCGCGGCAAGGGTCAGGCGGCGGAAAAACCCGGCGGCGAACCGATGGGCGGCTAGCCCCGACGCGCCGTGGGCGGTTCAGGCCAGCTTCTTGCGGACCAGCAGGGCACCGGCGGCCAGGCCGAAAATCAGCGCAATGGGCGGGGCCGGCACCTCGGTGGGCGAGCCGCCGCCACGCGTACCGGTCGGTTCGCCCTCGGGCGGAGTCGTGTAGGCCGCTGCGGGGGTGGCGATAGCCATCGTCGCGAGACCGGCCAGTCCGATAAGCATTTTCATAAATCGCTCCTGTTGGATGCGATGAAGACTGCTTCGCTACGCGTTGCACGTCTACCGGGCAGTTTGCCACTGCCCGGTTTTGAAACGCCTCGTGAGCCTACGTTTAAGCCGCGATCGTTTCCTCGCTGACGTCGGACAGGGGGTGGTCCAGCTTGTCGATCATGTCCTTGGGGCAGACCTGCCAGACGCTCTCCAGCGTGTCGTCCCACTTGTCTAGCAGAGCCCTGGCGTAATCACTGCCAGTCAGATCGACATGGCGCTCTACCGCCGCGCGCAAGTGCTCGCGCCAGTGGTCGCTTGCCAACCGCTGCCACATGATCGAGCCGGGGTTCGCCCGCCCCGGGAACTTGCCTCCCGGATCTAACACGAAGGCCATGCCGCCGGTCATCCCCGCGCCGAAGTTGCTGCCGACCGGGCCGAGGATCACCGCCAGCCCACCGGTCATGTATTCGCAGCCATTCGCGCCGCAGCCTTCGATCACGCTGGTCGCGCCCGAATTGCGCACCGCGAACCGCTCTCCCGCCTTGCCCGCTGCGAACAGCGCACCCGAGGTCGCGCCATAGAGTGCGGTATTGCCGATGATGCCGTTCTGCTCGCTCTTGCGGGGAACGTCGGCTGGCGGATGGATCACGATCTCGCCGCCGGACAGGCCCTTGCCGACATAGTCGTTGGCATCGCCTGCCACCGTGAGCCTGATGCCCTTCGCCAGGAAGGCACCGAAAGACTGGCCCGCACTGCCCGTTAACCGCAGGTCGATCGTGCCCTCGGGCAAGCCGTCTGGGCCGTGCCGGGTGACGATTTCGGACGACAGCCGCGTGCCCACCGCGCGATGGATATTGCGCACTTCCCGGCTCAGCGTAACCTGTTCGCCGCGCTCCAGCGCGCCCTGCACCTCATCGAGCACGTCGGCGTCGAGGCTGTCGGGCACCGGGTTGCGGTGCTGCCCCTCTTCCAGCTTGAACACGCGCGGCTCGTCGGTCTGCACCTTTTGCAGGATCGGATTGAGATCGAGATCGTCCAGATGTTCGGCCCCGCGGCTGACCTGTCGAAGCAGCTCGGTACGGCCGATCACCTCTTCCAGCGTCGCGACGCCCAGCTTGGCCAGAATCCGGCGGACGTCCTCGGCAACGAAGTCCATCAGCTGGATGACCTTTTCAGGGCTGCCGCCGAACATCGCGCGCAGGCGCGGATCCTGCGTGCACACGCCGACCGGGCAGGTGTTCGAATGGCACTGACGCACCATGATGCAGCCCATCGCAACCAGGCTCATCGTGCCGATACCGAATTCCTCGGCCCCCAGGATCGCGCCAATCACGATCTCACGACCGGTCTTCAAACCGCCGTCGACGCGCAGCTTCACCTTGTGCCTGAGGCCGTTGAGCGCGAGCACCTGATTGACCTCGGCCAAGCCCATTTCCCAAGGCGTGCCTGCGAATTTGATGCTGGTCTGCGGACTCGCGCCGGTCCCGCCGGTGTGGCCCGAAATCAGGATCGCGTCGGCGTGCGCCTTCGCCACGCCCGCCGCGATCGTGCCGATACCCGCCGCGCTGACCAGTTTCACGCACACGCGCGCACGCGGATTGATCTGCTTCAGGTCGTAGATCAGCTGCGCCAGGTCTTCGATCGAGTAGATGTCGTGGTGCGGCGGTGGCGAGATCAGCGTGACGCCCGGCGTCGAGTGCCGCAGCTTGGCGATCACTTCGTCCACCTTGAAGCCGGGCAGCTGCCCGCCCTCGCCGGGCTTGGCACCCTGCGCGACCTTGATTTCGATCTCTTCGCAGTTGTTGAGGTAGTGTGCGGTCACGCCGAAGCGCCCGCTGGCTACCTGCTTCACACCGCTATTGGCGAGATCGCCATTGGCGCGCGGCGTGAAGCGTTCGGCGGACTCGCCGCCCTCGCCCGACACGGCCTTCGCGCCGATGCGGTTCATGGCCACCGCAAGCGTTTCGTGCGCCTCGGGCGACAATGCGCCAAGGCTCATGCCCGGGGTCAGAAAACGCGTGCGGATCGCCTCGCCCGGTTCGACCTGATCGAGCGAGAGCGGCTCTGCCGCCTCGTCGATGCCGAGCAGGTCGCGCAGGTAGATCGGCGGCTGGTTTTCGACCACATCGACGAAGCGCCGCCACTGCTTTTCGCTGCCGGTCGCGCACGCGGTCTGCAGCGCGTGCATCCCGTCCGCGCCCCATGCATGGGTCTCTTCCCCGGAGCGTTGCCGGTAGAAACCGCCGATCGGCAGGTCGGGATTGCGCGTCCCGAAGGCGAGCCGGTGCCGGTCCTGGGCGCTGAGATGCAGCGATTCGTAGCCCTCGCCCGAGATCTTGTTCGGCATCCCGGGAAACAGGTCATGCGTGATAGCCCGGCTGAGGCCAACCGCCTCGAAATTGTAGCCGCCGCGATAGCTCGACACGACCGACACGCCCATCTTGGCCATGATCTTGAGCAGGCCATCTTCCAGCGAGGTGCGAAAATTCCGCAGCGCCTGCTCCCGGCTAATGTCGCCATAAAGGCCACGTTCGTGGCGATCGAACAGCGCCGCTTCGGCCAGGTATGGATTAACCGTGGTCGCACCCACCCCGATCAGCACTGCAAGCGTATGCGTATCGAGGCATTCGGCGGACCGCACGTTGATCGAGGTGAAAGAACGCAGGCCCTTGCGCGTCAGGTGCGTATGCACCGCGGCGGCGGCAAGGATCATCGGCACGCCGACCCGATCGGGCCCCGTCTTCTCGTCGGTCAGGAAAATCTCGGCCTGCTTGCCGCGCGCCATGGCTTCCGCCTCGGCCCGGATGCGCTGGATCGCCAGCCGCAGATCGGCGGGATCGCCGCCAGCACGGAAGGTGCAGTCGATCGTGCCGACCTTCTCGCCAAATCCTGCCCGCAGCCGCGCCCAGTCGCGCGAAGACAGGATCGGGCTTTCGAGCACCAGCACCTGGTCGTTCTGGTCGTCTTCCTCGAGGATGTTGGCAAGATTGGCGAAGCGCGTGCGCAGGCTCATCACGTGGCGTTCGCGCAGGCTGTCGATCGGCGGATTGGTGACCTGCGCGAAGTTCTGCCGGAAGAACTGGCTGACGTTGCGCGGCTTGGTGCTGATCACGGCAAGCGGCGTGTCGTCACCCATCGATCCGATCGCCTCCTTGCCTTCGAGCACCATCGCATCGAGGATCAGATCCATATCCTCGGTGGTCATTCCGGCGGCCGAAAGGCGGCGCGTCAACTCGGTGTTATCGAAACCGATCGCGCCTTGGCCTTCGGGATCGGGCAGATCGTCGATGCCCTGGAAACCCGCGACCAGCGCGCCATAAGGTGCCTCGCGCGCGATGCGGGCCTTCAGCTCCTCGTCACGCAGCAGCTCGCCCGCGTTGAGATCGATGGCGATCATCTGGCCCGGCCCCAGCCGGCCTTTCTCCACCACGCGGTCCTCGTCCAGCGAGACCATTCCGGCCTCCGAACCGACCACCAGCAGGCCATCATCCGTGCGCGAGAAGGTGAGCGGGCGAAGCGCGTTGCGGTCCAGCCCGGCAACCGCCCAGCGGCCATCGGTCATGGCGAGCGCGGCCGGCCCGTCCCACGGCTCCATCACGGATGCCATATACTGGTACATCGCCCGGGTTTCGTCCGCCATGTCGGGCGAGGCCTGCCAGGCCTCGGGGATCAGCATCGACTTGGCCGTCGGCATCGCCTTGCCCGAGCGCACCAGCAGTTCGATCGCCGCGTCGAGCGATGCCGTGTCCGATGCGCCCACGGGGATCACCGGCTTTATGTCGTCGGGCGCATCCGCGAAGGCGAGGCTCGCCATCTTGATCTCGTGCGTGCGCATCCAGTTCTTGTTGCCGCGGATCGTGTTGATCTCGCCATTATGCGCCAGCGTGCGGAACGGCTGCGCCAGCCACCATTGGGGGAAGGTGTTGGTCGAATACCGCTGATGGAGGATCGCCACCCGGCTGGTGAACAGCGGGTCGCGCACATCGGGATAGAATGTGGAAAGGCTTTCTGCGAGGAACAGGCCCTTGTAGACGATGGACTGCGCCGACAGCGAAGCGATGTAGAAATCGCGCAGCTGCGCCTCCACGATGCGCCGCTCGATCCGCCGCCGCACGATGTAGAGCTGTTTTTCGAATTCGACGAGCGACTGAACCTCGGGTTCAGGCCCGGCGATCATTACCTGCTCGATCGCGGGCCGCGTTTCGCGCGCCTTGCGGCCGATCACCGAAATGTCGACCGGCACCTGACGCCAGCCATAGACGAACAGCCCGGCCCGGATCAGCTCGGCCTCCACGATGGTGCGGCAGGCTTCCTGCGATCCCAGATCGGTGCGCGGGAGGAACACCACCCCAACCGCAAGATGGCCGGGGCGCACGGCATGGCCGCTCGCATCGATTGCGCTGGCGAAGAAATCCACCGGCAGGTCGAGCAGCAGGCCCGCGCCGTCGCCAGTCTTGCCGTCCGCATCCACCGCACCGCGGTGCCAGATCGATGAAAGCGCCTCGATCGCGGCGTCGACCACCCGGCGGGTGGACTTGCCCGAGGTTTCGCCAATCAGGCCAACGCCGCAAGCATCATGCTCGCTATCGGCATGATACATCCCGTCCCGCGCAAGGCGGAGTGCTTCTTCCTGTTGATTGATCATGCTGCTGCCGCACTCGGTTTGCGCTGCTGCGCAAGATAGGTGTTGATATGGTCGGCCACGTCGCGACCATCGCGTACGGCCCATACCACCAGGCTGGCACCGCGCGAGATGTCGCCGCCTGCGAATACGCCGGGAAGCGAGGTCATCATGGTGTCATCGCATTCCAGAGTGCCCCAGTCGCTCACCTTGAGGCCGTCTTCGCCGAAGATCGCGGGCAGCGGCTCAGGCTCGAAGCCAAGCGCCAGGACTACCAGATCGGCATCGAGCGAGAAGCTGCTGGAGGGGTCGACCACCGGACGCCTGCGCCCATCCGCATCGGGCTCACCCAGCTCCATCCGGTTGGCCTGCACCCGTTCGGCGCGTGCGCCGCCTTCGATGGAAGCCGGGCCGGAAAGCCACAGGAACTCGACGCCCTCTTCCTCCGCATGGGCCACCTCGGTGCGGCTGCCCGGCATGTTGTCGCGGTCGCGGCGGTAGAGGCATTTTACGCTCTTCGCGCCCTGCCGGATAGCGGTGCGGACGCAGTCCATCGCGGTATCACCGCCGCCGATCACGACCACATCGCGGCCTTGCGCATACAGGCTGCCATCGGAATGTTCGGCCACTTCGTCACCAAGGCCGCTGCGGTTGGACGCGGTGAGGAAATCGATCGCGCGCACGACGCCATCCTTGTCCGCACCATCCACGGTCAGCTCGCGCGACTGGTACACGCCGGTTGCGATGAACACCGCATCGTGGCGCTCGCGCAGTTGGGAGAGCGACACGTCCTTGCCCACCTCGACCCCGCGGTGGATGGTGATGCCACCTTGCTCAATCCGTTCAACGCGGCGATCGACCACGCTCTTGTCGAGCTTGAAATTGGGGATGCCGTAGATCAGCAGGCCGCCTGCGCGGTCGTGCCGGTCGTAGATGTCGACCTCGTGCCCGGCGATGCGCAGGTATTCCGCAGCGGTTAGCCCGGCAGGCCCGGCACCGATCACGGCGACCGACTGGCCGGTGGAAGCGCCGGGTTCGATCCCGCGCACCCAGCCATTCTTCCACGCATTGTCGCCCAGGTATTTCTCGATGCTGCCAATGGTCACCGCCCCGTGGCCGGAAAATTCGATCACGCAATTGCCCTCGCACAAGCGATCCTGCGGGCAGATGCGCCCGCAGATCTCGGGCATGGTCGAAGTGCGGGCGGAAAGGTCATACGCTTCGCGCAGACGGCCTTCGGCGGTCAGCCGCAGCCAATCGGGGATGTGATTGTGCAGCGGGCAGTGCGTCTGGCAATAGGGCACACCGCATTGCGAGCAGCGGCCCGCCTGCGCGCGCGCGGCATCGTCTGCATAGGGCGCGCCGATTTCAAGGAAGTCCGCCCGACGGGTGTCCGCCGCGCGCTTCTCGGGATAGGCTTGCTCGCGATCGACAAACTTATTGGTAGAATTGCGTTCGATGAGATCGGTCCGGTTAGCGTTTCGGAAAGTCCGCACCACCCTTGGCGCACGACTCCAATAGCATTGGCGACCGGGCGCGAAATATCAATGCCAAATGTTGCGGGTGCGAACAACTTCGGTGCCCAAGCGGCGTCGTGCGGCGGTCGGGATATCCTGCGGTTGCAGCGCAGTTTAGCACGCTGGCAACCGAGCTCGCCCGGACCAAGGTCAGCGCAGCGACGCCGGAATGGCAGCGCGGGGTCCGGGAATGAAATTCCCCTTCGGTTTCGCCATGCCAGATCGCATGGTTTTGGAACGGGAACGCCGCCATTGAACGGTGGCCAGCCGTGCCACGCGAGAACCCTCAAACAGACCGACCCGACCGTATCTTCGGGCGCACGCCATTCGCGCTATCACACTTGGTCCAGCGGACCGACCAGCAGGATCGGCGGCGTGGGCTCTGCGTGGCGCGTTCCGGTGTCTTCTTCGAAGGTGACGGCAAGCGACGCGCCATCGACCAACAGGCGGCGCTCGTTTGCAGACAGCTCGCGGGCGTAAGCGCCGCTCTCCGGAATGGCGCCCAGCGATACGGGCGAACCCCCTGAGGGGATAACCCACAGTTCTGGCGTCTGCCCTTCGCCTGCCTCAAGCCCGTCGATCGAGAGCGAGATCCGCCCGCTGCCCTCGTCGATAATCGTTGCCAGACTTCGGCCTGCATCGTCGTCGGCGATCTGCGCGACGAGCTGCGGCGACCGCGCGGGCTCGGGCGTTTCGGCAATCGGCGGCCCATCGGAATCGACCTTCGGGGTGGCGAGGAAGAGGGCCAGCGATGCCGCAGCCAGCATGGCGCCCCCGGCAAGCGCGGCAATGCTGAGTGGAGAAACCTTACCCTTAGTACCGTCGACGGAGCTCGGCCGATTATCGTTCTGCGCACGAATGCGCATCTCGATCGCCCGCCATATTCCGGGCGAAGGCTCGATCGCGTCGGCGCCTTCGGAAAGGACACCAAAGCGCCACTGCCACCAAATCACGGCGTCAGCGAAGCGCGGATCGCTCAATTGCAGGCGATGTGCTTCGGAAAGCTGCTCGCCCTCAAGCACGCCAAGCGCATGCTCCCCGGCAAGCAGGAAGAGTTCATCCGGCAGGGCATCTGTCGCGTCAGCCACCGAGGCACCCCCGCAAATCCGCAAGGCCACGCCGAATCCAGCTTTTCACCGTGCCAAGCGGTGCACCCAGCTTGGTGGCCAGTTCGGAATGAGTCAGTCCATCGAAAAAGGCGAGCGTGATGGAAGACTGCTGGTTCGAATCCAGCTCGTCGAGGCACCGCAGCAGCGCCTCGCGATCTTCGGTCTCGCACAACCATTCATCGGCGGGAACGATGTCTTTCAAGCCGACATGGGGAAAGGGATCATCGGTCAGATTGCGATCCCGGTCCGACCTGCGCAGATCATTCAGCGCAGTATTGCGCGCGATGGTACACAGCCAGGTGATGGCGCTGCCTTTTTCCGGGTCGAACCTGCCCGCGCGCTGCCATACGGTAAGATAGACATCCTGCAACAGGTCTTCCGAGCGCGCACGGTCGCGCATTATTCGAATGATCACCCCGAAGATTTGCGACGACGTTGCTTCGTACACTTCGTGCAGGGCTTCGCTGCTGCCAGACGTGACGCGCGCGAGCGCATCGTTCAGCGCCTCACGACGATCAGCTGCATCCCCCCGTATCATCGCGCCATCTTGAAGGGTTTCATGGCAGGGTCAATGACCGTCAGAAACGATATTGGATGCTCGCACGCAGCTGACGCGGTTCGACGGGATGAAAATGCCGATCTTCGACCCCAGCTGGTTCGCCCGCCAATTGCGATTCATAGAAGTACGTGATGTCGGCATCCTTTGCGTCGAACAGGTTGAAAACCTCCGCACCAAGGGTCAGCGCACCAAAATCCCAGTATCCGCCCAGATTGACCAACGTTGTCGGATCGGAGGTCACCGAACCGTCCTCGATCAATGGGGCGCTTCCAAAATGGCGCAGGCGAGCCGTCAGCGTAAGCGCATCGAGCGGCATGATCTTTATCCCGCCTGAGAAAACGTCCGGCACCGCTCCTGGAATTTCCCGGTTGCCGATCGGCAGGCCGACAATCTCCGCATCGGTATAGGCATAGGCCGCGTCGAGCACGATCCAGTCGGTCGGCTGCCAGAACAGGTTGGCTTCCACACCGTAGCGGCGCGAGCCATCGTTCGGTTCGGTGGCGCCGCCATCGCCCACGAAGACGAGCTCCGAATCGAGTTCGAGCCAGAACCCGACCACCGAGGCGCTGAAGCGCCCTCTCTCGACCCGAGCGCCCAGCTCAGCGCCCTCGGCCCGGGCGAAAACCGGCACGGGGTCTGCTGGCGCCAGCGTTGTGGGGTCGAGTGTGATCGTCGCCCCGCGCACATCGTTGGAGTGAAAGGATTGCCCGTAGCTCGCGTAGAGTTCGACGCCATCGCTAACCTCCCACGCAAGTCCGCCCTTCGGCGCGAGCAGGCCCGCATCGCCATCGCCGGAATTGGCCGCCAGGTTGGATTGGACGTCGTAGAAGATGTGGTCGTATCGCAGCCCCGCAAAGGCTCTCAGGCCCCCGCCCAATGCCACTTCGCCATTCGCGAAGGCACCGACCCGAGTTTCGTCGACCGAGTCCAGCCGGATCGGATTTGTCGCGATCCCGTCGACGCTTTCGAAAAGCCCGACTTTGCCGATGTCGTCATGGCGCAAATCGGCACCGAAGGTCAGCGCAAACGCGTTCAGATCGAACCGATGCTGCAGCGATCCGCCGAAGATCCATCGCTCGTCGAGCTGGACGAATTCGTCACCGTCGATGGGGTCTTCCAGAAAATACGTGAAGTTGGAGACGAGCCGGAAATCGTAATAGGTCGCGAAGGCATTGAACGATGTCGCGCCGAACTGCGCGTTCGCGACCGCCCCGATGCGCGTGGTATTGCCGCCAAGATCGTCGTCGATGAAACCGAAGCGGTCGATGGCTCCACTTGCGACCGCGCGTTCGGGCACCTGATCGGTCGAGGTCCAGCGCGCGTCGTAACCATTGAGCTGGACCGAGTAGGACGAACCCTCGCCCCCACCCGAATATTTGACGAGGCCCGCCACCCGCTCGAGGTCTTCATCCAGCACCCACGGCCCGTCGTAGGCATGTGCTTCGGCCGCGATCAGCAGGTTGCCGGAGCCGACAGCGACGCTGCCTCCTGCCACACCGCGGCGATAATTGAACGCGCCAAGCTCGACCTGGGCGAAGGGACGCAGCTGATCGAGCGTCTTGAACGCCACGGTACCCGCGGCGGTGAAATCGCCCACATCCGCGAAATATGGACCTTTTCGAAAATCGATCCGCTCCAGCGTTTCGGGTATCAGGAAATTGAAATCGAGATAGCCCTGCCCGTGCCCATGCGTCGGCATGTTGATCGGAACGCCATCTACGAAACCGGCAAAATCCGTCCCGTGGTCCAGATTGAAGCCTCGCAGGAAATACTGATTGGCCTTGCCACTTCCCGAATGCTGGGTAGCGATCACGCCCGGCACGTTTTCGACCAGCTCGCCGGTGCGCGAAATCGGGGTATCCTCGAAGTCGGCATACCCCACCGTTCCCTGGGAGCCCGTCTGCGCGAAACCGACAAGGTCCAGCGCGCGACCATAAACGACCAGCACGGATCCGCTTTCATCCTCGCCTGCCTCGGTCGCGGACTGGGAAGTGTCTTCGTCCCCTGCGACGTTTTGCGCATGCGCCACTCCATGCGTCAGAAGAAGGCCCGCACTCAGCGGAACGATGATATGTCGTCTGGTCAAGATTGATCCCCCGTCGCTAGGCTTTCGCTGCGCACATGCACCCATCGTCTGCACGGCCCAGCGCGTAGCGGCCGCGAACCAAGCCTCCTAGAAATGTCCGAAGCGAACCAGTTTGCGTTCTTCCGTCCCGGCAAGCGGGTTGATCTTCTTTGCGCGGTCGAGAAACGTCTTCGCCTCGCGATCCCTGCCGAGCATGGCCAGCGACTCCGACCGTGCTAGATCGAGCGAGACCGCGCGCCAGCCTTCGGCTTCGGCGCGCTCCAGCCAGCGCAAAGCCTCTGCCGGGCGATCATTGGCATTCAATGCGGACGCCAGCACTTCTATCGCCTCGCCAAAGGGTCGCGCGGCAACCTCTTCACGCGCCAGTTCGAGGGCTATGGCCGGATCGCCGAAATCAAGGTGGTGCTCGGCGGCGTGCAGCCGGTACGCGTCACGCGACGTCGCCAGCTTCTCGTCCCAAAGGGCGCTCGCGCGCTTAGTCCATGCCGCAGCGCGCGCCTCTTCGCCCTCGTACAGCAGGATCCCGACCAGCGTGTCGATGAGGTCGGGCTCAGCATTCTTGCGCGCCAGTTTCTCAAGCGTGGCGATCGATGCCTCCGTGTCACCCTCGGCGGCCATTTGCTGGCCTGCGTAGGCATCGGCCAACCAGAAGCCGTCGAAGGCCGCATTCGCCGCGCTTACCCATTCGCCTGCACGCGCGATATCGCCCGTTGCGTAAGAGAGATTGGCCATGAACAGCGCACTGCGAGCGAAACCGGATGGTGCAAGCTTGGCTCCTTTGAGCCCAACCTCGGCGGTCTCGCGCGCCTCCATCGGCTGGCCGCCCCACAGAAGGGCATTTGCCCGCCGCATGGCACCTGCGATGTCGAGGCCGTCCGGCGAAGCGAGCGCATAGGCTCTGGCAGCGCCCTGAATATCGCCGCGCTGAAACAGGATGTCGCCCCGCAAGGCTTCGGCCTGGCGGCGCTGGTCAGGCAATTGCGCTGCCGTGCTGTTGTAGCGCGCGATCATGCTGTCGGCCGTATCCAGCCCGTGACTGGTCAGCGCCAGCGACGCCGCGGTCAGGCTGGGGCCGGAAGGCTGGGGCGCGACTTCGAAAGCACGATCGAGCAGCCGTTCGGCTTCGGCGATATCGGCGTAGTCACCGGTCAGCCGGAACCGCTCCGCAAGCGAGATGGCGAGCATTTCCTGACGCAGCCATTCGTCCGGTGCCTGGTTCAGCCGCGCGCGGCGGTGCTCCACCTTGGCGTCGACTTCCGCCACGGCCGCGGCCATCGTGGTGGGCCCCTTCGCGATTGCGAAATCCGCTATCGGCCTGTCCGGAGCATCGTTGCCTCCGAACATCGTCAATCCGATGCCAATTCCCACAACCGCCAGGGCTGCGACGACGAGCATGATGAGGTAGCGCATGGATTGGTGCCCTCGCTATGAAAGTGATGCATGCAGGGGCCGAAGGGCATCGGTTGGATTACGGCCACCCGATGCCCTCCGGGATATGTCGACCGGGATCAGTCCGCGCAGGGGTTTAAGCCTGCCGCGACGAGATCGTCGGCCAAGGCCTCGGTCAAGGACTGCAACGTGCTGCTGAGGTCGGGCACGAAGTCGCCTGCTGCATCGTCAGCCGGGCTTGCGTCGTTATACGCAATCTTGCGTTCCGACGGGATCAGCGCCGTGGACACGGCGGGCATGCCCATGCGGTCGACCCGGGTATAAGCAGAGGCCGCATCGGTCCGGAAACCGAAGTTTGTACCGCTCGTCAGCGAAAGGGTCGGATTGCCCTGCGGTCCGGCCAGGAACGGGAAGTTGGCATTGAACGGACGATCGTTCTCCGGCGGGTTCAGCGGCAGGTTCGCAAGGGTCAGCGCATTCTGACCGTCAGCACCAAGCTGGAGGAAAATCACCGCGAGAGTTACGTCGATCACCGGATCGGACGGCAGGCGACCATTGGGGAAGCCCGCTGGCGAGCCCGGATCGATCGTGAGCACATCCGGCACCACCAGGCTGGCCACGGTAACACCCGGGGCGACTTCCTGGTTGAGGCACTGACCTGCATCGAGCGTGACCGGCGTTGGCGTGGGTGTAGGCGTCGGAACCGGGATCACTACGACATCGTTGTTATCGTCGTCGAAACAGCCGGTGACACCCAGGCTCAGGAGGGCGACAGCCGCAATTTGCAGCATCGTGCGGGGCTGAGAAAATGTCTTGCTGGTCATTAGAGGTTCCCCCCGAAGCGACGCGTTTCAACCCAGACCGAGATCGGCCCCGTGGCGTTCAGATTGGCAACCGGCACCTGGAACACGAACGCGGTCACGTTCTGACCGGCGAAGAAATCGCGCTGGTTATCGAAGCTGAGCGTTCCGGTATCGACCGTCTCCTGAAAGCCCTGAAGATCGAAGAAGAACGGATCGTCGAACAGGCCGGCGCGCAGCGTTACGCCGTTGCCGGTCAGCGTCGTCTCGACCGGGCCGGAGATCGTCCCGGCACCCGGAATACCGATCGCCTGGACGCCGTACTGGTTCGCGCCGTCCTGCCCGAAGCGGACTTCGACAGTCTCTTCGCTGGTGGTCGCATCGCCATCGGTAGAGATGAACACGCGATAGAGCACGTCGCGATCGTAAGTCGCCCTGTTATTGGCCGGGGCAGGGCCTGCGAAGGTCACCGCGACGTTCAGGTCGCCGCTGTCGGCCCAAGCAAGGATATCGGCAATGTCTGCAGCGCGATCGGGGGTGTCGTCCGCCATCGCAGAGGTTCGGCCAGGAGGGTCCAGGTGGTCGGCGGAATTGGCGCCGTCGCCCGGTAACATGAGGATCACCCCCGTGGCACTGGCCGCAAGCACCAGGCCCGCGACCCCCAAGGTCAACTTGTTCATTCGTATCTCCCCCATTGAATTCTGAACGCGCGTTCATCTCGAACTCGCCGGTGGTGATACCCGGGGGGCCTGCAATCGGATGCAAGATTTAAACAAATAGTAAGGTTTGCGTGCGCGATGTTTCGGGAACGCGGCGGGATAAGTTCCCTCGTACCCAGCGCGACAAACGGGGAAATCGCGCCCGCCCGGTCGCTGCATCTGATCGGATGTTAGGTGACAGGAGGGTTTGGAGTGCTGCGTTGGCGGGAATATCCGGGATCAGGTGGGACTTTGCGGGTCAAAACTGGCTGAAAATCGGCGCTCCTAATAGGTAGGCCCCGAAATTGGCGATCGTGAAGACTGTCAAGAGTCATGGGCCATTTAGACGATGGTCTGCCGAGTTCGGCTGGAGTGGCGCCGCCTGAGACCTCGTGTCGCCGATCGTCGCTGAATGGCTCTCATCCTAGGCTGAGACGCTGCTCAGACCACCTCCAGCGGTTGCTGAGGTCTGATTGCGCGCGAGAGAAGTGGGGCAAATCTGCCCAGTTCGGCATTTACGGGCTTCCAACTGGGCACTCATTGATATCATTGGTGAAATCGATGGGGCGCAACGAGGCTGGGCGCACATTCACCTGTGAGAAGTGGGCGGATTTTTCGGGGCAGGTTAGCTGTGGCCGAGATCGGGTTCGGGTGCCCCAGCGGATGGGTCGCGGGGCGAGAACGCGACGATGTCCCATCGGTCGGGCCGGTCGGCCGACCATGTCCACGGATCCGATGCAAATCGAGAATAGGAGCCCGCCGTGCGGGAGGCGCTGACGCGCGTACCGCTGCGCAGCTGGATGGCGACGAGGGTATCTGGACGCAGCGGACAGCCGGAACCATCGTGCGAAGTCCAGCCCTCGGGAACGGGGTGCGTCGAGATGGACGCCCGCCTATTTCGAACCATCACGGAAGATCACGCTGCAGCCCTCGCCCATGCCGGCTTCCAGCGCCTCGCGCTGGCGTAGGTCGCGCTGGTAGCTGCCGGTGGACGGTCGGCGCGATCCGGGCACCTCTCCGCCTTCGGCATCTATGACGACAAGATAACCACGGTTCAGGGCCATGGCTTAGCAAAGCCTCGCTCCAGCAGGGCCTGCTGAAGATCCTGCCCGTCAGCAAAGCAGCGGGCGACAGGCCGCCCATATCGATCGCGTCGCTCGAAGCCGGGGACGCGCGGATCGGCATCTACGAGTTGGCATCGCACCTCTTTTCCAGTGATCAGACTGGATAGGTAGGCGGTTGCTTCATGGTGACCCGGATCGCCACGCTCTGGCGAATCGATCCGAGCAAGCCTGACCCGGCCATTGGCCTCTTCAAGAAGGTTCTGGCAGCGTAGCGTGTCACCATCGACGGCCATGGCAGCAAGGCAGAGAAAAAAGCTCAGAATTCTGGCTCCGGATACCAGACAACGACGCCACGATCATCGGACAGGACACAGCGCCCGCGCCCACGAAGAGGGACGCCGTAGCCATTCAGAGCACGATACTCGACTCTGTACTCCTCGCTATCGCCGATCGAAGCAGGGTCGAAGGAGAGAATTTCGAGCGTGTCAGGTGCGATCAGGTTGGCCGCGACCTCTTCGGAACAGAGAGCTTTCGGGCGACCTCCATTCCAAGCAAATATGGCGATGCCCGCGACGATCAGGAGGGCAATCGCCGTGTAGAGCGGCCATCGGATCGTCTTGGAGGACTTCTCACTCACAGCTTGCCCACCTTCGCGATGACGCGGCCGATGATGTTGAGCTCACCATCGGATGCGAAGTCATCGGAAACATTCTTATTGTCGGAGATGATCGTGACGCCTTCGCTCGTCGGGCGCAAGCGCTTGATCATGCCGAAGTCCCCCACGGTGCAGGCCCAGATGAGGTCGCGGTCGAACATCGTGTCCTGGCTGCGGTCGATCAAGATGAGGTCGCCGCTCGCGATGGTCGGCTCCATAGAATCGCCCTGCCCGATCGCCCAATAGAGCTGTCCCGGACGGGCATCGGTGAAGTTCTGCAGCCATTCGCGGGAAAAGACGCGCTTGGCAGGCTCGACATGCCCGCTGACGTCGCTGGCCCCCATGCCATAGCGCATGTCGATCTCGTCGATCTCAACTAGGTCAGACGCGCGTACGTCGTCGGCGAGCTGGTGGTCGAGCTTAGAGCGTGGGCTTTCGACCGTCTGCGTCCAGCCGGGAAATTTCGGATAGGCAGCCTTCAGCTTTTCCAAGGTGCTCTGGCTGAGGCGGGCTTCCGCCCTGCCCGCAGCAGGCCGCTGCACGGTCTTAGCGTCAACTTTCGCCTTCTTGGCGACCTGAGCAGCCGAGACCCCGGCGTACTCGATCAACGCTCGGATAAGCGCGGTATCGTGCTGAAACCCCGTCATGCCGAGGCGCTAACAGCCCCGAAGGGGAAGTCGGAGGGGAAAAATATCCGTTGTCATGGGGAATTATTTCCCTTATCGATGCAGATTATGAACCAGCAGTCGATCATTCGAGATATCGAGCAGTGCGCGCGGGAGCGCCGAATCTCGATCTCTGCGCTTTGTCGCAGGGCGGGCATCCACCCGGACACCTTCCGGAACTGGCGCAAGACGCCGCAGAATCCTGACCCGGTCGGCGCGAACCTGCATTCGGTTGAGCGGCTCTATGCCGAACTGCGGAAGATTGATGCCGAAGATGCCGAGCGCGTCGCCAAGAATGGCGGGGTGGCGGCATGAGCCATCCGCACGATCCCGTCATCGTCCGCCCTGTGAGCGTCGACTCCACTGGCTGCGTCCAGGTCTTCGGTCTCCGATACTGGTCGCAAGACGCAGTCCAGCATGCCGGTCGCCTCGCCGAAATCTGCATCGAAGAAGCGCCGCACAGCCGCGCCCTGCTCCGCTCGACCAAAGGCGAGCGGTGGTGCTGGATGGAGCTGATTGAGGACAAAAGCCTAGCCCAACTGGCGGAGCGCGAATCGCTCATTTTTCGGTCGCTCGAGACTGTCGCAGGTCATCGATCAGCTGGTGGATCGGACGATGCAACGAAGCCAACTTCTCGCTCGGGCCCAGCATATGGAGCTGGTTCTCAGCAAGCTGCTCAAGCGCGGACGCGCAGGCCTCGCACTCATCCGGTGAAAGCAGGTTATGCCGCAGCAGTGCTCTTGTCGTCTGGAACGAGAGCGCTAGCGCGGTTGCTGCGATGTCGGAATCCGCTTCGCTGGACATTAGGTTCCCCACTACCTTGTGTTTCTGAAGACGAAGGTAACTCCGCCGACAAAACAGGTCATCGTCTAAGTGAGGGCTCGAAATGAGCGCCGCTGCGAAGACACGCGGGCCGGTGCTGGCGGGTGCGCAGCTGATCGAGCTATCGGCCAGCGATGTGCTGATCCCTGAGCGGGTCGGTTTCTTTCACGAGGACAAGGCTGCTGCGCTCGGTCGGCTGATGGCGGTCGACGGGCAGCGCGACCCGATCAAGGTGGTGCGTAACCTGCCTTCCAAGGCAATCGCCGACCTGGTTGCCGAAGGAAAGCAGCCGTGGAAGCTGGTCACCGGGATGCACCGGCTGATGGGCGCGAGCTACGAGAGCATTCCGGTCTTCGCGATCGAGGTGAGCGGCAAGGCCGAAGACCTTGCCGATCTAGAGGCGAGCGAGAACCTGCACCGCAGGCCGCTCGGTCCGATCGAGCGAGCCAAGTTTACCGCCGCGCTGGTGAAGGCGGCACAGGAACGGATCGCGCGCGAGCATGGCACGCTATCTCAGCACAAGCTTGGCGCGCGCGCGCGCTGGGAGCGGGTCGCGCGGCAGGAAATCGGCGCCGAAGAGGCGCTGACCGAAGAGACCAGCGATGCTTACGACACGATGTCGCAAGCATATGGCTGGCAGGAATCGGTTGCCGATGCGCTGGGGCTAACCCCTCGCACGATCCAGCGCGATCTGGAGCTTTACCGCCTCGTCATCGAGCCGTTCCCCGAACTGGCCGAGGCGCTGTCCAGACACCCCGTCGTCGGCGAAAACGCGAGCCAGCTGCGCAAGATCGCCCAGGTGCGCGACGAGGCCGATCGTCGCGCGGTTATCGAGGCACTGCTGGCCGATGCCGAAATCGGCGCTGACGATGCGCGGATCAGCGCGGGCGTGGACTCCGAGCGGGGCGTCGCGCCGACCCCGACACAGAAGCACACCAACGCGATCACATCAGGCTGGAGCCGGTTGAGCGTGCCCGAGCAGCGGCGGTTCCTGCCGCGCTTCGTCGGCCTGCTGACGCCGGGGATGAAGGCAGACCTGCGCAAGCTACTGGAAGAGGAGAAAGGGTGATGATCCGTCTATTGGTCCGTTGGCTGTTCGCGCCACACGATCTGCGCTCCGCGCTTCGCGATTTCGAAGGGTGGTTGTGATGGTCGCTTACTCGTTCAAATCGCAATTCGAAGAGCCGATCGTGGCCCGCGAGAAGCGCCAGACCGTTCGCGGCTTTCGGAAGCGGCATGCGTACCCCGGAGAGCCCATCCAGCTCTATGTCGGTATGCGAACCCGAAAATGTCGCAAGATCCTCACGCCCGACCCAATCTGTGTCGATCTACGGCATGTGTTGATCTCTTTCGATCCCACTTCGATCAACATCATCGCAGCCATTGAGGTCGACGGACGGGCCTTGGGCTTCTCGGAAACGCACGAGTTCGCCCTCCGAGACGGTTTCGGTCCCAATGACCCCGAAGCGGTGCGCCGAATGGGGCAATTCTGGCTGAAAAACCACGGCAGCGAGACCTTCGCGGGCGTTGTGATCCGCTGGAAGGACGTCTGATGCGCTGGCCGACCATGACATTCTGCCAGGCTTGCGTGCGCGAGGGCGGTGGCCAGAGCCGCGTCCAAATCTCGAACGTCCGGATGATCGGATATGTCGGCTCCTGGTCGGTCGGCTCGCTAGCGATGTTCGTCGCGCAGGAGAGTACCGATGCGCGGTGAAATCTCCACAGGCAAGCGCGCCAACAGCCACCCCTACGATTGGTGTGTCGATGAATCGTGGGTCGCGTGGCAGCTGTTTCGCTCGCTGGGCGAATTTCGCCAGGAGCGCGAGGCGGGCGAGGCGATCTGGGACCCGTCGATCGGCAGCGGCCGCACGATGGTGACCTTCGTCGACGCGGGCTTCCGCGTCTTCGGATCGGACATCGTCAACCGGATCGATCCAGCGCAGTTCGACGACCTGGTGCCCGAGTTCTTCAGGGCTGATTTCCGCGAGTGCGAAGCCGCACCGCAGGCCTGCTCGATCGTGTGCAATCCGCCCTACAGCTATATCCCGAGGATTGCCGAGGCTTTCGTTCGCAAGGCGCTGCAGCTGTCTTCGCGGCGGGTGTGCATGGTGCTGCCGCTCAAATGGCAGGCTTCGCAGGAGCGGTATGCGCTGTTCGCCGAAGACTTCCCCCCGCAGGCGATCCTCGTCCTGACGCAACGCCCCAGCATGCCCCCGGGTGATCGTATCCCGGCGCTGGAAGCCGCGGGCCGCGCCTTCAAGGGGGCGACGGTCGATTATGGCTGGTACATCTGGAACGTCCGCGAGCCGACCCTGCCGCAGCATACCCGCACCATCTGGCTGCCCACGCTGGCGGAGCCCGAAAAGCTCCTCCCTATCGAGGGGATCGCGTGATGGCCGACTTCGAGCAGGGCGACCTGATCCTCTTCCGCGACCTCGACGGCTTCAGCGCCGCGCGGGTTCTGTCGCCAGGAGACGATCGCTGCCGTTCGATGCGCTGGAGCCGCGGGCTTGGCCGCTTCGAGCGCCGCGCCACCAACATAAAGCTCGACCTGATCGCCCGCAGGCTGCCGCCGAAGACCGATCTTACCGGCTTCTTCGCGCAGATCGACAGGCTCGAGCAGACGCGCGCCGTGCGTCGCATGGCTGCTCACGAATCGTTTCAACGCGAGGTCACGCGCCTCGCCCGCGAACTGGAGCAGGAGGACGCATGATGGCCCGCCAGACACCCGCCGAGAAGTACCGTGCGCACAATGCGGAGATGCAGCTGGCGCTCAAGCTGGGTTGCACGCCGATCGAGGCGCGGCACGAACTGAACCGGCGCGCGAGCCGCAAACGGATCGCTGAGCTGCAAAGCAAGCTCGATGCGACGCGCAATCGCCTGCGCCACCAGCGGGATCCCGACGACCCGCGCGGCAAACCCTGGATGATGCAGGACTGACCATGACCAGCAACGTAAAACCCGCCCCTCCGGGCCTGACCGAAGGCCTCGTCGCCAAAATGGTTGGCGACCGACCGGCCTACGGCAAGGGCATCGCCCATATTCCGATCGCATCCTTCGCCGACTGCGGTGAATGCGGCCAGCGGCGCACGAAGCCGTGCGGCTATTCGGCCTGCCCGATTTCCGAGGTGGGTGGTGATCATGGCTAAGGCCCGTTTCCCCGACAAATTCGGGCGATATCGACTGGGTGCAGACGGCGTGTTGCGTCAGATGCGCGGCCGGGCATCGAGCCCTACGGTCGCTATCGTGACGCTGCGGCCGCTAGACCATAGCGAGCCAGAACAAACCGCCCGAGCCGTCGAGCCGCGGGCAGTAGAACCTGCGATCGCCGAGAAGCCGCTTCCCTCAGTCTCAGAGGTTTCTCAGCCTTTGCCCAGACCTTCGGTCGGCATGTCCCTGCGGGACATTATCGCCGATATCGACGACGCGCCGACTGAAAGAAGAGCCACTCCGCCACGCCCGCCTGTGCGCCACGCGCCCGCTCAGCGGTCTCCGCAAGCTCCGCTGCCGCGCAGGTCCCAGGAAATCCCCTTTCACCTTCGGCAGCGCAATATCGAAGGGGCGACGGCCCATCTGAAAAGGCACGGCATCCTGGTCGATGTGGTCGATCGGGACGCGCTGGTGCGGCGTTACCGCGTGACCGGGCGAGCCGAGCTTCAGTTGAAGGAAGGCGTCGTCGAGATCGCGTGCGCGCACGGATTCGAGGTGATCCGGTGAAGCCAACGCTGGGATATCCGAGCCGCACCGCTGCTGCAGTGGCGCTGACCGGAGAGGGCAAATCGCCGCAAGAAATTGCCGAGCTGCTCGACGTGAGCGTGAATGCCGTGAGCGGCCTGATCTCCGCGCGCAATACCAGGCGCCCCAAAGAACGCGATCTTCTGGCCCTGCCCTCCGACGTTTCGGAGGCCCTGCGCCCCATCGCCACCAAACAATCGATCGAGATCCGGGAACTGGCGGTTGCGCTGCTTCGCAAAACGATCCGCGAGGGGGGATTTCACGATGCCTAAGGCCAAGCCCCACCCCGACCAGATCGCGTTCGGTTTCGATCCGCCGGTGCTCGACGAGCGCCCCGCCGTGCTTTCCGGTCTCGAGAAGGAGATCGCCGGAGTCGTCGGCACGATACTGGCCAGCACGCCGATGTCGCGCGAAGAAATCGCCGCACGCATGAGCGACTTGCTGGGCGAGCCGATCAGCCGCGCGATGCTCGACGCCTATTCGAGCCCTGCCCGGATCGATCACAAGGTACCAATGTCGCGGTTTTTCGCGCTGGTACTGGCCACCAAGCGCCACGATCTGTTCGACCCCCTGGTACGCAAGATCGGAGCCGGCCTCCTGGTCGGCGACGAGATAAAGACTGCCCGGCTCGGCCAGCTCGATCGCATTATCTCGAACGCTCGCGAGGAGAAGCGCAAGCTCGCACAGACAGCACCTCTCATCCGAGGGGGAGCTGCCGATGTCTAGTGCCGCAGCTGCCACAGAAAATGTCCAGGCCGATCGCGCGCCCAGCGAGTGGTTTACCGCCGCCGAGCTTGCGCAGCTCGCGTTGCCCGGTCTGCCGACCGACAAGCGCGGGATCAATCGCCTCGCCGCCGACGAAGGCTGGGCTTCGCGCGTCGACCTGGAACGCAAGCCGCTGGCGCGGCCGCGCAAGGGCCGGGGCGGCGGAGTCGAGTTCCACCATCGCCTGCTGCCGGGCGAAACTCAGGTTGCGCTGGGCGCGCGCGGACTCCTGCCGGGCAAGACGAGCCGACCGGCCAGCGACGGAACCGGCTGGGCATGGTTCGAGCGGCAAGCGGACAAGGTGAAGGAAGAAGCCGAGGCGAGGCTCGCCCTGGTTCAGGAGATCGAGACGCTCGAGCAGGGAGGAATGACCCGCTCAGCCGCCGTTGCCGAGTCCGCATCGCGCCACGGGAAGGGCGCTTCGACCATCTGGAGCTGGCTCAATCTAATCCGGGGTGTCGCCGTCGAGAACCGTCTGCCCGCCCTCGCACCGCGTCGGTGTGGCGGTGGCAAGGCGCAGGAGATCGATCCAGAGATCTGGAAGCTGTTTCTCAGCGATTATCTGCGGCCGAGCGCGCCGCCGCTGACAAACGCCTACGAACGGACGGCTGCGATCGCGCGGGAACGAGACATCCCGATCCCGTCGGAGCGAACTTTCCGGCGCAAGCTGGAGAGCGAGGTCGATGCTAAGATCGTGATCCTGAAGCGGGAGGGCGAGGAAGCGCTTCGCCAGTCGCTGCCTGCCCAGCGCCGTACGGTGGCGCATCTTCACGCGCTGGAGCATGTCAATATCGACGGGCACAAGTTCGACGTGTTCGTGCGCACGGCCGAGGGCACGATCGTGCGACCGATGATGGTCGCGATCCAGGACCTCTACAGCCGCAAGATCGTGGCGTGGCGGCTGGGCGAGACCGAGAGTTCGGCTCTGGTGCGGCTCGCCTTCGCGGACCTGTTTCAGAAGTTCGGCATCCCCAAGGCCTGCACGCTCGACAACGGGCGCGGTTTCGCGAGCAAATGGATCACCGGGGGCGCGAAGTCGCGCTTTCGCTTCAAGATCCGCGAGGAAGAGCCGACAGGCCTGCTGACCGGCCTCGGCATCGCCATCCACTGGACGCTTCCCTATCGCGGGCAGTCGAAGCCGATCGAGCGAGCCTTCCGCGATCTGGCAGACACGATCTCCAAGCATCCCGCCACCGAGGGCGCCTATGTAGGCAAGAACCCGCTGGCGAAGCCGGAAAACTACGGCAGCAAGGCGGTCGACTGGGCTGATTTCGAAGCGTTGGTCGCGGACGGAATCGCCCGTCACAATGCGAAGACCGGCCGCAGGACAGAGACCGCGAGAGGCCGCAGCTTCGACGAGGTGTTCGAAGAGAGCTACCGCGTCGCGCCGATCGGCAAGGCGACGCCCGAGCACCTGCGTATGGCCTTGCTCGCGGCCGACCAGAAGCTGGTCAATCGCAAGACCGGCATCGTCGAGCTTTTCGGCAACAGATACTGGTCGGAAGCCTCATCGAACGCTTCGGGCGAGCGGATCACAGTACGCTTCGATCCGGACGAGCTGCACGGCGACGTGCACCTCTACGCGCAGGACGGTCGATATCTCGGCGCGGCCGAGCTGATCCACGACACAGGCTACGACACTGCCGAAGCCGCCCGCCGTGTTGAGAAAAAGCGCGCCGCGATCAGGCGCACCACGCGCGAAGCAGCCAAGGCCGAGGGGCTGCTCGATGCGCAGGAACTCGCGCGGCGGCAAGTGCGCCTGGTCGAGCCGCAAACGCCCGAACCCGGCGTCATCCGCCCGATGCCCCACCGTGGGCAGACCGCGATCGCCGCGAAGGCGCGGCCGGCAGAACAGACCGAACCCCAAAGCGACGACATTGAGCGTGAGGCGAGCGTCTTTCGCGCGCTCAGCCTGATCGATGGCGGACGCGAGGATTAAGCGGCGCGCGGCGGCGAGGTGAGAGTCCCGCCGCGCGCCATGTCCACGATATAACAGGAGACGATTACCATGGCGACACAGATTGAACAGACCGAAGCGGGCAACGAGGAATGGAAGGCCGGCGTAGATGCCAGGGCGGACTTCGACGCCGAAGTCGAGAAGCAGCGCAAGTGGCTGGTCGAGCACAAGGCAGACACGGACCTGCCCTGGTCGGCGCTGGCCAAGCATCTCGGGCCGGAGATCAATGCCAAGTCGCTGGGCCTCTTCGCCAACGGAAACTACGCAGGCCCCGAAGACCGCTTCGTCGAGGCGATCCGGCGTTACCGCCTGATGATCGTCAGCCAGGCGGAGATGCAGATCGCGGCACCCGTCGCTCCGACCTTCTACGAGACCGAGACGAGCAGGCAGCTGATGGTGATTCTGCGGCACGCCCAGCGAGGGCGCATCGTCTACGCCGCGATGGGCGCCGGGTGTGGCAAGACCAAGACCGCAAAACACTTCCGCGATCTGATCCCCAATGTCTTCCTCGTCACAATAGCGCCTTCGACAGCCGGTCTCGCCAGCATGCAGCGCGAAGTGCTGTTCAAGCTGGGCGAGAAGGTCGTCCACGGCAGTTCGCAGACGCTCTCGCGGCGGATCAAGGACTTCTTCGAAGTGACGCCGAACGGGCTGCTGATCATCGACGAGGCGCAGCACCTGACCACGCGCGCGATCGAGGAGATTCGCAGCTGGCACGATGAGTCCGGCGTGGGCGTCGCCTTGCTAGGCAACGAGCATGTCCAGCAGACGCTCGACGGGGGAGCGCGGGCGGCGACCTTCGCGCAGATCTTCAGCCGGGTGGGAATGCGGCTTGTCCGGTCAAAGCCGCTGGCCGGCGATATCGAGGCTTTTCTCGACGCCTGGGCGGTCTCAGATACTGCCGCGCGGAAGGAGCTGGGACGCATCGCGGCCCTGCCCGGCGCGCTGCGCACAGCCACCTTCGTGCTCGAGCTGGCCATCACGCTCGCATCTGCCGAGAAGAAGCCCCTGGCACTTGCACACGTCCAGAACGCCTGGGCGCAACTCGCCAAGCGGAGCCAGTCGTGATGGGCCGGCATATCGAAGCTGCACGCGAGACCTGCGCTGCCTTCGACCGGCAGTTCGGCCGCGGTGCCGCGTTGCGCGAGGCACTAGCTGTCTGGACGAGCGGTGTGTTCTTCGTCGTCGTTCTGCTGGGCATCGCCCTCATCGTGGGAGGCAACTGATGGCGCAGACAGCCGCTTTGGCGAAAACGAGTTCGCACCGTCGATCGATGATCGCGAAGATCCACGTCGCCAGGAAGCAGATCAACCTGGAAGAGGATGATTATCGGCAGATGCTGTTCGACGTCGCCGGCAAGGACAGCGCGGCCGACTGCACCGAGCCCGAGCTCGAGGCAGTGATCGAACGGCTGAAGTCGCGTGGATTCACGCCGTTCCCGGCCCGGGGTGGCAACAAAGCCGCGCGGCACAAGGTCGCCCGTAAGGCACGGGCTCTGTGGATCTCGCTCTACCAGCTCGGCGCTGTCAGAAACCCGTCTGAGGAGGCACTGGAGGCCTTCGCCAAACGCCAGCTCGGGTGCGAAAGGCTGAACTGGGCAAAGCAGTCCGACGGGTATCGGCTGATCGAGGCGCTCAAGCAGATGGCCGAGCGCGAGGGCTGGCACCAGCGGGGGCCAAGAGGTGAAAAGCTCTCGGTTCGCCAGTTGCAGAAGGGCCTGTGCGAAGCGATCCTGACGAAGTTGCAGGACAAAGGCCTTGCCGGGTCGGGCTGGACGCTGGAGCAGACCGCATTCCGCCTGCTGGGCGAGGAACTGGACCTGCTGTTGGTGACTTCGCCCGAGGTCTGGGTGAATCTGGCCGCCCAGCTTGGGCGGGTGCTGCGCGAACAGGGTGGCGCATCGTGAGCCGCCGACTGCCAAGCGCCGAGGCCATGCGAATAATAGCCGTGAAGGGGCTCGCACCACTCGCACGGGCCTATGCCAGCCAACCGCGGGACCCGCTCAATTTCCATGCGGGTCAATGGCGGAAGCGGGTCCGGCAGGCTGAGGTCGAGGTCATCGATAATCTTCGCGCAGAAGGCGTCGAAATCGCAATTTCCAAGGAAGGCACCGTTCGGGTTGCTTTCGAAAATATCCGGACGACCTCGCGGCTCGGCCTGCGCACCGCGCTCAAGAATTGGGAGACCAAGGCTCGCGGTGACCGGGTCGACGGCCTTTATCGGAAAGGAAGGAAGCCATGAAGCAAGCACTGGTTGTCGTGGAGAATGATCGCGCGCCCCGGCTGGCCGATCGCCAGCAGCGCGGTGCGCGCGGCTATGCCGCCACCTACCTTCCGGGAGAGGTCAATCGCTGTCCGAGCTGCGGGTGCTGGACGTGGAACGTCCACCGCGTGACGGCCGAATGCATGCGCTGCGATTTGCCGCTTGCCATCGCGACCGACGGGGAGCGGGTCGAGCGGCCTGCCCGCCCGTCGTTCTGGACCCGGCTGAAGAACTTCTGATGGGAACGATCCGCGTCTCCGATCATGCGTTGCTTCGCTTCATGGAGCGCTCGGCCGCGCTGCCGGTCGAGCAGCTGCGCGCCAGCCTGGAGGCATCGCTCGACCGCGCGCATTCGGCGGCGGCCGAAATCGGTGCAAGCGATTACCTCATTCACGCAGCCGATGGGCTCTTCCTCGTCCGGGACGACGTCGTCGTGACCGTGCTTGAGGATGAAGATGCGCGGTCGACTTTCTTCAACCTCAGGCGAGTGGCGAAGAAGACGTGAGGGATGGCCGCGAGCATCTGACCCGCGACCTGATCGCGCTGCTCGGCATCGACGGGCTGATCGCGCTTGCCGAGGCATTCGGCGGGCAGCGTCTTTACGTTCCGCAGGCGATTCCCGACGATCACGTCATAGCCAAAGCACTAGGCAAGGATCTCGCGGCGAAGATCAGCGATCGCTATTCGCGCTTCTCCATCCGCGTGCCGATGGTGCGGAAAATCCGGGCCCAGCGTTACCGCGCGGACGGACTATCAAATGCCCGCATTGCCAAGAAACTCGGCATCACCGAGCCGGGGGTCGACTACATTTTCTCGACACTCGACAATCCACCTGCAAAAGGTGCAGGGGGCGACAGCGCCCAACTTTCCCTGGAGTTCTGACGCCCGCCCAAGCTCTTGGGCATGACCTCGATCGCGGGCAATCCATAGAGCAGTCGGCATGGCCGACGAAGAACTCTCTGGGAACACACCAATCGTCGTGAAGGCGTTCACCGACCGCTTCATGCGCGCTTTCGCGCATTTGATCGGGATCGAAGGTGGCTACGTAAATGATCCCGTGGATCGTGGCGGGGCGACCAAATACGGGATCTCGCTGCGCTTCCTGGTCGCCGAAGGCAAGGTCGACGACGACGGCGACGGTTTCGCCGACTTCGATCTCGACATGGATGGCGACATCGATGGCGCGGACATTCGCAAGCTGACCATCCTCGATGCGAAAATACTCTACCGCACCTGCTTCTGGGACCGGCTCGACTGCGGCAGCTTCGAAGAGCCGATCGGCGAAATGCTGTTCGACCAGGCCGTGAATGGGGGGCTGCGGGCAGCGGCCAAACTGCTGCAGCGCGCGCTCAACGAGATTGCGCGCGAGGCCCGCTTCCGCTCGACTCCGCTCAAGGTCGACGGCGTGATCGGAGAAAAGACCCGGCAGCGCCTGGACAGCTACGTTGCCCGGTTCGGCGTGGACAGGATCATCGACGCATATCGCGAGGCAGTGAAGGATCGCTATCACGCGATCGTTCGGGCGAACCCCAGCCAGGCACGGTTTCTGCGCGGCTGGCTGAACCGCGCAAACAGGCTCGGCTGGTGACGTCGCTGCGCATCCTGGGCGGTCTCTTTACCGCAGGTGAGTGGCTGCTCAGCGCCCTCTGGAAGCTAGTCGGCGGCTTCTTCGACTGGCTGCGCGCCGACTTTCGGCACGTCGCGATCAGCACGCTGGTGAGCACGCTCGGCTGGGCGATGCTGGTGACCGTCCCCACCCTGCGCGCCGATCTGGCGACAGCGACTGCGCGGGCGGATCGCGAAGCCAGGAATGCCGACGACTGGATGGCATCGGCAGGTGCCTGGGAGGCGGAGTTAAACGCCTTCGTCGAGGACATCGTCGCCAAGCAAGCCGCCGCCGCCGAGGCCGATCGCGCCAATGCCGCGCGGGTCGATGCGGAATTCGCCGCACTCAACGAAAGGACCGTCGATGACTACGAAGCCCGCCTCGCTCGCAGCCGCGCTGCTGCTGTGCGCCTGCGCAACGACCTCGCCCGAGCCGAGACCCGCCCCGCCTCCAAAGGTGGAAGTGTCGGCGGTGGCGCGGACGGTGCCGAAGATTACACCGCCCGATGCGCGGCTTTTGGAGCCGCCGATTGTGACGGACTTCTTCGAAGCCTTCCGGGCATCCTCGCCGAAGCCCAGGCCAATACCGACAAGCTCCTCGGCCTCCAGCACTACGTCGCCGGATCGACGCTGATCGACTTCCAGGGCGAGCCGGAAGGCGCGGGCGAATGAGCGAGCCGATGTCGTTTTCGCACTTCCTCCTGGGCTGGGTCCCGGCGCTTGCCGCCAGCACCGTGGCGCCCGCCGTCGCGCCCCCTCTGGCCGATACGATGCTGGTCGTGATCGCCGGGGTGCCGATCCCGCTCGTCACATGCCTGCTCGGCTTTCTGGGAGTCGTGATGGCCCGCCCGCTGGCGCGCAAAAGCGAAAGCGCGCTCAGCTGGCCGCTCTTCCTGCTGGTTACCGCGATCATGCTGATCCTGGTCGAGCTGTGGATCGTCGAAAGCCGCCCGCGCTGGCTGTTCGCTTTCGTGGTCGCGATCGGCCTCGGCTTCTCGGGCTATTCGCTGATCGAGCTGCTGGGCGACCAGATGCGCGATTTTCTCAAAGACCTTGCCGGCAAGGCGCGCGGCGCGATCGGCCTCGACAAAGACGGAACGGACACATGATCGGACCCTATCTCGAACTCGTCATCATCGGGATCATCCTGGTCGGAATTGGCGTGGTGATCTGGCGCGGCGGTGCGGCCAACCCGGTCGGCACCGGCACACTGCAGCACGATGTCAGCAGCATGCGGCAGGAGCACGTGGCGCACGGGCGGAGATTGAAGAAGCTGGAAGAGGCGACTGCCTCGGCAAAGGACGTCGAGGAGCTGAGCGAGGCTTTGAAGAAGCAGCAGGCGCGCATCGATTCGATCGAACGGCAGGTAAGCGGGATCGCCGAGACCGGCACCGCAACCGCAGTACGCGTGCGCCACATCGACGAACGGCAGGACAAGATGGCGGAGGATATCGCTTCGACGCGATCCGATGTCGGCGGAGCGGTCAAGCAGATCGACCGCATCTACGATGTCCTCGTGCCGAAGGGGATGCAGCGATGAGCTTCAAGCAGAACCTTGCCGAGGCAATCGCGGCCGAAGCGCGGCTGATCATCCTGCGCGAGCTGGCGGAGCAGACCGACGGGCGGCTCTCGTCGCTCTCGATCCGTACTGTGCTCGATGTCCGGGGCATCAGCCGCGATAGCGACTGGATCAAGACGCAGCTGCGCAAGCTGCAAGGGCTCGACGCGGTCGATCTTACCGAAGCGGGATCGACGCTGATCGCGAAGATCACCAGGACAGGCCGCGACCACGTGGAAGAGCGCGCAGTCCTCTCGGGCGTGGCCCGCCCTGCCGAGGCCGAGTGAGATGGCCGCCACCGCCCTCGATGCTCTCCAGCGGGTCGTCTGCGCGCTGACCTACGATCATATCGAAAGGTCCGATGGGACCGGCGTGATCGCGACCGACGAAGATATTCCGCTGCTCCAGCGGAGCATCGGCCAGGACCTGCGCGAGATCGAGGCGCGGCTCGGCCTCAATGCCAAGGGGAACACGATCCTGTCTGCCATCGCATCCTCGATCGACGAAGCCCTGCTGGCCGCTGCGGAGGCGCAGCTTGCGCTGAAAGGGCTCGCCCAATGAGCGCGCTCGATCGCCGCCAGGGGCGCGGCCGCCTTTCCTCGATCGACACGCTGCCCGAAGAGGCAGAGGAAGATGTCGTCTGGGCGCTCGAGCAGTTGCGCGATCGCAAGCTGCCGCAGAGCATCATCCGCGAGGAGTTCAACGCGCGGCTGATCGCCAAGGATATCGAGCCGATCAGCAAGAGCGCCTTCAACCGCTACGCGGTGCGCAAGGCGATCCAGTTCCGCAAGATGGACGAGGTGCGCCGGATCTCGAGCGAACTGGTCGAGACGCTGGGCACCGACGCGCCCGACGATGTCACCGTGCTGGTCGCGGAGATGATCAAGGTCTCGATGTTCAAGATCCTCGAGGACAAGGAACTCGACCCGAAAGCGATCATGGAACTCAGCCGCGCGCTACAATCGACTGTCAGCGCGCAGCGCGGTTCCGAGGAGTATCGCAAGCAGCTCGAGAAGCGGGTCGCGCAGCAGCTCGAGGAAGCGGCCGATCGGGCCGAGGTCAAGATGCGCGAAGCAGGCCTGCCGGCAGACCGCATCGCCCAGCTGCGCCGCGACTTCCTGGGGGTGAAGTCGTGAAGGACGGAACCTACAACCTCGGATCGGGAAGGAACAGAACCGCTGTCTTCGCGAAAGTCGACGGCGACACCCTTCTGCTCGGCCCGGGCAGCTCGGATGGGAAGGTCCGGCTCTATCCTGACCAGCTCGCCGCGCTGAGGCAGCTGCTCTATGGCTGACCTCGCCGATCTCCCCACCGCAGACCAGGCACCGCCGCGATCCCCTGTCGACGATCTGATCCCGGGCGCGATGCCGCCGCCCGATTTCGATCCGCTGGCCGATGGCATCCTGATGGATCACCAGAAGGCGTGGATCGCCGACCAGTCGCCACTGAAGCTGGCGGAGAAGGGTCGCCGAACCGGCGTCACCTTCGCCGAGGCGCTGGATTCGACGCTGATCGCGGCTGCGGCGAAGAGCGCGGGCGGCGATACGACCTATTACATCGGCGACACCAAGGAAAAGGGCCTCGAGTTCGTCTCGGTCTGTGCCAATTTCGCCAAGGTGGTCGCGAAAGAGCTGCTCAGCGTCGACGAGTTCCTGTTCGAGGACGTGCAGGAAGACGGATCGAGCAAGCAGATCACCGCCTACCGCATCCGCTTCGGCTCCGGCCACCAGATCGTCGCGCTATCGAGCAACCCGGCAAACATTCGCGGCCTGCAAGGGCGCGTAGTGATCGACGAGGCGGCATTCCACCGCAATGTCGCGGCGGTGATCGATGCCTGCAACGCGCTTCTGATCTGGGGCGGCACGATCCGGATCATCTCGACCCACAACGGCAACCTCAATCCGTTTAACGAGCTGATCAAGGAAACCGAGGCCGGCCAGTACGACTATTCGATCCACACCATCACCTTCGACGACGCGGTCGAGAACGGGCTCTACGAACGGGTGTGCCTGATGAAGGGCACCGAGCCCACGCCCGAGGGCAAGGCCGACTGGTACCGCACGATCCGCCGCGCCTACGGCAGCCGGGTCGAGGCGATGCGCGAGGAGCTGGACGCGATTCCGCGCGAAGGCGAAGGCGTGCTGCTGCCGCTCGCCTGGATCGAGGCCTGCAGCACGCCAAAATACCGCGTCGTGCGCTGGCAGCCGCCCAAGGAGAAGTTCGGCGGCCGCGATTTCGTCCACTGGCCCAAGGAAGCGCGCGAAGCCGAAATGGCGGCGTTCCTGCGGCGCGAAGTTGCCCCGCTGCTGGAGGATCACGCCGAGAAGAGCCGCACCTGGTTCCTGGGCGAAGACTTCGCGATGCGGCAGGACCGCACCTGCCTGCCGATGGGCTTCGTCGACCAGCAGCTGAAGCGTCACGTCCCGCTGATCGTCGAGCTGCGCGAGTGCCCATACGACCAGCAGAGACAGGCACTTTTCTGGCTGGTCGACCTGGTCGCGGAGCTGGGGCGGTTCGGCAGCGGCATCCTCGATGCGAACGGCAATGGCATGGCGCTCGCCCAGGAAGCGGCCCAGCGCTACGGCCCCGAGCGGATCGTCGAGCTGATGCCGTCTGACCAGTGGCGGCGCGAGACCGGCCCACGCTTCCGCGCAGCCTTCGAGGATGGCACGATCCTGATCCCGGCCGACAAGGACATTCGCGACGACCTGCGCCAGCTGCAGATGATCGGCGGCGTCGCCAAGATGCCCAAGAGCATCCGGACCGAGGGCACCGACGGCGGCAAACGCCACGGCGACGCGGCGGTGGCGCTGTGGAACTTTCATGCGGCCAGCTTCAACGAGACACTGCCGGTCTACGCCTACGAGCCGGTGCGCGGTGTTGCACGCGGGGCGATGGACGGGCCCGATAACGACGATCCGGACGATCGCGGCTGGTGGCGGCCGCCGGTCGGGGTGCGGATCGGAAGCGGGGGACTGATATGAGGCCCCTAGAATGCTTCTGGCGCGTCCAGCGTCTCCTGACACCGGATTTTCCGGCAACCCACGTCTCAGACCCTCTCAAATCGCCCTCAGGGCATCATTCCCCCTCACCGGAGACAGCCTGATGGCCGAACTCGTCGATCATCGCGGCCAGCCCTTGCGCAAGGCCGTACTGAAGAAGGAAGTGGGCGGACCGACACTGGCGGGCGTGCGGCAACCCATCGCAGGCTATCCCGGAGACGGGCTGACGCCGGTAAAGCTGGCGCAGATCCTGCGCGAGGCCGACCAGGGCGAGCCGCTGGCCTATTACGAGCTGGCGGAGACGATCGAGGAACGCGATCTGCACTATGTCGGCGTGCTGGGCACCCGCAAGCGTGCGGTCAGCCAGGTGGACGTGACGGTGGAAGCCGGGGGCGAGGACGGCCTCGACCAGCGCAAGGCCGACATGGTCCGCGAATGGCTGAGCCGCGACGAGCTGACGAAGGAGACCTTCGACATGCTCGACGCGATCGGCAAGGGGAACTCCTGGACCGAGATCGTCTGGGATACCAGCGAAGGGCAATACCGCCCGCAGCAGCTGGTCACGCAGGACCCGCGCTTCTTCCGCTTCGACCGCGACGGCCGCACATCGATGCTGCGCGGCGGCGTGACCGGCAAGGATCCCGACGAGCCGCTGCCCGCGTTCAAGTTCATCGAGCTGCACATGCAGGCGAAGTCGGGCCTGCCGGTGCGATCGGGCCTCGCCCGCCTCGCCATGTGGAGCTGGATGTTCAAAGCCTACACCCAGCGCGACTGGGCGATCTTCACGCAGACCTATGGCCAGCCGATCCGGGTCGGCAAGTATCACCCGAGCGCGACCGACGAAGATCGCGCCACGCTTTACCGCGCGGTCGCCAACGTCGCGGGCGACTGTGCCGCGATCATTCCCGCAGGGATGGAGATCGACTTCGTCGAGGCGGACAACCTGGGCGCAGGAGCCGCGCTGTATGAGAAGCGGGCCGACTGGCTCGACCGGCAAGTCTCCAAGGCGGTGCTCGGCCAGACCAACACGACCGACGCGCAGGCGGGCGGGCTCGGCTCCGGTCAGGCCAATGTCCACAACGACGTGCGCGAGGATATCGAAACCGCCGATTGCAAGGCGCTGGCCGCGGCGCTCAACCGCGACCTGGTGCGGCCGTGGTGCGATCTCGAGTTCGGTCCGGCGAAGACCTATCCGCGCCTGGTCATCGCGCGGCCGCCGCAGGAAGACCTGAAGATGTTCTCCGAAGCGATCGCACCCTTCATCGATCGCGGGCTGCGCGTTAGCCAGAGCACGGTCCTCGACAAGTTCGGCCTCGAGAAGGCGGGCGATCGGGACGATGTTCTGCGACCCTCCGGCCCGCAAGCCGCGCCGATCGCCGTTTCGCCAGAGACCCGGCAGGCGCTCCAGGCGCAGGAGAGCAAGCCTGCTGAACACCCCGCCTCGCTGATCGCACGGCAGATGGCCGAGAAGGCAGATCCCGCGATCCGGGCGATGGCCGAAACGATCGAGGCGATGATGGAACGTGCCGGCAGCCTCGAGGAGCTGCGCGAGATGATCCTCAGCGGCTTCCCGGACGTGGATGAGAGCGATCTGAGAGACGTGCTCGAGCAGGGCTTCGTCGCCGCCCACGCCGCCGGCCGGAGCGATGCCGAAGACGAGAGTGCGTGATGGCCCGGCAGGCACTCATTCACTACACGGCGGGGTGCCATGATTGCGGCGCAAGCTGCGCGAGCAGGAACGCTCTTGCTTGGGCTCACAATCACTCTAACCGCCACGGGCACTGCGTTGAGCTGTCGCTCGGCTACCTCGTACGCCCCGAAAGATGAGCGACGAGCACCCCTCCTCGACCTCGGGCGTCTTCCGTCGCCCCTTTACCGAGCAGGTCGCCTTCTTCCGGCGCAAGCTGCGCAATCTCGTGCCGACCGAACGGTGGGACGACCTGGTGCGCGCCGAGCACGACGACGCCTTCATGGTCGCGGGTGCGGTCAAGGCCGACCTGCTGACCGATCTCGCCGCAGCGGTCGACAAGGCGATCGCCGAAGGGCGCGGGCTCGAGGAGTTCCGGCGAGACTTTCGCGATATCGTGAAGCGCAACGGGTGGACCGGGTGGGCGGGCGAAGGCAGCGTCAAGGGCGAGGCGTGGCGCGCGGGCGTGATCTATCGCACCAATTCCTACACCAGCTATGCCGCCGGTCGCTTCGCCCAGCTGCAGGCGGGCGATTTCAAGTACTGGGTCTATCGCCACGGCGGTAGCCTGGAGCCCCGGCCGGTCCACCTCGACTGGGACGGGCTTGCCTTGCCACCGGATCATCCCTTCTGGACGACGCACTACCCGCCCAGCGACTGGGGCTGCAGCTGCTATGCCGTCGGCGCGCGAACAAAGGCGGGCATTCGCCGGGTGGGCGGGGATTCGAACAAGACGCTGCCGGAGAACTGGCGCGAGCTCGATCCGAAGACCGGCGCGCCGATCGGCATCGGCAAAAACTGGGATTATGCCCCCGGCGCGAGCGCGGCCGAGGATGTCAATGCAATGGCCGACAAAATCGGCAACTGGGATCACCGGGTCGCCAAGGCATTCATGGACGCGTTGTCGCTGGAGCGCGCGGAGGCGCTTTCCCGCGCCTACCGCCGGCTGCCCAGCACGCGCGACGATGCGCGGCGGATTGCCCAGCGGGTCTGGGACGGGCGCGACGATGGCGAACCCTCCCGTACGCTCGGGATGCTGACGCGGGGGCAGGTCGCCGCGATCCGCACCGGTGAAAACCCGCTCGACGCGGAGCACTTCGATTTCTCGCTCACTCACAACGAAGTCCGCCACGTGCGATCGAGCCATGGCGACCTGGCCGAAACGCGGCGTGGCCAGCGGGCGGTCGGCCCCGCAGACTTCGCCCTCCTGCCGCAGCTGATCGACCAGGGCAGTGCGCCTCGCTTCGTCGGGATGTCCGATCGACACAAGAGCCCGGTCTACGAGATCATTGCCAGGATCGATGGCGAGGAGTGGGTGACGCGCTGGGTCTACCGCCGCAGGCGTCGCACCTTGACGCTGCAGAGCTTCTTCGTGCGGACGGGAAAGAGAAGCTGATCGCCTTCGCCTTACGTCCGGGACGAACCGGTTATTGGCCGGCAGGCTCATGCGATCGGGAAGGAACTTAACCATGTTCGATGTCGAGTTCAACGCAGAGGCATCACGTAATGCACTGGCGCGTGCGATGCGCGAGCTGGAGAACATGACGCCGGTCTACCAGGATATTGCCGATTACCTGGTCGATGCGCACCGCCAGCGCTTCATCGAGGGCCGCGATCCCGACGGCAAGCCCTGGGCGCCCAAGAAGCAGTCTACGCTCGATCGCTATCGCCGCCTCGGTTACGGCAACCTGCGCCGCCCGCTGATCGGCCCTGGCAGGGCGCTGTCCCGCCAGATCGCCAGCTTCGTCAGCGCCAACGGCGTCGTGATCGGATCCGCGCTGATCTATTCGCGCGTGATGCAGGAAGGCGCAGCCAAGGGCGCCTTCGGTAGCGACAGCAGGGGCAATCCGATCCCTTGGGGAACCATCCCCGCCCGCCGTTGGCTGGGCCTTTCCCAGCAGAACGAGGCCGCGATCGTCGAGATCGTCGACGAGCACCTGGGCGACGCGATCGACGAATAGCCAGACAGGGACGAACCGGCGCGATGCGCGGCCTCTTCAGCTTCGCATTGCGCTTTGGCGCGCGTCTGTGGCAGTCAGCAGGCGTGGCGAGCGCGAATCGCGTGCCACCGCATCCCCGGCGTTTTCCCCGATGATCGACAGCCTTCCCAAGTTCTTGGGCATGCCTTCGGCGCACCTGCGCTGCCAATCATCATCGGGTGACGACAGCAACCTCCCCCCTTGCCCTTTGCGCGGCCCAGGCCCTTCCCGCCGAACCGGCTGATGACGGCACCGAATGGCTGCACCTGCTACCCGGTGGCGGCAGGGTGGAGACGCAGGACGGGCGCGGGCCCTACACGGTGCCCAGCTACGACGCGATCGTAACCGCCTTCCAGGCGGCGGGCCACCAGCCGCTGGTAGTCGACGAATGCCACGCGACCGATCTTGCCGCACCGAATGGCGGCGCAGCTCCGGCGCGCGGATGGATCGTGGCGCTTGAAGCGCGCGAAGACGGCATCTGGGGCAAGGTCGAATGGAACTCCGCCGGCCGCCAGCTGCGGCAGGACAAGGCCTATCGCGGCATTTCGCCCGCCATCCTTCACGACAAGGCGAAGCGCGTCCTCGGGATCGCGCGCGCCAGCCTGATCAACCTACCGAACCTGAAGGGGCTGACCGCCCTGCACCAAGAGGAAGTGTCAATGGACTGGAAAAAGATGCTGATCGAGGCCCTCGGCCTCGAGGCAGATGCTGACGACGAGGCCATCAAGGCCGCTGTCGAGAAGAAGCTCGGCATGGGCGAGGAGGCGAAGCCGACCGAAGAGGCACTTCAGTCTGCGCTTCAGGCGCAGGCCAAGCCGATCGCTGCCGCGCTCGGCCTGAAGTCCAACGCTTCGAGCGAGGCGATCGTTACCGCGATCGGCCAGCTGAAGTCGGGCGATGACGACGTGGTTGCCGCGCTGCAGTCCGAGCTGACCAGTGTCAGCACGCAACTCACCGCGCTGCAGTCCGAACGTGCGGGCGAAAAGTCGGCTGCAGTGATCGACCAGGCAATCCGCGAGGGCCGCGTGGGCGTGAAGGCCAAGCGCGAAGAGTACCTGGCGATGCACCAGGAGAACCCGACGCGCACCGAAGCGATCATTTCCGCCTTGCCAGCAGTCGCTTCGCTGGCGCTGCAGCATCGCGAGCAGCCGCAACGCTCGGCCGACGAGCTGAGCGAAGGCGACACCAGCGTGATCGCGCTGATGGGCATCGACGCCGACAAGTTCAAGGAAACCCGCGCCGCAGAGCTCGGCGCAAAGGAGGCTAGCTGACATGGCCCTTTCTGCAGATCGCAACACCCCGCGCGCCGAAGGCGCCATTCTCCGCAGCCCCGCAGCCGCCAGCCTGATCTACGCCGGCGCGCTCGTGATGCGTAACGCCGCCGGCTACATCACCAAGGGCGCGGCCGCGACCGGCAGCGTCGGGGTTGGCGTCGCCCAAGAGCGGGTCGACAACTCGGGCGGTTCGGCCGGCGACCTTTCGGTCAACGTCCGCCCTGGCGTCTTCCGCTTCAAGAACTCCGCTTCCTCCGACGCGATCACGATCGCCGAGATCGGAGACGTCTGCTTCATCGTCGACGACGAGACGGTCGCCAAGACCGATGGAAGCGGTGCCCGCTCCCCCGCCGGCTTCGTCGCCGACATCGACGACCAGGGCGTCTGGGTGCGCTTCGATGAGGCGCTGACCCGCGTCTACGTCGAAGGCATCGCCGAGCCCGCGGCCTGATCCCGCCTGACCAAGGAAACCCACGCACATGATCATCAACAGCGCAAACCTCGCCTCGGTTCGCACCGGCTTCAGCACGGCCTTCAAGAAGGGCCTCGGCCAGACCAGCTCGCTCTACACGAAGATCGCAACGATCGTCCCATCGACGACCAAGGATCAAAAGTACGGCTGGCTGGGCAAGATCCCCAACGTCCGCGAGTGGATCGGCCCGCGCGCCGTCCAGAACCTCTCCGAGCACAGCTACGAGATCTCCGAGAAGAAGTGGGAGCTGACGATCGGTGTCGACCGCGACGACATCGAGACCGACAATATCGGCGTCTATGCTCCGCTTTTCGAAGAGATGGGCATGTCGACCGGCGCGAAGTGGGACGAACTGGTCTGGAGCCTTCTGGCCGCTGGCTTCGCCACCGAATGCTACGACGGCCAGTACTACTTCGACACCGACCACCCTGTGCTCGACGAGGATGGCCAGCCCACCTCGGTAGCCAACACCGATGGCGGTTCGGGGACTCCGTGGTTCCTGGTCGACGCAAGTCGCGCGTTGAAGCCGCTGATCCTGCAGAAGCGCAAGGACTTCCAGTTCGTCGCCAAGGACAACCCGACCGACGACAATGTCTTCGACAACAACGAGTTCAAGTACGGCGCCGATGCACGCGCGAACGTGGGCTTCGGCTTCTGGCAGTTCGCCTGGGGATCGAAGCAGACGCTGGACGCTGCGCATTACAGCACCGCCCGCGCGGGGCTGATGGGCATGAAGGGCGATTATGGTCGCCCGCTCGGCCTGCTTGCCGGTGCGCAGAAGCCGCTGCTGATCGTGCCGCCTGCGCTCGAAAGCGCCGGTCGCAAGCTGCTCAACAGCGAATACGCCAGCGGTGGCGAGACCAACGAGTGGAAGGACACGGCCGAGCTGCTGGTCGTTCCCTGGCTCGCGTAACGCGCCCCATCCGATTTCAAGCAAGAGAAGGACGAAGACAATGAAAAGCATTTTGGTGGGTCTGGGTGCAATCGCCCTCGTAACCGTCGCTGCGATCGCTGCGGCACCCCTCGTTTCCGAACTGGCGTCGGCTCCTTTCCTGGTCGGTGCGGCTGTTGCCATCGGTGCGGCGTTCGCGCTGTTCGCTCCCGAACCCTTCATCCTGAACAACCGCCACCCGCGCTCGATCTTCGAGACGCGCCGGGCCGGTCTCGCCTGAGGCACAGCATCTCGCGATGAAACGAAAGCCCGCCGTCCAAGTGGCGGCGGGCTTTCGCAAGGGCCGGTCCGCTGGCCTTTCCGAAAGACCCGAAAGGAGCCCCAGCATGACCGAGAAGACACTGACCGACGTCGACGGGATCGGCGCGAAGACCGCCAAGGCACTGAAGGCCGCAGGCATTGCCGATATCGCCGCGCTCGCGGCTGTGGACACCGCCAACCCGCCCGAGCTGAAAGGCTTCAACGGCACTCCCGCGTGGTGGGACTGGGCGGCCGCCGCGAAGACGCTGCTTCCATCCGAGGCCGAGGCGGCGACCGGGCCGTCCGCGACTAGCGAAGACACGCCTGCGCCGGACCTTCCGCAGGAGGCCGCACCACTTACGCCGGAAGCGGCGTCGGTGATCGCCAGCGCCGAGGCAACGCCCGAGGAGCAGAAGGAAGGCGCAGGCCAGCCGCACCCGGCGGGCTCCGCGCCGAACAGCGAGGATCCCTACGACGGCCCGGTTTTGGTCGTGACCGGGCCCAAGGGCGGCTTCCGCCGTGCTGGCTTCAGCTTCGATGCCACGCCGCGCGAGCTGACGCCCGCCGACTTCGGTCCGGCCGACCCCGGCGAAGAGATCGAAGCTGCTCGCCGCTTCCTCGCGATCTACCGCGAGCCACGGCTCGACGTGACGCTGCGCCACCCCGACGGGTCGCTGATCGAGATCGATCCGGCAGCGGTTGAGGCGGTCGAAGCAGCGCTGAGCACTGCAAACTCCGAGGAAGAGATCAGGCAAGCCGTTGCCAGCCTGAGCGTGGCGATGGCGGGCGAGCGGACCGCCTGATCCATGTCCTACGTCGATCTCGACCAGCTGACCGATCGGTACGGGGAGGCCCTGCTGGTCGACCTGACCGATCGTGCAACCCCGGCGACGGGCGAGATCGATGCGGACGTCGTCGCGCGCGCGATCGCCGATACCAAGGCGGTGATCGATGGCCACCTGGCAGGTCGTTACAAGCTGCCACTGGCAGAGACGCCGCAGCTGGTCGTCGATCTCGCGCTGCAGATCGCGATCTACAAGCTCCACCGCTTCACCCCGAACGACAAGATCAAGGACGATTACAAGGCCGCGATGGGGCTTCTGGCCAAGATCGCAAGCGGCACCGTGCGGCTCGATGTCGAAGGGGTCGAACCGGCCTCGAGCGGATCGAGCGGCGTCCAGACCAACGACCGGGAGCGGCCATTCACCAATGACAACCTGAAGGGCTTCATATGATCCACACCGAAGCCGTCAGAACCCGGATCGAAGAGGCTATTCCAGATCTCGCCGGCCGCATGAAGTTCGCCGCCGAGTGGGCCAAGGTGATCGAGAGCGGGCAGCTGCCGCAAGCGGACCTGGCTGGCTTCGTCCTGCCGGGTTTCCTGCGGGGCGGAGTGGCGCGTGCGATGACCGGAGCCTTCATCCAGGAGCTCGAATCCATGGTAAGCGTGGTGCTGTGCAAGCGCGTGTCGGGCGATCCGACCGGCAGCAAGGCCATCGACGAAATGAAGACCTTCGCGGAGCACGCGATCAAGGCGATCGCGGGCTGGGAGCCACCGGTGGCCGAGGGCGAAGCCGAGCCGATCGGCGTGTTCGAGTTCGCCCAGGGCGAGCTGGTCGGGGCGGTCGACAGCACGCTCGTCTTCCAGCTCGATTTCCGTCTCAACGACCAGCTGAGGATTTTCCCCACATGAGCAAGCCCAAGAAGAGCGACGCCGCGCCCCCGCCCCCTCCCGCACCGACGGCGAGCCAGTCCGCCCCGGTCGAGCGCCCACGCAAGGGCGGCAGCTACGTGATCGGCAAGGAGGGCGGCACGCCCAAGCGCGTCGCGCACACCAGGCCTGCCGGCGAGGAGGAGAGCCCCGTTCAGGCGGAGACCCAGACCGCTGGCGATGGCGCCACCACCGACCAGGACCAGGAGGGCTAGATGGCCGACCCTATCAAGTGGAAGTCCAAGATCGTCCTCGCGAAGATCGAGAGCACTTACGGCACCGATCCCACGCCGACCGGCGAGGCCAATGCGATGCTGATGACCGATGTCGAGCTGCGGCCGATGGAAGGCCAGGACGTTTCGCGCAACCTCGAGCATCCGTGGCTGGGCGCGCAGGAATCGATCCCCGCGGGCCTCTATTGCACGCTGACCGGCTCTATCGAGCTGCAGGGATCGGGCACGGCGGGCGTTGCCCCGGCCTACGGCCCGCTGCTGCGCGCCTGCGGCGCGGCCGAGACCATCGTCGCCGACACCAGCGTCACCTACAACCCGGTGAGCGACGATCACGAAAGCGTGGCGCTTTACTTCCAGATCGGGCCTACGCTGCACAAGCTGCTCGGCTGCCGGGGCACGGCAACCCAGACACTCAACGCGCAAGGCATCCCGGTGCTGCGCTACACCCTGATGGGCCTGTTCACGACGCCTGCCGACGGCACGCGGCCGACGCCGGACTATTCCGCTTTTCAGATCCCGAAGATCGCCACCAAGGCCAACACGCCCACCTTCACTTTGGGCGGGCAGGCGCTGGTGCTCAGCCAGTTCAGCTTCAACCTGGGCAACGACGTGCAGCAGCGGCTGCTGGTCGGCCGCGAGGAGATGCTGATCGTCGACAAGGCGGAGAGCATCGAGGCGCGGGTCGAGGCGGTGCCGCTGGCGACCTACAACCCATTCGCGATCTCGCAGGCGCGTACGCGGCAGGCGCTGGTGCTGGTCCACGGCACGCAGGCCGGCAACACGGTCACGCTGAATGCGCCGACCTGCGTGCTCGGCCGCCTGCCCAGCTACCAGCAGTCGCAGAACATCCTCGAATGGCCGCTGCCGATCACGCCGCTGCCCGACGAGGGCGACGACCAGTGGTCGCTCATCTTCACCTGATAACCGAAGTCTCGGGGGCAGCTGAGGGGCTCCCGAGGCACCCCTCAGAAAGGCCCCTCCCCCATGTTCAAGATTATCGAAGACGTCACCTTTACCCGCCCGATCACCGCTTATCGCCCCCAAGGCGAAGGGCAGGTGGAAGAGAAATTCACGGCGACCTTCCGAGTGATCCCGCCCGACGAGGCCGACGATTTCAACCTGCTGAGCACCGAAGGCGCGACCGAGTTCCTTAAGCGGGTGATCGTGCGACTGGACGATATCGGCGACGCGGAAGGCAAGCCGGTCGAATACACCGAAGGGGTTCGCGACCAGGTGTTCCGCCTGCCGTGGGCGCGCGGGCCGCTGGCGCGCACCTATTTCGAGGAAGTCCGGGGCGCGAAGGCGGGAAACTAGAGGCCGCAGCGCGCGCGATCGTCGGTGCTTCTCCGGGGTACGACGAGGCAGCGGAGGACGCCCGCGCGCTGGGCTTGCCGGACGAGCTGGTCGCCGAGATCGAAGGCGCGGCCGAGTTGAGGCAGGAAGACGGGACGCTGGGAATATGGCCAGAGAACTGGGACATCGTGATGGCCTTCTGCGCCATCTCCAGCCAATGGCGGACCGAGGCGCTGGGGCGCGGCCGCGTGCTCTACGTCGGGCTCGACTACGCGGGTGTGCAGGTGGGCTTGTCGATGGCTGGCCTCTCGCTCGGTCCTGCGCAGTGGCAGGGCGTGCAGGTGATGGAAGCCGCCGCGATCGCCGCGCTCAACGAGTCGCGAGGGAGCTGACCCGATGACCCTGCGCACCGCCCTAATCGTCAGCGGAGACACCGAAAGCGCACAGCGGGCTGTCGGAGAGCTCAATGCCTCGATGGCGAAGGCCGAAGCGCAAGCCGAGGAAACGGGGCGCGAATGGACCAAGGCGTCGGTCGGTCTCGAACGGCTCGAGCGTGCACAAGAGCAGGCTGCGCGAGAAGGCATCTCGCTTAGCCAGGCACAGCAGCAGGCGGCCATGCAAGGGCGCGACTGGCGCGCCAGCATAGACCAGACGAGTGAGGCGTTGGTTCGCCAGCGCGCTCGGGGGCGAGAGAACGTCGTCTCACTCGGCGCTCAAAGGGCTGGGATGCAGCAGTTGGCATTCCAACTGGGTGATGTGGCGACAATGTTCTCAATGGGCGCGCGCCCTATGCAGATCTTCGCCAGCCAGGGCGGCCAGGTCGTCCAGGCAATCGGTCTCATGCGAGGCGGTGCAGGTGGCCTGATCGGCTTCCTCGGCGGGCCGTGGGGCATCGGGATCATGGCGGCGGTCACCGCGCTCACCCCTTTCATTTCAAAGCTGTTCGAAAGCGAAGATGCGATCGATGCGGTGGGCGAAAGCTTGCGCGGGATGGAGACCGACGCCGATCGCGCGGTGGCAGCTCTCCAGCGGCTCGACAGCCAGCGCCAGACCTCGCTCCAATCCGACATCGTGCTTGCCGAGTATGAGCTCACGAAACGGCGGGACAAGCTCAGCGAGCTGCAAGGTCGCCCCGAATTGCCGGAGGGCGGCGGGTTCGGCGACGAACGCTCGCGAGCACGTCGTGCTGCCATTGTGCGGCAACGCACTGAAGAAGAGCGGCAGCTCCAGTGGGACATTGTCGAACTGCAGGGTCGCATAAATATCGGACGAAATGCGGTACGCCGCATGGAAGCCGCCGAAGCTGGAACTGATACCAATCGAACTTCGTCTTCCCGCGCTCCATCATCAGGTACATCTGGAGGACGTTCGGGCGGCGTCCGTTCATCTGCTCCTCGCCTGTCGGAAGAAGCGCGCGCTCGTAAAGCAGCGAACGACAACACGCTCGAGTACATCGCCGGACTGCGCGAGGAGATTGAGGCGATCGGGCTCGACGAGAAGGCGCTGCGCCAGCTGGAGATCCAGCGCGCCAAGGAAAGTGCGGTCACCAGCGAGCAGGTCGCCACAATCGATGAGCTCAACCAGAAGCGCGAAAGGGCGATCGATCTGGAGGAGAGCCGCCAGCGCGCGAACACGCTGCGCGACGAGACCGAGGATATCAACGGTTCGATCGCCGCGCTGGAACGGGAAGCCCAGGCAATCGGCCTGGTGGGCTGGGAACGCGAGCGGCTGCTGATGGTGCTGGCCAACCAGGCACAGATGGATGCGCTGCTGGCCGATCTGGCGCGGGCAAAGGCCAGCGGTACGCAAGAGGAGGTCGCAGCGATCCGCGCGCAGATCGACGCGCTGCAGACGCGGAACTCCCTCGAAGTGCAGATGGGCGATGCAAGCGAGGTTCACCGCGCACAGAGCGAAGCCGCAGAGCGGACAGCCGGAAAGCTATCGCCATCTCGAACGATCGGCCGCCGGCGCGCTGGCCGAGATCACGCTTTATGGCGAAGATGCTTCGGATGTAATGAAGCGCCTCGCGCTGTCGATCGCGGATTCGGTGCTCCAGGCCAGCCTGCTGGGCGAAGGGCCGCTGGCAGGATTGTTCGGCGGTGGTGGCGCAGGCGGGCTTATCGGGGGATTGGTCAAATCGATCTTCGGCGGCGGCCGCGCGAGCGGTGGGCCGGTCTCGCCGGGCCAGTTCTACGCGGTCAACGAGCGGAGCACCGCGCCGGGGTTCTTCTTCCCCGTCGGCCCCGGCCGCATCGAGGCCCCTTCGAATGACAATCCAGCACGATCCGCAGGCAGCGCCAGCGCGTCCCCGATGTTCTTCGACATGCGCGGCGCGGTCATAACAGAGGATCTGCTGAAGCAGGTCAACGCGATCGCACAGAACACTGCCGGTGCGGCGGTGGCGCGATACGACCAGGCGCTGCCAGAACGGATCGAATCGCAGGTGGCGCGCTACCGATGATCTTCCAATGGCCTGCCAACCTCGTGCCTCAGGAGCTCGCGATCCTGCCACCAAGCAAGACCTCCGGGCTTTCCACGAGCCTGTCGGGCTTCACGCAGAGCGTCCCGGCGATCCGGCCGCCGTTCCGTATCAGGATGGAGTTCGGCAATCTCTTCGGCGCCGAGGTGCTTGCGTGGCGTTCGGCGATGGGCCTGTTCGAAGGGCGGACCAACATTGCGCGCATCCCGCTGTTCGACCTGTGGTTCCGCGCAAATGATCCGACGATTGGAGCGGGAGCGGTCACCCACTCGGATGGGTCGGCCTTTTCGGACGGTTCGCTCTACCTGCTCGACGATCTCGACGGGGTGACGGTGTCGGCCGTGCAGGGCCAGCGCAATATCACTGCCGACTTCGGCGACTATGGCGAGATCTTCCAGGCGGGGCTTTATCTGGGTCTCGGCGATCACACTTACCTCGCCACCGGGGTCTGGTGGGAAGGATCGGTCGCGACGATCCGCACCACGCCCACGATGCGCAAGACCTATGTCGACCAGCCGCTGAAGCTGCGCCCGTCGATGCGCGTGGGCCTGGTCGATGACAATGCAGGCGAGCTGACGCTGAAAACGGGGCGCTACGGCGGGCCGAGCCTCGAGCTGGTGGAGAGGTTCGATGAGCCTCTTTCCTGAGACGATCCGGCACTACCTTGCTGGCGGCAAGGTCGAAGCGGCCACACTGGTCTCGATGCACTTCGCCAGCGAGACGTGGCGGTTGTGGGGCGGGTTCGATGAGCTGGAGACGCTGGACGAGGCGAAGTGGAAGGCGCTTGGCGAATTCGGATCGATCTCGGGCATCGAGCAGGCAACCAACGGCAGTGCACCCGAGGCCACGATGACGCTGTCGGGCGTTTCGCCGGAGGTCATCAAGCTCGCCCGCGACGATTTTGCGACCGAGGCCCGCGGGCGCCTGGTCAGGGTGTGGATCCAGTTCTTCGGCGTCGACGATGAAGCGGACCCTGACAACCAGCGGTGCCTCGACAACCCTTACCCGATCTGGGCGGGGCGCATGCTGCGACCCGGCTTCACCTTCGATCGCGGCGAAGACGAGGCTCCGGACGAGGCGACTGTAAGCGTGACGCTGGAGAGCCTGTTCGTCGCGCGCAGCCGGCCCAATTTCGCGCTCTACACCGATAGCGACCAGCAGGCCCGCTTCCCGGGGGACAAGGGCTTCCAGTTCGTGCCCAGCTTGCGAAACAAGGTGCTGACATGGCCGGACTACTGATCGAGCCGATCCCGGTCGAGCGGACGCTCTCAGCCACGCTTCAGCGGTGGGCGGGCGAGCCTTTTCGGCTGCGGCATGCAAACTGCGCGTTCTCGGTGCTGGATTACGTCGAGGCGGTGGGCGGATGCCGTGCCGAACCCGATCCTCGCGCCCAATTCAATCCTGCGGCCGTCGTGCGGGCGAAGGGAACGCTCGAAGCGGCCTGCCGCGACGTGATGCGCGGCCTTGCCTGGTCGATCGTCGACGACGAGGCGCGCGGCGATGTCGGCCTGGTCGAGCTGCCCGATGGGCTGACAGCCTGCATCTGCGTGGCATCTCAGGTCGGCGACTCGCTGCCCACCTGGGTGGCGCGCGCGCCGCGCGGGTTCGTGCAACACCCTGCGAAGGCCGCACTCGCCTGGAGGTCGCCATGCCGCCGGCACTGACCCTTGCAACATCAATCCTCGCCGCCGTCGGCGCGAGCGCCACCGCCGGCGTGGTGGGGGCCTATGTGTTGGCGGCTGCGATCACTGTCGGTTTTTCGCTGGGGACCAACGCGCTGATTAATGCCGTGTTCGGCCCCTCGCATCCCGCGCCCAGCGATGGCCAGATCGTGACGAAGGAGAGCGTCGGTTCGCGCTTTCGCCACTACGGCATCATCCACACCAGCGGGCAGGAGACGTTCAAGGAGAGCCGAGATGGCATCCTTGCGCAGGTGCTGACGCTGGGCACCGGGCAAGAGCACGACGTGATCCAGCACCGGATCGACGACAAGCCGGTGACGCTGGACGCTGGCGGCTTCGTTACCCAGACCAGCTTCCACGGCGCGGTGAGCGTCCACACCCGATCGGGTTCGGACGACCAACTGGCGATCGGCGAGCTCACCACGGTGTTTCCGGAGTGGACCGCGGACCACCGGCAACGCGGCTGCGCGCACGTCGCGATCATTTCCCGCCCCGTCGATGCAGAGGACTTCAGCGAGGTCTATAACGGCCGCGAGCCAGCCTACACGCAGGTTCGCAAGGCGGTCGGCGTCTACGATCCGCGCAAGGACGACACGGCCCTGATCGGAACCGATGAAGCGGGCGATCCGGTTTATGGCGCGGGCGCAGTGCGTCTCGACAATCCGTCGACGTGGCCGTGGAGCGACAACTGGGCGCTGGTGACCGCCGACTACTTCGCCCACCCGGACGGCTTTGGTGGCGGCTTCGACCAGGTGAACTGGGCCAACATCGCGCAAGAAGCCGACGTGTGCGACCAGACGCTCACCACCGCCTCGGCCGAGACGATCGCGCGCTGGCGCCTTTGGGTTCGCTACAGCCTGGCACGGGAGAAGCGGGCGGACATCCTCGCCGCGATGCTCAAATGCGGCGACGGCTTTGCGTGGCAGGATGCCGAGGGCAAGTTCAACCTGATGTGCGGCCGCTGGATCGAGCCCGACCTCGTCATCACCGACGACCACATCATCTCCCTGTCCGCAGCCCAGGGGCCCGAGGCCTTTCAGGCGACGCGCGCGGTCAAGGTGCTCTACACCGAAGCCGCAGCCGGATACCGCGAGCAGGAGAGCTCGACGATCGGCTCGCTCGAGGCGGATGACGATGGCGAGCCGCAACAGGTCGAAGCCTTCTACGCCCCACACCACAACCAGGCGACGCGGATCGGCAAGCTCGTGCTGGCGGAACTCGACCCGGATCGGTGGCGGGTTAAGGCAGTGCTCAACCTGCTTGGCCTCGACACGCTGGGCCGCCGGTTCGCACGTTTCGAGAGCAAAAAGCTGGGCCTCGCCTTCTGGGTCAAGCTGGGCGCGCCGCGACTGGACCTCGTCAACCTGCTGGTCGAGGTCGGGATGACGCAGGTCGAACCGGGTGACTGGGATTTCGATGCGGAGACCGAGGAAGGTACGCCTCCGATCGCCGATGGCGGCGCGGGCAGAACCCCGTCGATCGAGGATATCGAGAATTTGGTGCTTACAGCCGTGTCGATCGGCCTAGGTGAAACGACCGGCGTGGCCATCACCGCAGCGTGGGATGCGACGGTGCGCGTCGGTCTGCTGTTCGATGCTGAGTACCGGGCAACAGGGAGCGAGACCTGGCTCCCGATGACGACCGATCGCGCGGGTGGCTTCGCGTATGCACAAAGCGGCCCCGTCACCAGCGGAATTGAGTACGAAGTGAGGGTTCGTGCAGTTTCGATTGCGGGCCGACCGGGTGCGTGGAGCGAGATCGAGACGATCACGCCAGTCGCAGAAGCGACGCTGGACGCCCCGACCTCGCTCTCGGCACTCGGGGGTGCGGGCTCGGCCGATATTTCCTTCTCGATGCCGAGCAGCTCGGCGGTCGATCACGTCAAGCTGTTCGGCAATGACAGCGACGACTTCGGCACCGCGACGCAGGTCGGTTCGGACATCGAGGCGGCACCAGGCGCGACCGTGACCCGCGAGGAGAGCGGGCTCTCGGCCGGGACGCGATTTTACTGGGCAAGAGCCTTCGACAACGAGGGGAACGGGGCGGCGTCGATCGCCGGGCCGGTCTCCGCAACGATCACTTAGGAGCAAGACGATGGGCGCGATCGCCGACAAGTTCAACGAGGTCTACCGGTCCCACAACACCGAGGGGGTGGCATCGAGCGGCCCCTACTCGCCGACCAAGCCGGAGATCCGAGCGATCGGTCCGATCATCGAGAGCGCGATCGCCAATGCGGGCCTCGGCGCGCTGGTCGAGGTGATCTACGCGACCAAGTCTGAGCTCGACGGCGATCTGGCGCACGATGCCGACACGGTTGCCCTGGTCTATGACGACAGCACCGCTGCGAACAACGACCTGTACGTGAAGGTCGGCTCGAGCGGGGCTGGCAGCTGGACCAACACCGGGGCGTTCGGATCGGCCATCGACGTGCGCGCCGGTCCCTACGCCGATGCGGCCGCTGTGAGTGAAGCCAGCGCCGGAGTTTTTGCCACGACCGCGCTCGATGCCGAGGCGGGCGCCCGCGCCGCATTCAACCCCTTCCCGGACACAGCTACTGGTTTGGCAGCGACCTCTCCGGGCGACTATTTCAATGTGTTCGGCGAAGATGACGTGCTGGTCGAAATCTACCGCAATGTGACGGGCAGCGCTGTCTTGCAGAAGCGCGTGTTTCAGGAAATGGATATTCGCCTGTTCGGCGCAGCCCCCGGCGCGCTCGACAACTCGGCGGCGATCAACGCAGCCATGGCGGCTGCGCTGCGGGTGATCATCCCAGCAGGCGCTTTTGGCTGCGCAGCCGACGTGCTCAAGGCCCAGATCGAAGGGCAAATCATCGACGGCCCTGGCATCATCGGGATGAACAGCGGCGAGACGGGTGTGCTCTTCGACAGTAACGACAAGACCGTACACATCGGCGCGGTCGGCTTCACGGCTAACGATACCGGGGCGAAGAACGACGTCGCTTCGCCCACTGCGGATCGTAGCGCCTTGCTGCTCGACATGGACAAGGCGAGCACGCTCCGCGGTACGATGATCATGAATTTCGCGAACCGCGCGATCCTGCCGAGAAACGAGACGCCGAGCCGCCTCACCACCTTGAGCGCGAGCGATGTGATCGTCTTCAACTGTTGGAAAGGCTACGATCTCGGGGTCCAGGCGGCCGAATACACGACCTGGGACAACTGCCGAGCTCGCGGCTGCCGCGAAGGGGTGGATATTGCCTCAGGCAACATCACTTGGACCGGAGGCTCGGTCAACGACAATTACGACTGCCTTCTGATCACCGGAACCGACGTGCCGAACAATGGTCACAGCACCGTCACCGGTGTGCTGGTCAACCATGCGGACAATGCGCTGGTCGCCGTGCGCGACGTCGACCTGGGCGTATTGATCACAAACTGTCAGATGTTCGACGGCAAGATTGTGGTTCAGCGGTCGAAGGGCGTGGCCATCCGATCCAACATCATCGATGCGACGGCCTGGATATTCGCAGGCATCTCGGCCGAGGAGCCCGGCACCAATTTCGTCGAAGATAACACGATCATCGATGCTTACGCCAACACCGTATCGACCAACGATGGCGGCGTGTTGAGCGACACAAGGTTCAGGCGAAACTACCGGCCCGATGGAATGCTGTTCTTCCAGAACGATGTGCCGGAGATCGCGCAGACCGTTTATGTCGAGGGGGATACCCCCCTTGTCCGGTGGTGGGAAAATGGCGCCTACGGGACAGCCGGGTTCGATTGGACCACAAACGGCGCGGCCGGCAACCTGCGGCTGTTCGGCGTCAACAGCGGAGCGCGCGAAACGACGTCGATCATTACTGTCAACCGCCTCACCAACAAGGTCAGCCAGATGCAGGCCGAATTTCCCAGCTACGCCGATGATGCCGCTGCGGCGGCGGGAGGCATTCCGGTGGGCGGGATCTACTCGGCCAGCGGCGCGCTAAGGCAGCGCGTCTCGTGACCTGACACCCGACACTGCTCGCCCTGATCGTGTGCGACGCACGAAATGATCAGCGGGAGGGCCATCAGAAGGTCCTTTCGCGACCGAGCGCGGCGTTCGCGAAGAAGTTTGAGGGGTAGTTGAGGATCCATCGGGCCGACGAATTCTTCATCGACACAGGCGCCGACGCGGAGAAGATGAAGCGGGACGCCAGCCCTTCTGAGCGGCATCTCAAGACCGGTTAAACGGCTACTCACAGGCGGTTAAATTGATCTCGCAAAGGGAGCAAAGTGCTCTAGGTGATCTTGTCATAGACTCCAGAAGCTTTTGTCCGGCTACATCGGAAATGGGAATGGTGAGCCGTGCTGGGTTCGAACCAGCGACCTACTGATTAAAAGTCAGTTGCTCTACCGACTGAGCTAACGGCCCGACCAGAGCGCGTCCCTACGTATGCCGCGCGGGCGGGTCAAGCGTGCCTGCAAATGTCGCACGCAAAGGCCCGTCACCGGGTCGCGCCAGCCGGGGGCAATGGCGGTTGCCGGGGCCAGCACGAAGGCGCGCTGGCGAAAATGCGGGTGCGGTATGGTGAGCGATTCATCGCCCCATTCGCCCCCGCTCCACAGCACGATATCGCAATCGAGCACGCGATCGCCCCACGCCTGCCCGCCCCGCCGACCGAACCCGCGCTCGACCGCCTTCAGGTCACGCAGGAGGGCTGGCGGCGGGAGGTCGCTCTCCAGCTCGGCCACCGCGTTTGCGAACCGGCGGTGCGCGGGGCCGATAGGGGCGCTTTCGATCACCGGGCTGCGGCTCGCGACAGTGCCCAGCGCGCTCAGCTCTTCCATCGCTGCATGGACCACCTCGCGCGGGCCGCCATGTTCGCGATGACGCCGGTTGGAGCCCAGCGCGATGAGATAGGTCTCGCTCAGATCAGACGTCCTCAGCGAGCCTGGCGTACAGCTCTGGCCGACGGTCGCGGAAGAAGCCCATCCCGGCGCGGTGCCTGGCCGCGGTATCGAGGTCCAACGTCGCGACCAGCACGCCGTCTTCCTCGCGCCCGAATTCGACCAGCTTGTCGCCCCACTCGTTGGTAATGAAGCTGTGGCCGTAGAAGGTCTGGCCGTCCTCCGTCCCGATCCGGTTCGAAGCGATCACCGGCATGCAGTTCGACACCGAATGCCCCTGCATCGCGCGCTGCCACATGCGGCTGGTATCGAAGCTGGCGTCATAGGGCTCGGAGCCGATCGCGGTGGGGTAGAACAGCAGTTCCGCCCCCATCAGCGCCATCGCCCGCGCGGTTTCGGGATACCACTGGTCCCAGCACACGCCCACGCCGATCCGCGTGCCGAAAACGTCCCACACCTTGAACCCGGTATTGCCGGGACGGAAATAGTACTTCTCTTCGTAGCCCGGCCCGTCGGGAATGTGGCTCTTGCGATAGACGCCCATGATCTCCCCATCTGCATCGATCATCGCGAGCGAATTGTAGTGGTGCGGCCCGTCCTTCTCGAAGAAACTCGTCGGGATCGCCACGCCCAGCTTCTTCGCCAGCTTGGCCATCGCGCGCACGTTGGGATGCTCGGCGGTGGGCGCGGCGCGGGCGAACAGCGCCTCGTCCTCGTGCTTGCAGAAATACGGCCCGTCGAACAGCTCGGGCGGCAGGATCACCTGCGCGCCGCGTGAGGCCGCCTCCTCTACCAGCGAGGATACAGCCTCGATATTCTCTGCCTCGTCCTTGGCTCCCAGCTCGAGCTGGAGCGCGGCTACGGTAATCTCACGCATGGGCGGCGGTTACTTTGGCACCAGCGCGAAGTCCACCTGCACGGAGACCCGGCTGGTCGTCTGGCCGGGCTGGATCACCCCGCCACCTGCCTCTTCCACCATCGCCGCATCGCGTGACGTCTGCATCACGACCGGCGGAGGCGGAGGCGGTGCGCCGGGAACGTAGCGATTGCCCTGAGAGCCGCCGCCATCGCGGATGGTCAGCACGCGCGATATCTTCATGTCGGCGGCATCGGCATAGGCCTGCGCGCGGGCCTTGGCGGCCTTGAACGCCTCGCCATAGGCAGTGTTCGCGGCCTTCTCGCTATCGGAGATGCGCAGGTCCGGGCCAGAGAACACGTTCGCGCCCGCCTCGGTCGCAGCGGTCACAGCATCGCCCGCGCGCTCGATATCGCGCACGGTCACCGCGACGATGTTGTTCGCCTGGTACTGGCCCTTGCGATCGCCGTACTGGATGCGCTGGATGCCGACGGTCCGCGTCTGGATATCTTTCGCAGGAACGCCCGCCGCCTTCAGCGCGGCGACCACTTCGGCGATGTCCTGCGCATTGGCATCGCTCGCCGCCTTGCCGGTTTGCCCGAAATTCTCGACCCCGACCTGGAAGAAGGCCTCGTCGGGCCGGACTTCGGATTCGCCCGTCGCGCTGACCGACAGCAGCGTTTCGTCATGGTCGACCCCGCGCGGATCATAGGCCTCGTTGCATGCGGCCAGCGCCAGCGGCGCGGCGATCAGGGGCAGGTATTTCACATCCATGGCACATCCTCGATGAGACTATGTCTCGGCACCTGCCGCCCGCCACCTGAACCGCTTGTGACAGCCCTCAGCGTTTCCTGAACAGCAGCGTCATCCGGTCGCTCTCGCCGGTCGCCGCCGCTTCGGGTACATCGCCGCTGTTGCTGGGCGGCAGCGTCCAGACGCCGCCTTCCCAGCTGGCCGGATCGGCGGGGTTGGCGTTGATATCGCTCATCCCCACCAGTTCGAAGCCATGCGCCTCGACCAGCGCGATCACATCTTCCTCGCGCAGATAGCCGTTGGTGCCCAGCGTGTAGTCGCCCGGCGCGTCGTCCTTCGCGCGGTGCTGCACGATACCCAGCATCCCGTCGTCCTTCAGCATAGAACGGATGCGGGTGAGCTCGGTATAGAGCACGCCCGAACGCAGCAGGTTGTGCATTTCGCGGAAGATCAGCGCGCGGTCGACGCTGCCCTGCATCGCTTCGGGCACGTCCTGCGAACCGTAGATGCTCGTCGGTGCGCCCGTCAGGTTCCAGCCGGGGCTTGCCTCTTCGAACTTGCCGGGCAGCCCGCCGAAATAGGTCGCGAACCGCTCCCCATCGGCGGCGGCCGGATCGGGTGTGAGGCCGATATAGCGCCCTTCGCTGCCAAGGTAAGGCACGAGGATGCGCGTGTACCAGCCGCCGGCGGGCATGTAGTCGACCACGGTCATCCCCGGCTTCACCTGGAAGAAGTCGAGCGTTTCGAACGGGTGACGCCACGCATCGCGTGCCGAATCCTCGCCACGCGCATCGGATGCGACAGCGGCTTTCAGCGCGCCGTGGTGATCGTGCCTCTCGGCGGTCACGCCCCGATGGTCGTCGGCCAGTGCGGGCGTCGCCAGTGCGAGGGTGGCGGCGGCGGCAAGAAGGGCAAGGCGCATCGTCAAATCTCCCGGTTTTCGTCGTGCGCGCACCCTAGCTGCGGGGGCCCCGATGACAAGAGCCATGGACTTACCCCTCATGCTTCCTACCTCCGGACCCAAAGGAGAATGACGATATGAGCGAGACCGCAATTTTCGGAGGCGGATGCTTCTGGTGCACCGAGGCGGTGATGAAGGACGTGATCGGCGTAGAGAGCGTCGAAAGCGGCTATATCGGCGGCGAGGTAGAGAACCCGACCTACAAGCAGGTATGCACCGGCAAGACCGGCCATGCCGAAGCGGTAAAGGTGACCTACGACGCCGACACGATCAGCTATGCCGAACTGCTCGACATGTTCCTCGGCACGCACGACCCGACCCAGCTCAACCGGCAGGGCAACGATGTGGGCACGCAGTACCGCAGCGCGATCTTCCCGATGGACAAGGCGCAGGCCGACGAGGCCGAGGCCGCGATCGGTCGCTGGAACGCCGCCAACGGCGCGATGGCTGTGACCACGATCGAAGGCTTCGACGGCGAGAGCCAGACGGCCACGTGGTATTCGGCGGAAGGCTATCACCAGGATTACTGGGACGGTGAAGGCCAGCGCAATCCCTATTGCCAGGCGACGATCCCGCCCAAGCTGATGAAGCTGCGCAAGAGCTTCCAGAAATACGTGAAAGACGACGCCTGACGCCTCCATCCCTCGCCCACCCCTGACACACCTGACACAGTGTCCAGGGGCCAAAAAACCACCGCCGGTTCGGACGTCTGAAAAGACGGTCCGGACCGGCGTTTTCGTATCGGGGCGCATAGTGCAGGCATGGCACGCCCGCGTGGCTGTAGGACAGCGCGAATACCGGCCGATTCCACCTTCGGGGTTGCGCCTCGCGCGGATGGCCCCACGTTGGGGGCACCGAATTTCTCCGTGGCCGCGCATGCGTGCGGCCCTCACCCTCAGTCAGAGAGGAAACTACCCAATGCCTACAGCCAAGAACGGCGACACCGTCGCCATCGATTTCGTCGTGAAGACCGATGCCGGTCAGGTCGTCGGCAACACCGAAGAAAGCGGCCCGCAGGTCGTCACCCTCGGCAAGCAGGAAATCTTCCCGGCGATCGAAGCCGCACTCGACGGCATGGAAGTCGGCTCGGTCCAGCAGGTCAAGATCGAGAGCGAAAACGCCTTCGGCCCGCGCCGCGAGGAACTCGTGATCGACGTGCCGCGCGAAAATCTGCCCGCAGAGCCCGCCCCGCAGCCGGGCATGCAGCTTTCGGCACAGGGCCAGGACGGCCAGCCGATCCAGCTCGTCATCACCGAAGTGCAGGAAAACTCGGTCAAGGCCGACGGCAACCACCCGCTGGCAGGCGAAGACCTGACCTTCGGCGTGACGCTGGTCGAGATCAAGGAAGCCGCGTAAGCCACGCGAGCCTTGCGACGGGCCGCGCTCCGATGCGGCCTGAGGACTAAAGAACTCCGTCCAATCCGGGCGGAATGTCGAACACGAAAAGCGGCCTCGGGGGAATGCCCGGAGGCCGTTTCTCTTTGGGGATCGCTTGGGAAATAGAGATGGGGCATACGCGCGACACTCAGGCAAGGATACTTGTAGCCGCAGCTTCCGACCTCATTGCGGACATCAATGAACGGCTGTAGCGTAATAGCTATGGAAGGGCCTCTGTGACACGGCGCCAGAAGCTGATCTGGTTTGCGATAGGAGCGTTCACAGCTTCAGCGTTTTCCGTTGCAGCGACACGACTGCTTCAGCCAGGCCCCAATATTGATCACTCGACGACCGATTACCTTGTTCTCAAGGAACCGTTCTCTAAAGCGACAGCGGAGGAGGATTTTGATCGGGCATCTATCGCCTATCAGACAGGCGAGTTACTTCGCGATTGCGGGGCGGCGTATTTCGAGACTACGTTCTTGTATAATGATCATGCACCGACCGCTGAACTTCCATTGGTGACCGAAAATCTGAACTCCATTCAGTGCGTGGTGTTGCGAGCCGAGGACGAGGGTATCGAGACCAGGATCGAGACACGAAGGTCAGGCAAGCCAATTCCCTTATGGCTGCCATAGTCTCGCTACTACGCCACCTTCTACCAACGTCGGTAACCTACTCAGTAGCAGTTACGTCACGTCCGCCCGCCAGCGCGCTGAGAGCGCCACGCCTTTCTCCTCCCCCTTAAGGGGGAGGCTGGGTGGGGGTGTGCCGAGGCCGTTGGCGTAGAGCCCCCACCCCCGCCCCCTCCCCCAAGGGAGGGGAGGCATTTAGCTGCGACGCCTCGATGAGGAATGCGAGGAACGTAGCGTCCTCGCCGCAAGTTAAGTCCGTCAGTTACATAAGGAATCTGCCGGATGCCCAAGCCTGACAAATCGATGATCGCCAAGACCATGCGCAGCATGGATCTGTGCATGATGACGACGCATGGCGAGGGTGGTTCGCTCATCAGCCGCCCGATGAGCAACAATGCGCAGGTCGATTACGACGGCGACAGCTACTTCTTCACCGCACCCGACACCCGCAAGCTGCGCGATATCGAGCGCGACAGCCACGTGGCGCTCGATTTCCAGAACGAGGGCGTGTGGCTGACGATCCGCGGCACCGCGAGCGTCCACGACGATCCCGAGCTCATCAAGGAGCACTGGACACCCGATATCGAGAAATGGTTCGGCCACGGGCCTGACGAGGATGACGGGGTGCGGATCATCAAGGTGACCGCCATCGAAGCCGAACTTTACGGCGAGAACGAGGGCGTCGTCGATATGGGCGGCTAGCTTCGCGATGATATTCCTCCCCCTCAAGGGGGAGGTTGGGTGGGGGTGTACGGCGAGAGTGGCTTGGGCGCGCCTTGCCATAGGCGCAGTACTCCCCCCCAACCCCTCCCCCAAGGGAGGGGAGTTGCTAGGCTAACTCTTCCGCCAGCGCGCGACGAAGAATCCGTCGAGGCCTCCGTGTTCGGGCAGCATTCCGGGGTCGGTGCGCAGGTGGCCTTCGGGCGTCGGCGAGAGGCCTGCGGGCAATTCCTCCGCGCGGATCGGATTGGGCGGCAGCGAAACCTTCTTGGCCTGCGCCTCCCCCTCCTCGCTCTCCAGCGAGCACACCGCGTAAACCAGCATGCCGCCGGGCATGAGCCAGCCGCTCGCGCGCTCGATCAGGCGGGCCTGTACCTCTGCCATCTGTTCGATCTGGCGCGGGCCGATGCGGTGGAGCACATCGGGGTGGCGGCGCGCAGTGCCGGTCGCGGTGCACGGCGCGTCGATCAGGATCGCGTCGAACGGCGCCTCAGGCTCCCACTTGAAGGCATCGGCGGCGATCACCTCGGCTACCAGCCCGGTGCGCTTGAGGTTCTCCTCGAGCAGCTTCAATCGCTTGGCCGAAATGTCGAGCGCGGTAACCTGCCAGCCCTGCGCCGCCAGTTGCAGCGTCTTGCCGCCCGGCGCGGCGCACAGGTCGAGTGCGCGGCGGCCATTCCCCTGCCCCAGCAGTCGCGCAGGCAGCGAGGCGGCGAGATCCTGCACCCACCATCCGCCAGCCTCGTAACCCAGCAGTTCGTGTACCGCCTGTCCGCGCGACAGGCGCAGGTGGCCGGGCATCAGGCTGTCTGCCGCCATCGCGACCTCCAGCCGTTCGGTATCGTCACGAGTCTCCCGGTCGCGATACTTCAGCGTCAGGTCGAGCGGGGGCGGTTCGGCGAGGCCTGCGGCGATGGCTCCAGCGCGTTCGCCCCACCTATCAGCAACGGCCTCGGGCAGCGTGGGGGCGGCAGGCAGCTCTGCCCCCCGCTTGGTCAGCGCGCCGAAAACGCCATGCGCCAGCCGCTTGGGCCCGCCCGAGAGCAGCGGCAGCGCGGTCGCAACCACCGCGTGCGGCGGGGTGTCGAGCCGCAGCCATTGCGCCAGCATCAGCCGCAGGACCATGCGCGGCTTGGCATCGTCGGGCAGGTTTTCGCGCGTCGCGCTGTCGATCAGCGCATCGAAGTCGACCAGCCAGCGCAATGTTTCGGCAGCAATCGCGCGCGCCAGCCCTGCATCCGACGCAGGCAGACCGCGCAGCGCCGCAGCCTCGTTCTGCTCCAGCGTTTCGCCCCGGCGCAAAACGCCGTCGAGCATCCGCAATGCGGCGCGCCTCGCGGGCAGGCCGGGCACGTCGCCTTCCCCGGATTTAGCCATGCTGCTTGAAACCGGACGCGGACAGGATCATTTCTCTCATATGAAACGCGCTACCGAACGCCCCGAAGGATTCAAGAAGCCTGCGTACTGGAACGACGATCCGCCGCCCCGGCCGCAGCCGATCGACGCCAGCGTGGACGACCCCAAGGGTCTCAGCCCGACGCGCTACGGCGACTGGGTGAAAGACGGGATCGCGATCGATTTCTGAGGCGGCACCTGAGCTCCTGCTTTCGCAGGGGCTCACGAATTCTCAAATCTTGCGCAAGGCGATCTGCAACCCGTCCTTGGGCTGCGGGATCGGCCAGGCCTGCCATTCGGGCGCGTAGCCGTCCGCCACCTCGATCCGGTAGGTGGTCAGCATGTGCGCCATCAGGATCTTGATCTGCATGTAGGCGAAGTGGAGCCCCAGGCACATGTGCGCCCCGCCGCCGAACGGCACCCACGCATATTTGTGGCGCGCCTTCTCCGCCTCGCGCGTGAAGCGCAGCGGATCGAATTTTTCCGGCTCGTCCCAGATTTCCGGATCGTGGTGCACGAAGTGCGGGTTGACGCCCACCGGCGTGCCCGCAGGAATGCGATACCCGCCGAATTCGAACGCCTCCAGCGCGCGGCGCGGGATGGAGGGTACGGGCGGCATCATCCGCAAGGCTTCCTTGAACGCCATCTCGGTCAGTTCGGCCTGGCCCAGCTCTTCGTAATTGAGCGCGCGCCCTTCACCGCCGGTGATCGCGCGCAGTTCTTCGCGCAGCTTTTCCTGCCATTCGGGGTTTTTAGCGAGGTAGTAGACCAGCGTGGTGGCAGACGAGGTGATGGTGTCGTGCGCCGCCATCATCAGGAAGTTCATGTGGTCGACCACTTCGTCCACCGGCAGCAGACTGCCATCGTCGCGCGTCGCGGTGGCGAACTGGCTGAACATGTCCTGCCCGCCGCCTTCGGCGCGGCGACGCTCGGTCTCCTTGGTGAAATACTCCACCAAATAGGCGCGCCCGTCGGTGCCGCGCTTCATCTTGGTGAAGGGCAGCGGCTTGCGGATCGGCGCGACCGAGGCCTGGACCATGTCGACGAAGGCCTGGTTTACCTTCTGCGATTCCTCACCGAAGGGGATGCCGATGAAGCTGTCCGCCGCAAGGTCGAGCGTCAGCTGCTTGATCGCCGGATAGAACTGTATGGGGCCCGCACCCCATTCGCCCATCCGCTGCGCTATGCCGTGATTAAGGCTGCCAACGTAATGCCGCATCGGTTCGGGCTTGAAGGCGATGGACAGCGCCTTGCGATCAGCCCGATGATGGTCGAAATCCATCAGCATCAGGCCGCGCGGGAACAGCTGGTCGAGGATCGGGCCCCAGCCCTGTTCGCTTGAGAAGATCTTCTTGCGGTCGAACAGCACCAGCTCGTTCGCATCCGCACCGACCAGCGCCACCACCGTGCCGCCGAACGCATTGTTGCGGTACACGCGGCCGTATTTCTCCACCATCGCGCGGGTGAAGGCCGGCGGATCGGCCAGCATCTTGAACGTGTTGCCGATAACGGGAAGGCCCTGTTCGCCCGGAATATGCGAAAGGTCGCCTTTGGTCGGGTTATCTTCCTTCCAGTGCGTGGGGCGGGCGCTGGTGGGTTGGTGGGCGGCAAGCGTAGCCATCGGGTGTCCTCTCCTTATTGACCCCAATGTAAATTAGCTTGGCGATCAAATCCACCCGGCAAGTTCACGCCGAAGCAGTCCTTGAAGCATGGCGAGGCCCGCGTCCGACGTGTTGAGGCACGAGAGCGCGGCGAACTGCTCGCCGCCCGCTTCCTCGAACTGCTCGTGCCCCTGGATCGCGAGCTCTTCGAGCGTTTCCAGACAATCGGCGGAAAATCCCGGCGCGACCACCGCAAGGCGCTTCGTGCCCGCGCGGCCTTCTTCCATCAGCACCGTGTCGGTCGCCGGTTCGAGCCATTTGGCCCGCCCGAAGCGCGACTGGAAGCTGGTCCGCATGCGCAGGCCGGGCCGCGCCATGCGGGCCTCCAGCAACCGTGCGGTCTTCTGGCAGTGGCAGTGATAGGGATCGCCCAGTTCCAGCGTGCGCGCGGGCATTCCATGGAAGCTGAGCAGCAGGACCTCGGGCACGAAATCGAGCGCATCCAACTGGCGGTCGATGTCGGCTGCCAGTGCATCGATATAGATCGGATCGTCGTGATAGGGCGGCAGGGTGCGCAAGGTCGGTTGCCAGCGTTGCTCCGCCAGCCACTCGCCCGCCTTGTCGACCACCGTCGCGGTCGTCGCCGCGCAATATTGCGGATACATCGGCGCCAGCAGGATCCGTTCGCACCCCGCATCTTTCAGCGCGGCCAGCTTGTCCGGGATCGAGGGCGCGCCATAGCGCATCGCCCAGTCGACGATCACCGCATCGCCGAACACGCGCTGCATCGCCTCGGCCTGTGCCTTTGTGATCGCGGCGAGCGGCGAGCCGTCTTCGCTCCACACCTTGCGATAGGCCTCTGCCGATTTTGCGGGCCGGGTATTGAGGATGATGCCGCGCAGGATCGGCTGCCACGCGATCGGCGGGATCTCGATCACCCGCCGGTCGGACAGGAATTCGGCCAGATAGCGCCGCACGTCGGCCACCTCGGGCGCTGCTGGCGTGCCCAGATTGACGACCAGCACGCCGATCCGGCCCGCACGCACGGAGGGATGGTCTGGCGGAAGCTGCTGGTCTGGCCACGTCATTCCACCCGCCAAGGGCAAGCGGGTGCGTTCGTCAAGATGGCAATGCTAGGACGGCTGTGCCGAGGCAAGGTCCAGAGGCAGCGAGCGGGAGCGTTGGCCGGTGGCAGAAGCCAGCGCGTTGGCGATGGCCGGTGGCGCGATCACCGTGCCCAGTTCACCTGGATCGAAGGGGGGATCGTCGCTGGTAACGAAGTCGATCGCGATCTCCGGCGCGTCGCCCAGCGATGGCAGGTTCAGGGCTGCCAGTCGGCCAGTGGTCGGCAAACCGCCCTCGAACCCGATGGCCGACCCCAGAGCCAGCGACAGGCCATAGATCAGCCCGCCCTCGATCTGCTGGCGGGCCAGATCGCGGTTGACGATCCGCCCGATATCCACTGCCGCGCTTAGGCGGGACACCCGCACGCCGCCTTCGCCCGGCCGTGCCTGCGCAACGCAGGCGATCCGCCCGGTGCGATTGCCCAGCTGCATCCGGTGGCACGCCAGCCCCTCGCCGCTCGCCACCGCGCCGCCGCTCCACTCGGCCAGCCGGGCGGCACGCTGCAACACCTCGACCATTTTCAGATCCTGCCCCAGCATGGCGACGCGGTAAGACAGTCTTTCGCGCCCCAGTTCCTGCGCCAGCTCGTCTATGAAGCATTCGGTGAAAAAGGCCGTCAGCGCGTCGCCGCCGCCGCGCATCCGCGCAACCGGCAGGCCAATTTCGACCGGCACATGGTCCACCGCGAGATTGGGGATGGCATAGGCGGGCACCGCGCCCGATACGGCCAGCGGATCGGCGCGGTCTGCCGAATTCTCTATCGCCGCCCAGCTCGTGCGGTTGTCGAACATGCGTTCGCCCTGTTCGCGCATGAACGGCGGCACGGCGATTTTCGCGCTCAGCGAAACGATGCTGCCATCGCGCCCCAGCCGGGCGCCGATCTGCGCCGCGGCGGGTGCGCGCGGCGGGCTCTCGATCATCTCCTGCCAGCGCGACCAGACCAGCTGCACCGGCCGATCCAGCTCGCGCGCGATCACCGCCGCTTCGATGGCATGCGTATGGTCGAGCCGGGCATCGAAGCTGCCCCCCGCCGCCATCGGCACCAGCACCACGTCCTGCACCCCGATGCCGATCGCGCGCGCCGCCGCCACCCTGGCGCGCTCGGGCACCTGGCTGGCGATCCACAGGGTCAGCTTGCCATCCCTGAGCCATGCGGTGGCCGACGCGGTTTCGATGGGCGCATGAACCGCCGGCGCAATGTCGTAGCGCCGCGTGATTGTCGGCTTGCCATCGATCACCTCGGCCGATCCGATCTGGACGATGCGTTTGCCCGCGCCCTTGTTGACGCCGTTTTCCAGCGCCCTGGCAATTCCATTGCTGTCGACCGGATGGCCGGTCCCGAATACCGGCTTCATCGCGGCCAGCGCCTGCTCGGCGGCCCACCAGGTCTGGCCCGCGGCGGCAAGCCAGCGGTTGCCCTCCACGATGCCCAGCAACCCGCGCACCTTCGCCCCTGCTTCCTTGTCGTAGCTTTTGAGCCGCGATCGATCGATCGGCCCGTGGCGGATCGCGACGAAGGCCATGCCCGGCAGGCGGATATCGCCCGCGAACAGGAAGCTGCCATCGACCTTGGCCGGCAGGTCGAGCCGGGGGTATTCGGTTTCGGCGGTGGAGCCTGCACCCGTCGGCGGCTCGGCAGGCGGTTCGCTGCGCAGGGGCGGCACCTCGGGTGGATCGCGCCGCGCTGCGCCTTCCGCCAGCTCGGCGAAGCGCAACTGCCGCTGGCCTGCGACCACGAAGCCGTCCTGCGCGCGGCATTCCTCCGGCGCGACGTTCCAGCGCGCAGCCGCCTCCGCAAACAGCATGGCCCGGGCAGTCGCCGCGGCCGCACGCGCAGGCTCTTCGTATGCGGCGAGGGAGGTGCCGGCGGCGGTCGCGTTGAACCGCGTGCGCTCGGCAAAGCGGCGGGCCAGCAGCGAATTCTCATCGGTCGCAATGTCCGCGCCGCCCGCCAGCCACAACCGGGCCCAATGGCTCGCCAGCACGACGTTGGGATAGGCCCCGCTGGGCGGCGCCGGTTCGACCGCGATCTGTCGCCAGTCCGCGCCCAGTTCCATCGCGACGATCTGCGGGATCAGCGTGGTGATCCCCTGCCCCATCTCGCATTGCGGGACGGCGACGGTGATGACCCCGTCGGTTGCGATCTTGAGCCAGGCGTTGAAGCCGACCTCCCCCTCCGTCGGCTCTATCGGCGCGCCGAACCGCTGCGGCATCAGGACGAAGGCAACCGCGAGGCCGCCACCCGCCAATGCCCCGGCCAATACGCCCCGGCGCGACACCTTCATTCGGCGGAGACCCCCAGACCGGCGGCGAGCCTGTCTGCAATCGCGCGAAACGCATTGCCTTCCGGCGTCTCGCCCATCGCGGGCGGCGTGCCCCGGTCACTTGCCTCACGCACGGCGTGGCTGAGTGGTATTCGCCCGAGGAAAGGCAGCTCCAGGCGCTCTGCCGCGCGCTCTACCCCGCCGCTGCCGAAAGGATCGCTCGCCTCGCCGCAGTGCGGGCAGACATAGCCTGCCATGTTCTCGATCAACCCCAGGATCGGCACCTCGGCCTGATCGAACAGCGATCCCGCACGCGCCGCATCGGCCAGCGCCAGATCCTGCGGAGTGGAGACGATCACCGCGCCGTCGGGGCGGAATTTCTGCAGCATGGTGATCTGCACATCGCCCGTGCCCGGCGGCAGATCGACCAGCAGCAGTTCGGCATCGCCCCAGTTCGCTTCGAACAGCTGCGCCAGTGCACGCCCGGCCATCGGCCCGCGCCATGCAAGCGCGCGGCCCTTGGCGACAAGGTGTCCCATAGACAGCATGGGAATCTCCGCCACGCCGATCACCGGCTGCAGGGTTTCCCCTTCGGCCTCCGGCTTCGCATCCTCGCTGTGCAGCAGGATCGGCTGCGATGGGCCGTATATGTCGGCATCGATCACGCCCACGCGCACGCCAGCGCGTTTCAGCGCGACCGCGAGATTGGCGGTCACGGTCGACTTGCCGACGCCCCCCTTGCCCGATCCGATCGCCACGATCTTCCGCCGCACGCGTTCGCCCATGAAGGCGACCAACAGCTGCCCGCCGTCGAGCTGCCCGGCCAGCGCCTGCGCCAGCTCAGCCTCCAAGCCGGCGCGGTCCTTTTCCGACAGGCCCGTGCCATCGACCACCAGCGACAGCCCGCCGTCGCGAGACCGCGCAGCCGCCACACGTTCTGCCAGTTCGGCACCCAGGGCCGACTTCACACCATCCAGTTCATTCTTCACGCGCCCGTCAATAACAGCAAAAATGCGCGGGCAACCCCTGTTTTTCGAGAGAAGTGGTCCCTATAACCAGTTGCATGACAATCTTGGACGGGTTCACCTCTAGAATCGCGCTGGCAATGGCCGGAAAAAATCCCTGGGGCAGTTCTTCCGACGGCGATCGTTCCGATCCGCCGAAGGGGAATGGTGGCAGCGGCAACGGCAAGGGCGACAAGCCTGGCGGCGACAAGCCCAAAGGGCCGCGCAATCCATGGCTTCCGCCGGGCAGCGGCGATGGCGAGCGGCGCTCCGCCTCGATCGAGGACATCTTCAAGAACCGCGGCCCCGAAGGCCCGCGCCGTGGGCCGGGCGGCCCCGGCGGGCCCAATTTCCGCCTGCCCCCGCGCCCCGGCGGCAAGAGCTGGGTGCCGCTGATCATCATCGCCGTGCTGGTCATCTGGATCGGCATCACCAGCACGCATCTGATCGGCCCGCAGCAAAGGGCCGTGGTCAAGACGCTGGGCAATTATACCCGCACGCTCGATTCCGGCCTCCAGTTCACCGCGCCCTTCCCCATCGAAACGGTCGATGTGGAAGATGTCGAAGGCGTGCGCTCGGTCCGCATTCCGGGCAATGACAACCGGGCCAAACTGATCCTGACGGGCGACCAGAACCTGGTCGATCTCAGCTATATCGTGCGCTGGAACATCAAGGATCTGGAAGGCTTCAAGTTCAACGTCGTCGACCCGATCGAAACGGTGAACGAAGCGGCAGAGGCTGCCATGCGTGCCTCCGTCGCCGAGACCGAGCTGGACGAGACGTTCTCCGGCCAGGGCCGCGCCGCGATCGAGCTGGACGTGCGCGAACGGATGCAGGCGACGCTGGATCGCTATGGCGCCGGCGTGCGCGTGCTGGGTGTCGAGATCGAAAAGGCCGATCCGCCCGCAGAGGTGGTCGATGCCTTCCGCGACGTGCAGGTGGCCGAACAGAACGCCGACGCCGCGCGCAACCAGGCGCAGGGCTATGCGCAGCAGGTTCTCGCCAATGCAGAAGGCGAGGCGGAGGCCTTCGACAAGGTGTACGAGGAATATCGCCTCGCCCCCGAAGTGACCCGGCGCAGGCTGTATTACGAAACCATGGAGCGCGTGCTCGGCAAGACCGACAAGACCATCGTCGAGACCGACAACGTCACGCCCTATCTCCCGCTGCCCGAAGTCAACCGGCGCCGGAACAGCACCGTGACGACGCCGCCCGCCACCACCGCCCCCGAAGGGAGCCAGTGATCATGCAAAGGTTGTGGGAAGAATATCGCACGATCGTCATCGTCCTCGGCATCGCGCTCGTCGCACTGATGCTGAGTATCTACATCGTGCCCGAGGAAGAACAGGCGGTGGTCGTGCGTACCGGGGAACCGGTGGCCACGGTAAACACAGTCGGTGGCGACGCAAAGGCGGGCCTGTACCTGCGGATCCCGTTCATCGATTCGGTGCGCCGGGTCGAAAAGCGGCTGCTCGACCTGGAAATGAACGACGAGGAAGTGCTGTCGGCCGACCAGCAGAGGCTGCTGGTCAACGCCTATGCGCGCTTCCGGATCGTGGACCCCGTTCGCATGGTCGAACGTGCCGGTTCGACCGATGGCGTGCGCAACGCGCTGGAGCCGATTCTGAACTCGGTCCTGCGCCAGGAGCTTGGCCGCCGGACGTTCCAGGCGATGCTGACCGCCGAACGCGGCAACGCGCTCGCCAATGTCCGCGCCAATCTGGATCGACAGGCCCGGCAGTATGGTGCCGAAGTGGTCGATGTGAAGATCATGCGTACCGACCTGCCCGAAGCGCCGCTGCAGTCGGCTTTCCGCCGGATGGAATCGGATCGTGAACGTGAAGCGCGCACCATTCGCGCGGGCGGCGATCGCGACGCGCGCATCATTCGCGCCGAAGCCGATGCCTCCGCCGCGCGCATTTACGCCGAAAGCTTTGGCCAGGACGCGGATTTCTACGATTTCTACCGCGCGATGCAGAGCTACGACGAAACCTTCCGCCCCGCGCGGCAGGGCGAAGAGGCAAAGGGCGAAAGCAACATCATCCTTTCGCCGGACAACGAATATCTGCGGCAGTTCCGCGGCCAGCGTTGACCCTTCGTCGAACGTCATCGGCGCTTGGTAGACAGGCGCCGGTCCGTTCAAACCCGATTAAGCCCCCCCGGACTTCAACGGTCCGCGAGGGACAAGACCGAGGCCAGACGCGTTCAGCGCGCAGCCGAGGTCGAGAGTAGGAAAAGGAACCAGAAGGACGTGAGACCCGTGCGATATGCTTATGGCCTGACTTCGGCGCTGCTGCTTGGCGGCGCGACCATCTCCCTCATCACCGGACAGCCCGCAGGCGCGCAGGTGGCCCAGAACGACGATGCACAGATCAGCAACGTCGTGCCCCGTGCAGGGGCGCCCGCCAGCTTTGCCGACCTGACCGAACAGCTGGCCCCGGCGGTGGTGAACATCTCCACCCGGCAGCGGGTCGAGGTTCAGAGCTCCAATCCCTTCGCAGGCACCCCGTTCGAAGGCATGTTCGGCGATCGCGGCGGCGGCGGCGGCGAGCCGACCACGCGCGAAGGCCAGTCGCTGGGTTCGGGCTTCCTCGTTTCTTCCGACGGCTACGTGGTGACCAATAATCACGTCGTCACGCCGCAGGGCAGAGGCACGGTCGAAGAGATCACCGTGACCATGCCCGACGGGCAGGAATACGAGGCGGAGCTGGTCGGCAAGGACACCGAGTCCGATCTCGCCGTGCTCAAGATCGACCGGTCGGAGCCCTTCCCCTTCGTCAAGTTCGGCGATTCAGCGGCGGCGCGCGCGGGCGACTGGGTGGTCGCCATCGGCAACCCCTTCGGCCTGGGCGGCACCGTGACCAGCGGGATCATCTCTTCGGTCCTGCGCACTGCCGGTGGCGGCGCGTACGACCGCTACATCCAGACCGACGCGGCGATCAACCGGGGCAACTCGGGCGGCCCGCTGTTCGACATGCAGGGCAACGTGATCGGCATCAACAACGCCATCATCTCGCCCTCGGGCGGCAGCGTGGGCGTCGGTTTCGCCATCCCGGCAGACACCGCCGCCCCGATCGTGGAGCGGCTGCGCAGGGGCGAGAGCATCGAACGCGGCTACCTGGGTGTCAGCATCCAGCCGGTGACGGACGATTTCGCCGCCGCACTGGGCCTGCCGCGCAATCGCGGCGAAGTGGTGCAGTCGGTGGTCGATGGCGAGGCTGCGGCCCGCGCGGGGATCGAAGCTGGCGATGTCGTGATTGCGGTCAATGGCCGCGAAGTGACCAGCGACCAGACGCTGTCGTTCCTGGTGGCCAATGTGAAGCCGGGCGAGACCATCCCGGTCACCCTGATCCGCGATGGATCGCGCCGCACCGTGAACGTGACCGTGGGCACGCGCCCGAGCGCGGAGGAGCTCGCGCAGGCGCAGATGTTCGGCGGTGACGACGAGGATGAAGACGCCATGAGCGCAGAGCTCGACGGCGGCGAATTCCTGGCCGAGAAACTCGGCATCGGCGTCGTGCCGATCAGTCCGCAGATCGCCCGCCAGCTGGGCGTAGCCCCGGACACCACGGGGCTGGCAATCGCGGGCGTGGATCGCAACTCGGATGCGGCACGCAAGGGCCTGCAGCGCCGCGACATCATCCTTTCGGCCAATTACCGGCCCGTTTCCAGCACGCAGCAGCTGGAAGGCATTGTCCGCGAGGCGGTGGCGGAAGGCCGCTCGGCAGTGGTCCTGCGCATTCAGCGTGCGCGCGGCCAGGCAGGGTACTTCGCGGTCCGCATTCAGGAATAGGCCCGAACCGCCCTTGCGGGCAGAAAGAAAAGCCCCGCCGGATAATGCTCCGGCGGGGCTTTTTCGTTGGGTCGTGGCTGTCGGCTAGTATATTTGCTGCCGCTGCTGCGGCGGGCCTTCGTTGCGAGGCGGCTGGGCCGCCTCGGGCTGTTGCCTGGGCTGCGGGGATGGCTGCTGCTGCGGCGGCTGCGGCCTTGCGCCCTGCGCCCCCTGATTGCCGCCACCGCTCTGTCCGCCGCCGATCGCCCGGTCGAGGAAATCGTCGTCCACCGCCTGCGGCTCGCCATCGGCGCCTTGGCCGGGCTGCGGACGCGGGCGTTCGGTCGCACCCTCGCTCGCCGGGCCGGGCTCGCCCGCACCGCGGCCGGGTTCGATCAGGTTGCCCTGCTCGTCGATGAAATAGTAATCGTCCGGATCGCCGTAATAGAACTCCTCGTCCGGCTCGACCTGCCAGTCGGGCAACTCGGTGCTGGTATCGAAGGGTTCGACCGGGCGATCCTTCACCGCAAAGCGCATGAAGGCGGCGAAGGCCTGCGCAGGCGCACGGCCACCCGACAGGCCGCTCACCGCCTTGTTGTCGTCGCGCCCCATCCATACCCCGGTGGTGATTCCGGAGGAAAAGCCGACGAAATAGCCATCCTTGTTCGAGCTGGTGGTCCCCGTCTTGCCCGCGACCGGGCGGCCGATCTGCGCCGCGCGCCCGGTGCCGGTCTGCACCGCGGCCTGCAGCAGGTCGGTCATCTGGGTGGCGACGTAATCGGGCACCAGCCGCACTTCGCGCGCATTTTCATGCTGATACAGCGTTTCGCCCGACGTGGTGGTCACTTTCACGATGCCATAGGGTTCCACCGCCATGCCGCCTGCCGCGACCGACGCGAAGGCGCGCGTCATGTCGAGCAGGCGCACCTCCGAACTGCCCAGCACCATCGAGGGATAGGTCGAGATGTCGGAAGAAATGCCGAACCGCCGCGCCATTGATGCGACCGAGCCGAAGCCGACCTCGTTGCCCAGCTGTGCGGCGACCGTGTTGATCGAATAGGCAAACGCCTGCCGCACGCTCATCTCGCCTGCGAACCGCCCGTTATAGTTCTTCGGACTCCACCCATCGATAGTGATCGGTGCATCGACCACCGAATCGTCTGCCCGGTACCCCGATTCGAGTGCGGCGAGATAGACGAACAGCTTCCATGCAGACCCAGGCTGGCGCTGCGCGACCGTGGCGCGGTTGAAATTGCTGGTGACGTAGTCCGTCCCGCCAACCAGCGCGCGCACCGCGCCGTCACGGTCGAGCGCGACCAACGCGCCCTGTGCGCCCTTGGGCGCATTGCTCTTGATCGCGGCGGTCGCAGCGCGCTGCATCCCGGTGTCGATCGTGGTCCATACCTCGATCGGTTCAAGCGTGTTGGGCAGCAGGATGTCGAGCTGGGGCAGCGCCCAGTCGGTGAAATAGCGGACCGAGTTCTGCCCGGCCTCCTGCTTCAGCTTCACGGCGGAGGGATCGACCGATGCCTGTTCGGCGGTGATCCGGCCCTGTTCGCGCATCAGCCGCAGCACGACCTGCGCGCGGCTGACCGCGGCATCGACATCGGCGGTGGGGGAATAGCGGCTGGGCGCTTTCACGAGCCCGGCGATAATCGCTGCCTCGGCAGTCGAAAGCTCGGTCGCGGGATGGCTGAAGAATTTGCGGCTGGCGCTGTCCACACCATAGGCGCCGCCGCCGAAATACACCTTGTTGAGGTACAGTTCGAGAATCTGTTCCTTGTCGAACTTCGCCTCCAGCGCCAGCGCCAGCACGCCCTCGCGCAGCTTGCGGTCGATCGTGCGGTTGGAATTGAGGAAAACGTTGCGCGCAAGCTGCTGGGTGAGCGTGGACGTGCCCGCCACACGCGCGCGCGACCCGAGGATGGGTTCGAGGAACGCGCCGCCGGTGCGCACGACATCGATGCCGAAGTGCGAATAGAAGCGGCGATCCTCCACCGCGATCATCGCCTGCTTCATCACATCGGGGATCTCCTGGCTGTCGAGCCATTCGCCATAGCTCGGCCCCAGTTCCAGGATTTCGGTGCCATCGGCAGCACGAACCACGATGGTCTGCGCGGTCTGCGCCGCCTTCAGTTCGTCGTACGAGGGAAGCGAGCGCACCGCGAAAGCCACGGCCAGCAGCAGGAAGATGACGCCGAGCGCGGCAAGCCCGCCGAGCCACATGATCGTGAGTCGAAGCCAGCGCGGCGACTTTTCCCAGATGTCCGCACCGGGAAAGCGTCGCTGACCCTGGCCGCGGGTGGTCGTGTACCTCGCCATCTAACCGTTTCGTCCCAAACTGCGATGCGCAGGTGCGCACCTTCGAATGCAGACGCTATGCATAGGCAAAGCTCAATGTCGAATGAACGACATTTTTTTGCCGCATTTCGCCGATCAGCTTCCGACCGGGGGATCGCCCGCCGATTCAAATTCCAGCGCGACTGAATTGATGCAGTAGCGCAGGCCCGTGGGCTTGGGGCCATCGGGGAACAGATGGCCAAGATGGCTTTCGCAGTTCGCGCACAGCACTTCGGTGCGGGTCATCCCGTGCGAGGTATCCTGCCGGGTGTCCACTGCGTCGTCGTCCGCCGGCGCGAAGAAGCTGGGCCAGCCGGAACCGCTGTCGTATTTCTCGGCGCTGCGGAACACCAGGTTGCCGCAACCGGCGCAGTGGTATTCGCCTTCGTCCTTCAGCTTGTCGTAGGCGCCGGTGAAGGCGCGTTCGGTGCCGGCCTCGCGCAGTACGTGAAACTGCTCGCGCGTCAGGCGTTCGCGCCACTGGTCTTCGGTCAGGTCGAGTTTGTCAGGCATTGGGTAAACTCCTTTCGCCGCTTCTATGGGCCGGGAACGGGTTGCGTTCCCGCATCAATCGTCAAGCTGGCCGTAATGCGCGGGCGGCTGGATCATATCCATCCGCTCGGTCAGCAAGGGGCCGAAACTGGGCCTGCTCTTGAAGGCGGCGAACCAGTCGCGCGTCGGCTCGTGGTCCTTCCAGTCGATCCCGCCGAGATAATCGGCCACGGACAGCTGCGCCGCTGCGGTAATGTCCGCCAGGCTGAGCTGCGGCCCAGCAAGCCATGCGCGGTGATCGAGCAGCCAGTCGAGATAGTCGAGATGGGCGTGCGCCAGCTTCATCGCCTCGCGGATGATGCGCGAGTCGGGCGGTTCGCGCAGCACGATGCGTTTTTTCATCCGCTCGTGCAGCAGCGGCATGGTGACGTCGCCGAACAGGTTTTCGTCGAACAGCGCGACCAGCCGGCGGATTTCCGCGCGAGCCAGTGCCGATCCGTTGATCATCGGTGCCTTGTCGACCGTCTCTTCGAAATATTCGCAGATCGCGGCCGAATCGCTCAGCACGATACCCTTCTCGGTCTCTTCGACCACGGGCACGCGGCCCGCATGGTTCATGTCGAAAAAGCTGTCATCCGCCTTCCACGGGTCGATCCGCTGCAGGGCGAAGGGCACGCCCTTTTCGCGTAGCAGGATGCGTACCTTGCGGCTGAACGGGCAGAGGGGGAATTGGTGGATGGTCCACATAGGCCACACAGATGGTGCATACCCGTGCGCAAATCCAGATGCCTGGACGCGCTTATTCGCTCTGGCGTTTCAGGCGCGGGCTAGAGGCCCGAGGCTTCGAGCAGCATGAGACACGGTGGCATCAGCTGGTCGAGCGTTCCTTCCTGCAGGATTGCCCTGGCTTCGGCGCGCATCCGCGCCTCGATCGTGGTGCGGGTCAGCCCGGCATCGTCCATCAGGCGCGCACCAGACTGCACGAAGAACTCGCGCCCGCGCTCGGCCAGCGGCGGATACTCCAGCGCGTCGGCATCCCCCTGCTTCTGGCGTTCGGCAATCAGCGCGAAAGCGGCCGAACAGCGGATCGCGCCCTGCTGATCGGCAGGCAGCGGGCCAAGCCCGTCGGTGGCCGGCGCGACCTGCACCGCCTGGGCGGCGAGAAAAACTAGCGGCAAGAGGTTGGCGATCATGGGGCGGGGCTATACCTGAAGCGCACGCCCGGTGCTGCCCCTTTCTGGGTGGTGGTACGAAAACACGACGAACCGATTGCCAAAGGAGCCTGCCACGTGACCGATCATTCCTCCCTCCACCTCCTCATCGGCGGCGAAAAACTTTCCGGCGGCGGTCGCCAGACGCAGGACGTCATCGATCCGGCGACGGCGGACGTACTGGGCACCCTGCCCCACGCGACCAGCGACGATCTGGACGCCGCACTCGCCAATGCGGACAAAGGCTTTCACGCCTGGCGCAGGGAAAGCGCGGACAAGCGCGCGGCCGCGCTCAACAAGGCGGCATCGCTGATCCGCGAACGTGCGAAAGACATCGGCACGCTGCTGACGAAGGAACAGGGCAAGCCCGTGCGCGAAGCGGTGGGTGAAGTGATCTACTGCGCGATGCTGTTCGAATTCTATGCCGCCGAATGCAAGCGCACCTACGGCCGCACGCTGGTGCGCCCCGAAGGCCAGTCTGCCCGGGTGGTTTATGTTCCTGTCGGCCCGGTGGCAGGCTTTGCCGCGTGGAACTTCCCCGCGATCAACGTCGCCCGCAAGGTCGGCGGCGCGATTGCGGCGGGCTGCTCGGTCATCGTCAAGCCGTCGGAGGAAACGCCTGCCGCCGGTCTGGCGCTGGTCCAGTGTCTGCTGGACGGCGGTGTGCCGGGCGATGTGTGCCAGGTCGTATTCGGCGTGCCCGACGATGTCAGCCGCCACCTGCTTGGCTCCCCCATCATCCGCAAGGTCACCTTCACCGGGTCGAGCGCGGTGGGCAAGCATCTGGTCAAGCTTGCGGCGGACGACCTCAAGGTGACCACGATGGAACTGGGCGGTCACGGGCCGGTGATGGTCTTCAAGGATAGCGATGTGGACCAGGTGCTCGATACGATGGTCGCGGCCAAGTTCCGCAATGCGGGTCAGGTCTGCGTCAGCCCCACGCGCTTCCTGATCGAGGAAGACATCTTCCCCGCATTCCGCGACGGTTTCGTGGAGCGGGCGAAGGCGATCACCGTGGGCAACGGCTTCGACGACGACACGAAGATGGGGCCGATGGCCAACGAACGCGGTCCGGCCGGGCTCGCCAAGAAAATCGCCGACGCGAAGGAAAAGGGCGCGAAGGTCGAAACCGGGGGCGAGCGGATCGGCAATCAGGGTTTCTTCTTCGAACCGACCGTGCTCAGCGAAGTGCCTACCAATGCCGAGATCATGAATGAAGAACCGTTCGGCCCGGTGGCGCTGATCAACCCGATGGCCGGGGCCGACGCCATGATCGAGGAAGCCAACCGTCTGCCATACGGCCTCGCCGCCTACGCCTGGACCAATGACCCCAAGCTGCGCAGCCGCCTGGCCGCCGATGTGGAAGCCGGCATGCTGGCGATCAACGGTGCCAATGTCAGCGCGCCGGATGCACCCTTCGGCGGCGTAAAATGGTCGGGCTTCGGGCGCGAGGATGGCGAAGAGGGCGTGATGCACTGCATGGTGCCCAAGACCATCCACGAAGGCTAATCGCCCGCAGACCGGGATTTACTACAGCGGGAGTGAGCGGCGTCTGATGGACGCCCTCACACCCGCATCGGCTCAGCGCGCCACGCGGGCAGGTTCGATCCACTTGCGCTGCACGATCCTGTTCGCCGGCAGGTCGATCACCAGCAGCTCGTCATGGTCGGGATAGCCCAGCAGGATCGACAACCGCGTTGCGTCGAGCATTTCCGCATGGTGGATCGCGCTGTAGCCGCGCGCGACCAGCGAGGATGCAAAATCGTCTAGCGATCCGATCAGCAACCGACGCGAGCCCGGCCGATCCTTTCCGCGCGCGTCGCGCAGCTCCGCGTCGAGCATGAAGTGCGTCGGGGCGGGGAGTTCAGCAGCATCCGCGCCCTCCCCGGCCGACGGATTGCCGTCGACCACGCCGGCGATCGGCCAGACCATCCAGTGGTCCTTCACCAGATTGCGCTCGTTCGGCAGCAGGGCGACGCTGCCCCCCGTAGCCTTGTCGATGAGGACGATGTTGGCGACCGGCACCCGATCGTAGCTGATGCTCGAACCCAACACGCCGTCGCGCTCGCGCGGCCAGCCGACCCGGGCCAGCAGCCAGTCGGTACCCGCGACCGGCGCGGTGTCGATCACCCGCGCGGCAGGGGCAGCCTGCATCGGGTCCACTTCGCCGAAATTGCGATCATCGCCCCGCCCCTCCGCGAACGGGCCAATCGGGTCGCATGCTGCGAGCAACAGCGTGGCGAGCAGTAACGAACCGTGTTTCATCGATATCTCCCCTGACCTCATCATGCCACGACATGGTGGTACTTCCCACCGGCAAATAGTGGCACACCATAGATCGGGTCCTCGCGCTTTCCGATTTGCAGTTTTTGGTGTATTGCGCGTCATGGCATTCACCGAGCATCCATTGCGGCGTGAACTTGTGCATGAAATGCACCTGCGGCGCTTCGCGCCGGTCCCCGCGCCCGCCCGGATCACGCAGATGGTATGCCTGATCGGTGAAGACGAACGCGAGGGCGAAGAACGCCATCTCGCCCGGCCCCCGCTGGAACCCGAGTCGCGCGAGCGCGAAAATCGCCATGCGCTGATGCGCTTCGCCGACGGGGTCACCTTCCTGTGGGAACGCCATACCGAGGCGACAACGATCACGCTGATTGCGGCGGGCCGCGACGAGACCAGACTGGCTCCGCTGATCGACTGGCTGGCCAGCTGGCCGGGATCGGTGCTGCGCGCCACCAAGGTTTATGTCGAGCCGAGCGAGGCGGCAGCCGAAGACCTGCTGCCCCAGATGGGCTTCGAGCAGGGCGACCTCGTTTCCTGCCGCGTCTGCTCGGGTGTGCGCGTGTGGTCCGACTTCCGCATCCGGGACGATGGTCACGGGCGCTTGCTGATGGCCGCCCCGGACCGCGAGGCCGACGATCTGGGGCGGATCGTCCAGCGGCTGCAGGAACTGGGAAATTACCGCAATCTCGCGCTCGTCGGCCTGCCGCGCGTCCAGCGGCTGATGCCGGACCTGAACGCGCTGGAAGCCCGCCTTGCGGCCTATGCCCAGACGCTGGCCGATCGGGGCGAGACCGACGACGAGGGCCTGCTGGTCGATCTGTCGACCGTCTCGGCGGAACTTGCCCGGCTGAGGGCGGAGAACAGCTATCGGATGAGCGCCAGCCAGGCCTACGCGCAGATCGCGGCGGATCGGCTGGTTTCGCTCGATGTGCAGCCGATTAGCGGTTTCCAGAGCCTGACCGACTTCACCGAACGCAGACTGGTGCCCGCGACGCGGACGATAGAGACGTTCGTAAACCGCCTGCGCCGACTTTCGGAACGCAGCGGAGATGCCATCGCCCTGCTCAACACGCGGATCGACACGCGGATAAAGGCGCAGAATCTCGAACTGCTGCGTTCGATGGAAAGCAGTTTCAACCTTCAATTGCGGCTGCAGAACCTGGTCGAACTGCTTTCCGTGATCGCCGCCAGCTATTACGCCGTCGCGCTGATCGCCTACATGATCAAGGGCGTGAAAGCGGTCGGCAAGGGCGAGGTGGCGGATATGGCCATCGGGCTGGCGACTCCGCTCGTCATCATCACTATCTTCCTGCTCGTCTCAAGAATCCGCCATCGCTACGTGCGGGAAACCGAAGACGCCGCCAGTCGTTCAACCAAAACCCGCGCTAGGAATGATACAAAAAAGGGTCTATAGATGCGCGGTCCTGAAACAGGTGAGGGTGAGGAGAGAACAAATGAACAAATCTCATGGTTTGGTCGGCGGAATGGCGATTGCCTGTCTGCTTGTGACGGCGGGCTGTAACAGCCGGGCCGATGAAGAGGCAGCCGCTCCTGCGACCACCGAAACCGCCGCGACTAGCGACGCTGCTGCGACCACGGGCGATGCAGCCGCTCCTGCAGCCGATGTCGAATTTGCCAGCCTCACCGGCGATCCTGCGGCGGGCGAGAAGGTTTTCGCCAATTGCGTGAGCTGCCACAGCGTCGAAGCCGGCGTGAACAAGGTCGGCCCGACGCTCCACGGCGTTGTTGGCCGCCACTCGGGCGAGATTGCCGATTTCAACTATTCGGACGCGAACAAGAACAGCGGCATCACCTGGACGCCGGATGAACTGTTCGTCTATCTCGCCGATCCGCAGGCGAAGATCCCGGGCACCAAGATGATCTTCCCCGGCATCAAGGACCCGCAGCAGCGTGCGGACCTGATCGCCTATCTCCAGACCCAGTCCTGATAGACGGGTTCTGCGAAGAAAAAGGGCGTCGTCGCGGTTGCGACGGCGCCTTTTTTGTTTGCAGACCGTTTTTGGTTCCTGGCCGCGGGTCGTGTTTGGCTGCAAGATCCGGTGGCAGCGCCTAGTCGACCTTGGGGCGGCCATCCTCGCGCCGCTTCGCCTCCGCCTGCTGGCGGCGCATCTCCTCCGCCTTTTTACCGGCGGGCGTATCCATCGGATGGCGGTTCTGGCGCTTGCGCATGAAATAGCCGAAGGCCAGCGTCGCGAGAAGAAGTACCACCACGAGGGTGATCACATTCAGCGGCGCAACGACGGCGATGACGGGGAAGGATGTTGATGGCATGACGAATGCCTCTCTTTCTCCCTTCCCAACTTTACCAATCTGATACTCTGACTTTCGTTCCCTTTTACTCCAGCGCGTCGATCAGGCGACCGCATCGAGCCGGGCGAGTTCGCATTGTGACCAGATCTCGCTCAGCGCGTCGATAAGCCGGCCGATGTCGCCGTCGTCGTGCACCGGCGAGGGGGTGATCCGCAGCCGCTCCGTCCCCACGGGCACGGTCGGATAATTGATCGGCTGCACGTAGATCCCGTGATTATCCATCAGCCAGTCGCTGATCCGTTTGCACTTGTGCGCATCGCCCACCATCACGGGGATGATGTGGCTGGGGTTGTGCAGGTGCGGGATGCCGATCGCGTCGAGCCGGGCGCGCACATGCGCCACCCGCTCTTTCTGCAATTCGCGTTCCGCACTGCTGGACTTGAGATGGCGGATGCTCGCCGCGGCACCGGCCGCCACCGCAGGCGGGAGAGCGGTCGAAAAGATGAAGCCGCTGGCGAAGGTGCGCACGAAATCGATCAGGTCCGCCGACGCCGCGATATAGCCGCCCATCACGCCGAACGCCTTGCCCAGCGTCCCCTCGATCACGGTGATCCGGTCCATCAGCCCTTCGCGTTCTGCCACCCCGCCGCCGCGCGGACCGTAGAGCCCGACGCCGTGGACTTCGTCGATATAGCTCATCGCGCCGTGGCGTTCGCATACATCGAGGATCTCTGCGATCGGCGCGATGTCGCCATCCATCGAATACACGCTTTCGAACGCGACCAGCTTGGGCACGTCTGGCCCGAAGTCCGAAAGCTTGCGGTCCAGATCCTCAGGGTCGTTGTGCTTCCAGATCTTGTACGGCGCCCGGCTGTGACGAATGCCCTCGATCATGCTGGCGTGGTTGAGTGCGTCGGAGAACACGACGCAGCCCGGAATCTTTGCCGCCAGCGTGCCCAGCCCCGCCCAGTTTGAAACATAGCCGCTGGTGAACAGCAGCGCCGCTTCCTTGCCATGCAGATCGGCCAGTTCCTGTTCGAGCAGGACGTGGTGATGGTTGGTGCCGGAGATATTGCGCGTGCCGCCAGCGCCCGCGCCGCATTCGTCCAGCGCAGCGTGCATGGCATCCACCACCACCGGATGCTGCCCCATGCCGAGGTAATCGTTGGAACACCACACAGTGACGGGCTGCGTTTCCTCGCCCACGAAGCGGGTCGCCTGCGGGAAATTGCCACGATGGCGCTTGATATCGGTGAAGACGCGATAGCGCCCCTCTTCGCGAACCACGGCGAGCTGGCCTGCAAAAAAGGCATCGTAGTCCATCGGGGAAATCTCCGTTTCGTGCATTATAGCCCCCTCATCGCATTCGTGTGTGCCCGCCTGTCGCGCGCGGTGATCGCCCAGCCCCACAGCGCGCCATCGCGCAGCGGCAAAGCGAAGAAGAAGTGTTCCAGCGCACCCAGCGCGGCGAGCGCGAACAGCAGGCTGCCCGCCGTTGCCGCCCCGCCCGTGGCGGGTGCCTGCGCCGCGATCACGCCCAGCCATCCGGCAAGGACGACTGTCGCGATCAGGCTCGCTGCGAGCAGCGGGGTGAAGCGATTGGGCCCGAAATAGCTGGTCAGATAGGAAAGGTGCGGCGGGAGAATATCCGTGCTGGCATTGGGTACGCCCGCAAACAGGTTGAACTTGGAAAGAAGCCGCAGGGCGAACAGCAGCGCGAACACCTGCGCGCCGATCGGGTTGGGCTGGCCCCACGAAACGGCGATCAGGATCGCCGCGGTCGCCGCAAGCGCGATCTCGTGATGGATGACTGTGGCGCTGGCCATCAAGAAGCGCGCCCCGCCCCGTGCCTCCGGGCCGCAGGCGTGCCGCCTCGGGCCGGTGATCCCGCCGGTCAGGAAAGCAAGCTCGTGCCACGCCCAGATCGCCAGCGCGCCCGCGAAGCCGAGGTAGACGCCGCCTGCACCCGTCAGGCGCACCGACGCCAGCACCGCAAGCAGTCCGCCGATCCCTGCCAGCCCGGCAAAGAAAAGCCTGACCGCAAAGCTCTCACGCCGCCCATTGGCCGCCCACGCGACCAGGCCGGTGGCGAAGAACCACACCCCGATCACCGCCAGCACCGGCAGGATATGGCTCGACCAGCTCACCATGCGGGTTGCAGCCGCACGGTCTGCGGCAGCTCGTTGGTGCGTGCGCGGTGGAAATACATGCCCGCGAAGGCGAGCCCTGCCCCCGCCATCCCGCCGACGCGCTTCAGCAGTCCGCCGAGCCCGCCTTGCGCCTTGCCCGCATCGATCCGGTCGGCCGCATGCCGCAGCCGCGCCATCTTGGCACGAAATGCGGGATCGTCGGTCGCCAGCTCCACCGGGAAGACCTGACGGGCGATCTGGTTGCAGACCGAGAACACTTCGTAATCATATTCGGTCGGGTCGACTCCAAGCGCCTCGTGGAACACCGGTCGGTTGTGATCGCGCACGAACATGGTGGCGTAGACCGACAGCAGGAAGAACCGGATCCACAGCTTGTTCTTGCCGCGCAGCAGCTTTGGGTCGGACCGCAGCAGCATGGCAAAGGCCTCGCCATGGCGGAACTCGTCGTTGCACCATTCCTCGAACCAGTCGAAGATCGGGTGGAACTTGTGCTGCGGGTTTGCGGCCAGATGGCGGTAGATCGTGATGTAGCGCGCGTAGCCGATCTTTTCCGACAGGTAGACCGCGTAGAAAATGAACTTCGGTTTGAAGAAGGTGTATTTCTTCGTCCGCGTCAGGAAACCCAGATCCACGCCGATGCCGGCATCTTTCAGGCTTTCGTTAATAAAGCCTGCGTGGCGGCTTTCATCGCGCGCGAGCAGCTTGAACAGCTGCTTCACATCCGGGTTCTTGGTCCGCTTCGCGATCTCGGCATAGAGGACGCAGCCGGAAAATTCCGAGGTCATCGAGCTGACGAGGAAATCGGTGAACTCCTTGCGCAGCGCAGGCGGCAGGTTCTCGATGACGCCGGTGAAGCTCTCGTTGTGCTTGAAGTGCGTCTTGTTGGGATCGCCGATCATCTCTTCGATCAGCGCATCCCATTCCGCGCGAACCGGCGTGACGTCGATCGCATCCAGCGCGTCGAAATCGGTGGTGTAGAACCGCGGGGTCAGGATGGTGTCTTCGGTGGCGAGCGCCATCGCCTCTTCGCTGGTCATCGGCTTGTAGGCGTTCATTTGATCCTCCCGGCGTTGAAGCTGACCTCATAGAGTTCGGCCAGGTCGAAATAGGCGGCGATACGGGTGAGGCCGCGCATCAGCGGGCCTGCGCGCGTGACCGTGGCGGTGCGTTCGAACACTTCGCGGCTGCCGAAGGGGATAGAGATCGGATCGCCCTGCACGCGCACCCTGTCGCCAGCTTCCATCGCGACCGTATCGGGCAGTTCGACATGCGCGTGGAAGTGCTCGGAGCTCTGCTCGACCAGAATGCGGCAGGGGATATCGAAGGTCTGGCGCGCCATCAGTCGCCCTTTCGGTTCAGAAGCACGGCAAAGGCCGCGCGGTTATCTTGCCCGAAGCCCGTCAATTCGCGGGTTTCTCCGGTGGTCGGGTCGCCGATTGCGAGCGCCCCGTTGTCATAGGCGGTCAGCGTGAACGGCGTCGCTGCGCCGATTCCCTCGCGGCGGCGCACCTGCACCAGGCCGCGCACGGTCGAGCGGATGAAGCCTCCGGTTCCCGGTTCGACGCGCGCCACCCGTTCGCCCGTCTCCGCATCGTCGATCAGCACCGCACCATCCGCGCCGTCGCGGAAGAACAGGCTGCGCGTATCGCTGGCCTGCGTCCCCGCCGCGGCGCGCGAAGCCTCGGGCACGGCATCCCGCGCGACGAGGCCGAGGCTGGTCGAAGCAGCCAGTGCCAGCGCCAGCAGCACGACCCCGCCGATCATCAGCAGCGGCACCCTGGGAATGGGCTCGGCGTGGTCGTGATGGCTCATGCCGGCGCGCCCGCCATCGCCGGTCGCGCGATCGGTGCGCCGTGCGGCCTGTCGCCCCGCGCAATCGCCTTGTGCGCTACGACCGCCAGCGCCAGCTGCTCGGCCACGTTTGCCGCATCGGGTAACGCACGCAGCATCGGCTGCGGACGCGTCAGGTGCCAGGGGCGTGCGTGAGGCCAAAGCAACAGATAGCCGACCGAGTGCCGGCCCTGCAGCTCCAGCGCGATCTCGCCGTAACTGCCGCCACTATGGCTGAGATGGGCCGCGCCGATCTGGCGCAGCGGCAGGTTGACCGTTTTTTCGATCGCCATGCCGATGCGCAGGATCAAGCGCCGATCGGTAAGGATGTAGGTCGTGCTGCGCGCCGCTGCGTAAGCCAGTCCATGCAGCGTTGCCAGCGCCAGCACCCCGCCCGCGATCGTCGCCAGCGCGCCCGTGAACCCGCCCCCGATCAGCGGCGCGGAAGCGGCGAGAACCAGGAAATAGACCGCCACGATACGCGCATGAAACGCGGTGCGCGCCAGCACCAGCGCATCGGGTCTGCCCCGCCAAAGGACGGTCTCGTCCCCCTGCGGCCGCCACAGGGTGTCGATCTGTGCCGGGCTCAAGCCTGTGGATCTGCGCGCCTCGGTCACAGGATCGGCTCCTGCCGCTCGGGCGTCGCGTAGAGGTAACCCCCGCCGAAATAGGCGACGATCCGCTCTTCCTCGTACAGCGTGATCGTATCGGGCGCGGCGGGCGACGGCGCGCCTGCGAATTGCGCGGCGAGCAGGGCGTCGATCACGATCACGCCCGATTTCCTCTTCACCACCGCCATCGCCATCGGGGCGAGCACCTTCACCCCGCCCGGGGTCGTGATCGCCAGATAGCGGATGACGTGTTCGGCCCGGTCGATCCAGACTTCGCTCACCGTACCTGCGATCTCGCCATCTGCGCCAAGCACGTTCATCCCGACAGGGTTGGGATCGCGCGCGGCGATCGCGATATCGGCTTCGAGGCTGAGCGGAACGATCCGCGGCAGGCCGTGGGCGGTGACGTCGGGCACATTCTTGCGGTTGGCCCAAGAGGCCGGTCCGATCCCGTCGAGCAGCGGATCGCCCGTCGGCACGTAGGCGGCACCATTCGATCCGAAAGCGCGTTTCGCCGGGATATCGAACCTGTCGCGCGCGCCCGCCTCCGGCGTAGCAATGCCGTGGCCGTGAGGCAGATTGAAGGTCTTGGGGCTTGCCCGGCTCAGTGCCCCGCCACGGCTTTCGACCCGGCCGGTCGCTTCGTCTTCCAGCGGGTAGCCTTCGCGCCGGTCTTCGCGCCGCAGGTAGAAAACCAGGCCGATGAAAAACAGCACGAAGGCCAGGAACACCAGCTCCGTAATGTCGATCGTACCCACGATATAGGGATCGGTCATCGTCGCTCTCCTCTGGTGGCAATCATGTCGGGAACTCGCGCAGTCCGAACGGGCGTCCGGAGGGCTGTGTACCGCCGATCCGGCGGCGTGCGACAAGCGGGCCGAGCGCCACGAGCGCGGCCAGCAAGAGGATGATTTCGATAACGTAGACGCTGGCATAGCCGGCGGTCGGCGTGTTGAGCGCGCCCGACAGGCCGCCGGCAGAGGCCGTGTGGGAAATAAGGTCGCGCAGCGTGCCGCCAAGCGCAATCGCGAAGCCGGCACAACTTGCCTGCACCGCGCCCCACGCCCCCAGCGCCAGCCCCGCAGAGCTTCCGTTCTCGGCGCCTCGGGCGCGGCTCATCGTTTCGGTCAGCGTACCGACCGAAAACAGGCCCAGGCCCAGCCCGATGGCCAGTGCGCCTGCGAACAGCAGCAGCGTCGACTGGAAAGGCGCGGCGAACAGCACAAGCAGGAAGGCGGTGATCCCGGCGACAAGCCCGGTCCCTGCCAGCCGCAGCGGATCGCCACCGTGAGACAGGCTGCGGCCCGCAAGGCAGAAGCCCGTAAGCGCCCCGGCAGCCCATGCGCCGGTCAAGGTGGTGGTGGTGCCGACCGAAAGGTTCAGGATCTCGCCACCATAGGGTTCCAGCAGCGCATCCTGCATGGCGAAGGCCGCCGCGCCGATCCCGATCGCGGTGAGCAGGCGCGCTGTGCGCTCTTCGGCGATGAAACCGCGCCACAGGACGGCAAAGCTCGGCCCGGGCGGATCGGACGGCGCGAGGGACGATCCGCGCGGCTCCTGTTTCCACAAGGCGGCAATATTGAGCACCAGCGTCACCGCGGCGGCACCCTGGATTACCTGGACCAGCCGCGTGGGCGTGAACTCGGCCAGCAAAGTTCCGATGATCAGCGCAGACAGCATCGTGCCCGCCAGCAGCATGACGTATAACAGCGCCACCGCACGCGGGCGTTTGTCTTCCGGCGCAAGATCGGTCGCCAGCGCGAGCCCCGCCGTCTGGGTCGTGTGCAACCCCGCCCCCGTTAGCAGAAAGGCGAGCGCGCTGGCCGCGACGCCCATGCTCGTGTGCGCGGGATCGGACAGCAGCAGCAGGGCAAAGGGCATGATCGACAGGCCGCCGAACTGCAGCATCGTGCCCAGCCAGATATAGGGCACCCGCCGCCAGCCGAGCAGCGAGCGATGCTGATCCGACTTGTGGCCGATCAGCGCGCGCAGGGGTGCCACCAGCAACGGGATGGCGATGATCGTCGCGACCAGCCCGGCGGGGATCGAAAGCTCAACGATCATCACCCGGTTCAGCGTGCCGGTCAGCAGCACCGTGGCCATGCCTACGCTGACCTGGAACAGCGCCAGCCGCAGCAGGCGCGACAGCGGCAGGTCCGCACTCGCCGCATCGGCAAAGGGCAGCCACGCCGTGGCCACCTGCATCCACCGGTGGGAAAGAGGCGGGCGTGGGTTCACCCGCAGCGCACCAGTTCAAGCGCGTGCGAGGTGTAGAACCCGCTCGAAATCCGCTTGCTGCGCGCGATGCACCAGCCGGGCAGATCGCCCGCGATGCGCGATATCAGGCGGGCTTCGGCAATCGGTACCAGGCTTGGCGAGCGATCCGAACGCGGGAACAGCTTGCCCGTCTGGTACATCGCGAAAAGCAGCGGCGTGCGCGGCACGAAGGTGAACAGCATGGAATGCGAGGTCCGCTCGCCCAGCTTCGCCAACGCCGCGATCAGGTCTGCCTCGCGATAATGGATCAGCGAATCCATCGCGACCACATGCGAAAAACTGCCGAATGCAGGGTCGAGCATGTCGCCCGCGTGCCAGCGGATCTTGCCGTGACCGATGAACGAGGGTTCCCGCCTGCGCGCGACATCGACCAGCCCGCCAGCCACGTCGACCCCGGTCACTTCGGCGCCGCGGCAGGCGGCCTCGACGCTGAACGCGCCCGTGCCGCATCCGGCATCGAGCACGCGGGTGCGGCGCAGATCGTCCGGCAGCCAGCTCAGCAGCGTGTTGCGCATCGCCTCGCGCCCGGCGCGCACCGTGGCGCGCACGCCGCTGACCGGCGCGTCGGACGTCAGGTCGATCCACGCCTTCTGCGCGGTGCTGTCGAAATAGGTCGCCAGCCGGTCGCGGTTGAGGTCGTAGGGCGTCGCCCCACTGTGGTGGATTGCGCTGCTGGCCATTATTCGAACCCCAGAAAATCGAAGATGTCGCGATCCTTCATCGCGGTCGCTTCGGACGGATCGACCCCATCCCAAAGCAATTGCGCGAGGCGGATATATTCGAGCTGCGCGGCGAGCACTTCGGGGCACTCTTCCATCTCGAACAGAGTGCACTTTTTCAGGCGGCTGCGACGGATCGCATCGAGATCCTGGAAATGGGCGAGCCGCTGCATGCCGATCTCGTCGCAGAAGCGGTCGATCTCGTCGGTCTCGCGGCTGCGATTGGCGACCACACCGGCGAGGCGCACATCGTAGTTCTTCGCCTTCGCACCGATCGCGGCGACGATCCGGTTCATCGCGAAAATGCTGTCGAAATCGTTTGCGGCGACCACCAGTGCGCGCTCGGCATGTTGCAGCGGCGCGGCGAACCCGCCGCACACCACATCGCCCAGCACGTCGAAGATCACCACGTCGGTGTCTTCCAGCAGGTGGTGCTGCTTGAGCAATTTCACCGTCTGCCCAACGACATAGCCGCCGCAGCCGGTGCCAGCAGGCGGCCCGCCCGCCTCGACGCACATCACGCCGTTATAGCCTTCGAACATGAAGTCCTCGGTCCGCAGCTCCTCTGAGTGGAACTCGACCTGCTCCAGCGCATCGATCACCGTCGGCATCAGCTTCTTGGTCAGCGTGAAGGTGCTGTCGTGCTTGGGATCGCAACCGATCTGCAGCACGCGGTGGCCCAGTTTGCTGAACGCGGCGGAGAGGTTGGACGAGGTGGTCGACTTGCCGATCCCGCCCTTGCCGTAGACGGCAAACACCTTCGCGCCCTTGATCTTGTCGCTCGGGTCCAGCTGGACCTGGACCGATCCATCGCCGTCGGGGGGCGAGAACTTCGCTTTGGGGTCCATCAAGTTCATTATCGAGCCTTCCTCATTCGGCCGCGACCACGCCTTCGAGCCGATCTTCCAGATCGTCGCTCGCCGCGCGCAGGGCCGCCAGTGTGTCTTCGTCGGGTTCCCAGAGCTTGCGCTCACAGGCTTCGAGCAGGCGATTCGCCACTCGTGCGGATGATTTCGGGTTGAGCGCCGCGAGCCGTGCCCGCATCGCATCGTCGAGCACGAAGGTCTCGCTGATCTGCTGGTAGACCCACGGCTTCACATCGCCGGTCGTCGCCGACCAGCCGAGCGTGTTGGTCACGTGCATTTCGACATGCCGCACGCCTTCGAAGCCGTGCTTGAGCATGCCTTCGTACCACTTGGGGTTAAGCGTGCGGGTGCGCGTTTCGAGGTCGATCTGCTCGCCCAGCGTGCGCACCTTGGCCTTACCCTGCGTCGCATCGAGGATGTAGACGGGCGCATCCGCGCCCTTGGCACGCGAGATCGCGCGGTTCATCCCGCCCAGCCCATCGACATACTGGTCGAGATCGGTGATGCCGACCTCCACGCTTTCGAGGTTCTGGTAGGTAAAATCGACGCTGGCGAGCGCGGCAGCGAACAACTCGCGCCGCTGCACGGGCGCGCCCTTGGGGCCGTAGGCATAGCCCTTGTGCGTCTCGAACGCATTGGCCAGCTCGTCCGGGTCGGTCCAAACGCCGCCGTCGATCAGCTGGTTGACGTTCGCGCCATAGGCCCCTTCCGCATTGGAGAAGACCCGCAGCGAAGCGGTTTCCATGTCGCAGCCATGCGCCTCAGCAAAAGCAAGGCTGTGCTTGCGCACATAGTTCTGCTCGACCGGCTCTTCCGCAATGCTCGCCAGCCACGCGGCTTCGGCCAGCATCCGGGTCTGCAGCGGCAGCAGGTCGCGGAAAATGCCCGAGAGCGTGGCGACGATGTCGATCCGCGCACGACCGAGTTCTGCCAGCGGAATCAGCTCGGCACCGCTCAACCGGCCATAGGAATCGAGCCGCGGCCGCGCGCCGATCAGCGCCATCGCCTGGGCGAGCTGCGTACCCTCGCTCTTGAGGTTGTCGGTGCCCCACAGCACCATCGCGATGCTTTCGGGCGTCTTGTCTTCCGACGCGCGGTGGCGTTCGAGCAATTGCTCGGCCTGCCGCGCGCCCTCTGCGACCGCGAAGGTGCTCGGGATGCGGAAGGGGTCGAAGCCGTGGATATTGCGGCCAGTGGGCAGCACGTCCGGGTTGCGCAGCACGTCGCCACCCGGTGAGGGTAACACATAGCCACCGTCGAGCGCGTGGATCAGCGCGGACATTTCGTCATTGCTGTCGAGCTTGTCTTCCAGCGCCTCACGATCGGCATCGGGGTCGGCCTGCTCGATTGCGTCGAGCAGGCTGTCGCGCTCCTCGCCTTCCGGATTCGCGCCGAACACGTGTAGCCCATGCGGGATAAGCGTGCGCTCCAGCTCGTAGAGGCGGCCCGAGAGATCCTCGATATCGCCCATGAAAATTTCGAGCGTATCGCAGGCATCCGCGATCATTGCTTCGACCGAGGCGCGTTCTTCCGCATCGGTCGACGCGCGCCACCGCTCGGTCAGCGCCTTGAGGTCGGCGAACCCCTTGTACAGCCCGGCCTCGGCCAGCGGCGGTGTGAGGTAGCTGATCAGCGTGGCCGACGCGCGCCGCTTGGCAAGGATGCCTTCGGAAGGGTTGTTGGCCGCGTAGAGGTTGAAGTTGGGCAGATCGCCCAGCAGCCGCTCGGGCCAGCAATCGCCAGAGAGCCCCGCCTGCTTGCCCGGCATGAATTCGAGCGCGCCGTGCGTGCCGAAATGCAGCACCGCATCCGCGCCGAAGTCGCGCCGGATCCAGCGGTAGAAGGCGGAGAAAGCGTGCGTGGGTGCAAAACCGCCTTCGAACAGCAGCCGCATCGGATCGCCCTCGTACCCGAAGGCGGGCTGCACGCCGACGAAGACATTGCCCAGCTCGACACCGTAGATGTGGATCGCGGAGCCATCGGCCTGCTGCTTGCCCGGCGCGTGGCCCCACTGCGCCTCGATTTCCTTCAGATGCGGTTCGGCGCGGACATGCTCGTCGGCCGGGATGCGCGCAGCGACATTGGCGTCGGCGCAGAACCGCTCGGCATTGCCGTGCAGCACCGCCTCGCGCAGCGCCTCCACACTCTCGGGCACATCGACACCGTAACCCTCGGCAGACAGTCGGATCAGCGTCGCGTGAAGCGATTCGAACACCGCGAGATGCGCCGCGGTGCCGGTCGCGCCCGAATTGGGCGGGAAGTTGAAGATGACGATGGCAAGCTTGCGCTGCGCCCGCTCCGCCTTGCGCAGGGCAACCAGCTTCGTGGTCTTGGCGGCGAGCGCGGCAGCGCGCTCGGGATGACCACGCATCGCGCGCACCGGCCCCTCGGCATCGTCGCTGCGCCCGCCGAACAGGCTCGGCGCGATGGCTCCGTCCAGCTCGGGGATGGCGACCATCATCGTGGTTTCCAGCGGCAGCAGCCCCATCCGTCCCTCGGCCCAGGATTCGAGCGACTGGAACTCGATCGGGTGCGCGGCGATGTAGGGCAGGTCTAGGCCCGAGAGCGTTTTCACCGCCGCCTCGGTGTCGTTATAGGCAGGTCCGCCGACCAGCGAGAAACCGGTCAGATTGACGATCGCATCGACCGTCGGCTTGGCGTCTTCGACGAAGAACTTCTCGATCGCGGGCCGCGCGTCTAGCCCGGCTGCAAAAGCCGGTACGACCTCCAGCCCGGCGGCCTCCATCGCCGCGATCACGCCATCGTAGTGCGCGGTGTCGCGGCCCAGCAGGTAGGAGCGCAGCATCAGCAGGCCCACGCGGCCGTGCGCGCCCTTCAGGCGAGGCAACAGGCGCGCGCTTTCCGAAATCAGCTGGTCGGTGCGCGGGTGATAGACGCCGACCTCGGGATATTCCTGCGGCGCCTCGGCACGGGTCGCGCCGCGCCTTGCCTCGCGCTCGCCAGCCGCATACCGGTCGATCAGCGCGCGCGCCATCGCGACCACATTGTCGTCAGACCCGGCGAGCCAGTATTGCAGCGTGAGGAAATAGGCGCGCACATCCTGCGCGGTGCCCGGAATGAACTTGAGGATCTTGGGCAGGCGGCGCAGCATCTTCATCTGCCCCGCGCCCGAACTCGCCCCCGGTTTGCCCGACCCGCGCAGCTTCTTGAGCAGCGCGAGCGGGCCCTTGGCGGGCGCATCCATGCGATAGCCGCCCATGCGGGTCAGCCGCACCACTTCGCCCGCCGACATCAGGCCCAGCATAGCGTCGCACTGCTCGCGACGAGCCTCCAGCGCGGGCATGATCGCCCGGACATGATCGTCGAGGAACAGCATCGTCGCGATCACGATGTCGGCCCGCGCGACGTCCTTTTCTGCCTGCTCCAGCGAACCGGGCACCCGGTCCCAGTCCGACGCCGCGTGCAGCACGATATCGATATCCTCGACCGCCAGCCGCTCACCCGCGCGCTCGACCGCACCCTTGAGGTGGTTGTCGAGCGTCACGATCACGACGCGGGTCTGGGGGAGCGCACTAGCGGGCATAATGCGCCTTCGCGTCGTACAGCGTTTCAAGGTCGATCGCCGCGCGGCCCTGTTCGGCGGCGAAGCTCTCGGTGTTCCGCTTCGCCTTGCCGCGCACGAAGAAGGGGATCTTCTTCAGCTCGGCCTCGGCCTCCGCGGTCCATGCCGAAATTTCTGCGTCGCCCCGGATGTATTCCGAGGCCCGGTCCTCCTCCCGAGTGGTGGCTGCAGCTTGAAGACCGGATGCCGGGACGTCGGTCACCAGAAGTGAACCGTGATCGGCACGACGAGAAGGCGAATGGGCGGCGAGGTGGCTTGCCCCCGCATCGTCCGAAAACTCGAAATCCTCGCGGAACATGGTCAGCAGGTGCTCTTCGAGCCCCATGACCAGCGGGTGGACCCAGGTATCGAACAGCACGTTCGCGCCCTCGAACCCCATTTGCGGGCTGTGGCGGGCGGGGAAATCCTGCACGTGCACCGGGGCGGAGATCACCGCGCAGGGGACGCCCTGCCGCTTGGCAATGTGGCGCTCCATCTGCGTGCCCAGCACCAGCTCGGGCGAGGCGGCGGCGATCGCGTCCTCCACCTCGAGATGATCGTCGGTAATCAGCGGTTCGACGCCATAGAGCTTGGCAGCGTCGCGCACTTCGCGGGCGAATTCGCGGTTGTAGCAGCCGAGGCCGACCACCTCGAAGCCCAGTTCTTCGTGCGCGACCCGCGCGGCAGCGACCGCGTGCGTCGCATCGCCGAACACGAACACGCGCTTGCCCGTCAGATACGTCGAGTCGACCGAGCGGCTCCACCACGGCACGCGCGACTCGCCGTCGGCCAGCGCAGGCTCGGGATCGACGCCTGCCAGCGCGGCGACCTCGGCAATGAAGTCGCGGGTTGCGCCGACGCCGATGGGCACGGTTGTGGTGCGCGGCTGCTTGAATTCGCGCTCCAGCCAGCGGGCGGCGCTGTCGCCGATTTCGGGATAGAGCACGATATTGAAGTCCGCCGCACCGATCCGCGCGATCTCGGCAGGCGAGGCACCAAGCGGCGCGACGCAGTTCACGTCGATACCCAGCGAGTCGAGAATGCCGCGCACTTCGCGCACATCGTCACGATGGCGGAAGCCCAATGCTGCGGGACCGAGAATATTGACCAGCGGCACGCGGCCACCACCTTCTTCGGCACGCGGCGCAGGGCGCACATCGCGATCCGCCAAATGGCGCACGATCTGGTAGAAGGTCTCGCCCGCGCCCCAGTTTTCCTTGCGCGAATAGCTGGGCAGCTCCAGCGGGACGACCGGGCACGGCAGGCGCATCGCCTCGGCCATCCCGGCGGGATCGTCCTGGATCAGCTCGGCGGTGCAGGACGAGCCCACCAGCATCACCTGCGGATCGAACCGCGTATAGGCATCGCGCGCGGCGCGCTGGAACAGGTCGGCGGTATCCTTGCCCAGATCGCGCGCCTGGAAGGTGGTGTAGGTCACCGGAGGGCGGCACCCACGCCGCTCGATCATCGTGAACAGCAGGTCGGCATAGGTGTCGCCCTGCGGTGCATGGAGCAGGTAATGGACGCCGCGCATAGCTGTCGCGACCCGCATCGCGCCAACATGAGGAGGTCCCTCGTAGGTCCAGACCGACAGCTGCACCGCTACACCTGCAACACATCGCGGCGGCGCAGCGGGCGCGCAAAGAGTTCGGCGAGGTCGCCCGCCTGTTCGAACCCGTGGATGGGCGAGAAGACCAGTTCGATCGCCCATTTGGTCGAAAGCCCTTCGGCCTCCAGCGGGTTGGCGAGGCCGAGGCCGCACACGGTCAGGTCGGGCCGGTCGGCACGCACGCGGTCTAGCTGCTTGTCGACGTCCTGCCCCTCGCTGATCCGGGTGGACTCGGGCAGCTGATCGAGATCGCGCGCGACCAGCTTGCGGTTGAGATAGGGCGTGCCAACCTCGACCGGCTCCATCCCCAGCTCGGTGGCGAGGAACCGTGCGAGCGGCACCTCCAGCTGCGAGTCGGGCAGGAAGGTGATCCGCTTACCCGCCAGATTTTCGCGATGATGTTCCAGTGCACGCTTGGCCCGCTCGCGGCCCGGCGCGATCACGGCATTGGCGTGCATCTCGTCGATCCCGAAGGCAGCGGCGGCGGCCTTAAGCCAGGCGGTGGTACCTTCCGCACCGAACGGGAACGGCGCGTCAATGCGTTGAGCCCCGCGCCCTTCCAGCGCCGTCGCGGTTTCGCCGAGGAAGGGTTGTGCCAGCAGCACCCGCGTGTTGGGGCCGACTGCAGGAAGACCATCCGCCGTGCGTGCGGGCAGCACGCCGACATGCTCGATACCCAGCTGCGCGAACAGGCGGAGGAACTGGTCCTCGACGATGTCCGGCAGCGAGCCGACCATCAGCAGTTCGGGCGCGGCGTCGGGCGCGCTTTTGGGCATGGCGGGGACCAGCGAGGCGAGGCAGGCGTCCTCGCCCTCGGTAAAGGTCGTTTCGATCCCGCTGCCCGAATAGTTGAGAATGCGAACCTGTCCGGCGTGCTTTGCGCCGAGTCGCTCGGCCGCTTTGCCAAGGTCCAGCTTGATGACTTCGGACGGGCACGAGCCGACCAGGAACAGCTGCTTGATCTCGGGGCGCCGGGCGAGCAGCCGATCGACCACCCGGTCCAGCTCTTCGTGGCAATCGGCCATTCCTGCCAGATCGCGTTCTTCGATGATCGCGGTGGCGAAGCGCGGCTCGGCGAAGATCATCACGCCTGCCGCCGATTGCAGCAGGTGCGCGCAGGTGCGCGACCCGACCACGAGGAAGAAGGCGTCCTGCATCTTGCGATGCAGCCAGACTATTCCGGTGAGGCCGCAGAACACCTCGCGCTGGCCGCGTTCGCGCAGGACATCCGTATGCTTCCCTGCTGGCGGGGCGCCGCACCCGGTGTCCGCCGGGAGGCTGAAGGTATCGCGTTTCATGCCGGAACCGCACTGGAAGCGTGCGTCGATTCGGTCGCCAACCGCGCGGCGCGCAGTTTCAGCAGGAACTGGCCCGCGTTAATCACGTAGGCGGCGTAGCCAGCGAGCGCGACCAGCATGCGTGCTTCTACCGTGCCGACACCGCCGAACAGCATGACCAGATACGCCGTGTGCAGCGCGATCACGACCATGCTGAACACATCTTCCCAGAAGAACGCAGGGGCGAACAGCCATTTGCCGAACACCTGCTTTTCCCAGATCGAGCCGGTCACCATGATGGCGTAGAGCGCGAAGGTTTTCGCCAGGATCGACATGTCCGCCGCGAACGCACCCTCGCCCGTAACCAGATAGCGCACCACCAGCACCAGACTGACCGCGAAGATCAGGAACTGCACCGGCGCGAGTACGCCCTGCACGATCGTCCAGATGCTCGAGTCGCGACGCGCCCGCTCGGCCGGCGTGTACAGCGCAGCCATGCCTGGCCCTGTCGGTTCGTGTGGACTTCCTGTCCGCGCTGGCGACTCGTCGTGCGACATAGAACTTCCGACGACCTCCTCTCTTGCAGGCGAGCCTAGGCCTGCCGGGACCAGAGTGTCAATCTTTCGTGACGACAAGTAAAGTGGACACGATGTCGTTTGCCATGATGTGATTATAGGCGTAGGCTTCGCTCAGCTCGGGCGGAGTCGCACCACCACAATGGCATTCCCGGGCCGACGCAATTTGCGCCGCTACCAGACTGGGAGAGTCTGCAAATGGCATCGGTTTTCGGGGTCGGGTCTTCCACCCTTCGCAACATCATCGCGCATCCGCTTGGGGGCAGGCGGCGATCACCCGGCACGAGAGCAGGTCACTTAAGCGACATCATCGAACACCAGATGATCCCGCGGCTGATGCTGGCCCATGCACGCGAACCGAACGTGGCCGAGGACGGGGACCCACCATCGATCGGCGAGGATTTGGCCGAAAGCTTTGCGGTGCATCTGCTGCAATGGGATGCCGATCGGGCGCTGGCCGAAGTGGAAGACCTGCTGTCGCGCGGGCACGACATCCAGTCCCTTTTTCTGGAGCTCCTCGCCCCCGCCGCGCGCAAGCTCGGCACGATGTGGGAAGAGGACGAATGCGAATTCATCGATGTGACGATGGGCCTTTGGCGGTTGCAGGAGGTCATGCGTGAAATCGCGGCGCGTGTCCCGCCCGTCATCCGGTCTCTGCGTGCTCCGGCCCGCGCACTGTTTTCCCCCATGCCGGGCGATCAGCACGGTTTCGGTGCGCTGATGATCGACGAGGTTTTCGCACGCGCCGGATGGGAAAGCGAAGTGCTGATCGATCCGCAGCAGCGCGAATTGCTGGCGGTAACCTCGCAGAAATCGTTCGATCTGCTGGGATTGACCATAACCAACGATTCACCTACCAGCGCGATCCAATCCCTGATCCGGGCCATTCGTACCGTTTCCGCCAATCCGGCCCTGCGCATCATGATCGGCGGTCGGCTGATCAATGCAAATCCCGGCATGGCAGAAGAGGTCGGTGCCGACGGGACTGCGACAGATGCGTTTGCCGCGCTCGAATGTGCGGAACGCATGGTCGCCGAGACGGGGCTTCACCTGAAAATTGCGACCTGAAGGTTTGACACCTGATGCTTACCCGGAAGCACGGCACCGACGAGAAGCGAGCCTTCGGCCAATCCGCCGAACTGTTCGGCTCGCTTGACGCCGATGCGGCGCAGCGCCTGGCGATGGCGGCGGGCGATGTGGCGCTGGTTCTAGACGATACCGGCGACATCCTCGACCTGGCAATCAACGGGCGCGACTTCCCCGATTTCGGCGACTGGGTGGGGACCAACTGGCTCGAAACGGTGACCGTCGAAAGCCGACCCAAGATCATGGAAATGCTCGCCGCCGCCCGCAAGGGAGAGGCGCATCGCTGGCGTCAGGTCAATCACCCGGCGGGCGATGGCGACATTCCCGTGCGCTACTCCATCGTCAGCCTCGGCGAGGGCAGGCACATCGCGCTTGGCCGCGACCTGCGCGATGTCGCGCGCACCCAGCAGCGGCTGCTACAGGTGCAACAGGCGCTGGAGCGCGATTACATGCGCATGCGCCAGCTCGAGGCGCGGTACCGGATGCTGTTCGAACGATCGCACGAAGCGGTGCTGATCGTGGAGGCGGACACGCACCGTATCCGCGAAGCGAATGCGGCGGCCTATCGCCTTGCCGGGGTCCGTGCCGACAGCCTGCCGGGCAAGAAGCTGGGCGGGCTGTTCGACAACGCATCGCGCGATCGCCTGACGACGCAGCTGGCTGCCGCGCTCGGTTCGGATGCGGCGGCGCCGATCTCCGTAAGGCTGGCGAAGGGCAATCGCGACGCAGTGGTCACCGCCACCGGTTTTAGCCAGAGCCGTCGCCAATATTTGTTGCTGATGGTGACGCCGGCCGACGAGGATGGGCACCGGCCCGACCGCCCGCTCTCGGACATCGTCGATACCATGCCCGACGCCTTCGTGATCGCCGATGCGCAGATGCGGATCCTCCGCGCGAACACGGCCTTCGTCGAACTGGTCGACGCCGCGAGCGCAGAACAGCTGGCTGGCCGGTCCCTCGCCAGGCTGCTGGGCCGACCGGGAATCGATCTGGACCTGATCGCCGGACAGATGGAAAAGGACGGCGTCGCCCGCAATGTCGCCAGCGTCCTTCGCAATGTCAGCGGCACATCGGAAGAACCGGTCGAGATATCCGCCGTCGCGACGGGCGATGACGATCGCTATTTCGGTTTCGTCATCCGCCCGATCGGGCGTCGCCTGCGCGAAGTCGCCAGCGGTGGGGAAGAGCTGCCGCGCTCGGTCGAGGAGTTGACCGATCTGGTCGGGCGCATGCCGCTGAAGGATATCGTGCGCGAAAGCACCGATCTGATCGAACGCCTCTGCATCGAGGCCGCGCTGCTCTACACTTCGGACAACCGCGCCTCGGCCGCAGAAATTCTCGGCCTCAGCCGCCAGAGCCTGTATTCCAAGCTCAACCGCTATGGCCTGGGCAAGCAGGGCGAAGACAGCAGATAACGCCTGCCTGACACAATCACTGTCAAAATGGTTTGACGGGTGCCGCCGTCAGGCATACCGTCTCGGCCATGGATCGTTCGACGCTCTTTCCTCGAACGTCGCCGCCGCCCGCGGCCCGCGACATCCTCGCGCTGCTCAAGCCGATCACCTGGTTCCCGCCCATGTGGGCGTTTGCGGTCGGCGTCGTTTCGTCGGGCGCGGCAATTGACGGACGCTGGCTGCTCGTTGCGTGCGGCGTGCTGCTCGCCGGTCCGCTGGTGTGCGGCACCAGCCAAGCGGTCAACGACTGGTTCGACCGCCACGTAGACTCCATCAACGAACCCGATCGCCCGATCCCCTCTGGCCGGGTGGCAGGCCGCTGGGGCCTGTTCATCGCACTTGCCGGAACGCTGCTTTCGCTGCTGCTGGCGTTGGCGCTGGGGCCGCTGGTGCTGGGCGCGGCGACCATCGGACTGGCGCTGGCATGGGCTTACAGCGCCCCGCCCTTTCGCCTGAAGTCCAGCGGCTGGTGGGGCCCGGCGGTCGTCGGCCTGACCTACGAGGGGTTGAGCTGGTTTACCGGTGCCACGGTGATGCTGGGCGCGATGCCTTCTTGGCAGGTGCTCGCCATTCTGCTGCTCTATTCGCTGGGCGCGCACGGCATCATGACGCTCAACGATTTCAAGGCCGTGGAAGGTGACCGCGCAACCGGGCTGCGTTCGCTTCCGGTGACGCTGGGCGTGCGCAATGCGAGCCTGCTCGCCTGTTCGACGATGGCGGCCACACAGGCCATCGTCATCGCGCTGCTGATAGGTTGGGGGATGGTTCTGTCGGCGGGAATCGTCGCCGCGCTGCTGGTCGGTCAGTTGATCCTGATGCCGCGCCTTGTTCGCGATCCCGCAAGGAATGCGCCTTGGTACGGGGCCACCGGCGTCACGCTCTACGTACTGGGAATGCTGGCGGCGGCACTCGGCCTCGGGGGCTATTTCTGATGCCGGCGGACAATCCTGCCGGCCTTGGCTGGGTGGCGATCATCCGGCTCGGCCTCGTCCAGGCCGCCATCGGGGCGATCGTGATGCTGGCCACGTCGCTCCTCAACCGGGTGATGGTGGTCGAATACACGCTTGCAGCGGCGATCCCTGCCGGATTGGTCGCGTGGCATTACGCCGTGCAGCTGTCGCGCCCCTTATGGGGTCATGGATCGGACCGGGGCCATCGCCGCACGCCGTGGATCGTGGGCGGGATGGCGCTGCTCGCGGGTGGCGCGCTGCTCGCCGTGCGCGCGACCACGCTGTTGCCCGATAGCGGCTGGCTGGGCGGCGCGCTCGCCATCCTCGCCTTTACCGCCATTGGTGCGGGCGTCGGCGCGGCGGGCACCTCCATGCTGGCGCTGCTCGCCTCGGGCGTCGCGCCGCAGCGGCGGGCCGCCGCAGCTGCCGTCACCTGGACGATGATGATCGCAGGCATCGTGGTCGCGGCGGGCACGGCGGGCGCGCTGCTCGATCCCTTCAGCGAGGCGCGGTTGACCAGCGTTGCCAATGGCGTGGCGCTCTCGGCCTTTGCCCTCGCCTGCCTCGCGATCTGGCGTCTGGAGCCGGCGATTGCGCAGGATTTCTCTCTGCAGGAGCGCGGCGAGGTGCCCGGATTCGGCGCGGCGCTGCGCGAGATCATGCAAGAAACCGCGGCGCGCCGGTTCACCGTGCTGATCTTCGTCTCGATGCTCGCCTATTCGATGCAGGATCTGATCCTCGAACCCTTTGCCGGGCTGGTGTTCGGGATGACCCCGGGCGAATCGACCAGCCTTTCGGGCACGCAGCATGGCGGGGTGCTGCTGGGCATGATCCTCGCCGGGGTGGGTGGCAGCGCCTTTGCCGGGCGGCTGCCGGTCGATCTGCGGGTCTGGATCGTCGCGGGCTGCGCCGGTTCGGGCATCGCGCTCGCCGGGCTGGCGGTGGCGGCGCTCGCCGGGCCGGGCTGGCCGCTGACGGCGAATGTATTCGTCCTCGGCTTCTGCAACGGCGTGTTCGCGGTCTCCGCGATCGGTGCAATGATGGGGCTGGCAGGCGCAGGCGAGAAAACCCGCGAGGGCGTACGCATGGGGGTGTGGGGCGCGGCACAAGCCATCGCCTTCGGCCTTGGCGGCCTGAGCGGCGCGATTGGCGTGGACATCGCCCGCCGCATTGCCGCGCAGGACGGTGCGGCCTTCCAGCTGATCTTCGCCATCGAGGCGTGTCTGTTCATCCTCGCCGCAGGGCTCGCCCTGCAGGCAACGCGCCGGGAATCGGCAAACCGCATGGGAGTTGCAAGCGCATGACCGAAACGATCTATGATGCCGTGGTGGTCGGTGGCGGCCCATCGGGTGCGACCATCGCGAAGGATCTGGCCGACAGCGGCCGGCGGGTGCTGCTGCTCGACCGGGCAGGCCGCATCAAGCCGTGCGGAGGCGCGGTCCCTCCCCGCCTGCTGAAGGATTTCGAAATCCCGCAGAGCCTGCTGGTGGCGCGCGCGCGCTCTGCCCGCATGATCGCCCCGTCGGATCGCAAGGTCGATATGCCCGTGGGCGAAATCGGCTACGTCGGCATGGTCGACCGCGACGTGTTCGACGAATGGCTGCGCAAGCGTGCCGTTGCGGCAGGGGCGGAACGGCGCACCGGCACATTCGAACGGATCGAGCGCGACGAAGGCGGCACCACGGTCTGCTATCGCGAGGAACGCGCCGGCGATGTGCTTCGCGTGCGCACGCGGCTGGTAATCGGCGCGGACGGCGCGCGCTCTGCCGTGGCTGCGCAGAATATCGCGGGGGCGGAGCGCATGAAATGCGTTTTCGCCTATCACGAGATCATCAAGTCGCCGCAAGCCAGCTCGGACGCGTTCGACGGATCGCGCTGCGACGTCTTCTACCAGGGCCACCTCTCGCCCGATTTCTACGCCTGGGTCTTCCCCCACGGCGAGACCGCAAGCATCGGCGTCGGCAGCGCGAACAAGGGCTTTTCCCTGCGCGGTGCGGTCGCCCGGATGCGCGGCGATCTGAACCTTGAGGACTGCGAAACGATCCGCCGCGAAGGCGCACCGATTCCCCTGAAGCCGCTCAAGCGGTGGGACAACGGAACCGACGTGATCGTGGCGGGCGATGCCGCCGGCGTGGTCGCCCCTGCCAGTGGCGAGGGGATCTATTACGCGATGATGGGCGGTCGCTGCGTGGCCGAGGCCGCCGAACGGTTCCTCGCCACCGGGCAGCCCGCCGCATTGCGCGGCGCGCGCAGGGCCTTCATGCGCGAACATGGCAAGGTGTTCTGGATCCTCGGCATGATGCAGCACTTCTGGTATTCGAGCGACAAGCGGCGTGAACGCTTCGTCACCATGTGCGCCGATCGCGATGTGCAGCAGCTGACCTGGGAAGCCTACATGAACAAGCGGCTGGTGCGCGCCAAGCCCGTCGCGCACATGCGGATTTTCGTGAAGGATTGCGCGCATCTGCTGGGCCTGAAAGCAGCCGCCTGATGGGCCGCAGCTGGATATTGCCTATGATCGTCGCCGCCGTCGCGGCGCTGGGCATCGCGATGCTGGGCGGCACGATTACCGATCTCGGCCCGTGGTATCAGGCACTCGAAAAGCCCGACTGGACACCGCCGAACTTCGTCTTTCCCATCGCCTGGACAGCGATCTTCGCGCTGGCTGCGGTGGCGGCCGTGCGCACGTGGGTTAGCGTGCCGAGCGCGCGCGCGGCCGATGCGGTGGTGGGCCTGTTCGCGCTCAACGGGTTCCTGAACATCCTGTGGAGCCTGCTCTTCTTCCGCATGCAGCGGCCCGACTGGGCCTTTGCCGAGCTGCTCCTCCTGTGGTTCTCGGTCGCGGCGCTGATCGTGTTCTGCGGTCGCCATTCGCGCTTCGCAGCCTTCGCGCTGGTCCCCTATATCGTGTGGGTCACCATTGCTGGCGCGCTCAACTGGAGCATCGTCGAGCTCAACGGCCCGTTCTGACGTGCAGGCCTTGTTCGCATCGGGCCATGCGGCCGACATCGTACTGGCGGTTCTTGCACTGGAGGCGGTGTTGCTGGCCCGCAGGGGCTGGCACTGGGCCGAGATTGCGGGCCTTCTCGGCCCGGCGGCGCTGATCGTCGTGGGCTTGCGCGCCGCGCTGACCGGCGCCGAGTGGTACTGGGTTTCGCTGCCCGTCGCGCTCGCCTTCCCGCTCCATCTGCTGGACCTCAAGCAACGGATCGCTGCGCGACGCGCGGAGTGATCCGGGCAGAGAAAACCCGGCCGCAACGGGCCGGGCTCCTCGCTTTCCCCTGCTGAAACCGTCCGGTCAGCCACCCGGTGCGTAGTGGTGTTCCTGCGCCCACAGGTACCAGTTGTCGACCACCGTGCCGGTCAACAGGATGCCGATCCCGCCGGTCAGCGTGGTCAGCACGGCGAACCACCAAGCCCACCGATGAATCGATTCCATCGAGGCGTTGAAGCCCATGGTCCAGCGCCAGAACAGGCCGGCGCGCTCTGCCGCTGTGCCGCGATCGGTGATCTGTTCGATCTCCCGCTCCCCGCCATAGCGCCCCACTGCAAGGATCGTGGCGCCGTGCATCGCGAACAGCAGCGCGGAGCCATAAAGGAACACGATCGAAAGGCAGTGAAACGGATTGTAGAACAGATTGCCATGGACCAGCGACAGGTTGTTGGTCCAGTCCAGGTGCGGGAAGATGCCGAAGGGCACGGCTTCCGACCAGCTGCCCATCAGCCCGGGCCGGATGAAACCGAGCACCAGGAAAAGCCAGATCGCACTCGCAAAGGCCCAGGTCACGTGCAGCCCCATGCCCAGCGCCTTGGCGCGGCGATAGGTGCGTAGCCACCACAGCAGGATCGAGGTGGTCAGGAAGAACCCGGCCATGATCCACCACCCGCCCTCGGCCAACGGCACGAACGGCTGAAATCCATATTCCGGCCCCGGCGGATCGAGCGACAGCCAGAAGAACTCGCGCACGAACGCCTGCGGATCCCAGTTGACCGAAGCGAGCAGGTTCAGCCCGATAATCTCGATCGCGATAAACCCGAACAACAGCGAAGCGAGCCCCAGCCAGCCGAGATAGATCGGCCCGAACTGCGCCTGGCCCAGCTTGCCGAACAAGTGCGCGTTCCAGTGTAGCGGGATGCGCGGCTCGTCGGCGAAGGGCAGGTCGATGCCCATCTCTGCCGGGCCTTCCAGCTGCACCTGCGTGAAGATGTTTTGGTAGCGTGGCATGACGTCGTACCCTTTCTCAAGACCAGATCGGAATGCTGCGCCACCAGCTCCACCATTCGGGAAAGCTGCCCTGGTACAGCGGGCCGGCAAGGATCATGCAGGCTGCGCTCCAGAACCCGGCATTGAGCGCCAGCAGCAGGCCCAGCCGGTGGATGCCGACGGTGCCGATCGAGTAGCCGATGAAATCGCGGAAGAACGTGTCTTCGTATTCGGGCGACTTGACCTCGGTGCCGCGCGGCACGTTGACCGCAGACAGCACCAGGGCCCCGTGCAGCGCCAGCGCGAGGCACGTCGTGAAGAAGAACGTGATCGCGATCATGTGCAGCGGGTTGTAGTGGAAATTGACGTAGGAATATCCGGTGTTCGACACCCAGTCGAGGTGGGTGAAGATGCCGTAGGGGAATGCATGGCCCCAGGCACCCAGCCAGATCGGCCGGATGACGACGAGCGTGGCATAGGCGAGGATCGCAAAGCTGAACGCGACGGGCACGTGGTATCCCATGCCCAGCTTGCGGCAGATTTCCACCTGGCGCAGTGCCCATGAACCGAAGGCGATCAGGGCGCAGATCGTGATGATCTGCCAGTAGCCGCCAGCATTGAGCGGGGCGGCGGCAAGCCCCGCATCGATGGGTGGCGGATCGATGGAGATCAGCCACGGATTCCATGTCGCCCCCTGCGAGGCCGACGCGATGATCAGCAACGTGCCCAGCAACGCAGCGATCGCCGCTGTTACGCCGAAGAAGCCCACGTAGAATGGACCGACCCAGAAATCGAACAGATCGCCACCGATCAGCGTGCCGCCACGCACGCGGTATTTCCGCTCGAAACTCAGGAGTGCCATAAATCCATCCTCCCCACCGCAATCGGCAGGATTTGCAGGTTTGTCTCAGACCGCAGGAATGCGGCCCCGGCTGTGGGGGCGGAACTGGCCGCCCCCGTCACGTCGGGACAGGCGCTATCCCGTCGTTGCCGGACCTTCGACCGCCGCAGCGGTCGTCGCCGGAGCGGCGCTTGCGCCATCCAGCCAGTTGTACCGGTTGGTGCTGAGCAGGATGAAGTGGATCAGCAGTGCGAGCACGAACAGGAAAACGAACAGAGCGACGAGCGTTCTGCGCGGATCGAAAATAAGCCAGATTCTCCACATGACATGTGTCCTTTCTATGTGGTTTCGGCATGGGCCGCCCGATGGCGCCGAACCGCGTCAGCCGGGCGTAATTGGATCGGTCAGAGCCAGGGCTTGTAAGCCCACAGCGCGATGTGCGCCAAAACCGCGATCCCGGTGAAACCGAGGAAGGAACCCATGAAAATCTTGTGAAATTCCTTGGCTTCTTCCGGGGTCAGGTAGGTCCGCAGACCGAAGCGATCATCGCCAGGTGTCGGATCGTTCATTGGTCAATCTCCAAACTTGCTGGACAAAGTGGGGCGTTGCCGCCCCGGCGGTATCCGCGTGGAGAAATGCTCCCCAACGCGAATTTCTGAAGCCCTTGCGGGCGGAGCTGATGCGATCCCGGGTTCACCGGGCCGATCCTTCGAGCAGGACATCGGCGAACCGGTCGGCCCCGACGGTCGTCTCGCCTGCATTGCGCGCGGCCTGTTCGGCGGCATCGCGCAGGCGCTTGGCGGCGGAGATGCGCACCAGCACGGGCTGCGCCTCGACGATGGCGTCCAGCCGCTCCTTCGCGTCCGCATCCCATTGCAGTTCGCGTTCGCCGCGTGCGGGCGTTGCGGGTGCCTGGTCCATCTCGGTCCCGAGCGGGAGGATGTGGAAGAGCGCGTCGAACAGCGCATTGCACACCTCCTGGACGAGGTACGTCGCACCCGAATAGCCCATGAAGGGCGTGCCTGTGTGGCGACGGATCGCAGCACCGGGGAAGCTCGCCGGGATGAACTGGCCTTGCGGCCCATGCCCCCGGCCCGCGACCTCGGCCATATACATTCGCTCGTTGTAAGAACCGAACACCACCAGCGGCGGGTTGGCGTGGATCGCGGCCCGCACGTCTTCGTTTTTCGGCTTCACGCCAGCACTGCGGCCAAATGCGAAGGAACACGGCAGGCCCATGTCGTCTTCAAGGAAGTGGCGGATTCCGCGCGCGTAAGTCTCGTTCGCGCAGATCCCGAAATTGGCGGTGCCGAAGAAGTCCTGCGTGACCGAGCGCCACAGATCCCACAGCGGCTTGATCGTGGTGTGCTTCTCACGCTCGATAAATGGTTCCGGGTCCAGGCCCAGCTCCGCGCCCAGCGCGCGCAGGAAACTGGTGGTCGAAGACAGGCCGATGGGCGCCTGGAAGTAGGGCCGCTCCAGCAGCTCGCACAGGTTGCGGCCATATTCGCGGTAGAGGCAGACATTGGCTTGCGCATTTGCCAGCTGCCGCAGATCGGCCAGATGGCTGCCCAGCGGGAAGCTCAGGTTCACTCGCGCGCCGATTCCTTCGATCAGACGGCGGATCTCGGCGAGGTCGCTCGCCATGTTGAACATGCCGTAGGCCGGCCCGATGATGTTGACGAGCGGGCGCTCCCCCTTCGCCAGGGTCTTGGGCGCGGGCATCTTCTTTGGGCCAAATTCGGTCCACAGCCAGCTGAGCGCGCGGTCGGCGCTTTCCCACTGGTCCTCGTCGATCGTGCGCGGCAGGAAACGCTTGATGGTGGTGCCTTCCGGGGTGACGCCGCCGCCGATCATCTCTGCGATGGAGCCGGTCACCACGACCGAGGGCAGTTCCGGGTCGAGCGTCTTCCACGCCCGCTTCATCGCCGCTTCGGTGCCGGTCTTGCCCAGCTCTTCCTCACCCAGCCCGGTGACGACGATGGGCAATTCGTGCGGCGGCAAGCCATCGGTGTAGTGGAGCACGCTGGTCACCGGCAGGTTCTCGCAGCCCACCGGCCCGTCGATGACGACCTGCAGCCCCTTCACCGCAGTGAAGACATAGACCGCGCCCCAGTAGCCGCCGGCCCTGTCGTGATCGAGAACGAGGGTCATGTGCCCACCGCCTCAGCTGCCTTGATGGCAGCAGCGGTCTGCGCGGCGAACTTCTTCTTGAACTGCGGCCGGTCCATCGGCGTGTCGGACCAGATGCCCGCGTTGTCGCCGGTGCCGGCTTCGCCGAAGAATTCGGCCATGCGGTCGAATCGCTCCTTGTTGCCCAGCGCCGCGTTGACCACCTGCGCCAGGCTGCCGGCCCCCGCCGGGCCCATCAGCGGGCGGGCGGAAATCAGGTTGGTGAAGTAAAGCGCCGGCGTCGCCTTCTGCTTGGCGTGCTGCACCACCGGAGTGGTGCCGATCGCCAGATCGGGGCCGAATTCCTCGACCGCGGCGATGTCTTCTTCCAGCGTGGCGCGGTAATTGACCCGCACGCCCTTGGCCTCCAGCCACTCGCGGTCGGGATCGGACCAGCGCGTTTTCGGGCACGCCGTGCCGACATAGGGAACATCCGCGCCGCTTTCGATAAGCAGGCGCGCGACCAGCAATTCCGAGCCTTCGTAGCCCGAAACCGTGATCCGGCCCTTGATCGGCATCGCTGCGAGCGCACCACGGATCGCGGGCAGGAAGGCGTTCTTGGCCGCGTCGATCCTGCCTTGCGCCACGCCGCACGCCGCGCCGATAGCGTCGAGCCACACAGCGGTGCCATCGCATCCAACCGGCGCCGAACCGACGGCGCTGCGCCCGGCCTTTTCGAACTCGCGCAGCGAGGCGGTATAGAACGGATGGATCGCAGCGACCGCCGCGCAGTCGAGCGCGCTGTAAAGCTCGCGCCATTCGCGGGTCGGCACGACCGGCCCTGCGGCCAGCCCCAGCGGCTCCAGCATCATGCCGATACCAACCGGATCGGCAGGAAACATTTCGCCCAGCAGCGTGACCGTCGGCCGACCCTGCGGATTTGCCTGCCGCGAGTCAGGTGCCGCGACCGGGCCGTGCTCGGCTTCCTTGCGGGCGTATTCCAGCATCGCACCGGCGAGCACATCTTTCGCCTCCGCATGGGTCGGAATGCCGAAGCCCGGAACGTCGATGCCAATGATCCGAACGCCGTTGATCTGGTCCGGCAGCAGCCTCAGCGGCACCCCGCTGGCGGTGGGCACACACAGGTTGGTGACCACGATAGTGTCGTACTGCGCCGGATCGGCCAGTTGCTCGACCGCTTCCTTGATGTCTTCGAACAGCTTGCCGGTAACCAGCGTTTCGGAACTGAACGGGACATAGCCGACCGTCCGCCGCGCGCCGTAGAAATGGCTGGTGAAGGTAAGCCCGTAGACGCAGCAGGCGCTGCCTGAGAGCACGGTTGCGGTGCGCTTCATCCGCAGCCCGACGCGCAGCGACCCGAAGGCGGGGCACATGCTTTGCGGCTGGTCGTGCGGGCCGGCCTTCGCCTCGTCGAGCGGATAGTCGCGCGCGTATTGGTCGAGGATGTCGCTCTTGCCCGCCTTGCGGGCCGCCTCTTGCATCGTGTCCTTGCTCGAACAGCCGCCTGCGCCCTCGTCTGCCGTCGGGGTGGCGAGATCGAGCCGATCGGCTGCGCGGGTATCGGATGTGATGGCGTCGCTCATTCCATCAGACCTCGTCGTAAACCACTTCGAGGCTCGGCTTGGGTTCGTAGCTACCGCCGCGCATATCCGCCTGCGTGGCGGGCACCAGTTCGACATTGCCGCCCGTATCGTCTGGGCTGAAAAGGTCGAGCAAACCTTCCTGTTCGAGCGGCGTGGGCCGTTGCGGCGGGGCTTCGGCGACGTTGATCGCCAGCTCTTCGAACAGCGGCGCCCACTCGGTGCCGGGCCTGCCGACGATCTGGTAATTGGCCGATTTGCGGCGAATATCCTCGTTCGCGGGGATCGCGCACAGCACCGGGATGTCGACTGCTTTGGCAAAGGCCTGCGCCTCGCCCGTGCCGTCGTCCTTGTTCACGATCATGCCCGCGACGCCGACATTTCCGCCCATGCTGCGGAAATATTCGACCGCCTTGCAGACGTTGTTGGCGACGTAGAGCGATTGCAGGTCGTTGCTGCCGACCACGATGACCTTCTGGCACATGTCGCGCGCGATCGGCAGGCCGAAGCCGCCACACACCACATCGCCCAGGAAGTCGAGCAGAACGTAGTCGAAGCCCCACTCGTGGAAGCCGAGCTTTTCGAGCAATTCGAACCCGTGGATGATCCCGCGACCGCCGCAGCCGCGGCCGACCTCCGGGCCGCCCAGCTCCATGGCGAACACACCGTCACGCTGGAAGCAGACATCCTCGATCGTCACTTCCTCGCCCGCGAGCTTCTTCTTGGAACTGGTTTCGATGATCGTCGGGCAGTTCTTGCCGCCGAACAGCAGGCTGGTGGTGTCGCTCTTGGGGTCGCAGCCGATCAGCAGCACGCGCTTGCCCTGCTGCGCCATCATGTAGCTGAGGTTGGAGAGCGCGAAGCTCTTGCCGCTGCCACCCTTTCCATAGATCGCGATGACCTGCGTCTGCTTGGTCACTTCGCCATCATGCACCGGATCGGGTTCGATCGCGGCCTCTTCGCGCAGCGCATCGAGGGCGGAGGGTGAATCGAGATGGGTCATGCAAATTCGCTCCAGTCCAGCACCAGCTTGAGGCAGTCGCGGTCCTCGAAAGCCGTGGGATATGCGGCCCGCGCATCGGCGGCGGGGGCCACGTTGGTGATCAGGCCGCCCAGGTCGAGCGCGCCCGTTTCGATAAGTCGATGCGTCGCAGCCAGGTCATCCGGTTGCCATTCCGCGGCGATCCGCAGACGCGCCTCGCGCTGGAAGGCGGGCGCGAAGTCGAAGCCGATCCGGTTGCGGTAAAAGCCCGCCAGCACGATCTCGCCACCCTTGCCGAGGTGCCCGACCAGCGTATCGATGCCCGCGGCATCGCCGCTGACGTCGTAGATGCTGCGATAGTCGCGCCGGTCGTCCGCTGCCGGATCGATCACGTCGTAGCCAACCGCGCCAATGCGGCGGGTCGGATCGATTTCCCATACGGTTGGCGCCGGGGCGCCGCTGGCAATCGCCATACGGGCGAGCAGGCGGCCCAGCACACCGTGCCCGATGACAAGATCGGGCGGATCGCCGCCTGCGAGTGCATGCCGGGCCGTTGCGGCCAGCGCGAACAGCACGCCTTTTTCCGCCAGCGACTCGGAAACCGGCAGCGCGCGGGCGCTGGGCACGATCAGCGTCTGGGCGGTACCGCCGAACAGTCCGCGCGCATTGGTGTAGCAATTGGCACCGGGAACAAAGACCCATTCGCCAATGCGCGAGACCGCGTCGCTCCCGGCGTCGATGATCCTGCCAACCGACTCATAGCCCGGCACGAGAGGGTAGCCCATGCCGGGAAAGGGCGGCATTTCGCCGGTCCAGAGCAGTTTTTCGGTACCGGAGCTGACCCCGCTCCAATGGATCGCCACTACGACATCGCCTGCTTCGACCGCGCGCAGCTCGAGCGGTCGGAGCGCGATGCTCCCCGGTTTTTCGAGTGTGACGGCCATCGCATCCATGTTCGCGAGACTCTCCCCAAATGCTGGCCCTTATCGCTCTCCCAGAGATACGAAGGCCCACATGTCAGCTACGCCTCACATCCAGGACTGTCAATTCATGCTGACAGATTAGTTGTCAGGCACGCGCGACGATCAGTGAGGTGATCAGCGGCTGATGCGTGGCGATCCGGCGGGTATCGGCGAAGCCCGCAGCATGCAGCATGGCGCGAATCTCTTTCGGGGACCGTGGACGGCCGGAGCCCATCGCCCACAGATAGAACCCGAAGTAGGCGTCGCCCATCGCCTCCGCGCCGCGAGTCGCGGCCATCGGCTCGGCAACCAGCAGCCGGGCACCGGGCGTTAACGACGCGCGGATATTGCGCAGCAGCTGCATCGCGAGCTCATCGTCGTGATCGTGCAGGATGCGCACCAGAGAGACTAGGTCATAACCCTGGGGCACCGGGTCGTTGAAGAAGCTACCCTTGTGGCCGGTAATCGGCGAAACACCGCCGACGGGCGCCCGGTCCACCACATCGGGCAGATCGAACAGGCCCAGCCTGAGTTTTGGATGGGCATCGCCAACCGCGCGCAGGAACGCGCCCTGCCCGCCCCCGATATCGAGCAGCGCCCTGTGCCTGGAAAAGGGAAACGCAGCGATCACCTCTTGCGAAACGGCCGCCTGTGAATCGGCCATCAGCTGCGAATAGCCCTGCGTATCGCGCACCTGCGCCCCGTCATCCTGTCCGACATAGCTCCAATAGCGCGACAGCGCGGTGGGCTTGGCACGATCCTGCCTGAGCAATTCGAGCGGATCGGCGAGGTCGGCATAGAGCAGGCTGTGATGGCGAATCATCGCCAGCGCGCCGGCATTGCCGTGCAGCGCGGCGCCGTGGCGACCCAGCATCCACAGGCCCGGCGCGGCCTCCTGCGCGATCCCGATCGCCGCTGCCGCGCGCATCAGGCGCAGTGCAGCCTCGCGCGACAACTTGGCAGCCTCTGCCAGTTCGGCGGTGTCCGCCGGGCCCTGCGCCAGTCGCTGCAGGCACCCGCTCTCCACCATCGCCAGCAGGACCTGCGTGTAGGCGAACCCCGCCACCAGATCGAACAGGTCGCCTGCCCGCCGCCGCGCGATCGGGCGCAGCAGGGGATTGGCGGCGGCGTGCCGCTGGAACGCCTTGCTGCCCAGAATGCGGTTGCGCCATCCGAGCAGCCGCACCCGCCAGCTGTGCAACGGCGCATCGGATTGAGCTTGACCCTTTGGCATTTGTCCAGTTTGTTGGACAGATGCTATGTAAATAGCAATCGTCTTGTTGGGAGAGCGCGCGGATGGAGGACCAGAGCAGCGACGCGGTCTGCGTGATCGGCGCGGGAATCGGCGGGCTGGTCGCCGCTGCGCTGCTCGCCGCGCAAGGCTGCGACGTGACCGTGGTCGAAAAGGAATCGCATGTCGGTGGCAAGGCACGCCGCCTGAATGTAGATGGCCAGCCGATCGACGCCGGGCCGACGGTGTTCACCCTGCGCGACGTGTTCGAGGACATCTTCCAGGCATGCGGCGGCTCGCTGTCCTCTGCGCTTGCCATCAGGCCGGCGCAGGTGATTGCCCGGCATGCGTGGCGCGAGGACCAGCGACTCGATCTCTTCGCGGACCCGCAAAGAAGCGAAGACGCTATCGGCGCATTCGCCGGGCGCGACGCAGCGATCGGTTACCGCAACTTCCGCCACGAGGCGCGCCGGATCTTCGATATTCTCGACAAGCCGCTGCTACGGCAGGACAAGGTTTTCTGGCCGCTGCCACTGATGCAGCGGATCGGGCTTTCACGGTTCGGAGACCTGGCGGCGATCCGCCCTTACGAGAGCCTGTGGAAGGTGCTGGGTGAGCATTTCTCCGATCCGCGCCTGCGCCAGCTGTTCGGGCGCTACGCCACCTATTGTGGCTCCTCCCCCTTCTCCGCCCCCGCCACGCTGATGCTGATCGCCCATGTGGAGGCGAAGGGCGTGTGGCTGATCGACGGTGGAATGAGCGCGCTGGCCGAAGCCCTGCGCGACCTGGCGCAAAGCAACGGCGCGCGCTTCCGCATGGGCGAAACCGTGCGCCATATCGAAACCGGGCCGCGCGGAACCACCGGGGTGGTGCTGGAGACCGGCGACCGAATCGCGGCGTCGAACGTGCTGTGCAATGCCGACCCGGCGGCGCTGGCCGGGGGTCGCTTCGGAGAGCAGGCACGCAGCGCGGTTGGCGCCAGCCCCCGCCGCGGCCGCTCTCTGTCGGCTTTCGTCTGGCTCGCCCATGCCAGGACGAACAATACCAAGACGAACAGCGCCGGGACGACCGCCGCCGCCGGTGGCTTTCCGCTATCGCGCCACAACGTGTTCTTCTCGCCCGATTACCGCGCGGAGTTCGATAGCCTTCGCGCAGGCCAGACCATTGCCGACCCATCGGTCTACGTCTGTGCACTGGATCGCACCGCCGGCGACACGCCGGGCGAAGCGCAGCCGCAGGGCCGGGAGCGGCTGCAGATCATCGTCAACGCGCCCGCCAATGGCGACCGCCACACTTTTTCCGAACAGGAGTTGGACCAATGCACGCAAAGCATGACGCGCAGCCTCGCGCGCTGTGGGCTGGAACTGGAGCCCGGTTTTCCGCACCGGCTGGTCACCCCGACGGACTTCGAAACGCTGTTCCCCTCGACGGGTGGAGCCCTGTATGGAAGGCACTCGCACGGGTGGGCGGCGTCCTTCCTTCGCCAGGGGGCGGCGACGCGGATCCCTGGGCTCTATTGCGCAGGGGGGAGCACCCATCCCGGCGCGGGAGTGCCAATGGCCGCCTTGTCCGGGCAGACCGCGGCGCGCGAAGTGATGGCACGCCTCGCTTCGACACGCCGATTTCACCCGGCGGCTATGGCTGGTGGTATATCGACGCGATCTCGGACGACGGAAAGCACGGCCTGACGATCATCGCCTTTCTGGGCAGCGTCTTCTCACCCTATTACAAGGCCAGCGGACGCGGCGAGCCGCTGAACCATGCTGCGCTCAACGTGGCGCTCTATGGCCCGCGCAGCCGCTGGACAATGACCGAACGCGGCCAGCGCGGGGTGGAGCAGCGCCGAAGCAGCCTGACCATCGGTGCCAGCAGCGTGCGCTGGACGGGCGAGGCGCTGGAGATAGAGATCGAGGAACGCGACAAGCGCCTCGGCGTGCCGTGGCAGCGACGCGTAGCGGGCACCGTGCGGGTCTATCCGGAGGCGCTCAACCCGATCAGCTTCGCGCTCGACCCCAAGGCCCGGCACATCTGGCATTGCCTCGCCCCCCGCGCACGCATCGAAGTGTCGATGGACGAGCCTTCGCTCGGCTGGAGCGGGCGCGCCTATCTCGATTCCAATTTCGGCGCGGAGTCGCTGGAGGAAGGGTTCGACGTCTGGCACTGGTCGCGCGCGCACCTGAGCGATGGTGCCGTGGTCTGTTACGAGGGCCGCCGGGCGGACGGCTCCAGCTTCGCCAGCGCATTGCGCTTCGATGCCTGCGGGCTGCCCCAGCAGGCCGACCTGCCGCTGACCGCGCCGCTGCCCAACACGCTGTGGCAGATGGAACGCAAGACGCGCGGAGATCGCGGACATGCCAGCGTGATCAGGACTTGGGAGGATTCCCCGTTCTACGCGCGCTCAACCCTCGCCTCGCGCCTGTATGGCGAGCAGGTGGTCGCGGTGCAGGAAAGCCTAAATATGCGGCGTTTCACATCGCCGGTGGTGCAGTTCATGCTGCCCTATCGGATGCCGCGCGAGGCGTAACGCCAGGCCGGATCAGTCGGATCGATCCGCGCTGGCTTCCGGTTCGCGCTTGTCCCCCTCGCGTTTGTCCCCATCGCGCGCTGCTTTGTCGCGCCTGATCTCCCGGCTGACCGACCAGTATTGCCAGCCGCCGAAGCCCAGCGCGACGACCGCGGTGAAGACGATCTCGATCCAGCCGAAATGCTCGCCGAAATTGTCCATGCGCCCTCTCCTTCAACTGCCGATGCCATGCGCTTCGAGGTAAGCCGAGATCGGCTGCACGATCAGTTCGGGCCGTTCTTCGTGCGCGAGATGACCCAGGCCCGGCAGCACCTCCAGCGTGGCGTCGGGCAGAAGCTGCGCCGCCTCCTCCACTCCGTCGAGCGGGATTGCGGTATCGCCGCGCGAATGGATCAGAAGGACCGGGTTGGGAATCGTCGGCAGCGCCCGTTCCAGCGGGCTCAAATCCCAGTGAGACATCATGGCCAGCGCGCCACGCGCATGATGGCTGTTGCCGAGCAGTGCGGCGTAACACCGCGCCCCGGCGCGATCGATCCGCGAGTTGGTGGATCGCGCGATGAAACCCTCCGTATCGCCGGAAATTCGCGCCACGCCGGAAAACAGCCGGGGCACCAGCGGGTTCAGCGCCAGCAGCCGCGCCATCGCGGGGAAGACCTGCGTGGCGGGCCAGGGCAGCGGCGCGAGTGCCGGGTTGAGGCCGATCACGGGGATGTCGGGCCAATCGCCACGGACCGTTTCCAGCGCAATCGCGGCGCCCGCCGAATGGCCGACGATCGCAGCCGGTGCGATGCCCATCCTCTCGATCAGTCCACGCACTGCCTGCGCCATGCCGGGCAGGCTCATGCGCGATTCCGCCATGCCGGTGGTGAACGCATGCCCGGGAAGATCGGGCGCAACGACGGTGTAGCTTTCGGCCAGCAGGGGCGCCAGCCCGCGCCACGAATGGCAGGATGCGCCGGTCCCGTGGAGCAGCAGCAGTGTGGGCGCGTCGCCGCCCTGCGGCCCCATCACCTGCACGTGCCAGCGCAGGGGCCCGTCCTCGACGAACCGACTCGCCTCGCGGTGCGGCCAGATGCGCCCGTCTCGCTCCCAGTTCAGTTGCGCGCTCATGCCGCGCGGGCGCCCGGTTGGGCCGCGCTGACAGCGGCGTGGAGGCGGCTGGCATCGGCCATCGGCAGGGCGAGGAATCGGGCATGCATCGCCCGTGCAAGATCGCTCGCCTCGGGCGCGGTGCGCGCGGATATGTCGACCACCAGCGCGTCGAAGCCACGCATGGCGATGGCGCGTGCTGCGGCCAGCGCGTCTTCCCGGGCCTGCGCACGGCCGCCTTTGCCATCCGCACCCACATTGGCGCGGCCATCGGTGAGGATGACGAGGTGCGGCGTCTTCCCTCGCGCGGCGACCGCCTCGGCCAGTTCGCGGCCTGCCTTCAGACCATGCGCGATCGGCGTTCCGCCCCCACCCGGCAGCGCGGCAAGAGTCCGGCGTGCGCGGGTGAGCGAGCGCGTCGGCGGCAGCAGCAGCTCCGCTCCATCTCCCCGGAATGCGACCAGCGCCACTTCGCTGCGGGTGACGTAGGCCTGCGCCAGCATCAGCTCGACCGCACCTTTCGCCTCTGCCAGTCGGGCCGCCGCCGCCGAGCCAGAGGCATCCACGCAAAAGATCGTCACGCGCGCGCCGCGTTCCTCGTAGCGGCGGACGCGCAGGTCGGTCTTGCGGAAAATCAGCGTATCGTCGTTCGCCCCGCCCTCGCCGCGCCGCACCGCCTGCCACGGAACGGCTGCGCGCAGCGTATCGACCAGTGCCAGCCTTGCGCCGCCACGCGGCATTCCCGGCCTGGCGCCAAGCGGCTTGCCCCGCTGGCCCGATTGCATCCGCTTACCGCCGCCTCCGCCCGTGCTGCCGCGCCGGGTCTGCCCGTCCGCCAGTCGCGCCAGCAGATCGGGCGGGAGCGCCGCCAGCGCGGCTTCGAGCACCACTTCGTGGAGCGCACCATCGCCCGGATCGGCCGCGTCCTCACGCTCGCCCGCGTCGCCATTTTCGGGCGGCGGCGGGGTGTCGACACGATCGTCTTCTGCCATCTCGGGCATCCGGGTCGCACGCGGAGCCAGCACCAGGCGCGCGGCCGCCGCAATATCGCTCGCCTGTACCGCGCGCCGACCCTCGAGCGCGGCATGAGCGCGCGCGGCATGGCCCGCGAAATTGAGTGCGCGCACCGATCCTATCCCCAGTGCCAGCGCGGTTGCGGCAAGCGCATGCAGCGCCTCTTCATCCAGTGGAGCGACGCGGCTCAGGCCCTGGGCAGCGGCAACTGGCTTTGCCCCGGGCATGGCGGCACGCGTCAGATCGCACCGGAACGCCACCCGTTCGATCAGCGATGCAGGCGGCGCCTCGTCGTCTTCGACCATCCCGTCGTCGAGCATGATCAGCCCGAATGACGGGCCACCGCCATCGAGAGACTGCGCCAGCCGCCCGGCAATCGCCTCGCCCAGTCGCTCCGCCAGCGGAACGATCAGCAGCCCGCCCCCGACCTCGTCCAGCAGACCCTTCGCCCGGACCGGCTCGCCACGAGCCAGACTGGCCGCAAGATCGACCCCGCCGAGCAGGCGTTCATCGTCAATATGGGCAGGCAAGCGGCGCACCGGAAACTGGTCGTCCAGAGCCGCGCGCAGATCCGCGACCAGCGCATCGCGAACCGGCCCTGCGCCTTTCAGGCTGATCCCGCCGAACAGATGCGGCGCAGTGAGCAGCAGCGACAAGGCCAGCACCGCATCCTGTGCGGCATCGCTGTGCGGCGGTGCCTCGCCACTCACGAAAACACTTCGGCGATCGCGCGTTCGATCCGGGCGGTGGAGCCCGTTTCGTCCAGCACGTCGCGCCGCAGCCTGTGCCGCAGCGCCGAGGGCGCAACCGCGATCAGGTGTTCTTCGCGAAGCGCCTTCGCGCCCGCCAGCGCGGCCTGCGCCTTGCCCGCACGCATCAGGGTGAGCTCCCCGCGCAGCCCATCCGCGCCCACCGCCATGCACAGCTCCGCCGCCTTCGTCAGGATGGCATCGGGCACGGCAATCTTGCCCAGCCGCTTGCGCCCACGGTCGATCTGGCGGAGGATTTCGTCCTCCTGCGCCTGCCACGTTTCAGCAAAAGCATCCGGGTCCGATTCCTGCGCGGCGCAGCGGCGCATGATCTCCACCCGCGTTTCGATGTCGCCGGGCGTGCGCACCTCTACCGAAAGGCCGAACCGGTCGAGCAGTTGCGGGCGCAGTTCGCCTTCCTCCGGATTGCCGCTGCCGATCAGCACGAACTTCGCCGGGTGGCGCACCGACAGGCCTTCGCGCTCGACCACGTTTTCGCCCGATGCGGCGACGTCCAGCAGCAGGTCAACCAGGTGATCTTCCAGAAGGTTGATTTCGTCGATGTAGAGGAAACCGCGATGCGCCTTGGCGAGCAGGCCGGGCTCGAACGCCTTTTCGCCCGATCGCAGCGCACGTTCCAGGTCGAGCGCACCCAGCACGCGGTCTTCGGTCGCACCAAGCGGCAGGTCGACGAAGGGGACCGGTGTCTTGCGCAAGGGGCCGCTGCCGCAGATATCCGGGTAACGCGCCGCGTCTTCCTTCGAACAGCGGTAGGGGCAATCCTTGATCGCGGAGATGGGCGGCAGCAATCCCGCCAGCGCGCGCGCGGCGGTGGATTTGCCCGTCCCCCGGTCGCCGAACACCATCACGCCCCCGATCGCGGGATCGACGGCCGCGATCAGCAACGCCTGCTTCATCTCGTCCTGCCCGACGATTGCGGAAAAGGGAAAGCGCGCCATTGCGTCCGGAGAGTGTCGCAGCGCGCCCGTGCTGGCAAGGGCTTCATTGCGCATTGTGCACCTTGCACGGGCTGCTAGGATCAGTGGCAGACTGAAACCAATACCGGAGAGAGAGACCAATGTTCAGCCACGTGATGCTCGGCGCCGACGATATCGACGCTTCGAAAACCTTCTACGACGCATGCTTCAAGGCGCTCGGCGGGCGTGAGGGCTCGGTCGATCCCAAGGGCCGGGTAATGTACATGCACAATGGCGGCATCTTCCTGATAACCAAGCCGATCGACGGGAAGCCTGCGAGCTGCGGCAATGGATCGACCATCGGCTTCGCCGCGACGAGCGAGGAACAGGCGAACGCATGGCACGCGGCTGGCCTCGCCCATGGCGGCACCGCCATCGAAGATCCGCCGGGCATCCGCGAAGGTGCGGGCATGAAGCTGTACCTCGCCTATCTGCGCGATCCGGCCGGCAACAAGATCTGCGCGATGTACCGCCCGGGCTGAACCGGCCTGACTCCTCCCTACGGGGAGGGGAAGGAATGAGGCGCTAACCCCGCTCGACTAGAAACAGCGCGAATTCGGCGCGCAAGTTTGCGCCGAATTCGCCGATTTCGCGGCCTTTGGCGAAGTACCAGCACCGCCCGATATGCGCGCCTCGGTCCGCCACCAGTTCCCTGAAATCGACCACGGTCAGGTTGCGGATATTGCCGGTCGCGTGCCAGGCTTCGGGCAAGGCAGGGGTCACCGGCATCCGCCCGCCCAGCCCCAGCGCGACCCGCATCCGCCAATGCGCGAAGTTGGGAAAGCTGACGAAAGCGGCCCGCCCCACTCGCAGCAATTCGTCGATCACCTGCGCGGGGCGATCCACCATCTGGATCGTCTGGCCCAGAATCGCATAATCGAATGCGTCGTCGGGATAATGCGTCAGGTCACGCTCCGCATCGCCCTGAACCACCGAAAGTCCGCGCGAGACGCAGGTCGCGACACGCGCAGGATCGATCTCCAGCCCGCGCGCATCCACACGCTTGTGCGCCGCGAGCGCGGCCAGCAGCGTGCCCTGCCCGCACCCGATATCGAGCACGCGAGATCCATCGGGAATGGTCCCGGCAATCGCTGCAAGGTCGGGCCGCAGATCGGCCAGCGCGCTCGGCTTTGGCACATTCATCCGACGAACCCCTGCACCACCTCGTCCAGCCCCGGCGTTTCCAGCAGGAAACCGTCATGGCCGAAGGGGGACGACAGTTCCACGAAACTGACCGGCGCGCCCGCCGCGTTCAATGCGCGGACCAGATGCTGGCTCTCTGCCGTGGTATACAGCCAGTCGGTATCGAAACTGACCACGCAGAACCGCGCGGTGGTATTCGCGAAGGCATCGGCCAGCCGCCCGCCATGCTTTTCGGCCAGATCGAAATAGTCGATCGCGCGGGTGATATAGAGGTAGGAATTGGCATCGAACCGGCGGGTAAATCCACTGCCCTGATAGCGCAGATAGGATTCGACCTGAAAATCCGCCTCGAAACCGAAAGACTTGGTGCCTTCGCTGCCATCGGGCCGCGCCTGCAGCTGGCGCCCGAACTTCTCGGTCAGCCCGGCTTCGGAAAGATAGGTTATGTGCGCCGCCATCCGCGCCACCGCCAGGCCGGCGTCGGGGTGCGCGCCGCCATAATAATCGCCGCCGTTCCAGTTGGCATCGGCCATGATCGCCTGCCGCCCGACCTCGTGGAACGCGATGTTCTGGGCGGACTGCCGCGCCGCACTGGCGAGCACCAGCACCCGCTCCACACGGTCAGGAAAATCGGACGCGAAGGCCATCGCCTGCATCCCCCCCATCGAGCCGCCGACCACCGCGTGCAGCCGTTCGATCCCCAGCGCGTCGAGCAGGCGGGCGATGCCGCGCGCCATGTCGTGAATGGTGACCACGGGGAAGCGCGGGCCGTAGGGCTTGCCGTCCCCGCTCTCGCTGGCCGGGCCGGTCGATCCCATACAACCGCCGATCACGTTGGTGCAGATGACATGAAAGCGGTTCGTGTCGATCGGCCTGCCGGGGCCGACCATCCGATCCCACCAGCCGGGCTTGCCCGTGCCGGGATGCGGGCTGGCGACATATTGGTCGCCGGTCAGCGCATGGCAGATCAGAACGACATTGTCGCGCCCTGGCGAAAGCGCGCCATATTGCTGGTAGGCGATGGTGACGGGCGAAAGCTCCGCCCCGCTATCCAGCGGCAAGGGATCGGGCAGAGTTAGGGCGGTGGCTGGGTCTTGCATGATCTGGGCTTGCACCAAAGGGAAATACGGTGCTTCGACAAGCTCAGCACGAACGGTTTCTGCAAACCGTCCTCTAACCGCTCGCCCTAAGCTTGTCGAAGGGCTGATTTCCCTTATGGCCCAATGTTTGAAATGACAGAGATACCCCAGCCCAAGCCCTACATCCTCGACATCGCGCCTTATGTGCCCGGCGTGGCGAAGGCGGCGGACGGACGCGCGCTGACCAAGCTTTCCGCCAACGAGAACCCGCTGGGATGCAGCGAGGCGGCGCTGGCGGCGATGATGCAAAACCGCGAGGCGGCGCGCTATCCCGACCCGGACAGTATCGCGCTGCGCACCGCGCTGGGCGAACTGCATGGAATTGATCCGGCGCAAATCGTGTGCGGCACCGGGTCGGACGAATTGCTCAACCTCGCGGCGCAGGCCTTTGCCGGTGCGGGCGACGAAGTGCTGATGCCGCAGTATTCCTTCGCGGTGTACCCCATCGCCACGCGGCGGGTGGGCGCGACGCCGGTCGAGGTGCCCGCAAGCGATTACGGCGCGGATATCGACGCGATGCTGGCGGCGGTGACGGAGAAGACGCGTGTCGTCTTCATCGCCAACCCCAACAACCCCACAGGCACGTACCTGCCCCATACGGAGATTGCCCGCCTGCACGCCGGCCTGCCGCGCGACGTGCTGTTCGTCCTCGACCAGGCCTATGCCGAATATCTCGACGATGAGGGCGCGCCCGGCCTCGCGCTGGCTGCCAAGACGGAAAACGTGCTGGTCACGCGGACCTTTTCCAAGATTTACGGCCTCGCCTCGGCACGCGTCGGCTGGGCGACCGGCGCGCCGCATCTGATCGACGCGCTCAATCGCATCCGCGGGCCATTCAACGTGACCGGGGCGGCACAGGCGGGCGCGCTCGCGGCGCTGGGCGATCAGGATTTCGTGCGCCGTTCGCGCGAAGAGAATGCGCGCATCCGCCACAGCTTCGTCACGCGGATCGAGGCGCTGGGCAATCGCGGTGTGTCCACCGTGCCGAGCGAGGCGAACTTCGTGCTCGTGCTTTTCCCCGACCAGCCGACCGCCGAGCGCGCGCGCGACGCGATTGCCGGAGCGGGCTATGCGGTGCGCCACCTGCCGGGCCAGGGCCTCGGCCAGGCGCTGCGCATTACCATCGGACGGGAGGACGACATGGATCGGGTCGGCGACGCGATCGAGGGCGCGCTGGCGGCTTAACCGGAGCTAGGTCTGCAGCGCGTTGATCGCCTCGTGCACCCGGCCTTCGATCTCCTTGCGGCTCAGCCCGGTCGGGATCGGCGCGCCGAAGCGGTAGGTGATCTGGCCTGCGCGCTTCACGAAACCGCGATACAGCGGCCCGCTGTTCACCGCGACCGGCACCACCGGCAGGTCGAGCAGCTTGTAAAGCCCGGCGAACCCGGAAACGATCGGCGCCTCCTGCCCGTGCGGAGTACGGGTGCCTTCGGGAAAGATGAGGAATGGCCTCCCGTCGCCCTTCGCCTCCCTCGCCGCGCGCATGAGCGAACGCAGCGCGCTGGCGCCTTCGTCGCGCGCGACCGGAATCATGCCATAGCGCGCAGCGACCTTGCCCCACATCGGCAGGGCCAGCAGCTCCTGCTTGGCAAAGATCACCGGCTCGCCGAAGACGCAGGGCGCGTCGATCGCCTCGAAGAAGCTTTCGTGGCGCACGGCATACAGCGCAGGACCATCGATCGGGGCGCCCTGCTGGATCAGCCGGATGCGCAGCAGGTGCCGCACGCACCAGCGGTGCAGCGCGCTCCACGCGCCCGCCACCTTGCGCACGCCACGACCGCGCATGAGCGGCGCCAGCGCGAGCAGGAACAGCGTGCCGAGATAGAAGACGCCGTAGAACAACAGGCTGCGCAGCAGGTTCATATCAGGAAAACAGCGGCCCCACGGTGAGGCTGACAAGCCATTTGTGATATTCGACGAACAACATCCACAGGCTCGGTTCGTTGCGCACCGCATCCTTGATCAGCTTCACATCGTCGGGAAGTTCGCGCCGCAACTCCACCGCCGCACGGCGCATGTGCCAGTCGCTCGTCACCAGGCGCAGGCTCTTGATCCCGTGCGCCTCAACCCATTCGCGCGTTTCCTCGGCATTGCCGCGCGTGTCGGTGGCCGCAAAGCCGAGCGTGACGCAACATTCCATGATCTCGTCGCTGACCTTGAATTCGGCCGCGAATTCGCCGGGCTTCACTTCGGGGTCGACGCCGGTCACCAGCAGCGTATCGGCACTATCGGTCCGGACGACGTCCAGCCCGCGTGCAATCCGCCCGGCAGAGCCGGTCGGCACGATTACCGCATCGGTCCGCTCCATCGGAGCAGGACCGGGCAGCCAGCCCGCGAACCAGACGAAGCCCAATATCCAGACCAGCAGGGCAAACAGACCAAAACGCCAGATCACAGCATTTTCCTAACGGCAGAAAGCACGGTGTACCGCGCGGTCGTTACCGCGAGGACAACCCCAAGAATGGGGATCAACCCCACCAGTATCCAGTCCAGCCAACCCAGCCGCGCGCTGGCGACCATGCCACTGTCGAGCGCGGCGAACTGGTACCCCAGCCCCAGCAACGCGACGAGGCCCAGGATCAGGCCGCCGAGCCCACCCAGGATCGAATCGAGCATCACCGCGCGCTGGAAGAGATGCGCGATCTGGCCGTCGGTCCCGCCCAGCAGATGGACGATTTCTATCGTCTCGCGATTATTGCCCAGCGCGCTGCGCGCCGCGAGGAACACCGCCGCCGCGCTTGTCACCGCCAGCAGCAGAACCAGCGCGAGCGCGAGGTACTGGAGCGAGGCAAGCGCCTTGAACACCGGTTGCAACCACGAGGACTGCGCATCGACCCGCGCATCCGGCGCGGCATCGGCAAGCCGTTCGCGCAGCGCCGCGATGGCTTGCGCATCGGCAGGCCCGCCCAGTCGCACATCGATCAGCGCGGGGACCGGCACGGTCTCGGTATCGCCCGATTCGCCAAGCCAGGGCTCTAGCAAGGCGTCCAGTTCGTCCTGAGGAACCAGCCGACTCTGTGCCACGATGTCCATCGTCTGCAATGCCTCGTGCGCTGCCTGCGCCTGCTGTGCGCGGCTGGCGGGATCGGCATCGAGGATCTGGATGGTCGCCCCGCCCGACAGTTCGGTCCGCGCATCGCCCACCAGATTGCCGAGCGAAAGGCCCGCGCCCGCTGCCAGCACGGTCAGCGCGACCATGATGCCCAGCACCCATGGCATCGGGCCTGCCAACCGTGCCTGCGGGATCAGCGCACGCGCCTTATCTCCATCGAACGAAGACTGCCCGCTGCGCGCGGCATCGGAGAGTGGTGGCTTGCTCACCGCTCGCCATCCGTTGCTGCGTTCTGGCGGGGCGGATAGCGCAAAGCGCCGGTCGGATCGGCCAGCCGCCCCCTGTCGAGCCGCATGATCATCGAACTGCGCACATTCTGCAGCAGGTGAACGTCGTGCGTGGCGACGATCACCGTGGTGCCAAGGCGGTTGAGCGATTCGAACAGCCGCATCAGTTTCAGCGCCATTTCGGGGTCGACATTGCCCGTCGGTTCGTCCGCCAGCAGCATGTCGGGCCGCCCGATCACCGCGCGGGCGATCGCCACGCGCTGCTTCTCGCCGCCCGAAAGCGTTTCGGGCCTCGCCTCCGCGCGGTGGGCCAGCCCAACCCATTCGAGCATGTCGGACACCGGCTGTACCAGCTCGCCTTCGTCCACCCCGGCAATGCGCAGCGGCAGCGCCACGTTGTCGAAAGCGGAAAGGTGATCGACCAGCCGGAAGTCCTGAAACACCACACCCAGACGCCGCCGGAAGCCGGGCAGGCGCGAACGCGGCAGAGTAATCACGTCGCTGCCGAACATGCGGATAATCCCGCGTGACGGCCGCTGCGCAAGGTACAACAGCTTGAGCAGGCTCGTCTTGCCCGCACCGCTGGCCCCGGTCAGGAAGTAGAAACTACCCGGCCAGAGCGAGAAGCTGACATCGGTCAGAATTTCCTTGCCGGTCCCGTAACGCAGGCCGACATTGTCGAAGAACGCGACTTCCCCGTCACCCCCCGACATGGTGCTGCCTCATGCTGTCCGGACCCGTCCCGTGGTTAACACATGGGGGGATATAGGGTGCATTGCGTGTGGACAAAAGCCGCAAAACCGGCCCGTCCACTGGCGGGGCGCTTGCCTCGCACGGCTTGCAACGCGTAATGCCGAGGGCACCATGATCCTAGCCTGCCCAGCCTGCGACACACGCTATGCCGTGCCAGACAGCGCCATCGGTGCCGAAGGCCGCACCGTGCGCTGCGCGCAATGCCGCCATAGCTGGTTTCAGGAAGGCACGGAACTGGACCTCGAAACGCTGGAGAAAGAGGCTTCTGCAGCCGTCGAAGCCGCGCCCGAGCAGCGCCAGCCTTGGCACGATGTCCCGCCGATCGAATCGGACGAGCGCAAGGAGCGTGTCGAAAACGACCGCTCGCAGTTTTCCGCCGAGCCGCCCTTTCGCCCGCGCCGCAACCCGCTGAAGATGTGGGGCATGGCCGCCAGCCTGTTCGCGGTGATCTCCGTCGGGACCATCGCGGCGGTCAGCTACGCCGGCCTGCCCGACTGGGTACCGGTAAGCCGCCCGACTTTCGCGATGAACGAACCCGATCTGGTGCTGGAATTCCCGGCCGACCAGCAGGATCGCCGCACCCTGCCCGATGGCAGCGAGTATTTCGGGGTCGCAGGCGCGATCAAGAACGTCGGACGCGAAACCAAGGCGGTGCCGCCGGTGCTGATCGTGCTGTACGATTCGCGCAACCGGAAGGTCTATAACTGGGAGATCCTGCCGCGGCAGGGCCGCCTGCAACCGGGCGAGTCGCTCAGCATCAACGAAGCGATCACCGACCTGCCGAAATCGGCCAAATTTGCCGAGATCGGCTGGAGCCCTTCCTGACCTTCGCGGGCCACGGGGAGCACCTGTGTCAAAGGCGCTTGCGGGGGGCGGTTACCCCTGCTAGTGCGCCGCTTCCTCACGGGGTATGGCCAATGCGCCGTGCCCCGGATGCAGCCTGATAAATGCAGGCATGTGTGCGGTCGTGGCGGAACTGGTAGACGCGCAACGTTGAGGTCGTTGTGGCCGCAAGGCCGTGGAAGTTCGAGTCTTCTCGACCGCACCAATTACTCATCAAATCGAGCACCGGTATAAAAGTGGCGATCGAGATGCTGCCGGTCAGTATCCAGCGCGATCGGTCGCCGCCGGCTGCGCGACTGTTCGAGCCGTGCCAGATCGCTTTGCGCTTCTGACAAATCTGGGCGCAGGCTCGCCAGCCTGGCTGCGCGCTCTGCACCCTGGACCGTGCTTCGCCCAGCTGGGCTTGGGCATTCGCCAAGCCGGCGCGGCCACCTTCCAGCTTGGGAAGAATGGTGTCGGGCGAAAGCGGATGAACCATGCGCGACCGCAGAGTTCTGGTACTGCTTCCCTGCTTCGCCTGCCTAACCGTGTGCGCCGAACTGATTGGCGATCGCGGTCGAAATGCGCAGGCACAGCGCATAGGCGCGTTCGATAGGTTCGATATATTCGCGCCGGATCGCGGCGTATCCATCCCCCTCGCCCTGCGGGTAGTCGCCCTGCTCCGCGACCGGAAAATCGCTCTTGCGCGCGATGTCGGTCGGGTAGGCGCGGCGCAACTGCGCCAGCGCGTCGTCGATCCGCAGCGAGAACACCATTTCCAGCACATCGGTGCGGCTGATGTCGTTGGCGCGGCTGAACGCCGGAACCGAGACCACCTTCAGGAACATGTGCTGCAACAGCGCCAGCCGCATGGCCTGCAGCGAGCCGATCGTCCGGCGTACGGCCTCGCGTTCCGCTCGCTCGCCTTCCTGCGGCGCATCTTCCGGCAGCAGGTCGAGCAGGCGGTGGAACTTCAGCGCATCGACGCGCAGGCGCGAAACGAGGCGGCGGAACACGCCGTTGCGGTCGTCGCCGGTGAGGTATTCGGCCAGCGCCTCGCACGCGCGCGCGAGATGATCTTCGGTGCCGCGATAGGTGCGGCTGGCCCAGAAGGCGGAATTGAACAGCTCGCCATGCGCGGCCACCGTCTTGATGCTGGCGAGCGAATCCGATGCCCGCGCCAGCCGCATGATCTGCCGCCCGCGTGCGCTGTCCTGCAGCAACGCGGCGATATCTTCGTAGGTGCCATCGGCGGCGCTGCCGATCCCGGCGATGATGTTCACCGGGTAACCGAGCTGCTGGAGGATCGCATTGTGCGGGATCGCGCGAATCTGCCGCAGGCTCATCTCGCGCTCTGCGTTGAGGTCCGACTGGCGGCGCGATTTGCGGCTGCCGGTCTGGTTCAGCAGGCCGAGCCCGAAGGCGGTGATCGCCCGCGAATAGGTGCGGCTTTCCAGATGATCGTGCTGCTCGTCCTTGATCGCGCGATAGAAATCGAGGCTCAGATCGGTGCGGCGATAGAACGGATCGGTCGGCGCATCGGGATCGCTCAGCTCCGGCGTGATCGCGGCTATCTGTGTCAGCGTGGCAAGCGCCAGCTCGGGGCCTGCGAAGAACAGGTAGCCATCGCCGCCCTGAAAGCTCGCTTCGGCCTCCAGCCGGATGCCCGCACGCGCGAAGCGGCGCCGCGCCCATGGGCTGAGCGGCCAGCCGAGCCGGTCGGCAAAGCTAGCCGGGTGCGCGCCGCGCCCCATCCCTTCCCCGTGGGTATCGAAAACCAGCGCGGCGACGTCGGTCAGGTCGTTCGCCGCCATCGCTTCGGCCAGCCGCCCCTGCAACCGCTCGATCGCCAGACTGGCCGGAATCTGCCCGACGAAACGCCCGGCATCGGAGAAGCCCGTCTGGATCGCGATCCGCCCGCGTCGCCGCGCGTAGGCCTGATAGCTATTCTCCGCCAGCAGCGCATCGAGGAAGCGCCCGCCATGTTCCAGCGCGCTTTCGGTTTCGAACAGCGGAGAAAGATCGACCCGGTCCTCGATCCCGAACAGGCGGGCAAAGTACAGCCCGGCAAGCATCGTGGCGGGCTGTTCGCATTCGGCGATCAGCATCCGGATCGGCGCATCCGCGTCGATGTGCTTCAGGATCTGCGTCATCGCCAGGAACTGGCGTACGGCCGTGCTGCTTTCGACCGCGAGGCTGGCGAAATTGGCCTGCTGCGGTGTCGCCTTGTCGAGCAGATCGCGCAGCGCAGCCATCGCGCCGCGGCTCGACAGGTCGATCTCCGGATCGTTCAGCTCGCGCCGGATCGCGTTGTGCAGCTGCTTGGCGTTCACCCGGAAATGGATCCACCCCATACCAAGCCCGTCCGCGCGCATCGCAGCGGTGAGCGTGCGCAATGCGACCGCCTGTTCCGGTTCGGCGTCGCGTGAATCCTCTTCAAGCCGAGCGATGACGGGTTCGAGAGAGAGCAGCTTGTCCGCGCCCGTTTCGGTTAGCTCGTCCGCGGCAGCGGTGAGCGCGGCGGGATCGGAAAGATCGCCCGCGAACCGGTCCGACAGAGCCTGCGTTTGCGCCTGCGCGCCCTCAAGCCTCGCAACCAGCGGATGATCGGCATCGATCCGCGCCAGCGCGGCCGCATAGCGATCCAGCCGCTGTGCCTTTTCGGCCAGACGGAACGCGATGGAGGTGTACCAGGTGATGTCGGTGCGTCCGTCCATATCGTAGCCGACCCAGGTGGCGAGGCGGAACGGCATCGGATCAAGCTCGTGCCAGCGGTCGGGCCACTGTTTCTGCGCTGTACGCAGTACCGCAGCGACGATGGTGTCGCGCGCATCCTGCGCATGAGCCATCGCGCTCATGGCGCATTGATGCTCGTAACGCAGCGTGATTTCGGGCTCTTCGGCGTCGCGATCGGGCGGCGGAGTTTCGCCCGTCAGCGCGCCGGTGGCGACCGCGTCGGACTGCGCCGGGCTTAGAAGGAATGTCGGATGCGCGGTGAATACGGCGTGCATCCTGGGGTGCGACCATGCTTCGCGAAAGGCGTCGAAATCCATGCCGGCATCGCCGGTGATCGCGGCAAGCCGCGCCCGGCGTTCGTCCGGCGCGAGCAGGCGGCGCAGCCGCGCGGCACGCGCCCCCAGGGACTGGTCGACCAGCTGGTCGACGAGGTCTTCCATATCGTCGAGCGACAGATCGCCGCCTTCGAGGGCGCGGGACAGATCGTGCGAAAGCTGGAAGACCGGGTTGAAAAGCGGCGTCTCGCGGGTGCGCTGGTGCAGCGCCTGCAGCCGGTCGGTCAGATCGCCCAAGGTCGAAAGTGCAGATTTTTCGGTCAATGTTTTCCCCATTCCAGCAGTCTGAACGACTTCGGCGCCCAACCGGTCCCGGTTTAGAGCGATTGGCCCCAAATGTGCGGCGCATTCGTCTGCATGGGCGCACGCGGCCCGATAGGCGGTGCGAGCATGACCGATATTGCATTCCCTCCCGCCGCGCGGCAGTCTTCCACCCGACAGGGGGAGTGGGCGTATGGGCAAGCGAGTAGGTTTTGCGATCGCGCTGATGCTGGCAGCACCGGCGTACGCGCAGGCAGGCGTCGGGGCCGATGCGGCGGGCCAACCGGCGCTGGCCCAGTTACGCCAAACCGCCGAAGCGATCGATCCACTGGCGCAGGCGGCCGAGGCGGAGGCCGCGTGGCAGGCCTATCTCGACGCCCTGCAAGCCGGGGGTGGGCCCGTCACCGATCAGGCGACCGCGCTCAACCGGATCGGCGATTCCCGATATTACCAGCAGAATGGCACCGGGGCGCTGGAAGCATCGCTCGCCGCACTTGCCCTGCTGGAGGAAGCGGGCGAAACCGATGGCGAAGTGATGGCAGAGACGCTGGCGAATGCGGCGGTATTCTATAGCGTAACCGGCCAGCCGGAGCGGCACCTGCCCTTGCAGGAACGCTCCTTCGCGATCCGCAAGCGGCTCTATGGCGACGATCCCAGCGTCCTCGATCCGCCAGCCGCGAAGGCGCTGGGGCTAGGCTACATCAACTACGCCAACGCACTGTATGAAAACGGGCGTTTCGCCGAGGCTGCCGATCTGGTCGGCCCGGCGGTCGAGGGGATGATCCGTGGGGAAGTAACCGACGCCACGCTGTTCGTCGCAATGTCGAGCGGGGCCAATATGCTGGCGGACGCAGACCGGAACCGTGAATCGCTGGATCTGGCGCAACGCGGCGTGATCGTCGCCACCCAGCTGCTGCCCGAAGGCCATCCCTTCATCGGATTTGCACAGGCGACGCTGGCGAAAATCCTGTTGCAGGCGGACCGGTTCGAGGAAGCCGAGGCGCCCGCACGGCGCGCGCTCGACATCATGGCGGCAACTCTCGGCCCCGAACATCGCAACACCCTGATTGCGATGAACAATCTGGCCGTGATCGTCGCCGAACTTGGCCGTTACGAGGATGCACTGGCATTGATCCAGGCCCGGCTGGAGTCTCTCGCAGAGCAGGATCCGGGCGAAACCGTTGCCTCGCTGTCTACTGCGTCCAACGTGGCGGTGGGGATGGGCGATCCGGCGCTGGCACTCGACTATGCGCAGAAGGCCGCCGGCATCGCCGAAACGCTGCCGACCGACAATGCGAAAGCGACGCGGGGGTACGATACGCTGGCCATGCGGCTGGGCGAAATGGGCGAGTACAAGGCCGCGCTGGAGCTGACGGAGACGGTGATCGAACGCCAGAAAAGCGAACTGGGCGATGCGATCGATCCCACATCGCAACTGCGCAAGGGGCTGCTGCTGGTTCGCCTGGGCCAACGCGATACCGGCTGGCCGCTGGTCGTTGCGGGGCTCGATTCGCTGGAACAGGAACTGACCGAGCGGGCTGGCGAGAGCGGACCCGGTGCCGATCTGGAAAGTTACAACGAGGTATTCACCCAGGCCGCCGAAGCGGCCATCGCGGCGGGCGAACCGGACACCGCGCTGCGAGCGTTCGAATTGGCGAGCTGGGGCGTCAATGCCCGGGCGCGCCAGATTCTCTCGCTCACCAGCCAGGCCAATACCGATCCGCAGATCGCCGCGCATGCCGATGCTTTCCTGGCTGGGCGCAGCCGCCTGCGCCTGCTGAACCGCGAACGCGCGGCGATGCTTTCGCAGGACGACATCGACGGCGCAGCGGAGCGCGAACGCCAGATCGGCGAACTGACCGTTCAGGTTGAACAGGCGCGCGCAGCATTGACCGCTGCCGTTCCCGATTTCGATAGCTGGCTGCAGCCAAAGACGCCTTCCGTCGCGGAAATTCAGGCGCGCATGGGCGATGACGATGCGATGCTGCTGGCGATGCCGGCACGCCACCGGGTCTTCGTGCTCGCGATCACGCGCGACGCGGTGGAAATGCACGAGGGCCAGATGGGCCGCGCCCGGCTGCGCATGCTCGTCGATACGCTGCGCGCTTCGCTGGAAGTGCCGAGCGAGGATGTGCCCTTCCCGGTCGATGCGGCGGCCGAGCTTTACGATACGATCCTGCCCCCGCCCATTGCGGCGCTGATCGCAGACAAGCCGCATATCGCTCTGGTGACTAGCGATGCGCTGTCGCGCCTGCCGTTCGGTGTCCTGCTGCCCGGCACGGGACAGACCGACCTGCGCGAGATGGACTGGCTGGCCCGCCATCACGCCTTCTCCATTGCGCTCACTCCGTCCGACGCCTTCCGGCCCGGCACCGCACATAGCGACGCGGGTACCTTTCTGGGTGTCGGAGCTCCCGCGCTGACCGGCGAAGCCGGTGCCGCTATCGAAAGCGCGATGCTCTATCGCGATGGCACGGTGCAGCTAGACGATCTGCGATCGCTCCCCGCGCTGCCCGAAACCGCGCAGGAAATTGCCACCATCGCGGCAAGCTTCGCCGGCACGGGAACGCCCACCGTCCTGCTCGGTCAGGATGCGACCGAACCCAACGTCCGCAATGCAAGCACAGGGCAACCCGATGTAATCCTGTTCGCGACCCACGGCCTGCTGGGCGGCGAAGTGGGCGGGCTGCGCGAACCCGCGCTGGTGCTGACCCCGCCAGCCGATTCCGCCGATCCCACCGACGACGGCCTGCTGCTTGCCAGCGAGATTGCCCAGCTGCGCTTCGCCGCGCGGTTCGTGATCCTTTCGGCGTGCAACAGCGCGGCCGGGCGGGCCGAATATGCCCCGCCATATACCGGGCTCGCCAACGCCTTTCTGGAAACGGGCAGCGACACGCTGATGCTGTCGCACTGGCGCGTGCGCGACGACGCCGCGGCCCGCCTGACGATCGAGACGATGCGCGGGGTGCGCTCCGGCCTTGCCCCGTCGCAAGCCCTGCGGCAGGCGCAGCTGGCCCTGATGGCGGATACCAGCGTGCCGGGCAGCGCGCATCCCGCAACCTGGGCACCCTTCGTGATTATCGGCGAATAGCGCCCCGGTAATCGGCAATCAGCTGAAGCTGATGAAATAGCGCACCTTGCCCCGCATCGGGTTGGCAATGCGGATTTCGTGACGCTGGGTGAAAGGCGGCGTCCAGCGGCAATGCATGCGGTCGCCCGAGCTGTCGCACATCGTGCGCGCCTCGCCATCGACCACCTTCATCGTGACCTCGCCCCCGGAGTGAGTTCGCAAGGCGACCACGGCGCTTTGGCCGGCAAGGAAAACCTGCTGCAACCGGACTTCCTTGCCGGCCGACAATTCGCCAGTGCGGAAGGCCGGGCCGAGCGTCCGCCCGCGCAGGGGCGGCAGGTCGCCCGGTGTCGAAGCACGCCACTGGTTGAGCAAGGTTTCGCTGGGCGCATCGCCAGGCTCTGCCCCCAGCGCCGCAAGTGTGAGCAGAGCGTTACGCAGCCTTTCGCCATCGCCAGCAGCCCGCGCCTGCGAAGCGGCGGCCAGCGCATCGACGGTGCGCGAAGCCTCGTCAGCAGGAGCCTTCTCCGCGTCGTCGGCCGCCGCCAGCGAAGCATCGCCCATCGTATGACATGCGGAAAGCAACAGCCCCGCACACAGGATCTTCGTCGTCCAGGTCATTACCCGTCTCCCCGCTCGATCCGAAAGGTGGCACCACTATCGGCAGCGATCAGGGCAATGGTCAAGCCGTGGCGTTCCGCAATCGCCTTGGCCAGCGCAAGGCCCAGCCCGCTACCGTTGGAATCCGACTGGCTCATATCGCCGCGGAAGAAGCGTTCGAAAATCTGTTCACGCTGCGCTTCGGGAACGCCCGGGCCATCGTCGGCCACGGTCAGCACCGGGCCGGGTTCGAGTGTCAGGGTTATGGCGCCGCCCCCGGGTACATATTTGAACGCATTGTCGAGCAGGTTGGTGATCAGGCGCGAAAGCTGCGATTCCTCGCCGTCGATCCACACATCGGGGGCGATGTGCCATTCGAACCGATGGTCCGATTCTTCGGCGCTGTCGGCGTAGAGATTGCAGATCCGGCTCGCCATCTCGCTGAGGTTGACCGGAGCCAGCCCGTGGCGATCGCCGCGGCGCGCCTTGCTCGACGCGATGTCGAGCAAGGATTCGAGCATGCCGACGATCCGGCGAATCTCGGCCCGCGCTTCGACCAGTCTGGCCGAAACGGTGTTTGGCAAAGGTTCGGCCAGCGCCTTCACCAGCCGCTGATCCAGATGCATCAGCGGTGTGCGGATTTCGTGCGCAACCTGATCGGAGGTTTCGCGATAGGCTTCGAGCAGGCGGCTCACGCGTTCGAGGGCCCGCGCGCTGTGATCGGCCAGTTCGTCAATCTCGTCGCCGCGCCGCGCAGGGCCGGGCGTGGCGACGGTGGGCACGGTCTCGGGATTGCGGAAGGCGGCATTGATCTGCCCGATCCGCAGTTGCAGCCCGCGTGCAGCATGGCGGCCGAACAGCCCGATCAGCAGTACGAACAGCGTCCCCCCGGCAAGGAACACCCACGCCACACGGGTCAGCAGCGGATCGGCCTGCCCGGCTTCGTAGGCGACCACCAGGCGAAGGTCCGGGCCGAGCTGGGTCGCGCGGGCCAGCACGCTGACATCGTCCAGCACGCGCACTTCGCCCAGTTCGGAAACCTTGGGATCGAGATCGGGCCAGGTGCGCAGGTCGCCGGTGATGGGCGTACCGGCCCCGTCGGTCAGCAAATAATGCGGCTGGCTGCGCCCAGCGGTCCTGATCGCCAGGCGATCGCCGATCCGCTGTTCAAGCTCGTCCGCGCCGCCGCTGGCATAGATGTCGACCAGACCGGCAAGATCGACGTCGACGGCTTCCTTGATGGAGGCATCGGTGGCCGCGCGGATCGTCTGGTCGGTCAGCGCCCAGAGGCCGACCACCAGCAAGACCGACAGGCCGATCGCCAGCCACACGAGGCGCGAAAAGATCGAGGTATGCGAAACGGGCTCTACCTTCCGTCGAGCAAGCGGTAGCCGGAACCCCATATCGTTTCGAGCGCGGGACTGTCGAACCCTTCCTCCAGCTTGCGGCGCAGGCGCCCGATATTGACGTCGACCACATTGGTCTGAGGATCGAACGAGATGCCCCACACATCGCGCAGCAACATCTCGCGGGTCACAGTTTCGCCGGCATTCTCCATGAAATAGCGAAACAGCTCGAACTCGCGCGGGCTGAGCGCGAGGTGGCGGTTCTGGCGAAAGGCGGTGCGTGCCTTCACATGGCATTCGAACGCGCCGAACAGGATGACCGCGCTGTGCTCCTGCCCCCTGGCCCGGCGATGGAGCGCCTTTACCCGGGCGAACAGCTCGTCCGCCTCGAACGGCTTGGCCAGGTAATCGTCCGCGCCCGCTTCCAGCCCTTCGGAGCGGTCGCTGGTGCGGCCCAGGGCGGATAGCATCAGGATCGGCGTGCCGACGCCGCTTTCACGCAGCCGCTGGATGATGGTGACCCCGTCGAGATCGCCCAGCATCCGGTCCAGGATGATAACGTCGAACGCTTCCATCCCGGCGCGCAGCAGGCCGCCCGATCCGCTGGCCTCGCACACGATCTGCGCGCCCCGCGAGCGCGCCAGGTCGCGCACCTGCGCGCTCGCACGGGCATCGTCCTCCACATAGAGTATCCGCAGGTCGTCCAGAGCAGCGCCCATGCCTTCCCCCCCAGCCGCCTTCCGGCACTCGTCGGGCGGCGACACCTGTGGTGCCACCGCCCGGCCTTCTGGACAAGCGGATTGCCTGATCCCCACGGTTTCAGCCCAGGTCTTCGACCGAGACCCAGCCCTTGGTCCCGTAATTGTCCTGCACTTCGATGAAGAGCCCGTCGCGCTCTCCGGTCGGGGTCAGTTCGGTGCCTGCGCGCAGCGATCGCACTTCGGCCGCGGTGGCATTCGGCCCGGCCCGCAGGATCGTATCGACGGCGGTCGTCGCGCCCGGGGTCTGCGTAGCCACTGCGGGCTGCATCTTGGGCACGGCGCTGATCGTTTCCGCCTGCGCCACCACCTCGTTGAAGGCGATCACGAAGGCTTCGACCAGCATCTTGCCGTTCTTGTTCTGGCCATAACCCGACGCCGTGGCGCCCGCGGCCCAGCCGCCGCCACCGCCGAAGCTTATGGTCGATTTCTTCACCTCGCCGCTGCCGGTCACGATGGTCATTCCCGTTGCCGGGCTGAGCAGCTTGATCCCTGCCGCGACACGCTTCTTCTTGCCGCCAAGACCGCCGAACATGCCCACCAGCGCACCGCCGATCGGCACTCTGGACAAAACGCTGGCCGCCGCGCCGGAGCGCACCAGGCCTTCCATCGCCGCCGACTTCGCCATCTCGATCGATTTGTCGACCTCTTCGCTGTCGCCCGCGACCACGTTCATCAGGAAGTCGGCGGGCGCGCCAGTGGCGGAGTTGTGCGGCGTAAAACAGCCGGATTCGATGGCCAGCGAATTGATCAGCTCGCGCGGACTGCCCAGCCCGTATTCGGACCAGCCCTGCGTATCGCCGTCGACCACCGCGATGGTACCGAGGCTTTCCTCGCAGGTGGCAAGGGCCAGATCGTCGCTCTTAGCCATCGCCGGAGCGGGCGCGGCCATCGCGATGGCCAGCGTGGCGGTTGTGAGAATGCTTGCCGTCTTCATTGCTTAACTCCCCAGTTGCAGTGCTGTGGGCAGATTGCGCCGCCTCGCGCGCTTCGCCCACTGACCATGCCTGTCAGAGTGATGACAAAGCCTGTTAGGCGACGCCCCGGTTCACCGAACCGGGGGGCCGTCGAAGGTGATCATGCCGCCCAGCAGGCCTTCCAGGTCACCGCGAAGCTTTGACGCCGCGCGCTCCCGACCGGGATTGAGCAGGCCCATGTCGGGGCCCGTCGTCGTCGCCATTGCCTGCGGTGCGGCGCCGATCCAGCGGCTCCATTCCGCGATCGCGGTGGGGGTGCGCAGGCTGCCCGTCATCCGCTCGAGGTCGGAGGGAAGGAGGCCGACAGCGGCGGCCGGCACGGCGACGTCCGGCAGAGCTGCGGTGGTGAAGGATGCCGCATCGGGCGAAGTTGTGGTCGTCGCATCCTCACGCCCGAAGATGGCGAGTCCTGTCGCCCCGACGACGATGGTGCTGACATCGGTCACATTCATCGCAACGCCTGCGTAGGCGGCATCATCGCCGAACATCACCCCGCTGACATTGACGATGCAGGTGGCGGCACACGCATTGCCGGTCGCGGTCACGGTTTGCGTCGTGCTGCTATAGGTACCGCCGAAGGTCCACGAACGACCACTGATGGTCAGGTTGATCTGGCTCTGCGAAGGATCGGCCGCCCCGCCGGTGGTGGACACCGCCCAGCCCCTGCCACCCACCTGCATCGCGAGATCGTAACCGACGTAGCTGGTGGAACCATAGGCAATGGCCAAATCGCCGGTGATCGTGCCGGGGGCGGACCCCTGATCGTCGGTGGCCGAAGTGGTGGCGATCAGGCGATAATCGACCTTGCCAGATGAGGGCAGAACCAGCGTCGGTGTACCCGTGAACACATGATAACCGCCGTTCGCGCCGACATCGATGGCCGCGCCGTTCTGCTGCACGGTGCCATTGGTCCAGCGCGCCCAGGCGAGCGAACCAACGTCACCCGCCTCGACCACGGTCGTGGTTCCCTTCTCGGTTGTACCGAGGATCGAGGTAAAGCTTACCGGCGCACCGTTCACCAGCTCTGCCGAACCGCCAAATCCGGTCGCCAGCGAACCCTTGGTATAGGTGTAGTAATTGACCGGCGAACGGGTACCCGTGAAATCACTGGTCGTACCGCCCGGAGCAGGTGTGGGCGTAGGGGTCGGTGTTGGAGTTGGAGTAGGCGTCGGTGTGGGGGTCGGCGTCGGCGTCGGCGGGTTACCCTTCGCGCCCTCTGCCCGGAAGCCCGCCACCCCGAACACAGAGCGTTGCGGCCCGCCATCATCGCGGATCATGTAGGACAGCGCCGCGTGGGTCGCGCCCTGGCCCGACAGGAAGCCTTCGTACTCGAACCGGCAATTGCCTGTATCGCACGCCGGACCCTGATTGTCCGGCAGGTCGATCGGCTTGTTGGCGGAGCCGGAGGCAGAAAGGTTGTTCCCTGTGAAGATACCGCGAGGCGCGATGTTGATGCTGGGGGCGGAAAGGCCGCCGGGCGAAACGACATCATAGGTGTAGCCGCCAATCGTGATGTCGAAATCCATGCCCAGCTTCGGCGAGGTACCGAACCGCACGGTCATGCTGCCGGTGAAGGTGCCCGGATCAAGGCTGCCGTCGGCAATCGTCGGCTGCGTTGCGAAGGCCAGCTCGTAATTGACGAGGCCGGCTTGCGGGATATCCGAGGCAGGAAGGCCCCAGATGAAGTGTCGGCCGCTGCGATCATCGCCCTGGGTCAGCACCTGCCCGGTGCCACCTGCGACGCGAACCGCTGAAATGATTCCCTGATCGGCATAGGATTCAACCTCGAACACGCGGTTGCCGAAACTGTCCTGAGCATTGTCGTCCGCAATGCGAGACTTGAACCCGCTCGACAACTGGTAGCCTACGAAAGTGCCGTCATTGGCCCGCAGGATGCGAACCTTCTCGCCGTAATCGGTCGAGTTGCCAACGCCGGAGGAGGCAAGGCTGAGCGCGCGCGATTCATCGACCGCCACGCCATCGGAATTCGCGGTGGGCGACGGCCCAGGCGCAGGTGCTGGAGTTGGGGTCGGTGTGGGCGTTGGTGCCGGTGTCGGCGTAGGTACAGGCGTAGGCGTAGGAGCCGGAGCCGGAGTCGGCGTTGGTGTGGGTGCTGGTGTCGGCGTGGGTGTGGGTACCGGAGTAGGAGTAGGAGTAGGAGTAGGAGCCGGTGTCGGTGTTGGTGCGGGGGTCGGGGTCGGCGTGGGCGTCGGGGTCGGCGCAGGTGTTGGCGCAGGCGTCGGAGCCGGTGCCGGTGTCGGAGCCGGTGCGGGCGTCGGCGCTCCAGAGAAGTTGCCCGGCTGGCCGCCGTTCGCAAGGAATAGGAGGAAAGCCTGCGCGGTGGCCGCATCGCCGAACAGCTGGCCGCCGGTCAACGTCTGCAACCGGCCGAGATAGGCGAGCATTCCGGTGAGATCGCCCGAGGGCAGCGTGCCAACGGAAGGGTTCGCCACGATCGCATCGATGCGGTTCGCAGCCGCCAGGATATCGCCCGAGGCACCGATCGCGGCGAGGGCATCGCCCAGCACCACCGGAACGCCGTTGCGCGCGGCAGCGGCGGGGCCGCCGGTGCGCTGACCGGCGACCGCCTTGCCCGGCGTCGCCTGCGGCCCAGTGGCGAGCCGCTGCTGAATCCTGCCATTGGCGATGGTCAGCTTGTCGCCAGCCGCGAAATTGCGTCCGCTATTGCCGATGCCGACGCGCATGGAGCCGGTGAGCGCCTGCCCGTCGACCGAACCGCTGCTGGCCGAAAAGCCTGCGGATGATCCGGGTTTCAGCGAAGCGAGCGCGCCGCCCGGCAGGCGAACCGACGTCGCGGCGCCCTGCGGCCCGACCACGGTCATGCTGCCCGAAAGCAGTTCGAAAATGCCGCCAGCGCCGATCCGGTAGCGCGCTGCGCCCACCACCGACACCAGCGATCCGTCGTCCAGCTGGAACTGGGTCACACCAGAACTCTGCGCTGCCGTCTGTCCGGCGGCGGGCGCCTGCTGCGCTCCGTTGCTCGAAAACAGGACGGTCGGCTCCGCCATCGCGTTGGCGGCAAGGCCCAGGATCGAGGCGGAGACCAGCAGCGTGCGGCATCCCTTGCGAAGCATCGTGTTGCGAACCAGCATTTTTCCGTTCCCCTCAGAATTCGAAGCGCAACGCGGCCGAGGCGGACCAGCGTTCGTAATCGTAAAGCGCGATGTTGCTCCAGTTGCGGGTCACGGTGGCGCGCGGCTGGAACAGCAGGTTGTCGGTGATGGCGACTTTCAGGCCGAGCGATGCATCGAGGCGTTCGTCTTCGCGTTCGACCATGAACAGGATGTCGCGCGCATCATAGCGGCGCAGATCGAACCCCGCGCCCGCGACGATGGCGATCCGCCGTGCCACGGGCACCTCCGCTCCGGCGCCAATCTGAAAGAAGGTGTTGGACTGAGCATCGCCCAGTGGGTCGCGCGTTTCCTCGTGGCCGAGCGTGGCATTGAGCGACGCGAGCCGGGTGACGTAGCCGACCCCGAAGGCATAGCGATCGGCATCGCGCAGCGGGTCCGTGTCGTATTCCAGCCGCGTCCACTGGACCGAGGCCGCGATCGCGTCTCCGCCATCCAGCAGGTGGGTATACTGGCCAATCGCACCGATCGCGGTGCGGTAGCCATCCCCGCCAAGCCAGAATTTCTGGACCTGCGCCGAAATCGAGGCGACGTCGGAATTGCCGAAGCTGTGCGCATACCCGGCGGTGCCGGTCAGGCTGGCTATGTCGAACGGGTCGCTGTCGAAATTGTCGCGCCAGTTAAGCAGGGCCGAGGCGAAGACACGGTCCTGCCGGTTGATCGCCGCGACCGCGCTGACCCCGCCGTTGATTTCGTAAAACCCGTCATCCTGCGCCCGCGCGCCCGCGCCAAGCCGTCCCGGCCCGAGGAATGCGAACAGCGGAATGGTGATCTGCGTCAGGTCCGTCGCCGCGTTGATGTTGCTGTCGTAGCCAGCGCCCGCCTCGACGAAGCCGGAGATATCGCGGCCACCGCCGTCGATCTGGCGGTCAAGCTGGCTGATCAACCCGGTGAACCGCTGACGGACGGGATCGGGCAGGGTCGGATCGTCGACCACGGTAGCGAATTCCTGCCGCGCGGTGTCCGCATCGCCGGACAGTGCGTAGGCACGGGCAAGCTCTGCACGTGCGGGCGCATTGTCGGGCTGTACCGCGAGCACGCGCTGCAGCGCCACGATCGCTTCGCCGTAATGGCCTGCGTCGAGCGCGGCCACGGCGAACGCATAGTCGAAGGCGGGGTCGCCCGCCTGCTGCTCGATCTGCCGGGAGAGCTCCCGATAATGGGCGTCCGCCTCCGCGCTGCCCGCCTGCTGCTGCGCGGCGGCGGGCGTCGCCATCGCCAGCCCGATCATCGCCGCCGCTAGTGCAGCGGCGCTGCTTTTCGGAAACCCCTTGCGTCGCATCGCATAACCCCGCCTGATGAAAACCTTATCAGGCGTCCTTATCGCGGGCGGGCGCAGGACTGTCCGCTGACAAGCGGCGACAACAAGCTGACAAATGCTGTTAGAGCTCTGCGATCGAGTGCCGATTTGCACCGCTTCGCGTGGGCGATCGGATAATCGCTGCTGCTTTGGCTAGAACGCAGATTTCTCCTGCAGATAGCTCTCCAGCGCGCTTACCCGATCGGGTTCGAGCCGCAGGCCCAGCTTGGTGCGTCGCCAGAGGATATCGTCGGCAGTCTGCGCCCATTCGCGGGCGACAAGGTAGTCGACTTCGCGCGCCGTCAGGCCGTGTCCGAAATCTTCACCGCATGCGGCCAAGCTGTCGCTGTCGCCTAAAATCTCGAATGTGGTGGTGCCGTAGCCATGCGTGAGGCGGCGCTGCGTACGCGCATCGAAGAAGGGATAGCGGGCCGCGATCCGGGCAATCAGATCATCGGCCCCATCGCGCGCGAAATCGCCCCCGGGCAAGGTTTCGCCGCCCGTCCACGCGGGCTTGTCCAGCAGCGCCATACGGGTGGCGAGCTTGCCCATCGCTTCCTCCGCCAGGTGCCGGTAAACGGTCAGCTTGCCACCGAAAACGTTCAGTAGTGGCGCGCCCTCTTCCTCGGGCGAGAGTTCCAGCCGGTAGCCGCGTGTGGCCGCTTCGGGCTTGCCCGAGCCATCGTCGATCAGTGGGCGTACCCCGGCGTAGGACCACACGACATCGGCGGGAGTCACCGCCTGCGCGAAGAAACGGCTCGCGCCCTCGCACAGATAGGCGATTTCCTCCGCGCTCGCCTCAACATGCTCCAGCGACCCTGCATGATCGGCATCGGTGGTGCCGATCAGCGTGAAATCCTCCTCGTAAGGAATGGCGAAGAATATTCGCCCGTCGGGCAGCTGGAAGAAATAGGCGAAGGGGTGGTCGAACAGCCTGCGCACCACGATGTGCGACCCGCGCACCAGCCGCATCCGCTTGTCTTCGGCGACATGCCCGGTTTCGAGCACGCGCAGCACGCCCGGCCCTGCCGCGTTGACCAGTGCGCGGGCGTGGAAGGTTTCGTCACCCGCCGCAATCCGCCATTGATCGCCGTCCCGACCGAACGCGGTCACACGGGTCCGCGTGCGGACGTCCGCTCCGCGATTGGCCGCATCGCGCGCGTTCAGCACAACCAGCCGGGCATCGTCCGCCCAGCAGTCCGAATAGACGAACCCGTGCTGGAATTCGGGTTTCAGCGGCGCGCCAGCCGGGTGCGCGGCGAGCCCGATCGTCTCGGTCGCGGGCAGTTTCCTGCGTCCGCCGATATGGTCGTACAGGAAAAGCCCAAGGCGCAGCAGCCAGCGCGGGCGCAGGCCATGCACGTAGGGCAGCACGAACCGCATCGGCCAGATGACGTGCGGCGCAATCGCCCACAGGCGTTCGCGTTCGAACAGCGATTCCCGCACCAGCGCAAACTCGTAATGCTCAAGATAGCGCAGCCCGCCATGGATCAGCTTCGAGGAGGCGGACGACGTTCCGCTCGCCAGATCGCCCGCTTCCAGCAGCAGAACTCTGGCCCCGCGCCCCGCCGCGTCGCGCGCGATACCGCAGCCGTTGATCCCGCCGCCGATCACGGCGACGTCGTACACGTTCGAGGTTGCAGCGGCGCTCAGGTCAGGACTCCAGCGGCTCGTGGTGAAAGGAAGAGGTCGTCTTGATCATAACGCGCCGTATCGCGCAAACGTTGCGAGCGGCCCGCCGCAATTCGGTCTGCGCCCTGGTCCCGCAGCGGCCTTGAACGCGAGGATCGCCACGCTAGAGACGAGCGAAAGCCGCTACGGCCAAGGAACGAGCGCATGAACGCCGCGAGAGACACTACGGACGAGGGAACGGAGCGCCTGCGCGAATACTTCGTCGGCGATCTCTACGGCGAGCTCGATCTGGTCGATACGACGGACCCTGCGCAACCCCTCTGGCAGAAGCTGACCGGCGCCTTCCCCGGGCTGGCGCTGTGTGCGACGCTCGGCCTCGCAGCGGCGTGGCTGAGCGATCACTACGGGCCGCCCACCATTCTGGTCGCGCTGCTGCTGGGTCTGGCGCTGAACTTTGCGGCGCGCGATCCGCGCACGCATGGCGGGCTCGATCTGGTGGGCAAGCAGGGCCTCAGGGTCGGGATCGTGCTGATCGGCTTTCAGGTGACGATGGCGCAGATAGCGGCAATCGGCATCGTGCCGTTCGCCGCGCTGCTATGCATCGTGGCAATCGCGTTCGGTGGCGGGCTGCTGGGTGCGCGCATCGCAGGGCAGTCGCGCTATGCGGGCATTCTGGCGGGCGGCGCGACCGCGATCTGCGGGGCAAGCGCAGCGCTGGCAATCTATGGCGTGATCGGGCGCAATCGCCTGCCGCAGGCGCAGTTCGCGCTGACACTGGTCGGCGTGGCCTTGGCGAGCGCGCTGGCGATGACGGTCTATCCGCTGCTGGCGGCGGAACTGGGCCTGAGCGACCGGGCCGCCGGGTTCCTGATCGGTGCCTCGGTCCACGACGTCGCGCAGGCGATCGGGGGGGGCTATTCCTATTCCGAGGTCGCGGGCGCGGAAGCGACCATCGTGAAGCTGGCGCGTGTTGCGCTGCTCGCCCCGGCGGTGCTGCTGATCTCGCTATGGATCGGGCAGGCGCGCAGCGGTGCCAAGGGCTCGAAGCTGGGCAACCTGCTGCCGCCCTGGTTCGTCACCGGTTTCGTGCTGGCGGTGATTTTCAACAGCATGGTCGCCCTGCCCCAGCCGGTAACCGCCACCAGCAAAGCGGTTGCGAGTGCCCTGCTGGTGCTCGCCGTCACCGCGACCGCACTGCGTTCGCGCACCGACCTGATTCTGGAGCTTGGATGGAAGGCGTTCATTCCGGTGCTGGGCGCAACGCTCGCCAGCTTTATTTCGGCGCTCGCCTTTGTGGTGCTGGTAATCGACTGAGCCGGGTTTCCCGGGGCAGTCCTGCCTAACTTTCGTCCAGTAGAGGCACCTTGCCGGGCGACCATTCAACCCCGGCGAAGCGGATCGGCGAGGCAATATGCCGGGCACCTTCGCCCACCTCCACCAGCAGGCCCCGTTCGGCAATATGCGGCTGGTTCAGCGCCTCGCGAAAATCCAGCACCGGCGCAAAAGCCACGTCCTTGTCCGCAAACCATTCCACCCACTCGGCTCGCGTGCGGGTGGCAAAGGTTTCGCGCAGGAAAGCGATCAGATCGCCCTGCTCGCCCGCGTCGCGCTGTGCTTGCGCAATCAGATCCTCGCGCCCCAGCGCAGACAGCAGATTGCGCGCAAACTTCATCTCCCGCCCGCCCAGCGCGATGTGCGCGCCGTCCTTCGTGCGATAGACCTGATACATCGCCGCACCGCCAAGCGATCGCTGGTTCGCTGATGTCGGGCTTTCCCCACCGGCAATCGCGGTGCCCGCCGTGTGCACGCACCACGGCAGAATGCTGTCCAGCATCGCGCAGTCGATATATGCGCCCTCGCCCGTGCGTTCGCGCCCGAACAACGCCATCATCACGCCCGAAAGCGCGGTCAGCCCGGCGGCCATATCGGCGCTGGCGACCCCCGGAACGACCGGGGTGCCATCAGGTCCGTCATTTACGCTGAGGAACCCGGCCAGCGCCTGCACCGCCATATCGTGCGCCGGGTGCTGCGCCAGCGGCCCCTCCTGCCCGAAGGCGGAGATGGAGCAATAGACGATATCGGGCCGGATCGCGCGGACCGCCGCGTAATCGAAACCCAGCCGCGCCATCACGCCCGGCCGGAAGCCTTCGACGAACACATCCGCCTCGCGAACCAGATCGGCCAGGGCCGCTCTGCCCGCCTCGCTTTTCAGATCGAGTACGCGGCTTTCCTTGCCGCGATTGAGGTTGGCGAACCACACCGAGTGCTCGCCGCCGTCATAGGTAGCGCGCGGATCCATCTGCCGCGCCGGATCGCCACCTGCCGGTTCGATCTTGATCACCCGCGCACCATGATCGGCCATCATCACGGTCATCATCGGACCGGGCAGGTACTGCGTCAGATCGACGACCGTGATGCCGGAAAGCCTGCCCATCAAACCGTCCGACGGCGCGCACTATAAGATTGGGATCCGGTCATGGCCGCGGCGCTATTCTTCCAGACCGCCATGCCCGCGCTTCCACACCAGCACGGTGCGTTTGAAGTGGCTCACGATCTCGCCATGCTGGTTCATCGCGGTCGTCCTGAAGGTGACGATGCCCTGTTCGGGACGGCTCTTGCTCTCGCGCTTTTCCAGCACTTCGCTTTCGCAATAGAGCGTATCGCCGACGTATAGCGGCCTCGTCATCCGCACCTCGTCCCAGCCCAGATTGGCGACCGCCTTCGCGCTGGTGTCGGACACGCTCATCCCGGTCATCAAAGCAATGGTGAAGGGGGAGACGACCAGCGGTTTGCCGAATTCGGTATCCTTCGCCAGCTCGTAATCGAAATGCATCGGGTGCGTGTTCATCGTCAGCAGGGTGAACCACACATTGTCGGCATCGGTGATAGTGCGGCCCGGCCGGTGTTCGTAGATATGGCCTTCGACGAAATCCTCGAAGAACCGGCCCTGCACCTCGCGGAAGCGACCCGGTGCGACCTCTTTGACCCCGTCACGCATCCTGCTGCCCCCTGCTGCGCGCCAGAATCGCGCGATAGGTCTTGATCATTGGCGCTTCCAGCATCCGGCCATTGTGCCGTACTGCCATGCCGCCGGTTTCCTCGTACACTACCAGCGCCTCCCGCGCCTCCGCCATCTGCTCTGCAGTCGGCGCAAAGGCCGCCTCGATGGTCGGTACCTGCCGCGGATGGATCGCGGGCTTGGCCTGCACCCCGATGGCCCGTGCCTGCTCGCATTCGCGGGCGAGCCCTTCATCATCGTCGAGATGGATGTACGGCGCGTCGATCAGCGGGATCCGCGCCTCGGCACAGGCGAGTACCAGCTGGTAGCGCGCGGCAAGCAGCGGCTCCCACGAAACCGGTACCTGCAATTCGCCCGAGAAATCCGCTCCGCCAAGCATCAGCGCGCATACCTTGGGATGGCTCGCAATCGCGAGCGCGCTGCGCAGTCCGCGCGGTGTTTCGATCAGCGGCATCAGTTCCGGGCAGCGATCGCCCAGCGCGGCGGCGACAATGTCCAGCTCGGTCGCGGTCTCGACCATCGGCACCATCATCTTGGCCGGCAACGTCGCGACTTCGGTGAGCGCGGCAAGGTCGCGGATGCCCGCCGCCGTGGTCACCGCGTTGATGCGGATTGCAAACCCGTTGCCCGCCTCTGCGACCTGCGCCAGCGCAGCTTCGCGCGCGCTTTCCTTGTCTGCCGGGCCGACCGCATCTTCCAGGTCGATCACCACCAGCCCGGCCCCCACCGCGCGCGCCTTGGCAAAGCGATCAGGCCGCGAACCGGGAACGAAAAGCAGGCTGTTGGCGGCGAACACGTTACGAACTCTCCCCAGGGAAGTGCCACACTGCGGCGGCGGCCTCGCAAGAAGCCGAGCCGGTATTGCCGGCCGACACTCTTTCCAGTTTGGGATCGTGGGGGAGCGACGCTGATTCCGAAAGCGTCTTTTTGAGGTTTCCCACGCCAAAGCGCGGGCGATCCGTTCGCACCCGAAGGTTAGATCACGAAGTCGAGCGGTGCGGGCAGCTTGCTGCGGTTCACTACCATGCGCCCGTGCAGGCTCTCGATCTGCCTGCTGCCGGTTTTCACGAACAGGAAGGGCAGCAGGCCGTGAACCAGGCAGGCGATACCGCCCAGGATCATCCGCAACCCGAAGGCAGAGGCGTGGCGCAGGTGTTGGCCATAGCTTTCCCCCACCGATGCGGGGTGCCGGGTGAATGCCTGATGGATCATGGTGCGCTCCCTGATTGCGACGGCGGGATGGTACACCGGACCCGCGCGAAATTTATACCAAAGTCTCGCCAATATCACCAACTAGCGGTATATCGTGCTCGATATGAGCGAAAATCTGCAAATGGATTCCATCGACTGGGCGATTCTGGCGGCGTTGCAGCGGGATGCCTCGCAACCCGTCCACGCGATTGGAGAGCAGGTGGGCCTGTCGACCAATCCGTGCTGGCGCCGCATCCGCCGCATGGAAGAGGCTGGCATCATCGCCCGCCGCGTGGCGCTGGTCGATCCGCAGCGCATCGGGCTGGCCACCACAGTGTTCGTCTCGATCCGCACCAAGCAGCATGATGCCCAGTGGCTGGAAACCTTCGCGCGCGCCGTTGATGGATTGGAAGAGGTCATCGAATGCCACCGGATGGCGGGCGACATAGACTACATGCTCAAGCTGCGCGTGCGCGATATTGCCGATTACGACCGCATCTATCAGCGGCTGATCGCGCGCGTGCCGGGCCTGGCAGACGTCACGGCCAGCTTCTCGATGGAAGAGATGAAATACACCACCGCTCTGCCCCGCCCCTCGTAAGGCGGGTGGAGGACCGGCACGCTATCGCTCGTGCTGCCGGATCACCGCCAGAAATTCGTCGCCATAGGCCTCCAGCTTTTTCGACCCGATACCGGGGAGCTCGCCCAGCAGGGCGCGGGTCTGCGGGCGCAGTACGGCCATGTCGCGCAGCACGGAATCATGGAAGATGACGTAGGGCGGCACCTGATGCTCCTTCGCCAGATCGCGGCGCAGTTCGCGCAGCGCATCGAACAGCGGATCGCCCACGGGGTTGAGCGCCTGACCCGATCCGGGCGCCCCTTTGCGGCCCCTGCCGCCTGCCCGCTTGGGCGGAATCACAAGATCGAGCGGCTGCTCCCCCTTCAAGAACCCCCGCGCCTCCGGCCCCAGCATCAGCCCGCCGTGCTCGGTCGGCAACAGCGCACCGCGCACCAGCAGCGCGCGGTGGACGGGCTTGAGCAGCGCGGCTTCCTCGCCATCGATGATCCCGAACACCGATAGCGCGTCGTGCCCCTGCGAACGGCTGCGCTCGCTCGACTGGCCGGTCAGCACGCTTTCGACATAGCCCGCGCCATACATCTGCCGCGTGCGCGCGACGGCGGAGAGATATTTCTGCGCGACCACCGTCGCATCCACCGCCTTGGGCGGGTTCAGGCAATTGTCGCAATTGCCGCAGGTCTCGGGCGGATCCTCGCCGAAATGGCGCAGCAGGATCGCGCGGCGGCAGCCTGCGGTTTCGACCAGCGCGCCCAACGCCGCCAGCCGCGCACGCTCGCCCTGCTGGCGCCCCTCGCCCACCTCGCCGATGCGCATCCGCGCCCGCGCGAAATCGTCCGCGCCCCAGAACAGGTGAGCCGCCGACGGGTCGCCGTCGCGCCCCGCCCTCCCCGTTTCCTGGTAGTAGGACTCGATCGATTTTGGCAGCCCGGCATGCGCGACGAAGCGCACATCCGGCTTGTCGATCCCCATGCCGAAGGCGACCGTGGCGCAGATCACCATATTCTCGCTCTCGACGAAGGCCGCCTGGTTCGCGGCACGCACTTCCGGCGGCAGCCCTGCGTGATAGCAGCGTACCTCGCGCGTCCCGTCCGAAAGGGATGCCGCCAGCCGCTCGGTCGCGGCGCGGGTTTGGGCGTAGACGATGCCGGGGCCGGGGTTCTCCGCCAGCAGGCGGCGCAGCTGCGTCGTCAGCGAATCGCGCGGGCGGATCGTATAGCGGATGTTCGGCCGGTCGAACCCGGCGACGATCAGCCCCTCGGGCGCAATGCCGAGCTGGGTCAGGATGTCCGAGCGCGTGTGCGCATCCGCCGTCGCGGTCAGCGCAAGGCGCGGCACATCGCCGAACTGGTCCATCAGCGGGCGCAGCAGGCGGTAATCGGGCCGGAAATCGTGCCCCCATTCGGAAACGCAATGCGCCTCGTCGATCGCGAACAGCGCGATCCGGCATTGCGCCAGCAGCTCGCGAAAATGGCTCTGGCTCGCGCGTTCGGGCGCGACATACAAAAGGTCGAGCTCGCCTGCGCGCAGCCGCTGGACAGTCTCGGCGCGGTTCTCGTCCGCGCTGGTCAGCGTCGCAGCGCGGATGCCATTGGCGCTGGCGCTGCGCAGCTGGTCGTGCATCAGCGCGATGAGCGGGCTGATGACCACGCAGGTGCCGTCGAGCATCGTGGCAGGCAGCTGGTAGGTCAGCGACTTGCCCGCGCCGGTCGGCATAACGGCCAGCGTCGACTGCCCGGCCATGACCCGGTCCACGACCTGCTGCTGCACGCCGCGAAACGAGCGGAAGCCGAAGACTTCGTGCAGCTTGTCCAGAAGGTGCAGGGTATCGCCGGAGGTGCGCGTTTCGAGCGTCATGCGCGCGCCCATGCCAGATCGCTTCGCACCAGAGAAGCGCCCGGCGGGCAACTATACCGTGCCTGTGGATGCCTGCGCGCCCGGCCAGGCGTCAATCGGACTTGGTGGCCGCGATCATGTCCATCATGTTGCGCGCCGCTTCCCGGTCCGCCGGGTCCTTGAAGGCGACATCGAGGTCGGGCGCCGCATCGAGCATATAGAGCAGCGTCCACAGCGCGAAGCGGCGGCCACGGTCGCGCTCCAGCCCGAAATCGACGCGCATGCGATCGATCCCGGCAGGCAACGCCACCGGATCGACCTCTGCCAGATCGGGCGTCCCGAAATAGCGTAGCAACAGGTCTTGCATCTCCATGACGCCGCGCTAGCCGACCGCGCGCATCATGCAAGCGGCGCGCACTCTTTTCCTTGGGCGCAGCGCAGCTGGGCTGCTAGGGGCGCGCGCATGCTTACCATCGACGGCGTCACAGTGCGGCTTGGCGGCCGCCCCATTCTCGAACGCGCGAGTGCGACCGTGCCGGTGGGCGCGCGCGTCGGGCTGATCGGGCGCAACGGCGCGGGCAAATCGACGCTGATGAAGGCGCTGATCGGCGAGATCGAGCCGGACGAAGGCGAAGTCAGCAAGCCCTCGCGCTCGCGCATCGGCTATATTGCGCAGGAAGCGCCCAGAGGCGATCTGACGCCCGAAGAGGTCGTGCTCGCCTCCGCGACCGAGCGCGCGGCCCTGCTCGAAGAGCTGGAAACATGCACCGACATGGAGCGGATGGGCGACGTCCACGAACGCCTGCTGGCAATCGATGCCTACAGCGCCCCGGCGCGCGCGGCCAAGATCCTGAACGGCCTCGGTTTCGATGAAGAGATGCAGAAACGCCCGGTCGACAGTTTCTCCGGCGGCTGGAAGATGCGCATCGCGCTGGGCGCGCTGCTGTTCTCCGAACCCGATATCCTGCTGCTGGACGAACCTTCCAACCACCTCGATCTCGAAGCGACGCTGTGGCTTGAGAACTTCCTCAAATCCTATCCCGCGACGCTGGTGGTGATCAGCCACGAACGCGACCTGCTGAACAAGGTGGTCGACCATATCCTGCACCTGCAAGGCGGCCAGCTGACGCTCTACCCGGGCGGCTACGACGCGTTCGAGAAGCAGCGCGCCGAGCGCGCCGCGCAGCTGGCGGCGGCCAAGGCGTCGCAGGATGCGCAGCGCGCGCGGTTGCAGGACTATGTCGCGCGCAACAGCGCCCGCGCCTCCACCGCCAAACAGGCGCAATCGCGCGCCAAGATGCTCGCGAAGATGCAGCCCATCGCCGCACTGATGGAAGACCCGAGCCTCAGCTTCGATTTCCCCGACCCGGAGGAAATGAAGTCGCCGATGATCACGCTGGAGCAGGCTGCGGTCGGTTATGGCGAAGCACCGCCGATCCTCAAGCGGCTCAATTTCCGCATCGAGGCGGACGATCGCATCGCGCTGCTCGGCCGCAACGGCAATGGCAAGACCACGCTGGCGCGGCTGCTCGCGTCGCAGCTGGACCCCGCCGAAGGCGCGGTGAATGCGCCCGGACGGCTGAAGGTCGGCTATTTCACGCAGTATCAGGTGGAGGAACTCGCGGGCGAAGACACCCCGCTCGACCTGATGAACCGCGCGATGGAGGGTGCTTCGCCCGGCGCGGTGCGCGCGCAACTGGGGCGCTTCGGCTTCTCCGGTCCGCGCGCGCAGCAGCGGGTGGACAAGCTTTCGGGCGGCGAACGCGCGCGGCTGGCTCTGGCGCTGATCACGCGCGACGCGCCGCACCTGCTGATCCTCGACGAGCCGACCAACCACCTCGATGTCGACGCGCGCGAGGCGCTGATCCAGGCGCTGAACGACTATTCGGGCGCGGTCATCCTGATCAGCCACGATCGCCACATGGTGGAGCTGACGGCAGACCGGCTGGTGCTGGTCGATAGCGGCACCGCGCGCGAATATGCCGGCAGCATGCGGGATTACATAGATTTCGTGCTCGGCCGCAATCAGCCCAAGAAAGATCGGGACGGCGGTAGCTCGGGCGCAAAGGCGCGCAATTCCACTGCATCGAACACGCAAGGCAAGGCACGCTTCGCCAAATCGGAGCTGACCAAAGCCGAAAAGGCGATGGAGAAGCTGACCGCAAAAGTGCAAAGACTCGATGCCTCGATCGTCGAGCGCAGCGCCGCACAGGGAGGGCAGAACAGCGCCTCGCTGGAAGATCTGCTCAAGGAACGGGCGGAAGCGGCCGATGCACTCGCACAGGCAGAGGAAACATGGCTGGCCGCGTCTTCGGCGCTCGAAGCCATCGAACAAAGCTGAGGACGCGCGCTGCCGATCACATCAGGCAAGAAACGCTTGCGGGAAACGCCAGAAGGCTAGACGCGTTGGCGATGTGGGGAGCCGAGGGGGCAGTCACGCAATGTTCGATCTTTCGCCGGTTTTGGCCAGCAACGGGGCGCGATAATGGACCTCGGCATCGCAATTGACGGAACGCTTTCGTGGGTCTGGGCCAATATTCTGGCCATCATCGGTTGGATAATCGCCGTGATTGCCTTCGTGGTCGTGCCCTTCCGTCGCCCGCCGGCCGAGGCGCGCAACTGGCTGCTGCTCTTTTTCGCCCTGCCGTGGGTCGCACTGCCGATCTATTGGCTGATCGGTCGGCCCCAATATGCAAAGGCCCGGCAGCAAAGAGTCCGCGAACTGCCGCGCATTCTTGACCAGATCGTGCGGCAGACCGGGCTGAAGGAAGAAGAATATCCCGTCAGGCTGTGCGAAGACAATCATGCGCTGGCCAGCCTTGCACAGGGATTGGGCCAGTTTCCGCCGGTCGATGGCAACATTATCGAGCCGCTGGGCGATTACCACGGCACGATGGACCGGATGATCGCCGATATCGACGAGGCGCAGCGCCACGTGAACGTCGAATTCTACATCTTCAAGAACGACAGCGTGGGAAATCGCCTGCTCGCCGCGCTCGAACGGGCCAGCGCGCGCGGCGTTACCTGCCGGGTGCTGCTCGACGCGCTGGGTTCCTACGGCGCGGTTGCATCGATCAAGCGGCGGCTGCGGGCCGCGGATATCGAGGTGCACGACATCCTGCCCCTGCGCCGGCGCCTCTCCAGCTCGCGCGTCGACCTGCGCAATCACCGCAAGATCGTCGTCATAGACGGGCGCCTTGCCTATACCGGATCGCAGAACGTCTGGGATCCCTCGGAACACGGGCGGGCTGCCAATCGCGAGCTCGCGGTTCGGATCACCGGCCCGCTGGTGATGCAGCTGCAGGCGATCTTCGTGTGCGACTGGTACCTCGAAACGCTGGAGGAACTCGTCGACGACGCGATGTTCACCCCGCTTGAGCATGGCGCCGGGCTGGCAGCGCAGATGATTGCCACCGGGCCGGACAATCCGGTGGGCGGAATGGATCTGATCGTCACCATGGCGATCAACAATGCCAGCGAAGAGATCGTGATCGTCACGCCCTATTTCGTGCCCAACGATTCGCTGCTGACCGCCATTCGCGGCGCGGTTTTGCGCGGTGTGCGGGTGAAGCTGATCACGGCGGCGAAATGCGACCAGTATCTCGCCGGGCTGGCCCAGCGCAGCTATTACGAGGAAATCCTGGCCCTTGGTGCGGAGATCCATCTGTTCGGCCCCGAATTTCTCCACGCCAAGCATTCGCGGGTGGATCATGAAGTATCGATCCTGGGGTCGAGTAACATGGATCTGCGATCCTTCGAACTGAATGCCGAAATCGACCTGCTGTGTTTCGACGGCACGTTTGCGGAACGCCTTCGGGAGATCGAAAATCGCTATCTCGAACAATCGACCGCCCTGTCCTTCGACGAATGGAAGCGCCGCCCGTTGCGGCACAAGGTGCTGGAGAACGCGGCCCGCATGATGAGCGAACTGATCTGATCCGATGACTGACGAACCTTTCCCCACAAGCTTCAAGCTCGCCAGCTACAACATCCACAAGGCCGTGGGCGTCGACCGGCGGCGCGATCCGCTGCGCATCCTCAACGTGCTGAAGGAAATCGATGCGGATATCGTGATCCTGCAGGAGGCGGACCGCCGGTTCGGCGTGCGCGATCGCACACTGCCCTGGGCGCTGGTCGAACAGCATACCGACTATGTGCCGGTGCCCTTCGACGTGCAGCATGATTCGATGGGCTGGCACGGCAACACGATCATGGTCCGGCGCGATATCGCGGTGATCGATCACGATGTGCTGCATATTCCCTATCTGGAACCGCGCGGCGTCGTCACCGCGACCCTGCGCCTCCCCGCGGGGCCGGAACTGAGCGTGTTCGGGATGCATCTGGACCTGTCGGGCCTGTGGCGCGTGCGCCAGGCACGGGCGATCTCGCAACTTGCGAACGCGGCGCAGAAGCAGCGGCCCACGCTGCTGGCGGGCGACCTCAACGAATGGCGCCCCAACGGCGGCTGCCTGAAGGAGTTCGCGCGCCATTTCACGCTGCTCGACTGCGGTCGCAGCTTCCACAGCCAGCGCCCGCTGGGGCGGCTCGACCGGATCATGCATGGCGCGCCGCTCGAAGCGACGCAAACCGGCGTGCACCATAGTCCACTGGCCTCGGTCGCGTCGGACCACCTGCCGGTCTGGGCCAGCTTCCGCATGGCTGCAGGATCGCAGTGAGCCGCAAGCTCTGCGGGAAGGTCAGGCCGTCCGGTTGCTCTTCATCAGCAGCGCAAGGGGCATCGCCGCGATGGTGATCCACATCATCATGCGGAAATCGTCGATATAGGCGACCATGGCCGCCTGCCGGTTGGCTTCCATATCCAGCATCCGCAGAGCCGCTTCGCCCAAGCCCTGATACCTGTCGACCGTGCTGACATCGACCGAGTTCGAAACCGATGCGCCGCTCAGGTTCGCGGCGATATCGGCATGGCTCGTCTGCAGATTGCGTGCGAACATGACGGTCGTCAGCGAAATACCCGCCGACGCGCCGAGCGAGCGGAGCAGGTTCAGCAGGCTCGATCCGTCGGTCCGCAGTCGCGGGGGTAGCGTGGCGAAGGCACTGATATTCAGCGGGATGAACACCACCCCTATCCCCAGCCCCTGGATGAGCCCTGCCAGCACGATGTGGAACCGGTCCACGTCGAGCGACCACAAGCTCATCTGCCACAGCGAGCCCGCGCAGATCGCAAAACCTGATGCGACGATCGGGCGCGCATCGATCCCCCGCCGCACCGCCATTCCGGCAATCTGCATCGAGATCAGCACACCGATGCCGCGGGGCATCAGCACAAGGCCGGTATCGATCACGTCATAGCTCATCAGCTGCTGCAGCATGGGCGGAAGCAGCGCCATCGTGGCGAACATGACCGCACCGATGACCAGCATGAAGCCCAGCGAGATCGCGAAATTGCGATCGAGAAACAGCGCCCGGTCGAACAGCGGATTGTCTGCCGAACCAAGATGGACCACCGCCATCCACGTCGAAGACACGAACAGGAAGGTCCACATCCAGATTTCGTAGCTGGCGAACCAGTCCAGCGACTGCCCACGGTCGAGCAGCATCTGGAAGCTCGCCAGAGCGAGGCCCAGCAGCACAAATCCAGCAATGTCGAACCGGCGGCGCGCGGTCCCGCGCTGCGGCAGCTGCGTGATCAGGATGGCGAGGCTGAGAATGCCGATCGGCAGGTTGACGTAGAACACCCAGCGCCAGCTCGCCTGTTCGGTCAGCCACCCGCCCAGCACCGGGCCGAGGATCGGGCCGATCATGATACCCATGCCCCAGATCGCCATCATCTGCGAATGGCGGCTCGGCTTGTTGGTATCGAGCATGAACGCCTGGCTGAGCGGGAGGATGAACGCGCCCGTCACCCCCTGAAGCGCACGAAAGGCGACCATTTCGCCCAGGTTTTGCGCCATGCCACACAGCATTGACGACAGGATGAAGCCAAGCACCGAGAGGATGAACAGGCGGCGCGCCCCCACACGGTCCGCCAGCCAGCCAGTGATCGGCAGAGCCACGGCGCTGGCGATGATATAGCTGGTAAGAACCCAGGTGACCGTTTCGTTGGTTGCACTAAGCGCGCTGCGCATATGCGGGATCGCGACATTGGCAATCGTGGTGTCGAGCACCTGCAGCAGCGATGCCGACATGATCCCGATAATCAGGATGCCCTGATTGGCGACCGGAAGCTGCGCGACATCGTCCGCCGCCTCAGGCGCCGGGACGTCGCCGGCCTGAGCAGAGCGGGTGGCCACCGCCCTATCGCCCCTTCCGGTCGGTATACACCGTCACTTCGGTCGACAGTCCGGCAATGAGGACGCGCTGGCTTCCCTCGTCGATGGCGATCTTCACCGGCACGCGCTGCGTGACCTTCACCCAGTTGCCCGTCGCGTTCTGCGCGGGGATTACGGAAAACTCGCTGCCCGTTCCGGCCCCGATGGAGACGACATGCCCTTTCAGGACCAGGTCGGGATAGGCATCGAAGCGCAGTTCGGCGCGCTGGCCGACCTCCATCTCGTCAAGATCGGTTTCCTTGAAATTGGCTTCGACGTAGCTGCTGCCATCTTCCACGATGGTGAGTACCGGCAGCCCCTGGACCAGTTGCTGCCCCGGCTGAAGCCGTTCCGCCTGCGCCACCCGGCCGGCGGCGGGTGCGCGCACTTCGCTGCGGGCCAGCGCCAGTTCCGCAACCGCCTTCTGCGCCCTTGCGGCGGCGATCTGCGGGTTCTCGCCCGGGATCGCAGAGCCGGTCGCAAGCCTTGCCTGCGCAGCCTGGCGGCGCGCCCGCGCCTGTTGCAGCTGCGCGCGTGCCTGATCGACCGCGTGCTGCGCGGCGTCGTGTTCCGCCTTGCTCAGGAAGCCGCGTGCATACAGTTCGTCCTTGCGCTGGAAATTGGCGACGGCGAAGTCGATATCGGCTTGCGCCGCCTCGATATCCGTGCCCGAAAGGTCCGACGAGTTGGACAGTTCGGTGACCCGCGCCTGCGCCTGCGCGATGGCCGCGTCGGCCTGCTGGATCTGCAGGCGATAGGGCTCCGGATCGATGCGGAACAGCAGGTCTCCGGCTTCGACATTGTCGCCTTCACCCACGAAGACCTGCACGATTTCGCCGCCGACCTGCGCGCTCACCGCGACCTTGTCCTGCTGGACATAGGCATTGTCGGTCGACACCTTGCCCTGCAGCGACAGCCAGTAGACACCGCCAGCGATCAGCAGGGCGAGTGGCACGCTGAGCATCAGTGCCAGCCGGCCCCAGCGGCGCCGGGGCTTGCTCGCGGTCTCGCCTGTCTCTGACGCCGGAGTGCCGGTTTCGTTATGAGGCTCAACTTGCGCCATTGGCGGACTCTTCGATCTCTTGCTGGGTGGAGAGGTTGGCGGATACTTTTTCGAGCAGGGTTACCAGGGTCGCAGCGTCGGCCTTCGAAAGCCCCTTGGCCATATCTTCGACCAGCCGATCCACGATTCCGCGCAGCGGCTCCACGATTTCGCGGCTCTTGTCGGTCAGGTGAAGGATGCGCGCCCTGCGATCCTGCGGGTCGGGTGCGCGTTCCACCCAGCCCGCTTCCTCCAGCCGGTCGACGATCCGCGTCAGCGTGATCGGCTCCACCTCGATCCGCTCCGCGTGAAACGCCTGGTTCCGGTCGGGAAACTTCACGAGGCTGAGCAGCAGCCGCGCCTGCACCGCCGTCAGGTCGAGGCGGCGCACGCGCTGATCGAACGTCCGGCGCAGCAGGCGCCCGCTGTCGCTCAGCAAATAGCCCAGGTTCTTGTTCATAGCCCTATTTATGGTAACAGGGCTTATTATCGCAAGGGTTATTTTACCGCAGCTATGCGAGCATGGTCTGCGAAGGCCAGTTCTTGATCGAGATCAGAGCAACGAACCGCCGCGACTGCGCGCCCACCGGCGCCAGGTCCACCGTATTGCGCGCGGCGGCATGGGCGCTGGGTGACGGGCTGCGGATGAGGCGCGCGAGCCTGTCTATCAATCCGGTGGACATAGCCCATCTCAGACATTCTCCGCGAGATTGGCGAAATGGCGTCTACTCGATCGGCGAGAGGCGGCGTTTCGCGCGAAGCTAGACTGATCCCGACACCACACGGGACGCCGCTGCCGCATCCAGCGCACCAATGCCCGTGAGATCGGCAACCACGATCGCATCTTCTGCAAAACCGACGGCGCGGTCGCGCGCCAGGATGTCTCCAAGCTCGTACATCGGAGGCGAAGCCGGTTCCGTATCCAGCCCCGCGCACTCGCCATAGGCACAGCACTGTTCGCGAGAATCGACGACCAGCGCGTCGCACCGGAGGATCAGATCGCGATCGATTTCTCGCTTGCCCGGAGCATCCGCACCGACCGCGACGATCCGCAGACCGGGGCGCGCATGTGCCAGAGTCACCAGCGGCGCAGGACTTGGCGTGGTTGTCACGACGAGATCGCTCTGGCGCAAAAGCAGGCCGAGGTCGGGCTGGTGCACTGCGTCAGCCCCCTTCGCCCGAATGTCTGCGACTGCTTCGCGCGCCTTGCCGGGATCTCGCGCCCATACCGAAATCACCGGACCTGCGAACTCGCGCGCAATCCACTCCGCTTGCATTCTCGCCTGCGTCCCGGCGCCGACTATCCCGATCGAGCGCGTTTCTTTTCGTGAAATCGCACGCGCCGCGATGGCTCCCGCACAGGCAGTACGCGCGTCGGTCAACCAGCCCTCGTCGGCCAGACACGCAATCGGCACGCCAGTCTGCGCATCGAAGACCAGCATCGCACCGTTGCTGGACGGCAAACCCCTTGCAGGATTTTCGTAAAAGCTGCCCGCGGCCTTCACGACGAAGAATGGCTGCCCGTCGGTAGCACTCGATTTGATATGAAAGTCCCCCGGTGGGTCGCGAAAGGCAAGATGGCCCACGCCACCGGATCGGGCGCGCCCCTGCGTGAAGGCGACGAAAGCCTCCTCCAGCACATCGCGCAGTGCATTCGCCTCGAGCTTCTGAATTTCTTCCTTGTATATCAGACGCATAGCCAACCCATTCCCAGTATAACAATTACTATAGACTTAGACTGATAGCCCTGTCATGTTCCGATCGGGAAGAGGAAATCGGAAGGATGCGGCGCAAGATGGCCGGGCCACGAGCAATACAGAGCGATCCGACGGGCCGCGTATCGCCAGACCATGAGGCAAGCCTGTCGGAACTGGCCGGCCGTGCGCGCAATGCCGAAGCGGCGCTGAGCAGCAGGCTGGCGCCGTCTCCCCTGATCGAGAGCCCGGCCCTGTCGCGGGAGCTCGACTGCACCGTTCTGCTCAAATGCGATTTCCTGCTGCCGACTGGCTCGTTCAAGTATCGCGGAGCCTTTGAGAAACTTCGCCACCTGCAAGGCTCCGAAGCCCCGGTGGTTACCGCTTCGACCGGCAATCACGGGCTGGCCGTCGCGACGGTCGGCCGCGAAATGGGCATCGACGTTGAGGTTCATGCCCCCGCGACGGCCTCAAGCGCAAAGCTTGAGGCGATCGCTGCGCTGGGTGCCGATATTTCTTTGCATGAGACGGACCAGCTGTCGGTCGAGCTCGCGGCGCGCGCGAAGGCGGAACGCTCGGGCGCGGTTTACGTCTCGCCCTACAACGATATCGAAGTCGCCGCCGGTCAGGGCGGATGCGCAGTCGAAATCCTTGAACAGGCCGATGTGGACGCGATAGCGGTTTCGGTCGGTGGCGGGGGGCTGCTTGCGGGGGTCGGCTCGGTCCTGCGCACGTCGACGCCTGAGGCCCAGATCCTTGCCGCGTGGCCATCCAATGCCCCCAACCTCTTGCACGCCATGCGCACGGGTTGCGCTGTGGACGTAGATGAAAGCCCTACCCTCTCAGACGCGACGGCCGGCGCGGTGGAGGACGGATCCGTCACCATCGCGCTTGCACGTGCAATCGACCCGGTTGCGGTGCTCTGCAGCGAGGAGGAGATCGGTCGCACTCTCGTCCGTCTGGCGAGCATGGAGCGGCTGATCGTGGAAGGTGCTGCAGCACTCGCCCTTGCAGCCGTCTTCCAGCAGCGCGACCGCCTGGCCGGTAAAACCGTCGCGGTGGTCCTGTGTGGCCGGAATATCGCGTTCGACAGGTTTCGCGCCACCATCGCCGAATATGGAGAACAGCCAAACAAAGCGGAGGGCAGCCGATGAACGCGCACGATCTGCGTTTCGAGATTGCCGAAACCGTATCCGGGCCAGCGCGGACCAGGATGCGGCAGATGCTGGACCTGCTACGCCAGTACCAGCAGGACGCAACCGCGTTGCCAACCACGGATGCTGGCTGGGACGAGCAGCGCAAGGCGCGCAACGACATCGCCGAATTCTTCCAGAAACCCTATATCGAAGCCGTCGGCCCCGACATCCGCGAAGTCGAGGTGGGTGGCACGACCGGTTTCACGGTCTCGGTCGATACGCCCGACCCGCGACCGGGACTGGTCGTCTATCTGCATGGCGGCGCCTTCACTTACTATTCGGCGAAATCATCGCTCAAGGCAGCGGTGATGATGGCGAAGGCCAGCGGGCGGCAGGTCGTTTCGCTGGACTATCCGCTCGCTCCCCAAGCGGACTTCATGGAAGTGACGCGGGTTACCTCTCGCGCGGTTCAAGCCCTGGCGCAGGAGACGCCGCCGGAGGACTTGGCGCTATTCGGCACGTCAGCAGGCGGATCGATAGCTGCTGCCACCACCCTTCGGCTGCGCGACGAAGGTCAGACGATGCCCGCTGCGCTGGTTCTGCATTCTCCGGGCTCCGATTGCCGCTGGATCGGTGACAGTTTCCTCACGATGGGCGACCGCGACCCGGCGATGAACGAGGACGATGTGCGGCGCAGGGTTGAGCTCTACGCATCGGAGGATGATCGCGATCATCCATACGCGTCGCCTGCGCTCGGTGACTTCGCGCCGGGCTTTCCGCCGACACTGATCCAGTGCGGCACGCGCGAGTTTCTGCTGTCCGACAGCGTCAGGCTTTATCGCGCCATCCGGGATGCGGGCAACGAGGCGGTCCTCGATCTCTACGAGGGCATGATCCACGTTTTTGCGACCATGTTCGACGGCATCCCCGAATCCGACATCGCTTTCGACATCGCCCGCACCTTCCTGGACCGGGCGCTCGGAGCAAGCGGACAGCTTGGGAATGAATGAAGGGAGAGGGTATATGTTGACAGGTAGATTGCTCGCCACAGCCGGTGTCTTCGGTTTCATGGCGTGCCTGCCAGCGCAGGCGATTGCGCAGGAGGCGGCGCCCACGCAGGCGGAGGAGCCGCCAACCTCCAGGGATACGAACACGATCATCGTGACGGCGACCAAGCGCGAGCAGACGCTGCAGGACGTGCCCGTGGCGGTTTCCGTGGTGCAGGCACAAACCCTCGATGAAGCTCAGATCAACGACGTGTTCGATCTGCAATCGGTGGTTCCTTCGCTGCAGGTGGCCCAAAGGAACGTGTCCGCGGGCACCAGCTTCACGATCCGCGGATTTGGGAATGGGCAGAACAATCCCGGAATCGAGCCTTCGGTCGGGGTGTATGTTGACGGCGTATTCCGGTCTCGCACCGCAGGCGTCATTGCCGACTTTTCCGAGATCGAACGGATCGAAGTGCTGCGCGGCCCGCAGTCCACGCTCTTCGGCCGCAACTCCTCGGCAGGCGTGGTTTCGATCGTAACCAAGAAGCCCCAGTTCGATTTCCAGGGGTCGGTCGAAGGAACTTACGGGAATTACGATCAGGTGATCGGGCGCGCCTATCTGACCGGCCCCGTCGCAACGAATGTCGCCGCTTCGATCGAAGGGGGCTTCAACCGGCGGGATGGCTACGCCGTCAACATCGCGACCGGTACCGACCTCAACGAACGCGATCGGTGGAACGTTCGCGGCCAATTGCTGGTCGAACCGAGCGCATCCGCTTCCTTCCGCCTGATCGCGGATTGGGACGAACTCGATGAAAACTGCTGTTTCGGCGGCTATGTGGAGGAAGGCCCGACAACCGCCATCGTGCGCGCGCTCGGCGGCCAGGTCTTGATGGACCGGGTTTACGATTACGAGACGGCCTATAATTTCGACCCCACCAACGTGGCCAAGAACAGGGGCCTCAGCCTGCAGGCGGACTTCGGCCTGGGATTTGCCGACCTCACCTCGATCTCGGCCATACGCTGGTCGGATTACCGCTCGGACGGGGACGGCGACTTCACCACTCTCGATACGATCGACACGCTGGTCCTGAATATCGATACGAAGACCTTCACGCAGGAATTGCGCCTTTCGGGTGAAAGCGACCGCCTGGATTGGCTGGTCGGTGCATTCTACGTGAATGATCGCATCACAAGTCTGAGCGAACTGGGCTACGGGCAGGATCAGCGTCTCTTTGCCGATACATTGTCGGGTGGAGCCGTCAGCCAGTTGGAAGCCACCTTGCGGGCTCTGGGCGCCATTGCACCGACCGCCGACTTTTTCAGCCCGGATGAAAGCGCGATCTCCGTGTTCGCGCAGGATCAATCCGCATTTTCCATCTTCGGCCAAGCTGACATTCACGTGACCGACAGCCTCACGCTCACCCTCGGTGCCAACTATTCGTGGGATGCCAAGGACGTCAGCTTCGTCGAGGACTACAATTTCGAATTCTCAGGCCTCGACCTGGTTGCCCTCGGCAATGGCTTCATAACCCAGGCCGGAATTCAACAAGGCTACAACGCCATCACCGGCATGGCGCCGACGCAAGCCAACATTACTGCTTTTGCAACCTCGAACCCGGCCGCCTTCGCGCAAATTCAGGCGCAGGCGCAGGCTTTCGCCAATGCGAATGATACCAATCCGGCGATCAATCCGCTGCTGGCACTCGCTCCGCTGCAATTCATCGGACCGACCGTGAATTTCCCGAATCCAGTGGAGGACGGGAAGAGCCGTGACGAGAACTTCAGCTACACCGCCCGCCTTGCCTATGATGTGAACGATCGTCTGAACGTCTACGCTTCCTATTCGACCGGTTTCAAACCGACGAGCTTCAACCTGAGCAGGAACTCGCGCCCGTTCCAGCGCGATATTGCCGCCCTCGCCAATGCCGGGCTCCTGCCGGCGACGACGGCGGTCAGTCTGGGCACTTTCGCCGGAACGCGCAGTTCGGAGCCCGAGGAATCGCGGCTGATCGAATTCGGCATCAAGTCCGGCTTCGACTGGGGGAGCGTGAACCTGACGCTGTTCGATCAGGAGATCACGAATTTCCAGACCAACGCATTCCAGGGCACGGCCTTCGTTTTCCTCAATGCCGGAAAGCAGAAGTCGCAGGGCATCGAACTGGAAATGCTGGCGCAGCCCGCGCCGTGGCTGGAACTCAATCTGGCTGCCACCTACAATGATGCGCGGTTCGAGGAATATCTCGGCGCGCCCGGCGTAGGCGGAGTGCCTACCGATCTGTCGGGCACCAGGGTGCCACAGGTGCCGGAGTTCGCGAGCACGACGGCAGTCACGCTGCGCAAGACATTCGGGCAAAGTGAAGCATTCGTGCGGGTGAACTGGATCTACGAAAGCCCCGTACGACTGGAAACCAATGTTCCTGCCCGGCTCGAACGCGAGGTGAACACGTTCAACGCGTCGATCGGACTGAACCTTTATTCGGGTCTCGAATTCCTCATCTACGCGCGAAACCTGTTCAACGACGAATACGCCACCGGCGCCTTTCCAGCCGTCGGACAGCCCGGCACGTATGGCATTTATCCGAATGCACCGCGTACTTACGGCCTCACGGTAAGGCAGCGATTCTGATGAGCCAACGCGCCTTTGCGTATTGACCCATCGCATGGTGGTGGACCATTGAGCGGCTCAATCGGATCCCTTGATTATGTCCACCACCAGCACGAAACAGCGGCTTCTTTCGGCGGCGCAGGCCATTCTTGCCGAATCCGGTCTCGCCGCGGTCAATTCCAATGCGATCGTCGAGCGGGCGAAAGTAACGCCGCCGACCTTCTATCACTACTTCAAGAACAAGAAGGCGCTGCTGCGCGAGCTGGGCGAAGAGCTGATGCTCGCCCAGACCCGCGTTCTTCGCGCCGATACCGGCCTCAGGATTGCTAACGAACAGGAAATGTTCGACGTCACGCTTCGGTTTGTGACGAATTCATTCGAACGGACCGTTGCATTCGAAGGGGGCTTTGCCCTTCTCGTCGCGCTGCGGGCTCTGCCCGAGCTGGCCGACATTCGCCTGCAAAGTCATGCGGACATGGCGATGCTGATCGTCGATTTTTTCGATGAGCAGGGCCTGTGCAAGGATCGCGAAGACCTTTTGATCCGAGCTCGTGTTGGGCTCGAGACCAGTTATGCCGCAAACGAGATGCTGTTCGAAACTGGTTTCGAAAATCGGGAGAAAATCCACCGTCTCACGGCGGAAGCTATCGTCCGGATTTACGGTCTTTTCTGAACGGCTCCTGCGGACTGTTCGGGCTTGACGCGGGTCATCAGGATACTGCCGACGACAAGCAGGATGGTAATGCTGCCAAACCCGATCCGCTGATTGTCCGAAAGCCAGGTGGTCAGAGCGACCAGAGCCGGGCCGACCCACACCGTAATCGTACTCGTCATGGCGAAGATGCCGAAAAACTGGCCGATCTTCTCCTTGGGGCTGAGCGTGACCAGCAAGGATCGTGAGGAGGAGAACGCGGCGATGATGAGGGCCGCAATGAGCACGAAGGTCACGATATAGATGATGTCGGTCGCGCGGGGAAAGATCGCCCGGTCCGCGACGCCATCAACCGGCACGAGCCCGAAAAGAATGGCCGTGGGAAAGATGCCAAGCTGGAAAATGAATATGGCGGTGATGCAGATCAGCTCCGTGATGATCGCCTTTCTGGGGCCGAATGTGCGATCGAGGAAGCCCCCCAGGAACCCGCCGAGCACGGCCGAGATGGTTGAAATTATACCAAGCAAGGCGAGTTCCGGCCCGCTCCACCCCAAGACGCCCGAAACGTAAACCGCCAGAACCGACAGCATCGCCGCCAGACCGTCCATGAAAACCATCCGTGCGATCAGGAAACGCATGATCTGGCGGTAGTCGCGAAACAGATCGATCAGGGCTCTGAGCGGGCGTGCTCCCTTCGCGATCACCGGCACCCCCCGCCAGCTGCCCGCAGCGCCGGGAACATCCGGCGTGAAAAGGAAAAAGGGCCCGATAAATACCAGCAGCCAAAGGCCGCAGACCAGCGCGGAATAGCGCGAGATATCGGCGCTGGTCAGGTCGCCGGGCGGGAACGTCGCGAACCAGAAGATCGCCGTAAGGATGACCACGGCCGCCAGCGCGCCTGCCGACAGCCCGAGGCCCGAGATCGCAGGAACCTGCCTGACAGAGCCCATGCCCGGCAGCATGGCATTGTGAAGGAGTTCGGAAATCGAATAGCAGCATCCCCCAAGGATCATCAGTGCCATGAGGACAGGAACGGCGTATTCCGCGTCCGGCGCGACCAGGCTCATGGTGATGGCGGCAAAGGCCATTGTCAGCATCACGATGCCCAGAACCGGCTTCTTGCGGCCGCCCCGATCCATGTAACTTCCCAGGATCGGCGCAACCACGGCCATGATCAGGCCAGCCATGGTAACCATCGCGGAGAACAGGGTCTGCCCCTCCGCCCCCGATCCCACGACCGACTGCGCAAAATACGCGGAGAATACGTAGAGCGCGACGACGTAATAGTAGGGGCCGCGCGCCCAGTCGAAGCTGGCCCACCACCAGCCGGCTGGCGGCACGCGCTTCGTCTCGGCATTCTCGGACACAGTGGTGGCTTCAATATCGTCAAGCGCGGCGTGCATTGGCGTCTCCTATAATATTTACTATAGACACGTCTCGGGCTGGCTGTCATGCGCTAATTGCGACGGGCACAAGCATGGGAGGAAAGGGGAGTGACGATGCAATCTTTCCTGATTTCGGGTGGACCGATCCATACGATGGCGACGGCTCGGGCCGAGGCGCAGCCAGATGCGGTGCTCACGCGGGGGAGCGATATCCTGTACGCAGGATCGGTCGAGGGCGCGCGCGCGCTGGCTCGCTCACACGGTCTGGAACCGACGGCCATCGATCTGGATGGCCGCACGCTGCTGCCCGGCTTCATCGACGGGCACATGCATCCGCTGCCAATGATCTTTTTCGCCATGGCCTGCAATCTGGACGATGCGGGCGGTCTGGACGTCGTAAGGCAGCGACTTGAAGCGCACTGCAAGGTCATAGATCCCGGCGAATGGCTGTTCGCCGTCCAGTTCGAGAATAACAAGCTAGCCGCAGATGAGGATCTGACCCGCCGCGAATTGAGCGAGTGGTTTCCGGATCTTCCGGTGCTGATCTACGCGCGCGACGGACACTGCGTCATCATCAATGATGCGGCACTGGCACTGCTACCCGCCGAAGAGGAGATAGGCGGCGTCGAGGGTGGCTCCATCGGCCGGTTCGACGATGGCAGCCTGGACGGGCGCTTTTACGAAAAAGCCATCGGCATCCCCATGGCCAAGCTGCCCAGCCCTTCGGCCGAGCGGATGACGAAGGCCATGAACGGCCTCTTCGCCTCGCTAACGCGTGCAGGGATCACCTCCCTCGGCGTCATGCTCCAGAGCGATGAGGAAGGGCCCGGCGGCGCGGCATCGCAGCACGAAACACAGGTGGTAGAGGCGATCCGCGGTCAGATCCCGCAGTCCCTTTACTCCATCGTCATCGGCAAGACGCTGGAAGGGCTCGAGCGTCTGATCGACGGAGCGATGAACGACCCGGCGAATGCGACCACGACCCGGGCCTTCAAGATCTTTGCGGACGGCACCTTCGGTTCGTGCACCGCCTGCATGACGGAGCCCTATGCCGATCGCACATGCTCGCATGGCTACATGACTCTCGACGAGGACGAGATCTACGCGCGGATGAAGCGCGCGCATTGCGCAGGATATCAGGTCTGTATTCACGCAGTTGGCGATCGGGGCATCGAGAACTGTGTTCGCCTGTTCGAGAGACTGCTGGAAGACCACCCGCGCGAGGACCACAGGCACCGGATAGAGCATGCCTCGATCGCGGATCCCGAACTCGTCGAGCGTATTGCTCGCGCCGGGCTGCACATCTGCGCACAGCCGCTGTTCATCCGCTCGGAAAGGTCGTGGCTGCCGAAGCGCCTGGGAGAGACCCGCGCGGGCCGTGCCTATCCCTTTAGGGACTACATCGACGCCGGGATCAATGTGGCATTTTCCTCCGACGCCCCGATCGAGGATGCGGATGTGATCGCCGGGCTCGATTTCGCCGTTAATCGTGGCGGCTTCCACCCGGAACAGGGCGTCACCATGCGCGAAGCGATCGAAGCTTACACGGTGAATGCTGCACGCCTGCAGTTCGAGGAGGACGTCAAGGGATCGATCGAGGTCGGCAAGCTTGCCGACCTCGTCGTGCTCGACCGGGACCCCTTCGACATCGCGCCGCAGGATATCGGGCAGGCCCGGATCTGCGCGACCTTCATCAGAGGCGAACTTGCCTACCAGAACGATCAGTTGGGAGTGGAATGGGGATGACCGGCTATTTCAGCGAAACCTACAGGGAAGCGCGCGATCGCCTGCTGAACCTTGTCCGAGAGGCTGCAGACTGGAACCACGAAGAGATCCGCCACCCCGAACCCGGACCGGACGCGCAGCCGATTTACACCGACGTTCTTTGGCGTGGGCCACGCGACGCGCGACGGGTCCTGTCGATCACCAGCGGAACTCATGGCGCGGAAGGCTTCTGCGGGTCGGCCCTGCAGAGCTGGATAGCCTCCGAGGCGCCCCAATTGCCGGACGATACTGCCATCATGCTGGTACACGCGGTCAATCCTTACGGTTTCGCGCATATTCGCCGCGTCAACGAAGACAATGTCGACCTGAACAGAAACTTCATCGACTTCGCCGATGGGCGCCCGGAAAACCGCGCTTACGCCGAGATATTCGATCTGCTCAATCCGCAGGAGTGGACGCCGGACACACCGGCCGAAATCGCGGCGGAACTTGATCGCCTGCGGTCCGAGAAAGACCAGCTGGCGATGATGAAGATGATCTCCGGCGGGCAATACGATTTCGCCAACGGGATGCAGTTCGGCGGCTTCGAGCCCGCGTGGTCTCGCCGTACGATGGAAGATATCTGGCAGCGTTACCTGCAAAGCGCGAAGATCGTCGTGCAGATCGACGTTCATACCGGCCTGGGTCCGGACGGTGTCGGCGTGCTGATGATGGCTGCCGACGACGAGGAGCCCCACAAGGCGATCACCGGCGAATGGCTGGGGCCCATGTTTGTGACGCCGCGCCCTCGCAGCCGCGCGGAAACCGTGCTGGGCGGCTACATGAACGCCGGAATGGAACAGCAGGTCGATGCGTGGGTGATCCCCATGACGCTCGAATACGGCACGAGGCCCAGCAACGAAGTGCTGCTGGCCATGATCGAGGACAACTGGCTGGTTCATCATGGCGAGATTGACAGCGAGGCAGGCCGTGCAATCAAGGAACGGCTTTTGCGGGTTTTCTACCCGGCAGACGAAATCTGGCGCGAAAAGGTGATGGTACGCGGGCAGGAGGTTCTCGCCATGGCCCTCGCCGGTCTCGGAACGCTCGACCCGGATGGGGTTCCGCTGGGAGCCTGCGACTAATGAACCAGGACCCGATCACACGCATAGACCTCCACCCGGTCTTCGTGCCTTTCAACGAGCAGGTGCTGACCGTGCTTCAGGGCGGCCGCGGCAAGGTTGCCATGGCCCTGAACACCGAAGATCACTGGTTGGGGGGCGATTTTCTTTACTGTCGGCTCACCACCGAAGGCGGCGTAACAGGGGTGGGCGAATCTTTTGTCTGGGCCGTCGAGGGCGGGACCACCCCCGCTCTGATGGCAGACACCATACGCGATCATCTGGCCCGGTTTGTCCTCGGCAGAAGCCCGTTCGAAATCGAAGCCATCAAGACGAAGTTCGCGGATAATCTGGCGCGCAACGAATTTGCCAAGGGCGTCGTGGATATGGCGCTGTGCGACACGGCCGCGCGCGTAGTCGAACGGCCCGTCCACGACCTATTCGGCGGTGCGCAGATCGATCGCATTCCGACAGCACGCGTGCTCCCGTTGAGCGATATAGACACCATCTCCGACCTCGTTCGGCGGCTGATGGACCGCGGGGTGACGGCCTTTCGCTGCAAGCTGGGGGGCGGCATAGACCGCGATGTCGCGATCGTGGAGGCAGTCCGCGACCTGATCGGCCCTACCGGCCACCTGCGTGTCGATTACAATCAGGCCTATTCTCCGGCCCGGGCCCTCGCATCGATCAAGGCGATCGAGCCGTTCGGAATCGACTTTGCCGAACAGCCTATAAGGGCTGACGATTTTGTCGGCATGGCCTGGCTGCAGTCGCGCACCGATATTCCGATCATGGCTCATGAAGGCGCTTTTGGCCTGCGCGACCTGGCGGCACTGGCCGAAATGGGCGGTGTCCGCTGCTTCGGCCTGAACGGAGAACGGCCCGGCGGCATGTCGGATGCGGTGAAAGCCATTGATTACGCCGCCCTGCGGGGCATCGACATCTGCCTGCACAACCAGCCCGGCGGCATCGGAAGCGCGATGATGCTGCATCTGCATGCATGTCGCGCCCGCGACATCGCCCACCCGACCGAGCTACAGGGGCACGAGATGCTGGAAAGTTCGCTGATCCTCGGGCGCATAGATTACGATAATGGTATGGCGACCCTGCCTGATGGGCACGGATGGGGTGTGGAGCTCGATATGGACGCGTTGGACCATTATCAGACTGCGGACACGATTTCGGTCGCAGCCTGATCGGCCAACGGAGACGGCTGGCAAATACTGCGCGCCAGCGAACCCGCAAGAAGACGTGATGGAGAGCATCTCCATCCTTCGCATCGGCATTTGCCCAATCGATGCGGGAGATGTCTTCGCATTCGGAAAATCACCAATCTGGTCCGTTTCGCTTTTGGCTGGGGGCGGCTGATGTCGGGCGATACGGGCGTCGCAATTCGCAAAAGCATAGAGCTTTCCGCCGGAATTGTATTAGGGCGCGAAGCAGCCGTGACCTAGGCTTGGCAAACGCCGAGCTTGAAAGAAGAAACAGTCGATGCGCGACTGGCCATTGACGCGCTCGAAACCGATCGAGATCGCGGCGCGCCATCGCGCAAGTTATGGCTGGGAGGCCTGTCCTAGGAGAACCGTTCGGCGAACCATTCCTTGTACAGCACCAGCAGTTCGATTGCGGCATCGACCCGGGCGGGGTCGATGCCGACGGATTGTTCGATCAGCAATCCTCGCATGGCAGCGGTGTGAAGCAGATGCATTGCTTCCACCATTTCCGTATTCTCGATCCCCGCACCGCGTGCGACCCGGAGCGAGCCTTCAAGCTGGAAGCCATGCACAGATCCGTGTGTCGTCCTCAGCTCTGCGGCAAGATCGTCGTCGCCGCGCGCCGCTATTGCCAGTTCGATCAGCGCCATCGCCTCTTCGCTCTGGTAGCTTTCCCATCCGATCCGGGTGAGCGGGATGAACATGTCGGAATCGGGCGGAAGCTTGTTCAGCGCATCGATCCTTTTGCGCCGCAAGGTCATTTCGATGTCTTTCAGCGTCTCGGAAAGCAGGGCCGCGCGGGTCGGAAAGTGGTGCAGCATTCCGCCCCGGCTGATCCCGGCTTCCTGGGCCACCTTGGTGGTGGTGGTTGCAGCGTAGCCATCGCGGGCAAGGCAGCGGATCGTGGCGTCGAGCGCACGCCGCCGCGTGTCCGCGGTACGATCCGCCTGGGTACGACGCACCTTCGTTTCATGGTTTGCCTGCTCGCTCATGGGGCTGTTCCGTATCCTTTGCGCCAGCACCGCCTCTCTGACCGGGCGCCTAGCGTAACGCCGCCGCCACGTCTGCTGCAAATCGGGCTATAGCAAAGCCATCGCGTCCATCCAGGCCGCGCCGCACGATCACCAGGTTCTGGGACGGCACGATCATGGCGTACTGCCCGAATGCGCCTGCTGCGGCATAGGCTTTGCCAGGCAGGCCCTCGCGATCGTCATAGATCCAGAACTGAGCGCCATATTTGCTGTCTGCCAGAAAGCGCGAAGTGGGTTGCGCGGGTCCGGCGGTCGATACGTAGTCGGACCAGCCTTCGGGCAGAAGGCGTTCGCCGTTCCAGACCCCGTCGTTAAGATAAAGCTGGCCCAGGCGCGCGAAGTCGCGCGCGGTGCTCCAGCATTGCCCGGAAATCAGGAAATCGTTGTTCCAGTCCGTTTCGATCACCGTGCGGGTCATGCCCAGCTTCCACAGCAGTTCGCGATAGGGCCAGACCGCGAAATCGGTGTCGTCGGCGACCGCCTGTCTAAGTGCACGCGTCGCGAGGATCGTGTCGGATCCCGCATAGACGAAGGTTTCGCCGGGACGGCTGTTCATCATGTTGAGTGCCGACACCTCGTAGGCGGGGGCACCCGCGCCGTAGAGTTCGGGTTGCGGATTGTTGGCGCCTGACGTGAAGAGACCGCTGGCCATTCGCAGCAAGTTGTCGAGGGTAATGGCGCCGCGCGGATCGCCCGCACGCTGCCATTCCGTGAGCGGTGCGGGGGTCTGAAGGTCTACGAGACCTTTTTGCACTCCCACGCCGACCAGCGTCGCGGAAAGGCTCTTGCACATCGAGTTCGTGCGCGCAGCGATGTTCGGCCCGAAACCGGGATCATACCGCTCTGCGACGATCTTGCCGTCCTTCAATATGACGACGCCCCAGGTTTGGCCCTTGTAGTCGCCCGCCTCGTCCGCGAACGCTGCGTCCATGATGGAGGAGATCGCTCTGTTCTGTGTCGCCTGCAATCGTCCGGTGGCCTGCGCGTCACCCAGCGGCCAGGGCCTGCTGTCCAGAACGGGGGGCGCGAGCCCTGCGGGGAACCGATTGAGCGAGGCTGCCGCCGCCACGGTGGCGCCTATGGGTAGCTGCGTACAACCCTGGTGCGGGCGCCACACGGCGATGCGAGGGGGCATGTCGGCCGCATAGGAGACCGACACCGTCTTTCGTTCACGGTCAATCGTCTCGCGGATCGGCTCCTGCGGACGGGTACCTGGCTGGAAACTGGCGCGTACGGTTTCCTCGGTCATTTCGGATGTGAAGATGCCGGTGCACAAATGCAAAGCCTGGAGGCCCGCCAGTCGCGCGCGGGAATGGGCGGCTGCCGCCGGGGACTCCACCGCGGTGCGCGGGTCGCCGGAAAATTCCTGAGCGAAACCCGCACCCGAAGCAGTCGCCAGCAACAAGGCGAGAGCGATCCCCGCCTTGCGGCCTGTCGCAACCGACAGCATCAGAAGCCCGCCTTCACGCCGATGAAGAACCGGCGGCCGATGATGTCGTAGGCCGACGTCGCGATCCCTCCCCCGTACAGCGGCGCATCGGGTTCGGTCAGGTTCGTAATGCCCAGACGCAGTTCGAAATCGTCGGCCACGTTGACCCGGCCGATGAGGTCGAAATAGCTGATCTGCGGCACGCCCGGCTCGTTCGCACCGTCCACACCGACGTTGCTGGAAGCGTCCATCGGGCCGATGTAGCGCCAGCGCAGCGACAGCGAGGTGTTCCGGTTGCCGATCGTGGCGGTGGTGACAGCCTTCCATTCGGGATGGGTCGAGGAAAAGCCGTCGATCTGCGTGTTGCCGATCGTTCCTGCGTATTCGAGGAGCGGATCGGTTGCGACCGACTGGATCTTGTAATCCATCACGTGTGTGACTGCGCTGTTCAAAGAGAGAAAGCCGGTCTCCCCAAGTCCGATCGACGCATCCAACTGCATGTCGAGCCCGGCGGTCTGATAGGTCGAAAGGTTGGCCAGCCGTTCGCTGACGTTCGAAAGAAAGCCATTGCTGTCACGGTTGATCTGCTGACAGAAGATGTTGTTCGGATCGTAGTTCGGGTTCTGACCGGTTAGGTTGAAGCATTCCCGCAGCGCGATCGGGCTGGTGATGTAGCCGATCGCGTCTTCCACCGTGATGTCGTAATAATCGATCGAGAACGCGAAGGAGCGGAACGTGCCCCGGGTGAAGGCAGGCTGGAAGACCGCCCCAATGGTGTAGCTGTCGGCCGTTTCCTCGGTGAGGTCCGGGTTGCCGACACGCAGGGCGGAGATTGCCGCACCGGGATAGGCGAACAGGTCGATAAGCACGGGGCTGACGCCCTGTTGCAGACATAGCTGGCGCACCTGTGCCGGGTCGACGCCGGTGAGCTCGCCCCGCCGCGCAAGGCCGCCTACGTCGCACGGATCGCCCGATCCGGTGGAGGCGAGGCCGATGATGCCCGCGGTTCCCGCCTGCGGGGAGAACAGATCGCCGAGGCTGGGTGCCCTGATCGCCCGGGAATACCCGCCACGCGCGGTGATGCCATTCACGATCTCCCAGTTGGCGCCGGCCTTGTAGGTGCTGACCCCGCCGAACCGGTTGTAGTCGGAATAGCGATAGGCGAGGTCGACTTCGAGCCGTTCGAAAAACGGAGTGTCGGACAGCAGGGGGAGCAGGAGCTCGGCGTAGACTTCCTTGACGTTGAGATCGCCGCTCGTGCTGCGCGCGCCCGAAGTCCCGAAGGTTTCGGGAGCGGTGGTGACGCCAGGGACGGCGGTGAGCGTCGGGCTGTTGCGCGGATCGATATCGACCACGTAGGAATTGTCGCGATATTCCCCACCGATCGCGAAGCCCGCGGTGCCGCCGGGCAGTTCGAACAGATCGCCCGTAATCGTACCCTGAACGATCGTCTGTTCGTAGCTGTTGCGATCCGTCGTGCTGAAGGTGAGGTACTGCTGACAGCTGGCCGAAGCCGGAGCGAAGCCGAACGGGTCGTAGCCGCCGTCGCACAGGCTGCGCCCCCCATCCGGCGCGTTCACGACTTGCAGGAAGCGGCTGCGGCTGACCTGGTTGAGTGCGGTCGCATTCTGATCGGTCCGGCCGTAGCTCGCGTACAGATCGAAGGAGAGGGTGTCGGTGAGCTGTCCCTTGAACCCGAGCAGGCCCTGCCAGACGTCGTAATCCTGTTGCACCCGCAGCCGGCCGAGACGCCCGGTATTGAAGTAGTAAGTGATCGGCCCGTTCGGGTTCGGTCGCGAATTGAGCAGAATACGAAGGTCTGGCGTGATGAAGGGGTTGGCCGCACTGATCGTTACCGGTTCCACCACCGATTGGGTCACCCCCTGGCTGGACAGCTGATCCGTGGAATAGGTCGCGTAGTTGAACTGGGCATAGGCGGTGATGCGATCGCTGATATCGAGCTCTCCGCGAGCAAATCCGGTATAGCGATCGAGCGGCAGATACAGCGTCGAATCATTGTCGAAGCGCTGCCGCACCTGCCCGGTACTGGTAATGTTGTACCCCGTGGTGGCCGTGTCGCGCAGGTTGAGCCCGCCCTGCGAGCTCACCAGCGTGCCATCCAGATTGAGCAGATAGCTGCTCGCGAGCGAGGGCAGCGCCGTTCCATAGGTATTGAGGAACAGGTTACGGTAGGCGAGGTAGCGGGCGTTGGCTGCGGGCAGGCCGAACAGGTTGCTCCGGTTCTGCACCAGAAGCCCGCTCGTCGGCGTGGAGGTGCCTGCGTCGCCCTCGCCAGTGGTTCGTGAATTGGCCGACGCCGTGCCGCGGTTGTAATAGGATGCGGACAGGAACAGGCGCGCGGTATCGTCGGCAAACGAGCCGCCCCATGTTCCCGCGATGGAATAGGTGGCTGCGTCACCCTGATCGCTTATTCCGGCATCGGCGCTCAATTCGAAACCCCGGAATCTGTTGTTGAAGCGGAAATTCACCACCCCTGCGACCGCGTCCGAACCATAAACAGCCGATGCGCCTCCCGTGATGACCTCGGCCGTCGAGATCAGCGCCGGGGAAATGGTATTGAGATCGATCGTGCCGGAAGGGTCGCTGGGCTGCAGACGTCGACCATCGAACAGCACGAGGGTGCGTTCCGGGCCCAGTCCGCGAAGGTTCGCGGTGGCGCGGCCACCCGAAGAGCCAGGACCGGCGGCTCCGATCGACGAGGTTTGTGCGCCTTGCGAAGCCTGGAATTGCGGCAGTGCGTTGAGCGCCTGCTCGATGGTAACGGGTCCGGAGTTCTCGAAGAATTCTTCGTCGATGGTCAGGATCGGGCTCTCTGCCGTGTAATCGCGGCGGGCAATTCGCGATCCGGTAACCACGATGACCTGATCGCTTGCTTCACTGACGCCTTCTGGCCCCTCGGGATCGGGCACCTCCTGCGCGGCCAGCGGCGATCCATAGGCCAGCATACAGGTGGCGACGAGCAGCATGCCGCGCGACAGATTCTTCATCTTTCTCTCCCCGTTCGGCGTCTCTTTTCCGAGGCCGTTGAACGTGACGTGCCTTTGGATAAGGAAACAGTCAAGCCTGTTTGAAAGTTTGCAATCGGTTCGAATCCCGTCCAACAAAGGCGGAGAAAAGATCGCGAGATTCGTTTCGAATCGAACCGCACCACGCCCGGTTACGGGCGGGAAACAGGGAGATGATGCATGGGGTACAGCCCAACCCGGCGTGAACTTATCCGCTCCATGGCCGCCGTCGGCGTGGCCCTCTCCTACCCGGGAGTCGCTGCGGCACAGACCCGCGCGCGCAACACGGTAACGACAGCTCGCGGCCTCGTTCTGGGCACGCAGGCCGATGGCGTCCACGTGTTCAAGGGTATGCGTTACGGTGCCGACACCACGCTTCGCCGATTTCTTCCGCCGCGCCCGCCCGAACCCTGGACCGGCGTATTCGACGCCACCGCTTACGGCGACCAGGCCCCGCAGACGCCGAATGCTATCGCGGGCAACGAACCGATGAGCGAGGATTGTCTGCGGATCAATGTGTGGACACCGGCACCCGACACGAAGCGTCGCCCGGTCATGCTTTGGTTCCATGGTGGAGGGTTCGAAGTCGGAACGGGTTCGTCCGCGCTCTACGACGGAACCAACCTCGCCAAACGCGGCGACGTCGTGGTCGCCACGATCAATTCGCGGTTGAATGTCTTCGGTTTCTGCGACCTTTCGCGCAAGCTCGGCGACGAATATCGCAGCTCAGGCAATGCCGGCGTCATGGACCTTGCGATGGCCATGAGGTGGGTGCGGGAAAACATCTCCGCTTTCGGGGGAGACCCGAACAACATCACAATTTTCGGGCAGTCGGGCGGGGGGCGCAAGGTCTCCATGTGCTACGCCAGCCCTTTGGCGGCGGGAGCATTTCAGCGCGGTATCGTGCAGAGCGGATCGCACCTGATCGTTCACACGCCCGAAAAGGCGGATGCGCTGGTCGGGCTTCTGCTGGCAGAGCTGGGACTGGGCGAAGGGGATGCGGCCAAGCTCGCCCTGATCGATCAGAAGACGCTGAGCGAAGCCAATCTGGCAGCAATCACCAAGGCGGGATATCGGTTCGAACCGACGCTGGATGGTATCGTGATTCCCGAGCAGCCGTTCATTCCGCGTGCCCCCCAGTTCAGCGCCCATGTTCCCATGATGGTGGGAACCGCGCGAACCGAGCTGGCAGCCCAACTGGGTGCCCGCGACCGGACGCTTTTCGCGCTGAGCGAAGCGGATCTTCCTACGGCGATCGAACCGTTCGTCGGGGAGGGGAACGAGGCCCAGGCGCTCGAGGCGTATCGCGCCGTCGATCCCGATGCGACGCCGTCCGAACTGTTTTTCCGCATTGCCACCGGACGCGCTTACGACCGTGACGCGACATTGATGGCAGAGGCGCGTGCCGCACAGGGCCGGGAACGGACCTGGCTGTACAAGTTGGATTGGCCCGCTCCGATGTATCAGGGGCAGCGCATCAGCCCCCATTCGCTCGATCTGCCCTTCATGTTCGACAACGTCACGAAGGGATCGGGGCCGCGAATGGTTGGCCCGCCCACCAGCGACACGACCGCGCTCAGCAACACGATGGCCGAAACCTGGCTCGCCTTTGCACGCTCGGGAGACCCCAACAACGCGGCCATTCCGGAGTGGCGCCCCTACGACACGTCGGATCGGGCCACGATGATCTTCGACGTTCCGCCGCATGTCGAAAACGATCCCTACCGGGCCGAGCGCGAATTCATGGCGCAGTATCCCTCCACTCAGACCGGCAACGGGCGTTTCCGCAGTCTGGCGGGCGACTGACATGGTTCGGCTCAGTCGGCGTCTCGTGATCGGGAGCATGGCCGCCTCGGGCGCCGTACTGGCGGGAGGCTGCACCGCGCGAACGGCGTCGCCCTCTCGATCCGGCGTTTGGCCTCAAAGATCGCCCGCTAGCGTAGGGTTGGAACAGGATGCGCTGGAGCAGGCTGCCCAGACGATGGGGCAGGCCGGCGAGCGCCAGGGTCTGGTCGTCGTCCGCGATGGTGCGCTCGTTTTCGAACGCTACTGGGCCAACGACTATCACCGCGCCGAACCGGATTGGCGCAATGTGTCCTTTTCGTCGGGCAAGAGCTGGGGGGCCACGATGGTGGGCCGGGCGATCAACCTCGGCCACCTGGCGCTGGACGATCTGGCGAGCCGTTATGTCGCCCCCTCGATTACCGGACTGCATCCGGCCACGCGGATCCATCATCTGCTCACGATGAGCTCCGGCGGAAGTCTGGTGGTCAAGCCGAGTTCGCACCCGCCCAGAAAACTGACCGATCAAACCCCGCCCGGGCCGCCCGATGAGTATGTTCGTACGGTCGGCAAGAGCAAGGAACCTCGCGCACCCGAAGGCTACGGGATCGATCTCGAGCCCGGAACGATGTTCTTTTACGACGGCGCCGCGGCCGATCACCTGGCCGAGATCGTGACGGCCGCAACCGGGATGCGCAGCTTCGATTTCACGCGAAGCGAGGTTCTCGAGCCGCTGGGGTGCCGCAACACAGGCTATCAACCTGAAGGGGTCGATTCCAACGGGGACATACGCATCGGCGGCTCGATGCTCATCAGCTGTCGCGACATGGCGCGGCTGGGCCAGCTTTATCTGCAGGGAGGTCGCTGGGGCTCTGCCCGCCTGCTCGACGCGGCATTCGTCGGTGCGGCGACGAGCCCGTCGCCCGGCAATCCGAATTACGGATACCTGTGGTGGCTCAATACCACCGGGGAAATACCCGCCGCGCCGCGCTCCATGTTCTACGCCGCCGGTGCGCTTGGCCAATATTGTTTCGTCGTGCCGGAACGCCGCCTGGTGGTTGCCACCATGGGGTTCGGCCGGCCACCGCTCACCCCTCAGCGTGCCTGGGAAATCCTCGCGCCCGCTTTGCTCGCATCGTAAATCAGAAAGCTTGAACCCATGAGAAAATCCCTTGCGCTGCTTGCGATACTCGCGTGCCTCGGCACAGGCTGTGCGGAGGCTACCCGGGTCGAAGCACCGCAAGCCGCCGCCGCATCCGTCGCGGCACAGGGGCTTTACGCCGATGCCGACAAGTGGCTTTGCCTGCCGGGCAGAAAAGACACCTGCGACCAGGATCTGACCACCACGGTTGTCTCAGCCGACGGAACACTTACGCGGGAGATGTTCGATCCCGCGGCCGATCAGCCGATCGACTGCTTCTACATCTATCCCACGCTGTCGCTCGACCAGTCCGGGAATGCCGACTGGAACGAAGGGCCGGAAGAAGGGCGTGTCATTCATCAGCAGCTGGCGCGCTTTGCCGACGTCTGCAAAGTTTACGCCCCCAAGTATCGGCAGATTACCATGCTGGGAGTAAGCGGCCGCTCCGGTGAGAGCGTCGCTGATCTCTACCGCGTGGCGATCGCGGATGTGAAGGAAGCCTGGAACCACTACCTCGCCAATTACAACAACGGGCGCGGGGTGATCCTGATCGGCCATTCGCAAGGCTCGCGCATGCTGGTCAACCTCATCGAGGACGAGATCGATGGCAAGCCTGTGCAGGCGCGGATCATCGCGGCCTATCTCAACGGGACGAGCGTGGTCGTTCCCGAAGGTCGCGATATCGGCGGAACGTTCAAGTCCATGCCCCTGTGTCGGTCCGCTGATCAGACCCAATGTATCGTCGCCTATCGCAGCTTTCGCGCCGATAACGGGCCGGTCAACGATTACGCTGCCACCCAGCGCCCGGGCATGGAGATCGCTTGCGTCAATCCCGCCGCGCCGGGCGGGGGCAAGGCCATGCTGCATTCCTATCTCACGACCGACGCGCTGATGGGCGGGCCCACGCCGCGGTTTGTGACCGATGGGCGCGCGATCGAAACGCCGTTCGCTTCGGTACCGGGATTGTTGAGCGGCGAATGCGTATCGAACGAGGCCGGACAATACCTGGCAATTTCGATCAACGCGGATCCTTCCGACCCGCGAACCGACGACATCACCGGCGATATCTACACCGACGGCAAGCTCAACCCGGCGATGGGATTGCACCTGATCGATATCAATCTGGTCATGGGAAATCTGCTGGACCTGGCCCGTTCGCAAACCCGCGCCTATCGCGCCAGCCGCTGATCAGACACCGCACATCGGCGCGGGATGCGTAAGCTACCACTTCTTGCGTCCGGGACTATCGACGATCTCTTTTGCTGGGATTGCGCCTTCCATAATCATGTCGGCCCAGCGTTGAGCAAGTTCGCGTCTACGCGGCATGTAAGCGGCGCGGCTGTAGCGAAGCTCGCTGGCGCTCATTCCCTTTGGGGATGGGCAAGCATCAGGTCGATGATGATTCGGTCGGCTAGAAGGCGCACATCCGTCCCCAGTTCGCGCTCGGCCTGCTCGTTCGTGATCGTCAAGAAGCTGGAGCGCCAGCCATGCGGCACATGGCGCCCCTTGTATCCTTTGCGGTTGTACAGATAGCCGATTGTACTCTCGCTGATCGGCTTCAGGCCAGACCGTGCGCTGGGAAAAACGATGGGCCAGCGTCCTGTCAGCCAGCGCACAGCGCGTAACGATACAACTGATTGCGACGAGAGAGGGATGGGATGCTGGAACGCCTCATCGCTACGAAGATGACGCTCCTGCTTGATCTTGTCCGCCGGCACATTCCAGAGTGCATCGTTGATGTCCACCGCAGGGTTTTCGAGCCTTGCCCCCTCAGCATTCGCATATCGATAGATCGCGGCCACGCGCTGCTCGATCCGGCGGGCTATCTCTATGGCGCCGCGCCCCTCGATCTTGCGCAGAATTGATAGCAACAAAGGTCTGTCGATCTAAACCAACGGCATCGACCGGAGATGCGGGAAGATATCATGTTCGAGGCTGATGATAACATCGCTGGCATGGACAGGCTTCCAGGGTGCGATCTGCAGAGCATGCCACTCGCGCGCCACGTTCTCGAGTGATTTTACCGAACCACTTGCACTTGCGAACCGTCCGCGCCTTGCGATGTGCCGGAGATCGCGACCCTCACGCAGGATCTTCTTAGCCTCGTCCCGTTTTTCGCGAGCTTCGGCCAGCGAAACCTCAGAGTATACACCGAGCGTCAGCAGGCGCTCTTTCTTTTCGAAGCGATTTTTGTAGCGCCAACTTTTGTGTCCGCTTGTCGACACATGAAGGTGAAGACCTCGGCTGTCGGTGAGCTTGTAGGCTTTATCCTGTACGGCTGCCGTGCGCGCAGCCTTGTCCGTCAGAATTCGATACCCCCCTAGAAGCTGGAATCTTTACCCCCGATCTACCCCCACTTGCGTTTGGCTGAGGCTGGATCGCGTCGGACGGCACCGGAGGCGGAAATCGCGGAATTGTAAAGCTTTCCGAGCAATTATGGAGAAGTCTGGAGTAAGCTGGAAAGACCGGTGGCGGAGGATGCAGTCAGCTGCGAACCGCTCTCCCCAAGGAAATCCCTGCTTGGCGGGAATTTACAGCGAAAAAGACGAAAATCTTCTCCTAAGAATGCCCGCGAGAGACGCGCGAACCGCAGAAATCAGCCATCCACGAAATGGAGTTCCCTAAGACGCTAACAGGGAACTTGCAGGCGCGATTACGGATCCAATCAAGGTCGAGCTGGGAAATAAGATCGCGGTTTACGTCGACCATTTGATCCGCTCACCTTGACGATCAAAGCTGGCATTCCAACCTTGTCGCTGTCCTTCGAGGCAGAGGCACCGCGCCCATTGGCGCACAGCAGCAATTCTCGGGACAACCATCAGCAACCGCCGTGCAGTGCACTTGGCGGGACCTTGGTTGTCGCCCATGCGCTGCAAGCTTCGTCCCTCCTTTTGCTGCCTGTTCGGCAACGAAGGACAATTCAAATGACAAGCTCATCAAAGAAGCGGGCCGCCACCGGCATTCGCAATGACATTGCTGCGCTCGAGCAGAAACTCGGTTCCATCGAATATCGACCGCTAGGCTCGCTAAAGCGATACGAAAACAATCCCCGCGAGCATCCTGAGAAGCAGCTGGTCAAACTCGCCGCGTCGATAAGCGAGTTCGGATTTGCCATGCCAATGCTCGTTGATGAGCAGGACGTCATCATTGCAGGTGAGGCCCGCTTCGAAGCAGCTCGTCGCGCGGGTCTGACCGAAGTCCCCGTCATCGTCGCGCATCATTGGAGTCCGGCACAGGTGCGCGCCTATCGCCTGGCCGACAACCGGCTCGCAGAGCTCGGAACGTGGGACAGCGATGCTCTTGCAATCGAGTTCGCCGCGCTCATCGAGTTCGACGAGAGCCCGATCGAGGTCCTTGGCTGGGAAACAGCCGAGATCGACATCATTCTCGAAGACGAGCTGGAGGCGCAGGAGGGCAATTCTGTAGACCCGGCCGACGAACAGATCGAACCTCCAGCTGCCCCGTCAAGTCGGCCGGGCGACCTGTGGCTTTTGGGCGAGCACCGCCTCCTGTGTGGCTCAAGCCTTGATTACTCCAACTGGACCAAGCTTCTCGATGGCAAAACCGCCGCGATGGCCTTCACCGATCCACCTTACAACGTCCCGGTGTCGGGCCATGTCTGCGGGCTCGGCAAGGTGAGCCATGCCGAGTTCGCCATGGCCTCCGGAGAGATGAGCAAGGCCGAATTCACCGCATTTCTTTCGGAGTTCATCGCCGCGCTGCTTCCGCACTGCAAGGACGGCGCGGTTCTCGACCTGTGTATGGACTGGAGGCATCTTGGCGAGATGCTCGCTGCGATCGAGGGCAACAAGCTCTCCCTGCTCAACCTGTGCGCCTGGAACAAGAACAACGGCGGAATGGGTAGCCTCTACCGATCCAAGCACGAGCTCGTTTTCATCGCGAAGAAGGGGAAGGCCCCGCACACCAACAACGTCGAGTTGGGAAAGCACGGGCGCTATCGCACGAACGTCTGGGACTACGCGGGGATCAACACCTTCGGGAAAACCCGGATGAAGGACCTCGCGGATCACCCGACGGTCAAGCCCACAGCCCTCGTTGCCGATGCGATCCGCGACGTGACGGATCCCGGCGAGATCGTGCTCGACGCCTTCATGGGATCGGGCACGACCATCCTCGCTTGCGAGCGCACGAGGCGCCGTGGGTACGGGATCGAGATCGAGCCCGGATATGTCGATGTCGCGATTCGGCGATGGGAAGCCATGACAGGCGAGAAAGCCGTGCTGCTGGAAACCGGACAAGCCTACGCCGAAGTCGCCGCGCTCCGCTCCGACAACCCAGCCGAGAATGAAATCCCGACGGGCCACACAACTACCAGCGCTGCCTGATTACCACCTTAGCGCCGGCCCGATCAAGTGGCCGGCGCGCGTTCCCATATTTTCCGGAGACGACCCATGCCATTCAAACCTGCTTCCGACTGGATCAGCGCCTTCCCTGAGGAGGACGAAGACCAACCCCGCCGATTGCCCCCAGCCAGAACACGCACCCGGACAGTGCCGCCGATCGAAACTCTCGATCCGCGCCCGGAGATCGGCGAAGCCGAGCCTTCCGAGTCGATTCCAGTTGAAGCCGGCGGGGAGCCTGAAGAGAGTTCGTCAGGAGCTGAATACCAAGTCGGCTACGGAAAGCCGCCAAAAAGGACGCGATTCAAACCCGGTCAGTCCGGAAACCCGAAGGGACGGCCAAAAGGTGCCAAGGGCCTCAATACCATCGTGCGCGAGTCCCTTGGTGGGAAGCTGGCTGTCCGGACTTCCGAGGGAACAAGGAAGATCAGCAAGATCGAGGCAGTGCTGCAGAAAACACTCGAGAAAGCTCTGAAGGGCGATGCCCGCGCGCAGCTCGAACTGATGAAGCTGTGGCGGGCTGCTGTCCCCGACACGCCCGATGCCGACGAGACAGCCGGGAATAACGAGAACATGTCTGAGGCCGATCTCGCCATCCTTGCTGCCTTCGAGGCGCAACTGGCCGAGAGAGCAGGAGATGGATCGTGACCCTTCCCGCCCCTCCCCTTTCTGCCATGCGTCGCCAGCATTTCGAGCTGTTCCTCATCAAGGCGTTCGAGACGCTTCATCCCGGAGATCCTCCACTCGAGCTTGAGTGGTATCTTCAGGCGATCTGCCATGCACTGATGCAGGCCCGATCGGGCGAAGAGCGGCGCCTCGTCATCACCGTTCCACCGCGGCACCTCAAGTCGGTGACCGCGTCGGTGGCTTTCGTTGCCTGGGTCCTTGGTCACGAGCCGAAGGCCAAGATCATGGTCGCGAGTTACAGCCAGGACCTCGCCCGGCATCATTCGAACCAGACCCGCACGCTAATGGAAAGCGATTGGTACCGGAGGGATTTTCCAGGCACGCGGATAAGCGATCGCGGCAACCGTGCGCTGGAAATCGAGACGACGGCCGGCGGGGTGCGCAAGGCGGTCTCGGTGCAGGGTTCGATTACCGGCTTCGGCGCCGACATCATCATCGTCGACGATTGCATGAAGGCCGACGAGGCTAAGAGCGCTGTCGAGCGGCAGAACCTGCGCGACTGGTTCGACAATACCTTGCTCAGTCGCCTGAACAACAAGGCGACGGGGCGCATCATCTCGATTCAGCAGCGTCTCCACGAGGATGACCTGCCCGCCTACATGTTCGAGAAGGGATACCAACACCTCAACCTTCCCGCGATCGCCCAGAAGGAGGAGCGCATCGCGACCGGCAGGGGACGGTCACACCATCGATCGATCGGCGACCTGCTCAACCCTTCCCGGGAAAACCGCGCGACGCTTGACCAGTTGCGTCGTGATCTTGGCCCGGTGGTCTTCTCTTCGCAGTACCAGCAGGAGCCCGTTACCGCCGAGGGCAACATGATCCGGCTCGAGTGGTTCGGGGTCTACGATGAACCTCCCGAGCGGCACGACTTCCTCAAGGTGGTCCAGAGCTGGGATACGGGGATGAGTTCCGCAACTACCAGCGACTACTCGGCCTGCACGACCTGGGAGTTCGAGCGCCACGAGAGGAAATGGTACCTCCTCGACGTGCTCCGCAAACGGCTCGACTATCCCGACCTGTTCCGCGCGGTCCAGGAGCTCAGCCGACGCTATCGTGCCGACCGAGTCATAATCGAAAAGGCAGGTAGCGGGCATGCGCTGCTGCAGGAACTGCGAGCGACGAACAGGTTGCGTCCGATTGCAGTCGCTCCCGTGACCAGCAAGCAAGATCGCTTCAACGCGTGCCTTGCGGAAGTTGAATCAGGGCGATTTCTGTTGCCACGAGAAGCGCCGTGGCTCGACGACTTCCGGAACGAGCTGCGCGCCTTCCCGCACGGCAAGTACGACGATCAGGCGGACAGCTTTAGCCAGTTTGTCCGGCACCAGCTGCGACACTGGACGTGGCTACTGACCGAATACGAACCGGATGGCAGGGCTCACAACGTGGTGCGGCTGGAGCGGAGGCCTTGGTGAATAGGGAGACACGGCCACAGCGGTTGGCGAAGGACCGTCCTTCCCCAAGGTCAAAACACTTATGATATCTAGAAATCACTTTTCAGTTGACACGGCGAGCGGATAGAGTGATATGGAGATATCACAGCGGAGCGCAGTCATGGAAATTTCCTCTCTCACCAACACCGAAACCAATCTGAGGCACTGCCTTCTGCTCAAGGCAGATGATCTCTATTTCATGCTGGCGGCACCACTGGGCGAGGAACTTCGAAACAGTTTTCTCGGCATCGAGGTTGAGGGGCTCGCGGATGAGAACCTGTCCGAGGAAGCGATTGCTGCAATTGACCTCGATCGGTTCGACATCGCCGAGCGGGTCCGGCGACTTCACACCATGGTCTCCGCTCGCGGGCTGTCGATCGACAATGCAAACCGCCCGGACACCGAATTCGGCCGAAACGACAATCTTTGCTTCCTCGAGCACTTCCTCTCGACCCTGCCGGACGTCGCGCTTGGCGGCATGGATCTGACCGGAGCACGGAATGGCGCCGTCAGGCATCTCTACAGCCTCTCGTTTGCATGGCTCAATCTGATCGAGACAATTGAGAGTGCCTTCCATGGCGATGCAGAGACCCCACTGAGCGTGGGCGACCTTGCCCTACTTTCGGGCCTCGACATCCGGACAGTGCGCAACCGTTGCGGACCGGGAAAACAGGTCCGGACAAGTGCCGACCGTGCCTCCAGAGAGCGCGGCAAGGCAGCGCCGGCCTTCGTCTCTTTGAATGCCCTCGACGCGCTCGAATGGCTTGCCGGCCGGAGGGACTTCACGGTTTCGGAGATCGATCCTGCCTGGCTGACCCGCCAGCTGGCAAACTCGGATGTGTGTGCTGCAACACGAGGCCTGCTTATCGCCAGCATCGTCAATCTGGGCTCCCTCTCAACTCTCGGCAACGAGCTGGACTTCACCTTTGAAGACGCTCGTGAATGGTTTGATCAGGGTAGCGCTTTGCCCACTAGGATCATCACCAGCCTCACCACAAGACTTGGCATTCGAAACTAAATTCAGAAAACAGGAGATTGAATATGGACCACACCACCGGCCTCGGTCGCCAGACCGCTGAACTGCACACGCTTCTCGTCAGCCACCGCAACATTGAGGAGCACCCGAATGGACATTCCAAGTATGTCCTTCGCTATCGCACGGCGTGCGGCCACGAAGTGGCAGTCGAGAAACGCGCGGGGACGCCGCTGCTCTACTTCACACGATCGCTCGCCGAGGGACGGATCAACGACCTTGCGCCCGATTGGCTTCCGGGGTCGAAGACCGGCCGCAACAGCAATCTCAACACGCTGGAGACCTTTCGCAACAAGCCATTGGCTCGCCTTCGCGTGACCACGCTCGACACCGCACGCAGGGTTATTGATGCCTGCGTGAGCGGGTAGCGCGGCGCGAGCCCGCTCCCTGCAATAACAGGGAGCACGCGCAGCCGGCGGTCGCGGGAAAACACCGGCAGGCCGGTTGCTGGAGTCTCACCTTTCCTCCAGTGACTGGCCACCCCGACGTCGGGCAAGGCGTGACAGCACTGAGAGACGGCAACTGACCTTATGTTAAGCGGGGTTCGAATCCGAATGCCTCGACCCAAAAGGGTTTGGTTGGTTTTGTCAGATCGAATGCGCCTGCTAGTGACGTCGTGCTGTCAGTCTAGTCGCACTGACCTGCCATTTTTGTCGGGATTGGCAGCTGTTTGCCTAGGTTGGGCGAACAAATTGCGGAGGATCTTGCAGCCAATGGGCCCGAGCATTTGGTCTGACAACAGCGTTTAGCGCTTATTCGATTGGAGGTAATGGCGGATGCGTGTCGTTGGCCAGCTTCTCAAGTTCAACCGCCCCAGCGACAATGCGCTCCAGAACTTGGAGAAGGGACAGCTGTTCTGCCAGCACTATGCTGCGTACAACGACCCTTTTGAATTCTGGACGAGGATATCCAGCGGAATTCCTGACCCCGATCAGGAACCCGAGCGATATCTGGCTGCCCTGAGAGCTTGGGGTTTTCATTATCGGACGGTCGCCGAGGCAAAAAGTGACAAGCTCATACAAGAGTCGGTGGACGACTATTTTGACGAGTGTCAGTCGTACGCACCGCCGTTTGAGCAAATGCGGCGGCAGATGCGGATTTCCTGCTTCAGTGCCGAGGCTAATAATCTGCTGATGTGGTCGCATTACGGCGATGGTCTGCGGGGGTTCTGCATCGCATTCGATGAGGATGCCATCAAGGGGGATGATGGGGGCAGCTATGTGCTCGACGTTACCTATCTGGATAGGCCTCCCCGCGTGGACAGCTTCATCTATGGCGTGGCCTGGGATCAGGACTGGTACAGTGATGTCGCGATCGAGGAAGCGGAGCATGCTGCTCGGGCTCAGGGCAGAATCCTGAGACCGGATGAGGTTGCGATGTACGAGGATTCGGGCGCGGAAGCGCTCCGCACAATGCGCGAAATCTGGCAGCACGTCTTAGCGACAAAGCCCGCCGAGTGGAGGTACGAGCGAGAACGTCGCCTGCTGGTCCAGACCGACATGGACGACACACGTCCTTTGCTGCGAACCTACGACCGCGCAGCGGTCAAGGAAGTCATCGTGGGAGAGCGGATGCCGGAGGATTATCGGGAACGCCTGATCGCCGTAATGCGGGAGCACTATCCAGATGCACCCGTGAGAACTGCCAGTCGTGCAGAGGGTGTCTACAGCCTATCCATTAAATCCTGATTGTCATCCCGCGGCGACAGCAGCCTCCAGCTGCATCTTGAAGAACTGCCAGCGCTCTTCCAATGCCGCTCGGACCGGCCCACTTGTGCCGTTTACGAGCAAGGTCCGATCGCCAAATTCCGCGTAACCCGCCGCAAGCAAGGCGGGGTGAAGCGCGATCTGCAACGTACCGGGATCGATACCCAGCAGCCCGAGATCGAATAGTGTGTGGAGGTCGCTTCGCAGCAGCAAGCCGTTTCCAGCGCCGTTGTCCTCGCAAGTGGAAATGGGCCGGATGTGCGCCGCTTCGATTAGACCAGGGAGGTGGCAGCCGGTAATCTGACATTGCGGTCCGTATCGCTTGATTAGCCGGTCGCGAAATTTGCGCTGCCCGCGACGGAGAGCAATCTCGCGCAAGATGCGCCGTCGGGTTTCGACGACCGAAGCCGGAGGTGGCTCGTTCTCGGTGGCGAGTTCGGGAACTGCTACCGTGCCGGCGAAGAGCCGGATCAGGCTGGCGATTGGAAACTCGCTGCCCAAGAACGGCTCCAGAGCTGCAAGGTCAATCTCCTTGATCGACATTTGATCGCTGGGGCGCAGAACCGCTTCGTGCACGCGCGCAACGGGGAGAGACGGGTATGGGACGAAAGTGCCCCCATAGTGAGCCGTATACTTAATCACCGGAACCTGCTCGACTACGGGATCCTCAAATCCGTGTCCCGCCTTGCACATCCACGGCGGAAGCATCGTAACGCGCTTCTTGATATTGCCCGCTCCACAGACCGGGCAGTGCAGCCTCTCCTTTTCTCCGTGTTCCTTCTGGACCGTCTCGATCTCGGCCAATCCGAAGGTGGTTCGGGACGCTGCTGTCATATCTATAGGCGCTTGCGGGATCGTCGTCATACCCGGCGTTGCCGCCATACTGACGGACGCCTTCGATTGTCAGGAACGACCAAGCGCGACGCGCGGTCATGAGAGCCTTCGCGCCAGCATTATTCAAGCACTCGCTGAATGACCTTCCCGATCTGGAAGGCTAGGTAGGGGGGGACCGCATTGCCCACCTGTGTGAATTGCTGCGTGCGATTTCCCTCGAACAGATAGTTGTCAGGAAAGGTCTGGAGGCGCGCAGCCTCGCGAACAGTCAGACTTCGACACTGAAGAGGATCCGGATGGATGAAATAGTGTCCGTCCTTGGCTATGTGGCTTGTGACCGTGGTCGAAGGCTGGTCCCAGCACTGCACGCGGAAGCGATCAGCGAACTTGCCCGAGGTCCAGTTACGGTGGGCTGGCGCTAGGCCGGCTGGAAACTCGGACGCTTTTGGGGAGCGGTCGAACATCTCCGCGAACGTGGCAGCAAAGGCATACCGTGCGAGGTCGCCTTCCATGTGTCCGCGCGTTTCGTGGTTTGGTAAGTGATCGAGTTCGGGATCGATCAGCCAATCTGCCAACTCCTTGTCATCCACAATCGCGGATTCCGTTGATTTCGTCGGCAGGACATCGTTGCGACCACTCACTGCTTCAGCGTTGGCAAACAGCCTCAACGCGACCATATCGAGCTGCTCGCTTTCCTCGTCGAATGCCGCTCGGGCAGCCAGCCGGAAGGCTTCCACAACGATCGCGCGCCATGCGGACGGCGAGTCCTTAATCTTGCTCAGCCGGCTGCGCAGGACGGGCATCCCGCCCAGAACCTGTCTTACGCTGGGCGCAACATCGCGCGGCCGCAGATGGTGTTCGGGGAGCTGGAAGACCGACATCTGGCAAGGGAAGTCATGCCGGATGCCGAACAGAAAAACCCTATGACGACGTTGCGGGACCCCGTGCTCCTCTGCCCGGAGAATATGAGCAGAGCCGCCCCGGGCATTGCTGACGACGAGTGGCAGGATAGTGTAGCTGTCCTTGGACCCGCCAGCCGCCATCAGATCGAAGACGACCTTAGAGAAGATGTTCTCGCCATCGACGCTGGCTGACAAGAAGCCCTTCACGTTCTCCATTATGAACGCGACGGGCCTCAGGCGGGCGAGGATGCGAATGTATTCGCGGTAGAGGAAATGCCGATTGTCCTCGCTTGCTACGTAACCGGCATTACCCCGATTCCGTGCGCGTCCCACGAGTGAATAGGCCTGACATGGCGGACCACCGACAAGGATGCATCTGTCGGGCGCTTCTGCGGCAATTTTGTCGATCAGCGGATCGATTTGCGCCGCGGCCTCCGGTGTCCCTAGCTCCAGCTGTATGGTTTCCTCGCAGGCCGAACGCCACTGATCGGGGAAGGCGCCAACCAGCTGCTCCCGCGAAAGCTCGCCACGGATGTATTCGTGATATTCACGCGGCGCCCGTTCGAACTGGCGGAAGAAGCTCCGCATCCGGAGCGTGGAAAAGGCCGAGGGTTCCTTTTCCACGGACAGGGCGATGTCGAACACGCGATTGCCGTTCGCGTCGCGCACTGAGGCGAACCCTTCCGCAAGCCCGCCGGGTCCGGCAAACAGATCAACGACCTTGAACATCACGTCCTGCACGACCAGACTCCATGGAGACTGGCATTACCAGGTATGGTGGTTTCCTCCAGGGAAAAACATGGTCGACGTCGTAGATAGCGCCACGCGCTCGAGGATGATGTCCGGCATCCGGGCGGCGAACACCAGACCCGAGCTAAAACTGCGCCGGGCGCTGCATGCCCGTGGCCTGCGCTTCAGGCTTCACGACAAATCCCTACCCGGCCGGCCTGACATCGTGCTTCCGCGCTGGCGCGTCGTCATCGAGGTTCGGGGCTGTTTCTGGCATCGCCATAAGAATTGCCGCTTGGCAACCAAGCCATCGACTAGGCCCGACTTCTGGGAGGCCAAGTTCCGCGCGAACGTCGAACGGGACAAGCGGAACGTGGGCCTGCTGCGCGATGCTGGCTGGAGAGTGGCGATCGTCTGGGAATGCGAGCTGAAGGCGAGAGACATCGATGCCGTGACAAATGCGATCCTCACCTGGATGCAATCGGACGAGGGAATGCTCGAAATCCCTAGTATGCCAAGGCCCGTAGGAGCCGATTCGGCACTGCTCTCCTGACAGGCCCACGGCCTTGGCGCCACGACCTCGACCTTTCAGGCTTTCTCCGCCCTTTCGAAGACCCCCTGCACTCGAGCCGACCTCTCCTGTTCGCTGAGCGCACCGAAGCAAGTGATCTCGTTATCCCGCCGGATCATGCGCACAGCGCGCCGCGTGAGCGGCTCCATGCGGTTCGAGCCGACACGGGCCGAAGTCACCACCCAGGCTTCAGCCAGCGCACGCGCAATATTCGAGTCCGCGCCGATGCCGGGCCGTTCGGTAATCTGCACGGAAGCATCTTCGGACAGGGCACGAAGCAGACCCCACCTGTCCTTGTGACCCTCGCCGCGGTCTACCGCACAAGCCCTGAGCCAGAGCCTCTGGAACGTGTTCCGCACTCCACCGCGAAAGCGGTCCGGATGCCCATCCTCGAAGCGCCAGAGGACAATACCGGGCGCAATGCAGCACGCGACGCAGGCCCACACGTCGTCCCGCATTGCCTCGGCTCCGTGGAGAATGTCCCCTTCGCCCAGCCAAGCGCCGCAAGCTGCATCAAAGGTAGCCCGGTCGTTCGCCCCGCCCCTGTTCGGAAAGCCATGTTGCACCGCCAGCGCGGTCAGGCCATCGAGAAGCGCTTGGAGATCCTCCTGTGATGCCCGCGACCCACCGCTGGCCGCGTGAGTGATCGAGCTCGCTGCGGCCGCCAGTCGCTCAGCCATCGTACCCTCGCGCAAGAGGTCCGGAGAGCCCAGCAGCCTGCGAACTCCGATCTCGTCGAGGCGTGGCATGAGACGTACATCATTCGGCATCGAGCTCTCCTTTGAAAAGGCTGCCGATCGACAGGTCAAAACGCGCCGGATCGTTTTCGGCGAGCGTGCGCACCGAGCCCACCGATTGTCCCGGGAAAGCCTGTTTTATCCATGCCTCGACCACCGAACCCGTCGAACCTGGCGTACCGATGGCCGGGTCAGGCGGGAAGTGGTCAAGTGTGATCGCAGAGCGGATCATCTGCCCGGCAACCGAGCAGATGAGCATTCTCAGAACAATGTCCCCCCCGTTCTGGACCGCCTCCACGAATTCCGGACGGTCCTCGTTAAGATAGAGGCGGACAGAGCTGGTGAACTCCTGATCGAGATGCTGCGGAGACCAGTCAAGGAACCATAGGGCATCCCGGTGACCTTCCGAAAATGCCTCTGCAAAGCTCACGGTCTCCATCGGGAAGCGCATGCCCCCCGGATCGACGCTTATTCGGATGCTGTCTTTCCAGAGCCGGGCTCCGCGATGTTTCGGGGACAGGCGGCCGATTGTCGAACCTGCTGAAAAAAGAACAAGCTCGGTTGCCAAGTGCAGCGATCGTGACACGTCGTGACCATGAACCGCTATTTCGAGATTGGCGGAAGGGTGTTCTGCGTCCAGCAATTGGCGCGCGACAATCTGTTGGCCTCGGGGAATACGTTGATTGCCGGTGCCCTGCGTGACGATGCAGAGAAGCTGGAGGCTGTCGGCAGCAATGCCGATCTCGTCCGCAGCACGGGCGAAGTCCACGCTCACATCACGCTCCATCCTTAGCGACGCAGAATAATCGAAATGCTCGATCTGATGGTTGTCGATAACGCACGGCTCGCCGTCGAGTGTTGCGAGCCAAGGGCCCGCCGCCACGGCATCGCCGTCCAGGCGAAGGTAAGGAAATGCAATCTCGACCATCAGGAAACCTGCTCGGTTGCGGTCACCCGGATTCCGGCCGCGCCATCGTCGGGGAAGGCAATCCGTGCGAAAAAAGTAGTGTCGGAGTTTGACGCGGCTACGATCCCTGTCGAAGTCGTTAGTCGGGATCCCGCTTCGTCCTCCCAGCATACGAAGGACACATCCTGACCGTCGTCCTCGGCGTCCGCGAGCGCGCCGTCCATCACTGCGGCAGGCGTGGCGACGAGTCGCAACGAATGGCCGCTGCTGTTGGCGACATCTATCTGGAATACTGCCTCGACACCGTCAGTCCCTTCCTCGATCCTCCGGAACCGAGGATCGCCGATGTGCCATTGACGCCGACCCGCTCCCCGGCCTCCGGAACCTCCACCGCTACCGCCGGAGCCCCCGCCGCCGGGACGTCCGCCCCCCGCGCCCATGTTGCCGAATGTCGGAATGCAGTTGCCCAGTCGGTCTGCGGTCAAGGCAAGCGGAGGTTGCTCCGATCCTCCGGAGGCCGCGTCGGGCCCCGGATAGGCATATGACGTCGCAAGGTATCTTAGTCGAGACAGTGCGACCCGTACATACGTCTTCGCCCGGCTCTTTGGCATCTGATCCGGAATCCAGTCATCATGCGCCGGCGGTTCTGCATCCGCGAAGGCCCTTTCGACCTCGGGGTCATCATTACAGATGAAAACCCCGGCCCACTCGACCGTGTCACTCGGAAGCTGAGTGCCCTCGACATATTTCACGACAAGCTCGACCGGCCGCATGAGGGCGATATGCGCACTCGACGACGGCAGCAGGCTTTCGTCCTCCGGGACCAGATACCGGCGGGGCTGCCGGAATCCGCGCCGGATCGAGCATTTCCCAAGGTGCTGTATGGGGCGCTCGGAATTAATGTCGTACAGGTTAGGGCCGCCATCCTTCACGCAGCGATAGGCTTCCACAAAAAGGTCCAATGGTGGAAACTGCTCTGGTGTGGGCAGCGGCAGAACCTCGCCGTCAATCTCGACCTCGAACTCTATCGGCAATTCACCGTCAGGTCCGGGCAGCATCTTTGGCCAGAAGTACCAGAGCAGCGCCTCTTGTATCTGCGCACCAATGTCTTCCAGCGAAAGATCGTCGTCGAAGTCCGGATCCAAGATGATCAGCGTGGTTCCCGTAAGGCCTTCGTCGCGCTCGGGCAGTCCCAGCAGCCGGCGAAGGCGAGCAGCCTGCTGCCCGGTTACCGGGTCCACCACATCCTCGTCTTCGACTTCAGCGCCCCACCAGTGCCGGCCAGTCAGGCGACCATGCTTCTTCATGTCGTGGGCCTCGCCGAGGTGGCAGGCAATGAGGCGATTGATGGGCTTCTCCCTAGAGGAAAGCGTCACCGTGTCGATCAGCACGGTGCTGCACCGGCTCAGCTGATAGAGCGAGCTCTTGCCATATCCGTAGGTGCCACCTCCTCCCGCGACATCGCGTCGCGCGCCCATGTTCCGGACGAAGTTGACGAAGTCGTTGGCTTCGCCCGGTTCGGGAATACGGTCAGCCCGGACCGGTCCGCCGAGACCCGCCGTCTGCCAGTCGGAAATCTCCATGACCACTTGGCGATCGGCATCGAGGAACTCCCGGATACCCTTGGCGGAGGACTTGTGAGGAGGCAGTTCGTCGAACACTTCCTCTTCCAAGATCGCGAGTTCCTTCGGTCGGAGTTCGCGCAGGCGAATCCGGTAGCCGACACCGAAGTCCTCCCGTCTCGCATCCCACGAATTCTGGACAGTCTCTCGGATCACGGTCTCCAGCAGGCTTAGTGCCGGCGTGCCGAGGAGCTTCTTCATTCCGTCGGCCGTCATGCCTCCGGCAGCCTTGAAGCATTCCGCGTGAAGGGTCAGGGGTTCAGGCATGCGACAATCTCCTCAAGCAGGCCGTCGACGGAAGCCGGCGCAACGCGGAACCTGGAGGCGAAGTCCAGATCGACGCGGTACCGGAAGCGGCTGACGCCCGCGGGGAGCGGGTCCTCGGCAAACGAGGCCGGCGTGAGGCGCGGGAAACCATCCGCCACGGAATAGAATTCGGTGGAAAGCATTCCGAACCTGTATGCGGTCCAATCATTGGCAAGCTCCGGAACATATCCGACCATCGCCAGACGATCGGCCACCGCGCCCGGGTCGCTCGCAATACGCTGTGCACGTTCGGCCTCACCCGGGATCGACAGCGCGCCAGCCGCATCAAATTCTAGGACGAGATGCGCGAGATGAAGGGAGCCATCCTGCGGTGCCATCAACTGGTCAATCGCCGATACCTCTATCGTCCTCGATTGCGCCCGTAGCGACGTCTTGACCTCGATCGCCCTGCCTCCGCCCCGGAAGTCATGGCGAGCTCCCGTCGGCCCGAGCCAGAGATCCCAAGCGTCGTTCCGGACGGCGAGCAGCCGGTTCAGGATCACGAGCTCACCAAGCAACCCGAGCGCGACCTCCAGCGTCGGCCGATCGCGGTTGGCGCCAACCAGTAGGCTGCGGAAGTCGGTGATCGCTTCCTCAATACCGCGGGCAGGCTCGCCCCCGGTGCCGAGGCGCCGGATTATGTCGGCAACTACCTTCTCGAACACTGCCTCCAGTCGTTCGCCGCGACAGGTGAGGTCGATGAAGCGGACCGGCAAGCCTCGCTGAAGGAGGACGTTGTCACGAAGTTCGAGACCGTTTGTGTCGTCGATTGCGGGGAATCTCTCGCCCGGCATTAACGGGACGAGAAGCCGGGCTTCGTGCTCGGTTCCGATCGCGAGCCTGACCGGGCCAGCCCGGACTTCGACGTCAACGACTAGGGAGGGGACGCCTAGGTCGTAGTTGCGACCCGTCTCCGCCCTCAGGCGCTTCCACCCTACACCGGCAAGCGTGTCCGTCATGCGGCTTGCCCGTCAGCGCCGACGTCCGCCTCGACATCCTCTTCCTCGCCATCGTCGTGATCGATCGGCACGCGGACGTAGCTGGTCTTTGTCCCGCGATCAGGGAGTGCCAGTCCGACTGCGAGGATGTCACTTACCGCGTCCAGCGGTTCGCGGAGCTTCTCGGACCTGGGCGTCGAGTTCGCGTCGATCGCGTACAGCAGAAGAAGCGGGATACGGTCACCCACCTGCGCCTGCCGGAACTCCTTGATTGAGTCCCATGTGAGCTCGTCCGGGCTGCCGTGCACGTCCATGAGCAGGTCTTGGCGCGACATGAGGCCCTTGATGTCGGCAAGACCATCCCGGGTCAGACCCTTGAGGCGGGCGCGATTGACGAGACCGACCTTTCCGAACGCGCCGAGCGGCTCGTTGGACTTTTTCTTCCCGCCAGCCTCGACGATACCCACATTCCACGTTTTGTAGGGCTGATCTGCCCTTCCGGCCTCGAGGCGGATGTACTCGAGCAGCTTGCCAGAAACGAGATCGCGCTGATCGCTCCGGTAGTTCTCGAGGAACGCCATGGCGTCCTCGTATGTGACTTCCTTAATGAGCCGCCCACGCGGTATCGTCGTGATGCCCTCACCGGCGGCCGCGTCTATCAGCTTGGAGGCCACCTTCCAGTTGTGGTCGAGCGTATCCTTATCCCGGTGCGGAAAGCGGATGGTCTGGAGATGCTCGCCGGAGAAGCTGACGTCGCATGCCTGCGCGGCGTACATCTTCTTCGCTGCAGTGATCGCCATGCCCGGAATCCGCCGCACGCGGATCGAGAAGTCTGCCGGTGTTATGTCACGCTTGCGGTAATGCTGGATATCGGCGCGGATTTCCGCTTCGACAGTGGCGAGGTCGCGAAAGGCAACCCGCAGGTCATCTGTCATCCAGATGCGGGGAAGGTCCGCATAGCCGAGACGAAAGCCGAACCAGCGCCCCATCTGGAGAAGGGTATCATACTGGTTAGACGACCGGACGAAGTAGCTGACCACCAGCCCCTCGATGGTAAGGCCGCGTGCCAAGACCGAACCGCCGACCACGATGTATTTTTTCGGCCCTTTTGTGTAATCGAGGCGCGTCTCACTGTCGCTGTTTTCGACGACGATCTCGATGTCTGCGAGTACCTGCCCAAGCTGCTCGCGGACGGTTGCGAAGGAAACAGTCGCTAGCCCGAACCGGGACGAATCCACCCTAGCTGTTTCGTCGTGCCAGAGCTTCTCGAGCCGTTTCAGGACGGCCTTGTCGTTCTTCGCTAGTTTTGCCGTGATTTTAGCTTTCCAGTCGCTGATCTTTTCGGCGAGCGCGTGATGGGGGTGCGTGTAGACCGTGGTGTGCACGAGCATAGAGCTGTGGTCGGCGGACTGACCTCGCACGTACCGGCAGGCTGTCGCGAGCAGGAAGTAGCAGAGGGAATCCGCTAGGGAGCCCGGAATAGCCGGTTCGAACGTGAATCGATCCTTCGCCGACGGCGGCCGTACCAGCGGCACGTCTGCGTCGGGCACGTCCCGGATCATGTCCAGTCCGGCCTCTTCGGGGGTTTCCTCGTCAGCCTCGATGGCGTCTCTGCCGAACAGACTTTCCGGACCGAAATATCCGTCGGGCTTTGGCAGGTCGGTGATGAAGTCCTCAGGGTAGAGGTCGTCCAGACCGCCCGTCGGCTTCTCAGGATTGATCAACACGTTGGCAAATGGCGTCGCCGTGTAGCCGACATACTGGGCCTTCGGCAGTGCGGCGAGGATCCTGCGAATCCGTTCGTTAATGGCGGTCATGTTGTACTGGCTGCCGGCCGCGTTGACACCGGCTTGGTCGCACTCGTCATCGATGATGAGTACAGGCATGCGCGCGCGATGGGTCGGGGGCGTCTTCTCGATCGTAGCTAGCAGTGCATCGAGCGGCGCCACGTTCTTCTTTACCGCGGCGATCTGCACGGCATCCATGATCGAGAACCACTTACTTGCCGGCTTGTGAAAATCGGTATCGCTCGTCGTGTGGAGGTGCCAGCCATACTTGTTACGGTCGAGCAAATCGAGTTCGAGCCTGTCCTGCGTCTGCCTGCGTAGGGAGTTGGTCATTCCCGTCAGGACGATCACAAAGCGATAGCCTGCGTCCACGGCCTTGGCGATGACGGCCTCCATGTTCGCCGTCTTGCCGCTCTGAACGTACCCCACCACCAAGCCGCGACCACGGAACTCCGATTGCCCAGGGTTCTCGAGCAAGGAGACGACCTCCGTCGACGTGGCGTCGATGCTTTCAACGGTCTCCTTCGGCCACTTCTTCCTCGTGAGGAGGTAAGACTCCAGTTTGGGCCAGTGTTGGTCCCCCACGCGCGGGCCATCGTACCAGTGCGGACGACGCGGCTTGCGCAGCGAATAGTTGCCGAGGAATTCGATCTTCTTCTCGTATGCCGCCTCGAGCTCCGCGACAGCAGCCTTCCAGTTCGCTTCATGCTGTGCGTCCAGCGGCCCAAGGAAGCGCTCGAACGAGGCCCGCGCTTCGTGTGCAGCCGTTTCGAGGTCCAAGCCGGCAGCCTGTTCCTTGCGGATGTTTGTCACCCAAGCTTCGACCTGTCCGGCAGCGGGGGGCGGGAGAGGCGGCGCATCCGTTTCACCGATGAGCGATGCTACCGAAACACCGTAGTTCTCGGCCAGTGCCTTCAGGATGTCGATGCCAGGATTGGAAGCGATCCCGCGCTCGAGTTCCGAGAGATAGGCTTTCGATGCGCCGATCTTATCAGCCACCTGCTGAAGCGACTCGCCCGTTCCGGCGCGCAATTTCTTGAGGAGGGTTGGAAGGGACATTTTTTCTCCGTGATCTGCTTGGCTGGGCTCATGCCCTGATAGCTCGCGATGGGCCGCCGTCCGTTGTTGCAGATGCGCATTCCACATTAGAAGACGAATGTCAATCGTCTGTCAAAACGTACAATGTGTTCGCTGAAACGTCCTTCCACAGCGCGTCGTAAGTCGGGGGCAGTATCGCGTTGTCCTTGGGCTTGAGCGCCGGGATCATCAGGCCTGCGGCGGTCTTTCTGTCCCAATCCGCCGCGCGGAAATAAGGAATGTCCTCCGCGAGCGAGTAAAGCGCCTCCAGAAGACAATCGGCGAGATGCACAGTCAACGCGGCGGGGGTGCCTGATCACTCGACCTTGTCGAAGAACCGGCACGGGCGGTTCGGCGACAGCGACCTTTTACGCAAGCTGTTCGAGATGATCGTCGAGCGCTGCATGGCCGAGGGTCTAGTGGGCGCAGAGGGCTTCGCGGTCGGTGCAATACGCGCCATTCTCAAGCTAGTCCGGCCCTGAATTCGATACAGTGCACTTTCCATTCGACTTCGGTCGCAAACGAAGCATTGGTGTGATCACTGGATCGCAGCCGCCTCAACCGGCTGCCGCCCCGGCGACACGCTCGGCCGGGGCCTTGGGTGGTGGGAGAGGCATGTTGCCGCCTTGGAACAGGAGAACCACCCATGACGATGCAGACTACAAAGAGGCCGACAGGCGTCACCACGAAACCAGCCACCGAGAAAACTGCGGCGAAGCCGCGCGAGACCAAGATCGGCAAGGTCGTCGCCCTCCTCAAGCGCAATGACGGCGCGACGCTCGACGAGATGGTCGAGGCCACGGGCTGGCTACCTCACACCACGCGCGCCGCACTGACCGGCCTCAAGACGAAAGGGTACACGATCGAGCGCGACAAGCGCGGCGAGACGACCTGCTACCGCATCACCAAGAGCGCGTGATCATGGCAGGGCTCGAAGACCAGCTTGCCGAGCTGGACACGATGGCAAAAGGGGACCTCAGGGACCGGTGGGCCAAGCTCACCGGTCGCCCAGTCCCGCAAGTCAGCGCCAAGCTTCTCCGGCTGGCGCTCGCCTACGAACTTCAGGCGAAAGCGCTCGGTGGCCTCTCCCGCAAAACGAGGCAACGTCTCGACCAGATTGCGGCTGCAAAAACCGAGACCAAGGATGTCCGCCCCGGCATGCGGCTCGCCCGCGAGTTCGGCGGCAAGGTCCATGTCGTCACCATCAGCGACGCGGGGGAAATCCTCTGGAACGAGCGCGAGTGGCACAGCTTGAGCGAGGTCGCGCGCGTGATCACCGGGACGCGCTGGTCGGGACCAGCGTTCTTCGGGCTCCGACAAAAGAGGAAGGCAGCATGAAAAAGGTTCGCTGCGCCATCTACACCCGCAAGTCCTCCGAGGAGGGTCTCGAGCAGGACTTCAACTCGCTTCATGCGCAACGCGAGGCATGTGCCGCCTATATCCTTAGCCAAGCGTCGGAAGGCTGGTCGCTGCTCGATGAGGAATACGACGATGGCGGCCTCTCGGGCGGAACGCTCGAGCGCCCTGCTCTCCAGCGCCTGCTCGGTGATATCGAGGCGGGCAAGATCGACATCGTGGTGGTCTACAAGGTCGCCCGGTTGACCCGCTCGCTGATCGACTTCGCCAAGCTGGTCGAGACGATGGACAAGGCCGAGGTCAGCTTCGTCTCGGTCACCCAGTCGTTCAACACAACCAACTCGATGGGGCGGCTCACGCTCAACATGCTGCTGAGCTTCGCGCAGTTCGAGCGCGAGGTGACCGCCGAGCGGATCCGCGACAAGATCGCCGCCTCCAAGGCCAAGGGGATGTGGATGGGCGGCATTGTCCCGCTTGGCTACGAGGCCAATGGTCGTACCCTCGCCATAGTCGACGAACACGCCGCGGTAATTGGCGATCTCTTCCGGCGCTATTGCGAAGTCGGTAATGTCCGTCTGCTCAAGGAGCAGCTGGATGAAGAGGGGATGATCATACCCGAGCGCTTCACCTCATCCGGTCGCAAGATGGGCGGCGTGCCGTTTACACGTGGGCAGATCTACAAGATACTGTCAAACCCGATCTACATCGGCGAGATCTATCACAAGGGGCAGACCTATGACGGCCAGCACGAGGCCATCATCGAGCCTGACCGGTGGGCAAACGTGCAGGAGCAGCTCGCGGCCAACCGGCAGGGTGAGCAGCAGGCGCCCACGATCAAGGCGCAAAGCCTGCTTGCAGGAAGGGTGTTCAACGAACACGGCGAGCCGCTCGTCGCCAGCCACGCCTGCAAGGGCAAGGTCCGCTATCGCTACTATGTGGCTCGCGAGCGGGAGTCGGGCAGCACCGCAACAGATCGCATCCGTATCCCCGCCCGGGAACTAGAGGCAGCGGTAGTCGGGCGGTTGGTTGCCGCGCTTGATGACCCGCTATCGCTGCTGGTCTTGCTTGGTGCCGAACTAGATCGATCCACCATCGAGGCGGCGGGCACTCTAGCAAGTGAACTTGCCAACCGATTGCGGTCCAGAGATCGGAAACTTGTCCGCGACTTAGTGAACTCTGCAAAGGTAGGTACCGAAGAGATTGTTCTGACGGTCGATGCGAACCAACTGCGCCAAGCTCTCTCGGTACCTTTAGGCGAGCATGACGAGGCTCAGCTTACACTCGACTGCAAGGTTTGCCTGAAGCGGACGGGCATGGCCATGAGGCTGGTGGAACCCGATGGGCGGGGCGTGCATGACGAGCTCGACCGCTCGTTGGTCGAGCTACTTGCTCAAGCGCGCAATTGGTGGGATCGCCTATCCGACGGGGAAACGACTATCGCCGGGCTCGCCCGCGAGCAAGGCATCAACGACTCATGGATTAGCCGGGTCGTGAGGCTCGCCTTCCTGTCGCCGGAGATCGTTGACCGCATCCTCGCCGGGACGCATCCGGCCCCTTTGAACGGCACAACCCTGACTACGGCCAATCAGATCCCCAGGTCTTGGAATGAACAGGCGATGCTTCTGCGCCTGACCTGACCGGCGACAATTCCAGCGATCCGCAAGGGGCAGCGTGATACGCTGCCCCTTCTCGTTCCAGCTCATCGCCGGGTCCGGTGTGGCGAAATGGCCGCCAGAGAAATCTGCTCGTTTCGGCTAAAAGAGAGCGAATTGCGAAGTCTCCCACACCGGACAGCGTCGCGGAACCCCGCGGGATTGCGGGCTTCATGGGGACGGGCCGCAAATCTGTCGCAAAACCCAGACTAGGTGGCGGAGCGGGAGGGATTCACTCTATGCAGACACGTCGTTAATATTACAGTCTTTCTACAACGAACTTACGGTCTCATACCCCCAGCAATACCCCGCTTTTTTGAAACTGAACTCGATATCATGAGCTCGTGCTCCAGGTACGATAGACAGTATTACGGGATGGCAGCTTTGCGTCCCAATTCCAGTCATCCAGTGAGGGCCTCGAATCGCCCAAAACCCGCCACTCGTTGATCCAAATTTGCGCTAGCGGTTTAGCGGTTGGACGATTAGCCATGGAAGCTGCCCAGACCGCCTTCAAAAGCAGTTGCCTTTTTATCTTCTCGCAGAGGTGGCCAAGCGCACTCACTTCGCCCGCATGGTCGCGATGATCGCTCGATGCTGACAATGGTGGCGAACAGGAGAGGCCTGGGTTGAGTTCGCGACATCGGAACCGGTGAATTCACATATTTCTGACGCTAATCAACCCGGATCGTCGGGATCGCCATTGGCCACACAGTTGACCGTCGGGTCCAGCGTATTGATCCTAGTTCCTTGCGGGCCGCGTCGCCCGACCACGAGCCGTACATAGGCATCGAGCGAGTCGGCCATCGTGTCACCCAGATCGAGTGCGGCCCTCGCGCGCGTTCCCGCATAATGTGTCATCAGCTTGCGCGCCGCGTCGCGATCTCCCTGCACGATCATGGCCTGAGCCGTGCGCTCGACCCACACGAGATCACCGCGTGTCTCCCGCTCGAACGCGGTCAGCATTTCGATGACCGGCGGCAACAGCCGCGCGGGATCGGAGCAGGCGTAATACATCACCCGCTTGAAGGTACGCCCGGCGAAACGCGTGGCCTCCTGCACCTGGTAATCGGGGTGGAGGAAGGTCGCCGCCGAATCCTTGGTCAGGTAGCGGTGCTGCGCATATTCCATTGGCACGTCCTCGACGCCCAGCCACCACACGTTGAATGGCGCTGTGACCGATCCGGTCGGCGCATTCCAGACGCGGATCATATCCGGGTCCGGAAGGTCGCTGCGCAGGCTGACCACCTGGCCGTAGCCGCTGTCATCATCGACCACGCGCGGATCGCGCACACGCTCCATAAGGTCCGCCTCGCTGACGGGCGCCATCGCGCGCGTTGCGGTTTCCATCGCAGCGGGCGACATCAGCTTGATGCCCGGATCGCGATAATCGCGGATGCTCTGTTCGCCATAGACATGCTGGACGTTGAACGGCTCGCCCGAGGCAGGATCATGCCAGCCCTGCTCAATCGCGAAGGAGATGAAGTTGTCCGAGGCGAGGTAATCTGGATTATCAGCCAGATCGATTGGTATCTCGCCGATCCCGCCGGGATAGAGCACGCGCACATCGTCCGGCCCAAGCCTCTCTGCGACCCACAGGCCCTGACCGCCCGCAAACTCCCAGACGACCCAGCCTTCGTTCGGGTCGGCGATCAGGTGCGTGTTGCCACCATAGGTCGCAAAGCCATGCTGCGCGATCAGGTCGCCGATGATCTCGACCCCCTCGCGCGCGGTGCGGGCACGTTCCATCACGATTCGGGCGAGGTCGGAATACTGCAGGCCGCGCTGCGGGCGCGGGGTCATGTCGATCAGTTCCTGGCGGCTGGGCGCCCACACGTCGCGCACCGCCACCTGATGCTCGTTCACTCCGCCATTGGTGAGTGGCGGGGGGAAGCCTTCGAAATCGGTATAGGCCATTTGCATGTAGCGGAAGGTATGCGCCACCTGCGGGATCTCGATCAGCTCGCCCGGGATAACCGCGTCTTCGGTGACGCCCACCGTAATGGTCTCGCCAACGCGATGGTCTTTTGCAGGCACAATCTCGAGCCAGTGGCTGGAGACCTCCTCGCCCGTGCCGCCCACCATCACACTGCCGTCCTCGGTCAGGTTGCGGCCGACATAATAGGCATAGCTCGCCTGAGCGGTGGTGGTCGCGACCAGCGCGGCGCAGGCCAGCACAATGGAGAATACGCGTAGCAGGGATGACAAGAAAGGGGGCTCCTTCAGCATGGGGAGCCCCGGTTCTCTCGCGTCTGCAGCGAAGCGTCAATCGCACCTGTCGTCAGAGTGCGTCTCCGCCGACCTTGTAGGTAAGTTGCAGATAGAAGCGCCGGCCGACCGCATCGAACCAAGAGCTGTTGTAATAGGGGTAGCTTGCATGGGTCGGGTCTTTCACCGGGTTGCGATCGAACAGGTTGTTGATCGTTCCCGAGACCCGCAGGCGATCGGTCGGATCGTACTGGGCTGAAAGGTTGAACCAGTAGCTTTCGTCGATCTTCCCGTCCCAGTTCCAATTGGTCATCTCACCAATACGGATTCCGGTAAGTGTGGTGGAGAAGCGAGGCATGCTCCAGGTGACGTAGGCCTTACCCTTGTCGCGCGGAATCTCGTAGCCGTTGAGCGGCACGTACTTGTCCAGTGTCGGATCGCCGGGGTACTGCTGGATCTTGTGGTCGAACACGTAGGTGTAGCTGGCACCGAGGGCGATATCGCCCGCGCGGCCAATCCCGAACCGGCTGTTGAGCGCAACGTCGATCCCCTCGACCCGCTCGCGCGCCACGTTGATCGGCACGACGCTCACCGATTCCAGCTCGCCCGCCGAGGCACCGCTCTGATAGCGTTGAACCCGATCGAGTGCGTCCACGCAGGTCGGTGAACTGGTATCGATCTGACCGCCATTGATATCGGTGCCGAGGCGGCAATTCGCCTCGTCGATCAGCAGGCTGTTGGTGTCGAGATTGAGAACTTGGTTCTCCATCCGGATCCGGAAATAGTCGACCGACACATCGAAAATGCGGCCCGGTGCCCATACCAGACCCGCGGTGACCGACTGCGCGGTTTCGGGCAACAGGTCGCGATTACCGCTGCGCCGCTGTATGAACCCTTCGTAACGCGTGTTGACGCAGTCGGCGAGGGTCGGGTCGGCCTGTTCCAGCCGGCAATTGTAATAATCCGCCCCGCCACCATTCACTGTACCCGGCCCGCGATAAACGTAGTGCAGGTCAGGCGCCCGGAAGCCGGTACCGATCGCGCCGCGGACCAGAATCGTCCTGGTGGGCCGCAGTTCCGCCCCGAGGTTGTAGGTGAATTCGCCGAAACTGTTGCCCGCGTAGTTGTAGCCGTCGTAGCGGCCGGCCCCGGTCATGCTCAGGAATTCGAACACCGGAACGCGCAGTTCTGCGCCGACACCCCAGTGTTCGCGGTCGCCTTCCCCGTCGGAATCCTGAATGCCGACGTAATACTGCGTCAGCGCCTTGGGATCGGGATTGATCTCGTACCCCGCCTTGCCGATTTCGGCGACCGCCGCGAAGCCGACCGGACCAGCTGGCAGCTCGAACAGGCTGGTAGTGCTGATATTTGCCTGGAAATTGTCTACCCAGGACTTGGGCTTGTAGACGGTATATTCCTGGATGGTCGCGTATTCGGCCGGGGTGAGCGCGGTGAACAGGCGGGTGGGATCGGCGTCGAACCGCGGGTATCCCGTCGTATTGCCGGGATCGTCGACCGGCTGGCCAAGAAAGAAATCGTTTGCCTTGTCGATCACGATTTCCGGCCACGCCATGCGCGAACGGTACTCTGCGTGATTAAAGTACACCTCGTAATCCCACTCTCGCCCGGCAAGATCCATCTGCCCGCGAATGCCCGGTGTGATGTTGACCGTGTAGGATTCGTTCTGGATCATCCCGTTTTCGAACCCGCCGATCTCTTCGGGGGTGAACGTACGGTACCATCCGTCGAGCTGGTCGAGCCAGTAGGTGTCAATCGGGGCGAGGTATTGTGGATTGTAGAACAGCCCTTCCTCGTTTCCATCGGGTGCGACGTAGAACCAAGTCTTGAAACCGTTGAACAGTTCGAGGTCGGAATAGCCGAACTGCGCATCGAGGAAGAGATTGGTTCTGCCGTTCAGCTCGTACCCTGCAGAGGTGTAGAGGCTTACCTGGTCGCGGTCCGACAGGATCTGGCCATAGGCGATCGCTTCGTTGCTGCCGCAGAAATAGCCGTCGGTCGCGGCGTAGCCATTGTCGACGTCGAAGCCGTAACCATCGCGCGGTGCGTAATAGGTCGTGCCCTGGTTGGTAAAGCCCAGGTCCGCGCAGGTCTGCGCGCCGGGATCGATATAGTAGCCGCCTGAATCGTAGCGGAGGAAATTGCGGTAGGCGAGCGGATCGTCAGTAGTCGGATTGTCGGCTGTGGAATCCTGTATCGCACGCTCGTAACCCCAGAGCGGGCGCTGGGCGCTATATTGCGCACCGATCAACGCATGGAACGGTCCGGATCGGAATCCGGTCGACCCCGTGATGCGGAAGGATTCGCCGCCGCCATCTTCGGTCAGGCCGAACTGCGCGTCGATCCGGGTGCCGTCAGGCTCCTGTTTCAGCTGGAAGTTGACCACCCCCGAAATGGCGTCGGAGCCATAGATTGCGGATGCCGCGCCGCTGAGAATCTCGACCCGCTCGATCAACCCGATGGGAATGTTCGAAATATCGGCAACATTGCTGTTTCCCCCGTAAGGCATCGGGAAGTCCGCGATCCGGCGGCCATTGACCAGAACCAGCGTGTGGTTTGGCCCCAAGCCACGCAGATCGACCTGCTTTGCACCGGGGGTGAAAGTATTTGCACCATAGCTCTGCGTGCTCTGTGTCTCCCCGCTGTTCTGGGTGACCGACCGCATCAGGTCCGGCACATCCTGATAGCCCTGCCTGAGGATGTCTTCGGCGTCGATCACGGTGACAGGCGCGGGGCCTTCCATTTCCGAGCGCGGAATGCGCGATCCCAGCACGACGATCACATTGTCTTCCTGGGCGGGCGCGTCGTCGTCCCTCAGTTCCAGCGTTTCGTCGACCTCGCCCTGCGCATCCTGTGCAGCGGCAGCGGTGGCAAGCAAGCTGGTGCCAGCCAGCGCGATGGCGATAGAGATTCGGCGCATAGAATTGTCCCCCTCTCGAGCGCGGTACGCCCGTGATCTTGATCTTCGCCTGAGCCGGCGTCCCTCCCGTACCCGCAGAATGACGGGGCAGCGTCACGATCACACCATGTCGTCGCGGACATCCGAAGTGTGACCATGTCTGCCCGAAAAGTATATCGTGACGATTACGGCTCTTGGAGCGAATCCGGCCTCTGATACGACAAATCCTGTCGTTTGTTGCCAAAAATAGTCAGATTACAGCTCGTCATGGACAGGGAGCGGCCCGTTGGTTTTCACCACGCTCATCACCACGCAGGTCTTGAAGGTTTTGATCGGGTGTCGATCGTAGAAGAAATCGCGCGTGAATTCGTCATATTCGTCCATATCGCGCGCGACGACGGTCAGGATGAAATCCGCGTCTCCGGTGATGTAGTAGCCATTGGTCACCTGCGGCGTATTGCGAATATCCTGCTTAAACCGATCGATCACCCCGCGGTCCTCGCGGTCAAGCGTCACCATCACCAGCGCCATGATGTTGTATCCCAGCGAACGGGGCGAGACCATCGCCGCCTCGCGTTCGATAATGCCGTCGGAGCGCAGACGCTTGAGCCGTTTCAGTGCCGCAGTGGGGGAAAGGCCGCAGATCTCCCCCAGTTGCTCTGCTGTAAGATGGGTATCGGCTTGGACCGCCTCTAACAGGCGAGCGTCCGCTGTATCGATTTTCCTCAACTTTGTCTCCTTGGCTGCCCGAACGACAAATTCGGTCAATATATGCCGCTAATCGTCCAGATATGGTTGGGCCTATCTGCGAAGCTGGCGCCGGTCGAATCCTTTGTGGGGGGGCGAGCGTGGCGGTCGATTGGACGCCGGAACGCCATCCGCCCATGACGGATCCGGTCAATGTCGGAGATCGTTTCATGCATCCCATAAAGTTCTTCATCGCGTTCGTGGCCGCATTCGCACTGCTCTTGCCGGGCCAGGCCCATGCACAAGAACCCCGCGGCTATTCCTATTTCGAGAGCGGCGATGTGACCGCGCCGACGCCCGGGGCGCCGTCGTTCGGCCTCCTGTTGATTGGTGGGTCCGAGTGGAGCGAGCCGGCCTGGCACTGGTTTGCGGACAAAACCGGCGGTGGCCATTTGGTGATTTTGCGCGCCTCGCAAGACGGCAGCGATGGCGAATGGCTGATGGAAAGAATCGGCGGTCTGGCATCGGTGCAAACCCTGATTTTCAACAATCGCGAGGCTGCCTCCGACCCGCGGGTGGCTGAAATCCTCCGCAATGCGGACGGCATTTTTATCGCCGGGGGCGATCAGTCCAAATATGTTCGCTTTTGGAAGGACACGCCGGTGGCGGCGGCGCTAAACGCGCACCTCGCCGCCGGTCGACCGCTCGGCGGCACAAGCGCGGGTCTCGCGATCCTCGGTGGCACGGGTTACGGCGCGATGGCGCAGGAGGCGGTCGACTCGCCCGAAGCACTCTCCGATCCCAATAGTGAGAAGGTGACGCTGGTAAGCGATTTCTTAGCCACGCCCTTCCTCGCGAACGTCATCACCGACACGCATTTCAGCGAGCGGGATCGGCTCGGCCGGCTGGTCGCCTTCGTGTCGCAGGCGCGCGCGGCAGGCAATCCTGATGCGATCGGTCTCGGTATCGACGAGGATACTGCGCTCGCGGTCGAGGCGGATGGCAGCGCCCGGCTCTACACCACCAGTGACGGGCATGCTTGGCTGGTCCGACCCCTAGGCATGCCGACATTCGAAGACGGTGGCGCGCTCGACTGGGCGGCGGTGGAACTGACCGGGATCGGTCCGCAAAGCCGCGTCGATCTCGCCACGATGACCGTGGCCAACCCCGCATTCTCCGGCACCGCACAAGTCGAGGCAGGCGAACTGCGCGACGTGCCCGCTCCGCCCGAGAGGCGCGAATGGGCGCTCGCGATCCACGGCGGTTCGGGCGTGATCGAGCGCGGCGACCTGACGCCCGAAACGGAAGCAGACTATCGTGCCAGCCTGCAGGCGGCGCTGGCAGTGGGCTCCGCGGTTCTCGAGAACGGAGGCACCAGCCTCGACGCGGTCGAAGCGACCCTGCGCGTTCTCGAAGACGATCCGCTATTCAACGCCGGGCGTGGCGCAGTGTTCGATGCCGAGGGGCGCAACCAGCTCGATGCCTCGATCATGGATGGTAAGACACTGAACGCAGGCGCTGTCGCGGGTGTGAGCACCACCAAGCACCCGGTGACTCTCGCCCGCGCGGTGATGGAGAACTCACGCCACGTCCTGCTGTCGGGCGAAGGGGCAGACCAGTTCGCCCGCGAGCAGGGCGTGGAGCAGGTCGATCCGTCCTACTTCCGAACCGAGCATCGCTGGCGGCAGATCGAGGAGTGGCGCAAGAACAATCTCTCCGCCCTCGCACTCGACCCTACGCATCGCTTCGGCACGGTGGGCGCGGTTGCGCTAGACAAGGACGGCAACCTCGCGGCGGCGACCTCGACCGGCGGGCTTACGGGCAAGCGTTGGGGCCGGATCGGCGATTCTCCGATTATCGGCGCGGGCACCTATGCCGCCAATGGCAAGTGCGCCGTCTCCGGAACCGGCACGGGCGAGTACTTTATCCGCGAGAATGCCGGGCGCCAGGTGTGCGACCGGGTCGCATGGAACGGGCAGAGCATCGCCCAGGCCGCCGACGACACCATCGGTGCGATCGGCGCACTGGGCGGCGATGGCGGGCTGATCGCGATGGACGCGATGGGCCGGATCGCCTTCGCCATGAACACCGAGGGAATGTACCGGGGCGCAGCCAGCAGCGATCACCCGGCAGAAGAGGCAATCTACGCCGACGAAACTTTGGCAAACGAGGACTGATCAATGGCCGACTACTCCCCTGCAAATTCCTCCGCCAACGGGGAAGATAGCATGTCCATCACCAGCCAGAAGCCATCGACCATCGCGGTGTGGGCCGGCGAGGAAAAGCCGCTCGCCTTTGGGGCCGCACAGGTGCCGATCGTGCAGAGCGCGCCCTTCGCCTACGAGGATATGGACGAATGGGCCGCGGTCGCGCTCGGGCAAACCGAGGGCTATATCTACAGCCGCAACACCAACCCCACCGTCGGCGTGTTCGAGGAAAAATGCCGCATCCTCGAAGGGGGGGAGAAGGCGATCGCCTTTGCCAGCGGGATGGCGGCGATTTCCAACACGCTGCTCTCCCTGCTGTCGCCGGGCGATCGCGTTGTGTCGATCAAGGATAGCTACGGCGGCACCAGCCGACTGTTCATGGATACGCTGCCCCGCATGCAGATCGAGGTGGATCTGGTCGATACGAGCGATGGGGACGCGATCGACGCCGCGATCGCCAAGGGCTGCAAGCTGGTCTATCTGGAGACGCCGACCAATCCCACGCTGAAGATCATCGATCTCGACCGCGCCATCCGCGCGGCCAAGGCGCAAGGGGCGGTCACCGTGGTCGACAACACCTTCGCCACCCCGATCAACCAGCGCCCGCTGGAATTCGGAGCCGACCTCGTGCTGCATTCGGCAACCAAATACCTCGGCGGTCACGACGACGCGATGGGCGGCGTGCTGATCGGGCGCGAGGATCTGGTGCGCAAGGTGTACGAACACCGCGAGATCTGCGGTGCGGTGCTGTCTGCCTTCTCCGCCTATCTGCTGCTGCGCGGGATGAAGACGCTCGACCTCAGGGTGAAGAAGCAGAACGAGACCGGCCTTGCGGTCGCGCGTTTTCTGAACCAGCATCCCAAGGTCGCCAGCGTGTTCTACCCGGGGCTCGAAACGCACGACAAGCACGATGTGGCCAAGCGCCAGATGTCGGGCTTCGGCGGAATGCTCAGCTTCTCGGTCGACGGCGATTTCGACGCGCTCAAGCGCTTCGTCGGCGGATTGAAATATGTCCACCGCGCCGCGAGCCTCGGTTCGGTCAACACGCTGATCGGCCCGCCGTCGGTCACCAGCCATGTCGAATGCACGGCCGAGCAGCGTGCCGCACTCGGAATATCGGAAACACTACTGCGCTATTCCTGCGGTGTGGAGGACGCGGACGATCTCATCGCGCAACTCGACGAAGGCCTGAAATCTGTCTGATAGTCGCACCGGCAGGTGACGGACGTGGTGCTCGATTACTAATGGATATATCCATGCAGGCCGTGCCGGAGGGAATTGCTCGCTTTTCGAAGAAGAGGCTTATGACGACAATGCAATCTTTGATCGTTGATAGCTGACTGTCTGCTTGCGGCCCAACAAAGGACTTTGCAATGGGGCCAGCCCCTGCATAGGCCCTCATTTTGCTAATTACCCAGTGGCAGTATTATTTCGATTCCTAGATGCTCGTTGCATCCAGTATCACGCGAACAGTCTCCTCTGGCCGATCCCACATCGGGAAGTGTCCGCTACGCTCGAACCAGTGCAGCGTCGCTCCAGGGAAAGCCTTGATCGCGCGATCCGCCTGCTGCGGTAGACACAGCCGATCCTTTCGTCCCCAGCCGATGACAACAGGCGCAGCCGTTTTCGCAGGACCCTCCTGCATCGCGCCGTTGGCGAGATCCTTCACAAGCGAATTGACGGTGCGCGTGTCAGCCAACGACTTCAATTCGCGCGCGACGAATGCCCCGTCGAGCGCCCACGGCCTAGCAGAGAGCTGGGCCAAGAGCGCGGTCCGGCCTGCGACATTTCCGGTGATGGCAGAAAGCGCCGGTCGCAGTGCGCGAACCAGAGCAACCGATGGCATTAAGGTGGCTTTGAAGAAGGTGCGCTCCCACCCTTGCCAGAAGCCGCCCGGATCGAGTGCGACAACCGCGCCCGCTTGGCCGCGCCGCGCCATCTCGAGCACCAGGCGAGCCCCCAGCGAGCTGCCAACCATATCAATACCTGTGAGGTTCTCCGCGCCGAGCCAGTTGTCCAGACTGCGCGCAAGTCCGTCAAACGTGCCGCTGTCGGCCTCGTCGGGTGTTTGCCCATGGCCGGGCAGGTCTATGGCAATTACCTCCCTGACTTGAGAAAGCGCAGGCGAGATCGTGTCCCACGAGCCGCAGGTCGCCCCCAGTCCGTGGACAAGGAGGAGGGGTTTTCCGCGCCCCGTGCGCGTGTAGTGTATGGTCATGTAACGGCAACGTCTCGCACCGACTTATGGGCCCGTAGATGTCCATATTGCCGAATGTGAGGCCAAGAGCGGACGGTCCGCTTCCGGCCCAAAATCTTCACCTTCTTCGATTGCTCTATCTTTGGCCAATGACGGCCAAGGAGATAGACAATGGGATACTCACGATTTGACCCTGCCATGCAGAGACGCGTGGCCTGGAACGCTGGCAAGAATGTCGGCACCAAACGTCCGCTGACGCAGAAACAGATATGGGCAATCCGCTTTCACCTGGATCGGGAAGGACGGTTGAGAGACAAGGCACTCTTCGACCTTGCTATCGACAGTAAGTTGCGCGGCTGCGATTTGGTGAAGATCAAAATTGGCGACATTGTTGCCGGCTCTGACATCCGCAACCGCGCGACCGTCATTCAGCAGAAAACCAATCGACCGGTGCAATTCGAACTCACCGCCGATGTGCGAGCGACGCTACTAGCCTGGTTGGAACGGCGGGGCGGCTCAACGGGCGATTATCTATTTCCAAGCAGGATCGATCATGCCGGACACATGAGCACGCGCCAGTATGCCCGCCTAGTTGATGAATGGGTGACTGCGATTGGTCTTCGGAAGTCCGAATACGGAACACACTCGCTTTGAAGGACCAAGGCCGCGATGATCTATCGGGCCACGGGCAACATTCGGGCCATCCAGATCTTGCTGGGTCACACGAAGATCGAGAACACAGTCCGCTATCTCGGTGTGGACGTCGAAGACGCCTTACTCCTAGCAGAGCGCACCGAAATCTGACTCATCGAGCGGTCGGCCGTTGATCCTCGGTCGACCGCTTTGGAGCATCTGCTTGGCGCGGTCGGGCGGCCTGAATTGGGGTGGGAAGCAGACTCATCTGGGTAACGAAAAGCGGGGTTCACTTTCCAACACCACGAACACGCAATCAAAGCGGCCTATAGGATCCTTTGAGGTCGTCAAATGGTACCATTGCATTCTGTAGGTAAGCTGGCCGCTGTTGGAGTTTCTCATAATAGTCCCGCAACAGTGGAAGGTCGGGACGGTCCCAATCCAGACAAAAATAGCGATGGAGGATGTGGCCACATGCAATATCGGCGAAAGTAAAGTGATCCCCTCCCACCCATTCCCTACCCCACAGAAGTCCCTCGAAAATTTTAGCTAGAGGAATGAGGTTTTCGATGGCTGCTGCCAAGAATGCAGGATCGCGAGTAGCAGCTGACATTCGCACTTCGTATACGAATATCCTGAGGACTCCTTCGGCAAAGGTATTCTTACCCCATTCGGCAATAGCGTCGAGTGAAGCGCGGGATCGAGGACAAGCCGGCCAGAACGTTTCGCTGCCGTATGCGGCACCAAGGTAGCGCAATATCGCTGCGCTTTCGAACATAGTAACAATCCATCCTGCAAAACGGGAACTCTGCCCATCGGGTTCATAGCTAGGTAAGCAGGAGTATTGGTTGTCGCAAAGCCGTGCCCATAGTCCAAACGTTCAAATTCGACACCGATCTCATTGATAGCCCACATAACGAGTTGCACACTACTCGAATTGCGACGCCCAAGAATAGTTATCATCACAGCGATCCAATCGTTCATGCACGATGCCGAGGCAGCGAGCGTCGAATCATAGTTCGGATATCTCTCATGTGGAAAGTCTGTAATGGGATCGTTTCCCGAATAGCAGCTTTCTTGTCTTTAAGCTCCAGAAGCGGACGGTCCGCAATCGGCCCACAAGCCGCCAGACCGCTACCAGTGAGAGCTGCCGGTCAGCAAAGCGCCCCAAAAGCCGGCCATTCGACAGGTCGCGATTTTCACCCGAAAGCTGCCGTTCGTTTGGGATCGAGCGGATCGCACCTACGGGCGCTAGTCCCAAACGTTCCGCTGCGCACCTGCGGGGCCTGAAAGCCGCAGTTGACTTATCTCCATACCCATGCGGAATTCAGCCCCATTTGTGGGTCAGCGTCGCCCTTATGAATCGACGAGGAGTTCCAGCCAGCTAGCCTGGGCTCGGTTCGCGACAGTATTGTCAGCGCCAGCGAGGGCCCTCGAACCAGGCGACGAGCGAGCGCCGCGTGCCGTTGGAGAGGGGCGCAACCCGGTGTGTCAGGTAACTAGGGAAGACCAACACGGTTCCCTGGCCGCGAGAGTTTTCCGGTGTCGGCCAATCGCCGAATTCGAATGCCCCGCCGCTATAGTCGGCGGGATCGCTGAGCTGGACGGTGATACTGATTTTGCGGTCGAACGAGCGTTCCTCGGTCCAGATCACGTCATTGTGCCAGTTGTATCTGCCCTTATTGTCGCCACTGTATTCGGTGTATTGAATATTTGCGATATTCTCCACATCGACGCCAAAGGCGATCCTGTTGGCTTCCATGACGTAGCCGAACAGCAGATCGCGCAGCCAGTACTGATCGCACAGCCAGGCGATCTCGCTTTTTCTGCCGTCGGTCTCTTTTCCCTGCGATCTCCTGGTGGTCGCGCCGCGTCGGTGAACCTGCGCAGCGGCCTTTTCGATCTTGGCGATCGTCGCCTTGTCGATCGCCTCACGCCACATCAGCCAGCCCTGTCGCATCAAGTCCCCCAGTCGTCGCCGCGCAACCTTGTCGCCCGCGCGGACGGACCCGGCAAGGGCCGGGCCCGCCGCCCGCTGCTATTGCGCGAAGCGGACCTGTACCGCGCCGGTCGTCTCTTCGCCGGCATGGCCCACCGTCATGCCCAGGCTCCAGTCGTTGTCTGCGCGAACCGACAGGCCGAGACCAAATCCCAGATCGCCCCGATAGACGCTCATGCGACCGGTGAAGGCGATACTCTCATCCGAAGACAAGGTAAGGTCCGGCATCGCCCCAAGGGCCGCAAGGCCGTTATTGAGCCGCCGCATCTCGGCCGAGTTGTTCTGCAGCGCGAGATCGAGATCCTTAAGCTGCTGGTTCATCTGCGCAATCTGGCCAGTGTTGGTCGCGATTGCCATCGCGTTCAGCTGGATTTCGTTCGCATTGAACGCAATCGCACTGGTGTTGCGGTTGATCGCGCCGACAATGGTGAGCGGCGGTGCCGCCGTGGCGGCGAAAGGCCCGATCTCGCTAACGCTACCGCCACTGCTTCTGGTCGGCGTCGAAGGGGACCCTGCCACCCGCACAGGATCGCCCGATTGCTGGAACCGGGCATTGTCTTCGTCCGGTCCTTGCAGATCGTCGAGATTGCCGATCCGTGCCGACAGCGTGTCGATCGTCTGCTGCATCACAACGATCGCCTGCTGGTTTGCCGTGGTTGTCGCCTGGATCGACTGGATGGCTTCGGGAGACACGCCGTCGTTGCCGGGAGGGCCTGCTGGGCCTGCGGGCCCTGCTGGGCCTTCCGGACCGGTCTCGCCCTGCGGACCGGCAGGGCCTTCGGGACCCTGCGCGCCGATCGCACCATCGGCTCCGGCGGGGCCTTGCGGACCAGCGGGACCTTGCGGGCCAGCCGCACCATCCTCGCCATCCTCGCCATCGGCGCCCGCAGGCCCTTGTGGGCCGGCTGCACCGATCGCCCCCGCCGGACCTTGAGGGCCTGCAGGTCCGGCAAGACCGGCCTCGCCTTGTGGGCCAGCAGGTCCTTGCGGGCCCGCCGCGCCATCGAGACCGTCCGCACCCGCGGGGCCCTGTGAGCCTGCCGGACCGGTTGCGCCGTCCACGCCTGCTGGGCCCTGGGGACCTGCCGGGCCTGTATCGCCTTGTACCCCTGCGGGGCCCTGCGCGCCGGTATCGCCCTTGGCGCCAGCCGGACCGGCAGGACCTGCCGGGCCGGTCGCGCCGTCCGCACCTGCGGGGCCTTGAGGACCGGTCGCACCATCCGCACCATCCGCACCATCCGCACCATCCGCACCAGCCGGGCCCTGAGGACCTGCTGGGCCGGTTGCGCCGTCCACGCCTGCTGGGCCCTGGGGACCTGCCGGGCCGGTTGCGCCATCCACGCCTGCGGGCCCTTGCGGACCTGCTGGTCCTTGCTCTCCCTGCGGGCCTGAGGCGCCAGTGTCCCCGGTATCGCCCTTCAGCCCCTGCGGACCTGTCGCGCCATCTTCACCTGCAGGTCCTTGCGGGCCAGCCGGGCCGGTTGCACCCGTTGGCCCGGCAGCGCCCGTCGCGCCGTCGTCGCCTCGCGGACCCTGTGGGCCTGGAACGCCTTGCTCGCCCCGTGGTCCGGTCGGACCGGGGACACCCTGCGCACCAGTGTCGCCGGTATCGCCCTGCGGCCCTTGCGGCCCGGGAGGGCCCGATGGACCGGTAGCGCCCGTCGCGCCGTCATCGCCTTGCGGACCTTGCGGGCCTGGAACACCTTGCTCACCCTGTGGTCCGGTCGGACCGGGGACACCCTGCTCACCCTGTGGTCCGGTCGGACCGGGGACACCCTGC